>Ga0160472_100062_pt1 | contig 179638 bp, 165 predicted proteins | sample HID1973M_E11MG_FD_108267 | JGI IMG/M metagenome (GOLD analysis project Ga0160472, IMG submission 108267) | Enriched mosquito-associated microbial communities from UW Madison campus, WI, USA - HID1973M_E11 MG | ecosystem: Host-associated > Arthropoda: Insects > Digestive system > Unclassified ... | reverse complement strand
AGCCAATGCGGAGCGAAGGCGGTCTTGGTCCCGATCTTGTCTCGCCGATCTGGACCAGCACGAGACAGAACGACACCGCGAACAATGCTCTGCTTGGGCTGGGGGTGAATATCGGCAAGCCCCAGCGTGGGGACCTGACGGCGGGGCAATATGGCGAGCTGCGTGAACTGTCAGGCAGCATGGCGCATAACGGCGTCGACGATCTCATCCGATCCAAGGCGTGGGAAACGATGACTGCGGACGAACGTGAGGATGAGGTGCGGAAAATCATCCGAGAAGCTCGCCGCACGGCGCGCGAAGTTCGTCCTGGCGAGGGGCGGGCGACGCCTCGTAATCCCGTGAACGATCCTTGGGCGGAATTTGGCGACGCCGAGGTGCGCTAGCCTACGCGGATGCTGCGGAGTTTCAGCAGGTCGGGCTAGATGTGATTCGTCGCTCAAATGGTCATAGTTGGAACAGCGAGCAATTACGTTTCTACGGCCGCTCGAGCAACCTGTAGCGGGAGAAACATCCTCGATCCGCCGTCGTAGTCTTCGAAGCCCATCTTGCGATAGAACCGCTTCACATCTTCGCTGATCGGCACAACGATCAAATGGGGAAGGCCGATCTCAGAACCAAATTCGGCAAACAAGGTTACTACGCGTCCCAGCATGGCGAGGCCGATGCGCGCGCCTTGCATCGGTCTGTGTACACCTATCCATGCGAGCTGCAGGCAGGGGAAATACCGGCTTTGCCCGAACATCGCGTAGTGGTGTCCAGGGAGCTTTCTAATCTCTTCCGTGATGCAAGCGAGAGAGTAAAATCCTGCCGCGCTCGGGTTGCTCAGGGTTGAACAGCATGTCACGCGATGGGTCGTACGCTCGTGCTGCTTCCATGCCTGATCGCGAAAATAATCGTCGACCTGCTTTTCGCCACACCCGAATGTCGCCTGGCTCGCAGCCTTGGTGAGCGACCAAAAATCAAGTGGTGGCGCTACCCCCTGTGGCGCCACGACTTACTCCGATTTCTGGCTTTCCCTGTACAGCCGCACCGCTTCACGAAGCTCCGGCGAAGCCCCGTTCTTTTTGTAGACTCGTTCGCCTACTTTAAAAGCGAGCGCGGTTGCGCGCTCAGACGAGCGCGGCTTACGGCCGAATATGCCGCTTACTCTCAACGCCACCATATCGATCTCCGTTTCGCTCCCACACGAGACGTGCTGCATTTCAAAACGCCAATAACGCGAGTTGGGTTGCTCAAGCGTGAATCGGCATTGGTATCTCGATATGGTCTAGTCATATGATTCGCGCAACCAACGCGTCAGCACGCGTGAATAACCACGGCAATGGCCACCGATCTGGCACATCAGGACCACGGACGCCGAGCCTCATCCCTACGCCGCCCCAAGCCGGTGGAGATAAGTTGATTCCTGACCGGCATCGCCCGTCTAGGATTATACGATCCGCATATCGCGCGGCGTCACTCCGTGCACGTTCCTCACAAGAGTTTAAGAAGCGCAATAGCCATGATGCTGCCAGGCATTCAACATGACGCTAGCCCGCGAGAAATCTTATTCCTGCCCGTGCGTACGCGGACTGAAAATTCGCCGCGTGCTTGCTATGTGATTGCTGAAATGAAAAACGCCGCTCCTCGCATTTGCAAGAAACGGCGGATTTCGTTGGTCGGGACGAGAGGATTCGAACCTCCGACCCCCACACCCCCAGTGTGATGCGCTACCAGGCTGCGCTACGTCCCGACCGGAGGGGGCCTCCTAGGCGTATCGGCAGCAAGTTGCAAGGGGAGGTCCGGCGGTGCCCATTTTAGCCGGGTCGGGCACCGCCGGACCGGGCGAAACAACAACCCGGTCATAGCACCGAGATGTAGCTCGCCATATAATCGAAGAACACGTTGAGACGCGCGCGAGCGCTGCGTGTCAGCGAGATGATCCGTTGATCCTCCTTGTCGGGATCGGGTTCGACCAAGATGAAGCCCAGCGTTTGCGCATGCCGGATGCGCGGGCTGAGCGCCGCGGCGCGCGACACGCCGAAATCTGCCGGTCGCTCCGCGCCGACGCGGCGACTGAGCCATTCGTGAATGATGAGGTCGACCAAAAAGTCGAAGGTTTCGGAGGGGATGCCTTCCGGGAAGTGCTCGGCGAGCTTGACCTTGAAGGTGACGAAGATGCGCGCGGCCGAGAAATAGTCGATCTCGCCCCGCTGGAGAGCGAAAGCATCCTCGCCCTGGCCGACATGCGGCATGCGGGCGACTTGCTGGCGAAGGGAGTCGAGGAAAGGGAGCGCCGAGCTGGCGCCATCGTCCAGCCTGGTGTCACGCGAGGTCATAAGAACTTTTCCATCTGCGGTCGCGATAGATGCCGAAGACCATGACGAGCTGGCCCGGGATCGCCCACAGGCCTTCATAGCCCTGATAGACGAGCGCGGTGAAAGCCGGGCTGATCACGGTCGCGAGATGCGCGACGACGCTGTTGAGTTGAAATGCGGCTACCCAGATGGGCCACCAGCGGCCGCTGCGCGCGGCGATCACATACATGGCGGCGAACGTCATCAGGTCGATCGCCAGAACGGCGATGTTCGTGTCGACCCAGAAGAGATCGAACCAGTATGTGCGGAGCCAGTGATTGGCGATCAGCGTCGCGAGCGACGCCAGGATGATGGTGATGGTGGTCCAGCGGCCTTCCCATCCGCCCAGCATGAGAGCGTAGGCGCAGGCCGAAAGACACAGGGACCAGAACAGGATTGCAATCATGATCGACGCAGCGCCTTCGTTCCTGATGCAATCCTGTCTGGCGACGGCATGGTGGGGCCCGCCGTCTTTACTTGACCGTTTCCAGCTCGCCGGTCGTCGCCGGGGCCGTGAGCGAGGCGCCAAGGCCGTCGGGACAGCCATAGTCCACGACCTTGAGGTTGCTGCCGCCCTTGATGCTGGTCAGGTGCCGCACGACAGCGAGCATGTCAGCCCGGCCAGCGACGAGATGATCGAAGCCGCGCGCCATGCCCTCAAGCAGCTTCTGGCTCTGCGCGATGGGGAGGCCGGACTGCTCGCTCGCCTCGATGATCGAGCCGGCCAGGCGGGTTTCGGAAAGAATCGCACGATCGATCGCGGCGATGGTGGTCTTGGTGTCTTCGGCGACGACGAGGCCGGTATTCTGCTCAATCTTGAACATAGATCCTCCACGGCGCAATCCTGCGCGGTTCATGTAGCGATGAATAAAACTGGGGCGTCTAGCTGAACGCCTTGAACGCGCCTGAGATCAGCAGGGCCATCGCAATGACGACCACGGTCGAGAGGAAAGCGATCGAGACGATCTGTACGGTCTTGTGACCGAGAGTCTGCTCATTCAATTCGCCTCCAACCGGTGGCAGCAATTTTAGTCCTGCAGGGCTCGGCTGTGTCCAGGCCTCCCGCATCTCCACAATGGAGGAATTTTCGTTATCGGTAAGTTCCGCTGCATGCCTAGGCAATTCTTGCCTATACTTGGAAACGAGCCGCCCAGCCTCACGCCGGTCCGTGACGCCGAGCAACTGCGTCGCCGCAAGTACGTGATTATCAACGGTAGAGTGCGAGATTCCGAGCTTTCGGGCGATCTGCTTGGACGTGAAGCCTACGGCCACGAGCTCCAGACAGGCTCGTTGCCGTACGGTCAGCCGGTTGATGACTTCAGGCTTCGACATGGGTGTATGTGGCAAGAGCAGTTGGTCTGTGTCACGCTCTTTTTTCATCCACGCTATGTGCGAATCAAGACAAACCCGCATGCTGGGTCCGTCCTGATTCGGGACCTGCGGGCGGCGCGTCCGCTCTGCCGATCTCAGTTGCCTGGGGGCAGGGGATATGCTAGCCGCGCGCCCTTGAAACAGGCAATTAGCCGCCCGTCGACGAGGCCGGATCCGTCCTTCACCCGCATGGTCGCGCTGCTCTAAGGATCGCAATGTTCACCACTCTCGCTCTCGCTTCGGCAGCACCTTCCGGCTTGTCGGCCTTCGTGAATTTCATGCCGCTCATCCTGCTTTTCGCGGTCTTCTATTTCCTGCTCATCCGTCCGCAGCAGCAGGCCGCCAAGCGCCACCGCGCGAAGATCACGGCCGTTAAGAAGGGCGACCAGGTAGTCACCGGCGGCGGTCTCGTCGGCAAGGTGCTGCGCGTCGATGACGTTTATGTCGACGTCGAGATCGCGCCGAACGTCAAGGTCAAGGCGGTCAAGGGCACGCTCAGCGATGTCATCGATCCGATGACCGCCAAGCCCGCCAACGACTGATCCGCTGATGCTCGACTTTCCGCGCTGGAAGATTTGGGCCGTCGTCCTGACGCTCCTCATCGGTTGCCTTTACGCCGTCCCCAGCTTCGTCCCAGAGAAGGTGACCGACCGGTTGCCGGGCTTCATGCAGGCCCGCGTCAATCTGGGTCTCGATCTCTCCGGCGGCAGCTACATCCTGCTCGAAGCCGAGACCGAGGATGTCGCCAAGCAGCGCATCGTCAACATGGAAGAGCAGATCCGCACGGAACTGCGCCGTGGCGATACGCGCATCGCGATCGGCGAGGTCTCGACGCGCGGTAATATCCTGCGCTTCATGGTGCGCGATCCCAGCCAGCTCGATGCGGCGGTGGAGCGCATCCGTCCGCTGACGCAGGGCGCCGGGATGACCGGCCAGCGCGACTTCAATGTCGAGGTGCGCGACGGCAACACCGTGATCGTCACGCCGACGGATGCCGGCCTCGCCAACGCGACCGAGCAGGCGATGCAGGTGGCGATCGAGGTCATCCGCAAGCGCATCGACGAGATGGGCACGCGCGAGCCGACCGTCATCCGCGAGGGCGCCAACCGCATCGTCGTGCAGGTCCCCGGCCTGCAAGATCCGACCGAGCTCAAGAACCTGCTCGGCCAGACCGCCAAGCTCGAGTTCAAGCTGGTCGATACGACCGCTAATCCCGCCGACCTCGCCCGCGGCATCGCGCCGATCGGCAGCGAGATCGTGCCTTATCCCGAAAATCCGGGCGGCGCGCCGGTCATCGCGGTCAAGCGCCAGATCATGGTTTCGGGCGACGAGCTGATCGACGCGCAGCAGGGCTATGACCAGCAGAGCAACGCGCCGGTCGTCAATATTCGCTTCAACGGATCGGGCGCCAACAAGTTCGCCCGCACCACGCAGCAGAACGTTCACAAGCCGTTCGCCATGCTGCTCGACGGCAAGGTGCTTTCCGCGCCGAACATCAACGAGCCGATCCTTGGCGGTTCCGCGCAGATCAGCGGCAACTTCACCGTCGACAGCGCCAACCAGCTCGCCATCGCGCTGCGCTCCGGCAAGCTGCCGGTGGCGCTGAAGGTCGTGCAGGAATCGACGGTCAGCCCGGAACTCGGCGCGGACTCGATCAAGGCAGGCCTGACCGCCTCGGTGCTCGCCGTCGTGTTGGTCGCGCTGTTCATGTTCGCCGCTTATGGCCGCTGGGGCGTCTATGCCAATCTTGCCGTGACCATCAACGTGCTGGTCATCCTCGGCGTGATGGGCGTGCTCAACGCGACGCTGACGCTGCCGGGTATCGCCGGCTTCGTGCTGACGATCGGCACGGCGGTCGACGCCAACGTGCTCATCTACGAACGCATCCGCGAGGAGCTGCGCCGCGGTCGCGGCGTCGTCCAGGCGATCGAGTTCGGCTACAAGGAGGCCAGCCGCACCATCTTCGAGGCGAACGTGACGCACGCCATCGCCGGCGGCATCATGCTCGTGCTCGGATCGGGACCGGTCAAGGGCTTCGCGATCGTGCTGCTGATCGGCATCGCGACCAGCGTGTTCACCGCCGTCACCTTCACGCGCCTGCTCGCCACGAGCTGGCTGCGCCGCAAGCGGCCGACCGAGATCAAGATGGGTCCGCTGCGTATCGTGCCGGACAACACCAACATCGGCTTCGTGCGCATCCGCCACATCGCGTTCATCGTGACGGCGCTGCTGACCGTTGCTGCCGTCGCCACGACGGTCACGCGGGGCCTGAACCTGGGTGTTGATTTTGTTGGCGGTGTATCGATCGAAGAGAAATTCGCTACACCACCGCCGCTCGACCAGGTGCGCTCGACGGTCAACGGTCTTGGCCTGGGCGAAGCGACGCTGCAGCAGCTCGGTGGACAGAACACGGTCTCGATCCGCCTGCCGTTGCCGGACTCGGCTGATCCGGCCGCGACCAACGCCGTCGTCGAGAAGGTGAAGGCAGCGCTGGCGGCGAAGTTCCCCGGCGCGACGTTCAGCACCTATTCGACGGTGTCGGGCAAGGTCTCGGGCGAGCTGATCCAGAACGGCGTGCTGGCCGTGATGCTCGCGATCATCGGCATCGCGATCTTCTCCTGGTTCCGGTACGAATGGCAGTTCGGTGTCTCGACCGCCGTGGCGATCGTCCACGACGTGCTGATGACGCTGGGCTTCTTCGCACTGACGCAGCTGGTGTTCGACCTCAACATCGTCGCCGCCGTGCTCACGATCATCGGCTATTCGATCAACGACAAGATGGTGATCGACGACCGCATCCGCGAGAACATGCGTAAATATCGCAAGATGGGCATGAAGGAACTGATCGATCTGTCGGTCAACGAGACGCTGCCCCGCACGATCATGACCTCGTTCACGATCATGTTGGCGCTCGGCGCGTTGCTCATCTTCGGTGGCCATGTGCTGCGTGGCTTCACCGCCGCGATGATGCTGGGCATCGTGGTCGGCACCTACTCGTCGGTCTATGTGTCCTCCTCGCTGCTCATCACGCTTGGCCTCAAGCCGGACCTGCGCGAGCGCAAGGCGCCTGCCGGCATCGCCGCGAACGCGGAGCGCGTCAGCCCCCGTAACGAGGGCTGAGGCGCTCCGGGCGGCCCGATGGACCTGCGCCGCGAAGAGGTCGCGAGAGGCCCTGTCATCACCGGCTTTGCGGGGCGGGGCTTTCGCGTCGGCGAGCGCGTGTTCGAGCGCGGGCTGCTGATCGATCCGGGCGGCGTCACCGCCTGGGACGCGCCGGCGGACGTTGGTCTGCTGGATGTCGCGATGCTGGCGCCCTTGCTCGACCTGGAACCCGCACCGGAATTCCTGCTGCTCGGCACGGGCGCCGGCCTCGTGCAGCCGCCGCGCGCCTTCGTGCGCGCGCTGGAGGAGCGGGGCATCGGTGTCGAGGCGATGGACAGCCGCGCGGCCGCGCGCGCCTGGGGCGTGCTGCGGCAGGAGGAGCGGCAGGTGGTTGGGGCCTTGTTGCCGCTCTAGAGGATGGCGTTCGCGCTTTCGCTCAGTCCATGCCGAAGGACCAGGCATGGCCGAACTGCAGGTAGAAGGTGAAACCGCCCGGCCCGTAGGCGAGGTCGAGACCGGCATCGAGTCCCAGCTTGCGCGCGATGCGATAGCGGAAGCCGCCGCCTCCCGCCCAGACTGCGCCGCTATCATTGTAGAACCGCGTGCTGCCGGCATAGCTGGCGCCGACGCCGCCAAAGGCGAGCAGCGACCAGCGCCGGCTGAGTTGCCAGGTGATCTCGGCCTCGGTGTTGAGCGCGTTCATGCCCTGATACTGCATCGCCTGCACGCCGCGCAGGTCAATCGCCGGGGCGAAATAGACCGGGAAATCGCCGCGAATGGCGTCGAACTCGAGCTTGAGACCGTAGCGAAGTGACGACGAGATCTTGCCGAAAGTATATGCCTCGGCATCATAGACCTCGTAGTCCCGGTCGCTGCCGAAGGCGTCGCGATTGAACTTGCCCTCGACATAGGCGTTCGTGCCCTTGGTGGGGGTCAATGGATTGTCGCGGCTGTCGAAGTGGAAGCCGAGGCCGAGCGCGCCGGTTTTCAAGGTGCGGTTGAAGTGATCCGCGAAGTCCGGGGGTAGGCCGGTCACGTTGAGTTCGGAACTGAGCTTGCGGAAGTCGACGAGCGGCCCGATCGAGAAGCGATCATCGCCGAGATGCCACCGCGCAGAGCCCAGAATGCCGTATTTGAAGTGATTGGTATATTCGATGCCCTGGGGCGCGAAGGCCGGGAAGGAATCGAGGGTGATCTGGCCGCGACCGACGCCGAACTTGTAGTCCATCCGGCCCTGAAACGCCTTGCCCGCCTGGAAATAGCCGTAGCCATAGGAGCCGTTGCCGGTCTTGAACGCCGCCGCGGCCCGGCGCGTCATCCACCTTGGATGGTCTTCCGGCACGGTGATGAACGCCGCAGCGAGGCCGAATCCTCCGTCGACCGCCGGCTCGGTGATGATGATCGGCACCGGAATGAAACCGCCCTTGGCGAGGAAGTTCGAGAAGTCTAGCTGGCCGTCCTCCTCATCGAAGAAGCGATGGAAGAAACCCTTCTTCTTGGGCTCAGCTTCGGCGGGCGACGCAGGGGCGTCCGGCGCCGGCGGCCCGACGAGCGGACCACTGTTCTGGACGGCCGATCCCACGGGGGCCGGCCGTATTTCGATGCCGGTCGCTTCCTGGGCAAGCGCCGGCTGCGCGAGGCAGGCGGTCAGCAGTGTCGCAAGCGAGACGGGCCGCAGCGAGCCTGCACGATGGAGGGGCGCTGGTTTCATAACCGCCACTGACTCCCGATGGCTGACCATTCGGGCCTAGGCGACCGCAAGCCCTTCAACCATCAGGGACTTTCCTGCTTCGCGCGGCGCAAATGCCTGTGCATCCGGCCTTGCATGCGGGGGATCATCGATGGACGGTAAACAGGTCGTTCAGGCATCAGTCAGCATCGGGCTGTCATCCGTGCGCCCAGCGGATGTGGGAGGAGCATCGGTCATGGCCAGCAAGATTCCGGATAGCCGTCTTGGCCGCGCGTTGATGGCCGGCATACCGGTCGCCTTCGCCATGCTGGGCGCCGAATTGATCGACGGAGCCTGGCAAGTCGAACGCAAGGACGGTGGTTTCGCCCTGAGCTGGATGTCGGCGCGGGAGGCGGTCTCCTCGCAGGGACAACCGGCTGTCCAACTCACCACCTGTTTCGGCGACGGATGCGGTCGCTGGACCCTGGCGGTCTCGCTGCCCGAGCATCATCTCGGCACCGACATGACCTCGTTCGCCCGTTCGATGGTCTCCGTCGTGACGGGCGACTGCACCGAGGGCCGTTCGCGCAGCCGCACGCTGGCATCCGCCTGACGGCGCGGGGGCCGTGTCCCCCAATTACCTGACGCCAAATCTTAACCCTGACGCGCTATCAGGCCCCCCGGACCCTCGCAGGACCGTGTGAAAGCCGAAAACGGCTGGCTGCGAGCGAGAGAGAGGATGGGGGCTCGGAACAGCGAGGCTGTCCGTTTGCCTGAGGATAGAGAGATGTCCTTCATTGCTATCGACTTCGAGGCGAGTTGCTTGCCTCAATATGGTCGCTCGTTCCCGATCGAGGTCGGGATTGCGAGCTCGCTTGGCTGGAGCCGCTCATGGCTTATCCGGCCCCACCACAGCTGGGCAGGCTGGCAGTGGGCCGGCGAGGCACAAGCCCTGCACGGCCTGACACCTACGCGGCTTGAGCGCGAGGGGCTGGATGTCCGCGACGTGGCGCGGCAGTTGCGCGAGGCTGTGGGCGGCAGCGAGGTCATCGCCGACAGTTATCTGGACGATGATTGGTCGCGCACTCTGTTCACGGCAGCGGGCGAGCCGGATCATGTCGCGGTGCGCTGCCTCGCTGACCTGCAGGCCTTTCACGAGATCGACCCGCAGCGGCTGCGCGAAGCGCTGTCCCAGGCTGACCTGCAGCGGACCCGCCGCCACCGGGCGGAAGGCGATGCGCGCTGGCTGGTTCGCCTGCTGCGCGAACTCGGCCTCGACAGCGCCGACCGGCTGGTGCCCGCCCGCGCCGCCTGACGGCTTCAAGCCTCGGCCTGCGCCTCGACTTCCCTTGGCGGATGGAGCCGCACGCGCGTGACGTGGCGACTGTCGCCCTCGACGATCTCGATCCGCCAGCCGCTTTCCTCATGGGTCAGGCAGTCGCCGATTTCCGGTACCTTGCCGGCGATGACGAAGGCGAGGCCGCCGATCGTGTCGACGTCTGAATCGGTCCTGGCGAGCTTGGGGTCGATTTCCTGGCCGATGTCGTCGAGCTCGGCGCGCGCATCGGCATCCCAGAGACCGCCATCGAGCGGCACGAGCATCTGCTCGGGCTCGTCATCATGCTCGTCCTCGATCTCGCCGACGATCTCCTCAACCAGATCCTCGATGGTCAGCAGTCCGTCCGTGCCCGAATATTCGTCCAGAACGATGGCGAGATGGGTGCGCTTGGCGCGCATCTCGGCCAGCAGATCGAGCACGCCCATGCTCTGCGGCACATAGAGCGGCTGGCGGACGAGATCCGCGAGCGTCGCGGGATGCGCCTCGCCCCGCGCCAGGATGGCGAAGGCATCGCGGATGTGGATCATGCCGGTGATGTGATCGAGCGTATCCTCGTAGACCGGGATGCGGCTGTGGCCGCATTCGACGAAGAGGGCCATCAACTCGGCGAAGCTGGCACCTTGCGAAATGGCGATGATCTCGCCGCGCGGCACGGCGACGTCGTCCACAGTATGCTCGCCGAAGTGCAGCATGTTCTTGAGCATCTGCCGCTCGACCGGCGCGAGGTCGCCCTTTGCGGGGGGAGCGTCTTCTTGCTCGTCATAGGTCTCGATGACGTTCTCAAGCTCCTGCCGGAGGCTAGTCGTCTCACTTTCACCGAACAGCAGGGTCCGCAGACCCCGCCATATTCGGCCGCCGTCGCTACTACTGTCGCCTTCTTTCGGCGGGGATGGCGTGCCTGTCTCGGGCATCGTTCGATCAATTCCCTATTTCGTCAATGGGTCCGGCATGGCCGTTGTCCCGGTCCCCATATGGATCAGCAAGGCCCAGCGTTTCAAGGGCGCGTATCTCCAGCGCCTCCATCGTCTCGGCCTGGGCATCGTCCTCATGGTCGTGGCCGATGAGGTGAAGCGTGCCGTGGACGATGAGATGGGTCGCGTGATCAGCAAGCGAAATGCCGCGTTCCTCGGCCTCGCGTGCGCAGGTTTCCTGCGCCAGGATGATGTCGCCGAGCAGCACCTCGCCATCGTCCGTATTGGCAAGCGCGCCGATCAGATCGAGCTGGACCATGGGGAAGGAGAGCACGTTGGTCGGCTTGTCCTTGCCCCGATAGGCGGCATTGAGCTGTTGCACCTCGGCATCGTCGGAGAGCTTGATCGAGACCTCGACGGCCATGTCCTTCTCGATCAGCTCGGCGTCCGGCGTCTGGAGAAGGGCGGCGCGCACGGCCTTCTCGGCCAGCGCTGACCAGTCCGTCTCCGCGGGCCAAGCCGGCCCGGCATCGGTCATCACGTCAAGCATTCGGCCCCTCATAGGCAGCGACGATGCGGCCCACGATCGGATGGCGGACGACGTCGGCGGTGGTGAAGCGGCTGACCGCGATCCCCTCAATGCCTTCCAGCCGTTCGACCGCGTCGGCAAGGCCGGAGGCACCCGGTTGCGGCAGGTCGACCTGCTTGGGGTCGCCGCAAATGACCATGCGGCTCCCTTCGCCAAAGCGGGTGAGGAACATCTTCATCTGCGCGATGGTAGTGTTCTGCGCTTCGTCGAGAATGATAAAGGCATTGGCGAGCGTGCGGCCGCGCATGAAGGCGAGCGGCGCGATCTCGATCTCTCCGCTGGCGATGCGGCGCTCGACCTGCTCGGCAGGCAGCGTGTCGTGTAGCGCGTCGTAGAGCGGGCGGAGATAGGGATCGACCTTCTCCTTCATGTCACCGGGCAGGAAGCCGAGCTTCTCGCCGGCTTCCACGGCAGGGCGTGAGAGGATCAGGCGGTCGACTGATCCGGTGATGAGCTGGCTGACCGCCTGTGCGACGGCGAGATAGGTCTTGCCGGTGCCTGCGGGACCGAGCGCGAAGATCAGCTCATGGCGGCCCAGCGCTTCCATGTAGAGGCTCTGATTGGCCGAGCGCGGGACGATCGTCTTCTTGCGCGTGCGGATCATCACCTTGGGCGGCTCGGAGACGTCGTGGCGGATGATGCCGTCGAGCGTCGGCTCGGCCGACATCGCGATCACCGCCTCGACCGCGCCGGTGTCGATCTGCTGGCCGACGGCGAGGCGGTTATAGAGGCCCTGCAACACGTCGCGAGCGCGGGCGGCGGCTTCGGCCTCGCCCTCGATCTGCAACTTCTGCCCGCGCGCAGCGATATAGACCCCCAGCCGGTTCTCGATCGCCACCAGATTCTGATCATATTCGCCGAACAGGGCGGTGAGCAGATAGGGTTTGTCGAAGACCAGCTCCAGCCGGGCTCTCTCGCCGGCTTCTGCCGGGGCGTGACGCTTAGGCACTGGGCCGACTCATTGCGCGCTGCGCGATGGGAGATGCTGTCATCAAGGGCCTACATGCCAGAGAGTTGCGGGAGGGGACAAGGGGGAAGTCGGGCGTTGAACGCGTTTGTGCCAGATTGAAGCCGGAGAGGTGCTTGCCGCGTGTGCATGACACCTTCATGGCATGAACCGGCCCGGGTAGGTCGGGGCGGAGCGCCGTCGCTCAGCTGGAGCGCGTCGGATCCGTCATGGCGTCGAGCTCGCGGGGATCGGGGCCGCGCGTGACGGGGATCGAGCTGGTCTGCCGCTCGATCCGACGATGGACGATTGGCTCGTAGCCCGGCAGCCGCAACCGCCGCAGTTCCTCGCTATTGGCTTCATCGGCATTGGTGCGGCGCTGGTTGTGCCGCACATAATCGAGCCAGGTCGCGACATGATAGCGCTCGATCCACAGCTGCGGATCGCCGAGGTCGCGCATCAAGGTCCAGGAACTAGCGCCGTCGCGTCCCCTGATGCGCTTGCGTTCGTTCATGGCGACCAGGAACTGCGGGATATTGGCCTCCGGCAGCCGGTGCTCGATGGTGATGACGATGGGGCCGCTGCGCGGTTCGACCGGAATGGCGGTGTCCGGCTCGCGCCAGCGGTCCTGCGGCGCCAGATCGAGATTTTCCAGCGTCGGCAGCGGCGAGGCATAGCCGACCGCGACGCCGAGCAACTGGATGCCGGCCGCCACACAGAGCGCGAACACGACGCCACGATGATCGGCGAGAATGCCGAACAGCCAGCTGCCCGAAGCGAGACCACCGAACGCGGCCATCTGGTAGAGCGACAGCGCGCGGGCGACGACCCAGCGGGGCGAGGCCATCTGCACCTCGACATTGAAGGTGGAGAGGGCGAGCACCCAGCCGGCGCCGGCGATGGCCAGCGCCAGCAGCGTGGGGACGAGATAGCCCAGCAGGGCGGTCGCGCCGGCCCCGACGGCGAGCGCCACCGAGGCGAGGCGGACGATCATCTCCGTCGTCAGGGTACGGCGCAGACGCCGGCTGCTGAGCGCGCCGCCGACCGCGCCCATGCCGAAGCCGCCGAGCAGCAGGCCGAAGGTAAGCGGGCCGCCCGCCACGATGTCGCGCGCGACAAGCGGCATCATCGCCGGGACCGCGGCCGCAGGGATGCCGAAGATGACGGCGCGAACGAGGATGTTGCGGATCGACGGAGAGAGGCGGACGTAGCGCACGCCCGCGATCATCGCGACGCCAAGCCGTTCGCGGGGCAGGGTCCGGGGCGGGATGTCAGGCTTCCAGCGCGAGAGGACGAGGATGAGGCCGATGTAGCTGACCGCATTGGTGAGGAAGGCCGCTGCGGCGCCGAATGCCGCGACGATCGCCCCGCCGATGGCCGGGCCGATGCTGCGCGCGATGTTGAATCCCATGCTGTTCAGCGCCACGGCCTCGGGAAGTAGCGGGCGCGGCACCATCTCGCCGACCGACGCTTGCCAGGCCGGCCCGTTCACGGCCGTGCCGCAGCCGATCAGGAAGGTGAAGGTAAGCAGCGCCCAGGGCGTGAGCAGCCCCGCCCAGGCGGCCCAGGCGAGCCCCAGCGACGAGAGGAGCATGAACATCTGCGCGCCGAGCATCACCTTGCGCCGGTCGAGACTGTCCGCGACGGCGCCAGCCCAGAGGGAGAGCAGCACGATGGGCAGGCTGATCGACGATTGCACCAGCGCGATCATCTCGGCCGAGGCGCCCATGCTGGTCATCATCCACGAGGCGCCGACCGACTGGATGAGGCCGCCGAAGTTCGACGCGAGGCTCGCAATCCACACCTTCCGAAACAGCGGAAGATGGAGCGGCGAGTCTATTTTCGGCGTTTCTGTCATCGGGGCATCAAAACTCGAAGCGATCGCACCGCACCGTGCGACCAATCCGACACTAGCAACTGTGAAGGATCAGGGAAGTTGCTTCCGACCGGGGTGCGCCATTCGCTCTAGCGGACCTCCAGATCCGTAAAGTCCGGGTGGCGCATGAAGTTCCAGTTCTCGGTGCCGCCGAACGGGTTCATGCCCGGCGAACGGCCGCTTTCCCAATAATAGCTGTGCGCCCGCCTGTCGCTCCAGACGCGCTGGGCATTTCGCTCGTCGACGAGGTGGTTGTAGCGCCAATAGGCGGCTTCCTTGACCTCGACCGCGTCCTTGCCCTCGAGGATCAGTTTCTCGATGCACTGGAGCGCATAGACGGCGGTCAACTCGTGATAGGCGGCGACCTGGAGCCCGCCATTGGTGTTCGGCCCGTAGATCGACCAGAGATTGGGGAAGCCGGGCATCATGCAGCCGAGATAGGCGCGGGCGCCTCCCTCGGCCCAGAGCTGATCGATGGTCAGGCCATCGCGCCCGGTGATCTTCATCGGGTAGAGATATTCATTGGCCTTGAAGCCGGTCGCATAGACGATGACGTCGGCATCGTGCTGTTTGCCGGCGCCGTCCTCGATGCCGCTCTCGTTGATACGCTCGACGCCGTCCGTCACCAGTGTGACCTTGTCCATCGTCAGCGCATCCAGGATGCAATAGTCGCGATCGACCAGCACGATGCGCGCGGACCAGACCGGGTGCTTGGGCGTCATGATCTCGACCAGCGACTTGTTGCCGAGCTTCGCGTCGCCCAGCTTCTCCTCGAGGAAGGCGACGGACTGATCGCGCAGGCGCTTGTTGGTCGGGTTGACGCTGTAGGGATCGTCGAAATCAGGATCGATTTCGGTCATCCGCACGAAGTCGTCGCTGGTGCGATAGGCATTGCGCAGGCGTGTGAAGTTGGTGTGGTAGGGTAGGTTACGGTCGAGCCACAGCAACTGCTCGGGCACCTTGGAGAGATAGCCCGGAATGGCCATCAGCCATTGCGGCGTGCGTTGAAACACGGTGACATGCCCGGCTTCCTTCACCAGCTCCGGTACCAACTGATAGCCGGTGCAGCCGGTGCCGATGACAGCGACATTCTTGCCCGTGAGATCGGTGCCGACCGGCCAGTAGCCGGTGTGCCAGCTCGGCCCCTTGAAGCTCGCCATGCCCTCGATGGCCGGCATGTTGGGCCGGTTGAGGAAACCGACCGAGGTGATGACGGCATTCGAGCGATGCGTCCGCTTGCCGTCCGGTCCGTTGATCTCGATCTCCCACTCGGACGCGGCCTCGTCCCAGGTGAGGGCGGTCACCTCGGTGTTGAAGATGATCTCGTCGCGCAGGTCGAATTCGTCGGCTACCCAGTCGAAATACTTCTGGTTCTGCTCCTGCGGGCCGAAATTATAGGGGCAGGGGAAGTCGACACCGTAGATGTGCGAATAGAGGCGGCTGGGGGAGTCGACACGGGCGCCGGGATAGCGGTTTTCGTACCAGGTGCCGCCGACGCCGTCATTCTTCTCGAAGATCGTGTAATTGATGCCGGCGCGCTTCAGCTGCAGCGCGGCGTTGAGGCCGCCCATGCCGGTGCCGATAACGGTAACCGTGAAATTTTCCAGTGCCTTGGGATCGGGTATTGATTTCCATTGCAAGGAGCGAGCCCAAGGATCGAGCGCCATTTCCTCACTGGCGAGACCCATGTCCTCGTCCGGCACGGGATCACCCATGGTGAGGTCCATCGCCTCGCGCACGCGGGCGGGGTCGAAGGCGATCGGGCCGGCGCCGCTGTCGCGATAAGCCTTGAGGAAGTCCGCAGCCTTGCGGCGGATGAGGGCGGCATCCTCGTCGCTGGAGAGCGCGACGCGTTCCATATGGCCAATGGTGATCGGCTGGACGCTCGTCGCCTTGATCTCGGGATCATTGGTCAGCAGCCAGATGAGGCCGCGCAGCACCATCGGATCGCTGTGGGTCACCGCGTCCTCGATGTCCCGGTCGCTGGCCTCGAGCAGTTCCGGTCGCACCGCCGCTTCGATCGTCGCCATCCTCACCCTTCCCGTTTTCGAAACGCTGTTTCTATCTGCGTTCGTTTAACGCGATAAGCACATTTCGGGCAACAGCGCTTGCTCGGGACGGAAAGCCTATTTGAACAGGGTCAGGTCGATCGACTCCCCGACCACTTTCAGCCCCGCATCGCTCCCGTGGAGATGGTCGCCCATATGATAGCCCTCGCGCATCTGCGCCGGGTCGGCCGGGTCGGCGAACGCGGTATCGAGCCGCACGATGCCGTCGAAGGCCCCACTGGTCAGGATCCACTGGTTGATCCGCTGGCGGGCGGCTTCGCCTTCCTCGGTCCAGTAGGAAGCGCCCTTGTAGGGACCGATCGGCGATCCGATCACCTTGATGCCGCGCGCATGGGCGCGCTCGATGAGCTGGCGGTAGCCGGCGATCATCTGTTCGACGCTGATCTGCGGCTGATCGAAGCCGGGGAGCGGCGGGCGATTGGGCTGGTCGCGGCGGCCGAAGCGATTGCCGATGTCGTTCACGCCCTCGAAGACAATGATGTATTTCACATTTGGCAGGCTCAGCACGTCCTCGTCGAAGCGGGCGAGGGCGGCCTCGCCCATTCCGGGGCTGAGCACGCGATTGCCGCTGATCGCGGCATTGGCGACCGCCCATTCGCGTCGGGACGCCTGCAATCGGTCGGCGAGAATATCGGGCCAGCGCCGGTTCTGGCCGGCGGTCGAGCCGGCTCCGTCGGTGATGGAGTCGCCGAAGGTCACGATGGTGCCGCGCGCATCGGGCGAGTCGATTTCCACGACGCTGAGGAAGGCGCGATATTGTGCCTTGGACACGGGCGTGAAGGGCTTGCCGACATGATCGCCGGGCGGGGAGATAGCCAACTCGTCCAGGCCGGTCAGATGACAGGTGCATGGGCCGGTCGGGCTGGGCAGGTAGAACTCGACCTTGAGGCGAGAGAGGTCCGGTACGTCGAGCGCGACGGCATCGCTGACGAAGGGCGCACCGCGCGGGATGATCGCACCTTTCTCGCCACCGAAGCTGAGCATACGCGCGCTGCCCGCGATCTCGTCGCCCTTGTCGTCGATGCGCGCGATGCGGGCGCTGCCGATCTCCAGCGGGGCGGGGCCATAGCGGTTCGAGAAGCGCAGGCGGACCTTGCCGCCACCCTCGGTGACGCGGACGATCTGGCTCAGCGTCACATTGTCGAAGGACGCGGCGGCCAACGGGCCTTCCGGCGCGACGGGGGCATGCGGCGAGGCGGTCCAGCTCGCGACCCACTCGGCCCGGGCCGGAGCGGCGAGCGCGATCAGGGCCGAGGCGGCGACGAGGGTGGCGCGAAGGGGCATGGCGGTCTCTCTCCCGAGCGGCCGCGCTCCGGTGGCGGCCTGCGACGGGAGGTTAGCGGAGGGGCATCATCGCTGCCAAGGGTGTTCGCGCACCTTCAGGCCGAGGCCAGCACCCCGTCATAGGCCACATCCTCCAGCGCGGCGCCGGCGCCCATCGCCACGCACATCAGCGGATTGTCGGCGATCTTGACGGAAAGGCCCGTGGCGTCGGCGATGGCCTCGTCCATGCCGCGTAGCAAGGCGCCGCCGCCGGTGAGGGTGATGCCTTCGTCGATCATGTCGGCGGAGAGCTCGGGCGGGGTTTCCTCGAGCGCGTTCATGACCGCACCAACGATCTGGCCGACCGATTCGCGCAGCGCCTCGGCGATCTGTGCCTCGGTAATCTCGATCTCGGCGGGGCGGCCGTTGACGAGGTCGCGGCCCTTGACGCTGAGGGTCTGGCCCGGACCATCCGGCGTGATGGCGCTGCCGATCTGGGTCTTCACCCGTTCGGCGGTGATCTCGCCGATCATCAGATTGTGGTTGCGGCGGATATAGGAGGCGATCGCCTCGTCCATCTTGTCGCCGCCGACGCGCACCGAGCCGGAATAGGCTATGCCGCGCAGGGAGAGGACGGCCACTTCGGTCGTGCCTCCGCCGATGTCGACGACCATTGCGCCGATCGGCTCCGTGACCGGCAGTTTCGCGCCGATCGCGGCGGCCATCGGCTCGTCGATGAGCTGGACGCGCGAGGCGCCGGCATTGGAGGTCGCGTCGCGAATGGCGCGGCGCTCGACCATGGTGGAGCCGGAAGGCACGGCGACGACGATGTTGTTGCGCCGCTGGAGCAGGCTGGAGCCGCCCAGCGCCTTGTCGACGAAGCGCTTGATCATCTGTTCGGCCACGTCGATGTCGGCGATCACGCCGTCGCGGAGCGGACGCATCGCCTTCACGCCCTCCGGCGTTTTGCCGAGCATGAGGCGCGCCTCGTCGCCCACGGCCTTGATCTGGCGGACGCCCTGGATGGTTTCGATGGCGATGACGGACGGTTCGTTGAGCACGATGCCCTTGCCGGCGACATAGACCAGCGTGTTCACCGTGCCGAGATCGATGGCGAGATCATATCCTGAAAGACTGAAAATGCGGGAGAATTTCATGTGTTTTTGCGGAACCCTTTAATATGGGGATGTGATGCCGCGCCTGTGGGGCGACGTATCCCGCCATGAGGCAGGGCGGTGTTTTCCGGGGACTATCAGTCGAAGGAGGTCAGCTCAACCGAAGGGGTGCGCAGACGCGGCGGCGGCCCTCGCCTTGGCGCGCAGTTCTCGGCGCAGATTGAGCGCGATGGCGATCGTGAAAACGAACCCCACCGGTAGCAGCATCTGGCCGAGAAAATAGGAACCTGTCGCATCCTTGCCGATGCCCATCAGCCAGGGTCCGACAAAGGCGCCGAGTTGGCCGAAGGTGTTCACAAGACCGGCGGCGACGCCAATCATCCGGCGCGGAACGACCTCGGTGCAGATGAGCTGAGTCGAGAGCGTGACGGACGGCCAGAAGATGCAGATCAGGAAATAGGCGAGGAGGAGGACCACGGAGGAGGGTGCCAGCGCCATAAGCAGGAAGCCGAGGCTGACCAGCACACAGCCGGTCAGCAAATGGGTGAAGCGTTGGCCTTGCCGGTCTGAATGCCAGCCTGAGCCGATCATGCCGACGATCAGGACCAGCCCGGCGATGCTGACGATGTAGCCCACTTGCGTGATGGGGAGGCCAGTGCCGGCGGCGAGCAGGAGCGGCAGGAACAGCTGGAAGCTCATATAGCTACCGATGGTGAGGCCGGAGATGATCGCGAGGTGCACCACATGGCGATTGCGCAACGCGTCGAGGATCGCGTGCTCGGACAGCGGACCGATTTGCTCCGCCTCTCGGGCCAGTGTTTTCTCGATCCAGTGGCGCTCGGCCTCGCTCAGCCAGCGCGCCGTGGCCGGCGCGTCGGGGAGCCAGCGCAGGATGATGAGGCCGACGAAGGTTGCAGGCAAGCCCTCGACAAGAAACAGCCATTGCCAGCCGCGCAGGCCGCCAAGGCCGTCCAGCGAGAGCAGCCAGCCGGACAGGAGGCCCATGACGATGCCGGACACGCCGCCGAAGCAATAGAAGGCGCTGGTCGCGCGGCCGCGATAGGCGGCGGGGAACCAGTGCGAGACACAATAGAGTGCGCAGGGGAAATAGCCGGCTTCCGCGATACCGAGCAGAAAGCGCATCGCGTAGAACTGCGTCGGCGTGCGCACGAACATCATCGCGGCCGCGATGATGCCCCAGCTGATCATGATCCGGGCGATCCAGCGGCGCGGGCCGACGCGGATGACCGCCATGCCGGATGGGATTTCGAACAAGGCATAGCTCAGGAAGAAGAGGCCGCTGCCGAAGCCGTAGACCGTCGCGCTGAAACCGAGATCGGCATTCATCTGGGTGGCGGCGAAGCTGACGTTGACCCGGTCGATATAGGACATGAGGTAGCCGAGACCGAGCAACGGCAGGATGCGCCACGCGGCCTTGCGCATTGCGGATCGCTCGATGGCGGCTTCGTCGTCCGGCTGATTGTCCATCGACGTCCCCCCGGCAGTCGTTGACTGTGGAGGGTAACGCAACGAGGGGCGGACGCAATGGACTTTCCCGCTCCCCGGGCGGGGCTGGGGAGCAATCGGAGGTCAGGCGGCTTCGCGAGTGATGACGGCGCCGGAGAGGCTGTTAGGTCCGGCCGAGAGGATATCGACCTCGATCAGATCGCCGATCCTTGCGTCGGCGTCCTCCACCACGACGGACTGCAGCCAGGGCGACTTGCCGATGAGTTGGCCGGGCTGGCGGCCCTTGCGTTCCAGCAGGATCTGGGTGCGCTTGCCGACGGTCGACAGGTTGAAGGCGTGCTGGTCGGCATTGATCGCCGCCTGCAGGCGCTGGAGCCGGTCGTCCATCACCTCTGGCGCGATCTGGCCGTCCATGTCGGCCGCGGGCGTGCCCGGCCGCGAGCTATACTTGAAGCTGAAGCATTGGGCGTAGCGCGACTCGCGCACGATGCTCAGCGTCTCCTCGAAGTCCGCCTCGGTCTCGCCGGGGAAGCCCACGATGAAGTCGCCCGAGATGGCAATGTCCGGCCGGGCGGCGCGGACACGCTCGATGATGCGCAGATAGGACTCGCGGCTGTGGCTGCGGTTCATCGCTTTAAGAATGCGATCGCTGCCGGCCTGCACCGGCAAATGCAGGAACGGCATGAGCGAGGGAAGGTCGCGATGCGCGTCGATCAGGCCCTGCGTCATGTCGTTGGGGTGGCTGGTCGTGTAGCGGATGCGCGCCAGGCCGGGGATGCGATCGAGCGCATAGGCGAGGCCGTCGAGGCCCTGCAGGCGCCCGGTCTCGTCCTCGCCGGTCCAGGCGTTGACGTTCTGGCCGAGCAGCGTGATCTCGCACGCGCCGGCATCGACGAGCGCACGGGCCTCGTCGACGATGGCACTCCACGGCCGGCTCACCTCGGCGCCGCGCGTATAGGGCACGACGCAATAGGTGCAGAACTTGTCGCAGCCTTCCTGAACGGTGAGGAAAGCGCTCGCGCTGGTGCGCCGGGCGCGTCCCGGCAGCACATCGAATTTCGACGCGGCTGGCATGTCGGTATCGACGGCCTCACGGCCGGCGACGACGTCGTCGATCAGGCTGGGCAGGCGGTGATAGGCCTGCGGACCGACGACGATGTCCACGGTCTTGGCCCGGCGGCTGATCTCGGCGCCTTCCGCCTGCGCGACGCAACCGGCAACGGCGATCATGGGGCGCGAGCCGTCCTCGCGCTTCATCCGGCCAATCTCGGAATAGACGCGGTCGACAGCCTTTTCGCGGATGTGGCAGGTGTTGAGCACGACGAGATCGGCATCGATGCCTTCGGACGCCGCCTGCATGCCGCGATCGGCCAGCAACTCGGCCATGCGCTCGCCGTCATAGACGTTCATCTGGCAGCCGTAGGAGCGGACGTGAAAGGTCTTGGGTGAACTGTGGGTCATGGCGGCGCCTATACGCGGGATGGGCCGCTCAAGGAAGCATGCTAGGAAGGGCCCAGGGCGAGGGCGCGGCATGCTGTTCAGGATGAAGACGCTGGAGGAGATCGCGCGGGGCGAGATCCGTCTCGCGTTCCGCTCCTGGCTCAAGCCGACCGTGAAGGCCGGGACGCGGCTGAGGACGGCGCTGGGCGAACTGGAAATTGCCAGCGTCGAGCCGGTGGAGGAAGGCGCGATCGACGAGGCCGAGGCGCGGGCGGCCGGATATGCGAGCCGGGCGGCATTGTTCGTCGATCTGCGGACGGGGGACGGACGGCAGATCTATCGCATAGCGCTGGGCGGCCTGGCGGCGGATGCGCGCATTGCCCTGCGGGATCAGGATGCGCTTGTCGAGGATGAGCGCGCGAGGTTGCGTGCGCGGTTCGCGGCGTGGGAAAAGGTGAAACCGGGCTATTTCCCCGCGATCCTGCGGTTGATCCGCGAACAGCCGGGCAGTCGGGCCGAGGATCTGGCGCGCCTGCTGGGCGCGGAGAAGCTGCGGCTGAAACAGGATGTGCGCAAGCTCAAGGAACTGGGGCTCACCGAGAGCCTGGCTGTGGGCTATCGGCTTTCGCCGCGCGGTCAGGCGATACTGGCGTTGCTTGGGGACTGACGCGCGGCAAGCGTCGCCGCGATGCGCGCGCGGGTCTCCGCGGCGATGGCCTTGCGATCGGGATGGTCGCCCGGATCGAACGGTTCGAGGAAGCGCAATGTCACGGCGCGGCGGCCGGGCGCGCCGAGGATGCGCAGGGCATTGGCGATGCCGGATTCGCCGTCCAGCCACGGCACGAAGGTGGCGGCTGCGCCATAGTCGATCATCACCGGCTGTATGCGGATCGCGCGGGGCGGGGGCAGCAGCACCGAGAACAGGGCGGGCTTGAAAGGGAGCAGCGTGACGCCATCGCCAGTCGTGCCCTCCGGGAACAGGGCGATCGGCTGGTGCCGCTCCAGCGCGGCGCGCAGCGTTTCTATCTGGCCGGAGACGGCGCCGCGCCGGTCACGGGAAACGAAGATCGTGTTGTTCTGCGCGGCGAGCCAGCCGACGATCGGGGCGCCTTCGACATCGTCCTTGGAGATGAAGGCGCAGCCGGTCGCGCCGCCCAGCGCCAATATGTCGACCCAGCTCGAATGATTGGCGACGAGGAACACGTCCTCGGTAAGCGGCGTGCCTTCGACATGGACATCGAAGCCCGCCCGACCGGCGGCGGCGGCGAGGAAGCGCTGCGGCCACGGCGAGTGCCCCTTACGCCGAGCCAGCAGATGGGCGGGAGCGCTGCGGACAGTGAGAGCGGCGAGGCGGGCGATTCGGCCAAGGGCGCGCGCGAGGGCCATGCTGTGATCCTAGGCTTTCGCGCTCTTGCAGGGCAGCATCTGGTGTCCGGCTCCTGCCTTGGCTGTTATGCGAACCGGCTCGTGCGGAGGAGCGCGCCGAGCGGCGCGCAGGGTCAATCCTTGCGGTCGCGGTCGAGGGCGACGCCGTAAAGTTCCATGCGATGATCGACGAGACGGTAGCCGAGCTTCTCGGCGATCTGGCGCTGGAGTTGCTCCAGTTCCGGGTCGACGAATTCGACCACGCGGCCAGTCTCGACATCGATCAAATGGTCGTGATGCGCCTCGGGCGCGGGCTCGTAGCGGGCACGGCCGTCGCCGAAATCGTGGCGCTCCAGAATACCGGCCTCCTCGAACAGGCGCACCGTGCGATAGACGGTGGCAATCGAGATATTGGGGTCGATGGCGGAAGCGCGCTCGTGCAGCTTCTCGACGTCGGGATGATCCTCGCTCTCGGAGAGAACGCGCGCGATCACCCGGCGCTGCTCGGTAATGCGCAGGCCGCGCTCGGCGCACAGCGCTTCAATGTCGATCTTGCGGGTCATACTCCTGTGTAGCCCAATTTGGCCGCGCGGAAAGCCGCAAATTTCACCGAGCCGCGTGTCAGCCATACAAAAGGGCGCCGCCGGACGATCACCCGGCGACGCCCCTGAAAAGCGCGGAAATGTTGCCGTTTACTTGCGCGTGTGGCGGCGCGACGTGCCGAGGCCGATCTTCTTGGCGAGGCTGCGGCGCTGCTCGGCATAGTTGGGCGCGACCATCGGATAGTCGGCGGGCAGGCCCCACTTGGCGCGATAGTCGTCGGGCGTCATCTGATAGTGCGTCATCAGGTGGCGCTTGAGCATCTTGAGCTTCTTACCGTCTTCCAGGCAGACGATATAGTCGGGCTTGACCGACGCACGGATGGACACGGCAGGCTCGGGCTTGGGCTGCGCCGGCGCGGTTTCCTGACGCAGGCCGGACAGGGCACCATACACGTTCTGAATAAGCAGCGGCAGGTCCGAGACCGCAACACTGTTGTTGGAGACGTGAGCGGCAACGATATCCGAGGTCAATGTGACGAGCACTTCATCCCGTGCGCTTGCATCCGACATGATTGAATCCTTCTATAGTTATGTTGTTCTTGCGAAACCCTTGAACTGCTTTTTTTGGTGAGTTCTGGTTCTCTATTAGGCTTCTCTGCGTCGAAGGGCAAGCATGCAGTGGCCTTTGGGGTCAATCATGTCCCAAAATGATCTTGAAACTTAGTGCGTCGAAACGGACTCCATTGCTGCCCACATAATAATCACGTCGGATATTATACTGACGCAATCCAGCCTTGCTGTAGAGGTGGATTGCGGGGTTTCCCGCGCGCACTTCAAGAAACATTGTACGGGCGCCGGTTCCCTCGGCCTCCGTCATGCATCGGTCAAGTAAACGCCGGCCATGGCTGCGGCCGCGATAACGCGGATCGACGGCGAGCAGCAACAGTTCGGCCTCGCCTGCGATGCTGCGCAGCAAACCGAAGCCGATCGGCTGTTCGTCGAGCCATCCGAGCACCAGGATCGAGCCGGGCAGACGCATCATCGAGGCAAGCTGGGGCGCCGACCAGGCCTCGCCATATTGTGGCGGGAAAGCACTGGTCATGACCGTCATCGCCGCCGCGATATCGGGATCGGATGCCTCCGTGCTTACCCGGATGCAAAGAAGCCCCTCCATCAGCGCACGCCGACGGGTTGACCCGGACGCCGGACCGGAGCGGCCATGGGTTTGGCATCGGCTCCCCGGCCGTAAATCGGACGTGCAGGGAGGCTGCGCCCGGCGGGGGCAAGCAGAAAAATGTCCCGCGCATCGGGGAGGAGCGTCACCGCGCGGCCCGCAGCGCCAGCCTGGGCGAGTATATGCGCGCCGGATCCGACCAGCAGCGGCGAGTCGATTTCCGCCGCCAGCGCCGCGATAGGGGTCGAGCGGACTTCCAGCGGCTCGGACGAGGCGGGGTCGGCAGAGGGTCGGCAGGGCGCCCAGAAAAGTTCGCCGTGCCCGCCGACCATCACAACGGTGAAGGGTTCTTCCGGGGTTAGCTGCGCCCGCGCCATAGCGCCGACGAGATCGAGGCAGCCATAGCCGGCAACGGGCACGTCCCAGGCGAAGCCAAGTGCTGTCGCGGCTGCAAGGCCCACGCGGACACCGGTGAAGCTGCCCGGGCCGACATCGACGAGGATGCGATCGCAGCGCCCGCCTTCAGGCAGGGCGGCAATCGCCGGCAGCAGCGCTTCGGCATGGCCGCGGCCAAGCTCCTGATGTCTGGCGGCGATGCAGTCAGGGCCGTCGAACAGGGCGAGCGAAAGAGCCGGCGTAGCGCAGTCGATGACCAGCACGCGCTCCGTCATATGGTCGCTCGCCTCGTCATGTCGATCATCCGACCCCCGTCTTCCCCGTTTCCGTCAGACGGCGCGAACTTCAGTCACTTCCGGCACATAGTGCTTCAGCAATTGCTCGATGCCGTTCTTGAGTGTGGCGGTGGAGGAGGGGCAGCCGGCGCAGGCGCCCTGCATGCGCAGGAACACGGTGCCGCGCTCGAAGCCGCGATAGATGATGTCGCCGCCGTCGTTGGCGACAGCCGGGCGCACACGCGTCTCGATAAGCTCACGGATCTGCGCGATCACGTCGGCATCGGCCGGATCGTCGCCGGGCAGCGGGGCGTCGGCATCGTCGGCCGGCACATGGATGTCGTGCGCGCTGCCGCTCCGGAACAGCGGCATGTCTGCCGAAAAATGATCGAGCAGGATCGAGACGACGTCGGTGCGCAGGTCGCTCCACGCCACCCCCGGCGCTGCCGTCACCGAGACGAAGTCGCGGCCGAAGAACACGCCGGTCACGTCACCGAGGTCGAACAGCGCCTCGGCAAGCGGGGAGGCCTCCGCCTCATCGGCATTGGCGAAATCGCGCGTGCCCGATGTCATGACCGCGCGTCCCGGAAGGAACTTGAGCGTGGCGGGATTTGGGGTCTGCTCGGTCTCGATAAACATCGCTCTACTCGGCTGAAAACAGGGACGTGTCAGGCGCGCGCTGCGGGGCGCAACCTGCCTCTTCCCATTTGGTCAGTCGGAGGCCCGGGCGCAAGTGTTCAATGTGCGGCGGGCGTCGCCACGCCGCCGCCTCCACCGCCTGCCGAGGCCGACGCATTGCGGGCGATCTGCTCCTTGGAGACGAGCGGGACCGGGATGCCGCGCGCCAGCACGATTGCGGACCAGCTCGTGCGCGGCACCAGATAACGTGTCGCAAGCGCCTGAAGATCGGCCGGCGTCACGTTCAGCAGATCGGGCGCGAGGCTGCGGGCCAGGGTGAGCTTGCCGGGATCGCGCGTGTAGCCTTCGAGTTGGTTCATCCAGAAGGCGTTGCTGTACGCGGCGCGATTGAGGAGCTGGCGGACCGGCTCCACTTGGCGGTCGAGCTCGTCCTGCGTCACCGGCGTGGTCGCAAGGTCGCTCACGATCTCATTGATAAGCTGAAAGAAATAAGGGATGCGATCCGGCTTGAGCTGGGTCTGGACGAACAGGAAGCCGCCCCCATCGGCGGACTCCGGCCAGATGCTCGACGCGCTGGGCGTATAGGCCGCGCCGTCGATCGAGCGCAGCTTCTCGAACAGGCGATCGTTGATGATCCGCGCCAGCATGTCGAGCTGGCGGCTTTCGCGGATGCGCGCCGTGCCGCCGCCGGTCGGCCAGGCGATGACTGCCGCCGCCTGTTCCGCCGGGCCGTCATGCGTGATGAGCACGGGCGAGGAAACCGGCGAGGGAAAGCTCATCAGCCGGTTCTCGGCCGGAGGCGGCGTGTCCTTGCGCGCAGGCAGTGCGCCGAAGGTTTCCGCGACGGCTGCCACCGCTTCCTCCGCTTCGACGTCGCCGAAGATCTGTACCTCGATCGGTCCGGACGCGAGGCGCGGGGCCCAGAGCGCCTTGAACTTGTCGAGCGTCAGTGCAGCGCGGTCCGACGGAGTGGCGGGCGCGAAACGGCCATCGCGGTTCCGCAGCATCCAGTCGAGGCTGCGGTCGATTGCCTCGGAGGCCGAGCCCGGCACGGGATCGTAGCTCGCATCGAGCGCGGCCATGGTCCGCTTGAGCGGCGCATCGTCCCAGCGCGGAAATGCGAGCTTCGCCGCGAACAGGCGGAGCTGGTCGCGATAGTCGCCGGGGCTGCTCAGCGCGGCCAGTGAGAAGGCATCATCATTGATCGAGAAATCGAAGGAGAGCTGCCGGCCGTTCATTAGCTCGCTCATGTCCCGCTGGCCGAGATCGCCGATGCCGCTGGCGCTCAGGGCAAAGGGCGCGGCCCAGAGCGCGTCGTCTTCCTTCGGCGAGAAGGTCTGGCGCCCGTGACCGAAGCGCACATTGATCCGCACCTTGCCCGGCTCGGCCTTGTTGGCGAGCAGCAGCAGCTTGACGCCGTTGTCGAAGGCGATGTCCTGAATGCCGAGAATGCCCACCGGCACGCGCGAGACGATCTTGCCCGGCGGGGGCAAGGCCGGGAGCGCGGCCATGGTCACAGTCTTGTCGCCGAGCCGCGCATTGGTGGCGGCCTGAACGGGCGTGCGGAAGGCCGTGGTCAAGCGAGCCTGTGCATTGGGCTGCGCCGTTTTGAGACTGAGCAGTGCGCGCACGGCGCTGCCGGAAAAGAGTCGCCGGGTCGAGGCGAGCAGTTGATCCGGGGTCATGAACTTGCGCGCCGAGCGATAGATGTCGAGCTGGTCCTGCGGCGCCACGACCGTCTCGCGAATGTCGATGGCGCCGACCAGATCCTCGGCCTGGCGCGCGCTGCCCTCCACCGCGGCGGTCGCGACGAGTGTGCTGAAGATGGTCTCCATGCCCGCGAACTCGCGATCGATATCGGCCTGGCTGGGCGGCGTCTTGCGGGCGTCCTCGATGATGGCGCGCACGTCGCGCAGCGCCTTCTCCCACTCGTTACCGATTGGCACGACCGTCACATAGGTGGCATTGGCCGAGCGCGAGCTGTTGTCGAGCGCGACGCTGGCCTGGAGGAAGCTCGCGCCCTGGCTGGCGGCGAGCTCAAGCCGGCGATTGATGAGCTCCAGCGCGAGCTGGTCGGCAAGGCGCGCCTCGTTGAAGGCGATGGTGTCTTCCTGGAAGGTCCAGGGGCGCAGATAGGCGAGGCCGACGCTGAACGGCGCGCTCGGTTCTACCACGACCTTGACGGCGGGCGCCTTGGGGTTGGGCTTGCCGAAGTCGGGCAGCGGCGTGGGCGAGCCGGTCGCCTTCCAGGGCGAGAAATGCGCTTTGAGCTTGGTTTCCATCAGGGCCGGGTCCATCGCGCCGGAAATGGCGATGACGACGCGATCCGGGCGATACCAGCGATCGTGGAAGGCCTGCAGCGCCGCCGGCGTCGCGCCGGTCAGCGTTGCCTCCGTGCCGATCGGGCTGTGCGAGGCCAGGCGCTGGCCGGCGAAATAGAAGGAGCGGATTTCGTCGCCGAGGCGCGCGGCCGGACTCAGGCCCTCGCGCCGCTCGGCGAGCACGACCGAGCGCTCGGCGTCGACGCTTGCCTGCGAGATGATCGGCTCGGAGAGCATGCCGGCCAGGATCTTGAGGCTCTCGTCGATGCCGCTCTCGCTCGCACGGGGGAGATCGAGCGCATAGACGGTGCCGGTCGGGCTGGTCTGGGCATTGCTGTCGCTGCCGAAGGAGGCGCCGAGGCGCTGCCAGATGCGCTTGGATTCGCCATCGGGGACTTCGCGCGAGCCGCGGAAGGAGAGATGCTCGATGAAGTGGGCGAAACCGGCTTCCTTCGGCTCCTCCATCAGCGAGCCGACGTCGACGCGGACGCGGATCGAGATCTGGCCGGCGGGCACGTCGTTGCGGCGAATGGCATAGCGCAGGCCATTGGGCAGCTCGCCGAAACGCCAGGCCGGATCCATCGGCACGTCGCTCTTCTCGTAGAACCAGGGGCGCTTGGGCGCGGCCGTCGGCTTGATCGGCGCGGCTGCCGTCGGCACCGGAGAGGCAGGCCGGCTCGGCGTCTGTGCGGCGAGCGGAGCAAAGAGCAAAGAGGCCGCGAGCGTGGCCGAGAGCAACCGCCGGGCGGTGTCGTGGAAGGTCATGGGGCTAATCTATGGCTTCTTGTCCGGCTCGTCACACGGAAACTTCCCGGATGTCGCCGCGATGCGTGCACGAGGTGAGGGGAGTGGATTGGCTGGTCGGCTTGAGGGTTTGTCCTGACCTGAAGCGGTCGCTTCGTCGATCATCGCAACGGCCGGCTGAACGCGCGATGACCGGCGGGAACCACAAGGTTCCAAAACATATCCTTTCTCTCCCGCAACTTACCGGAAAGCGCCGGATTGTCCCGCATTTCCCGCCGCGAAGAAAATCAGGCTCAAGCCTTTGTTTACCACGGGCGGTCTAGAACGGCGCCCGAGGAGATTCCGGAATGTCCGCCGCACACGCGTTGCCAGAGGGTATTGGTGGTAAATTGGCCAAGCTGGGCCGCATCTTCGGCATGGCCGAGACGCCTCAGCCGACGGAGGTTCCGCCCTCCGCGCCCAGGGAATCCGGCAATGCCCGCGCGCGCCGCGAAATCGAGCGCCGCAAGACGCTGTACGAGGACATCGGCAGCTTCCTCTTCGCCCACGATCTTGACCTGACGCCGCTCAATTTCGGACTGGCGCTCGACTATATCACCGGCAACGACCTCGCCATCGAGAAGGCCGTGCGGGCGATCCTCTCGGAGAAGGGCAAGCTTTCCAACGGCGTTGCCGAGCAGATCGTGGCCGAGCAGCGCGCCGAGGAACTGACGCCGGACTCACTGCACGACATGCTGGATACGCTCGAGGCCAATCTCGACCAGCTCACCGGTATCGCCGACCAGTCGACCAGCTCCGCCAAGGATTTCGGCGCGGCGCTGCAGAAGCAGGCGGCCGAACTAACCCGCGACGCGCCGGGCAGCGATGCGATCGGCAGCCTCGTCTCGCTTACCCGCAGCATGATCGAGAAGACCCGCGAGGTCGAGCATCGCATGCGCGAGGGGCAGAAGCAGACGCGCCTGCTCCAGAAGAACCTGGAAAATGCGCGCAAAGCGGCCGAGCAGGACCATCTGACCGGCCTGCCCAATCGCCGTGCTTTCGAGACGACGCTGCGCGAGGAAGCCGCGCTGGCGCTGGAGAGCAAGGAAGAGCTCTGCGTCGCCTTCTGCGACATCGACCATTTCAAAGCGATCAACGATTCACACGGGCATGACGCCGGCGACCGCGTGCTCAAGTTCGTGGCGGGCCTGCTCGCCAAGATCTCGGGCGACAAGTGCCATGTCGCGCGCCACGGCGGCGAGGAGTTCGTGATGCTGTTCCGCGGCGTGTCGATCGCCGATGCCGCCAAGATCGTCGACGATGCGCGGGCCGACATGGCCGAGCGCAACCTTGTCGACCGTAAGACCGGCGAGCGGATGAACCAGGTGACCTTCTCGGGCGGCGTGGCGGATGTGCTCGCCTATCCCGAGCCGCGCGACGCGCTCAAGGCCGCCGACCGGGCGCTGTATCTCGCCAAGGAGCATGGCCGTAACCGCGTCTATATCGCGCGCGACGGCGACGAGTAACCGGCACGGCTGACCGCGCGCTGGATCAGAAATCCGGCTGGTCGTAATATTTCGGAGGGGTGACGATCTCCATCCGCTCCGCGAGCAGCGGACGGAAGGAGGGGCGCGACTTGATCGCGGCGTACCAGCGCTTGGTCGGCTTGTGGCCTTCCCAGTCGATGCCGCCCAGATAATCCGCGACCGAGATGTGCGCCGCCGCCGCGATGTCGGCGAGGCTCATCATGCCGCCGGCCATCCAGCTGCGGTGGTCAAGCAGATAGTCCATGTAATCCATGTGCGTGTTCGCCCGGCGCATCGCATCGCGCAGGGCGCCGGCATCGGGGGTCGTGCGGGAGACGATGCGCTTGATCATCCGCTCGTTGAGCAGCGGCGCCACGACATCGCGGTAGACGATCTGATCGAACCAGGCGACGAGGCGGCGGATTTCCGCGCGCGCGAGCGTCGATCCGGAGATCAGCGGCAGGGTTTCGATCGTCTCCTCGAAATATTCGCAGATCGCCTGGCTGTCCGCCAGCGTCGCCGCGACGGGGTCGGCGCTGTCCGAAACCAGCACGGGCGTCATGCCTGCGGGATTGAGATCCAGAAACTCGTCGCGCGCTTCCCACGGCGACTCGCGCACGAGGTCATAGACGATCCCCTTCTCGGCCATGAGAAAGCGGACCTTGCGGGAAAAGGGACAGAGCGGGAACTGGTAGAGATGCCACATCCTCCCGGTCCTTAAAGAGGGACATGGCCGCCGCAAAGCGCATTCTGGCCACGCGGAACGGGATTGTCCCGGAGGCGTTTAGGCAGCGATGAGGGCGTGCGTGTCATGGCCCGCCATCTCTGCTAAAGGATTGTCATGCAGGTCGCAGTGCGCCGCTTGATCGTCGTGGGTGCCATCTCCCTCGGTGGCACGGTGGCGGGGCTTGCGCTCGGCAATTTTGCCGCAGGCGGCACCCGGATGTCCGGCGAGCAAGAACTGGCGGTCTATCGCAGCTTCTTCGGCGAAGGCGACGCCACCGCATCGGTCGAGGACGAGGCGGATACGAGCGTCGCCATGCGCGACGGCCCGAGCAGCTACACATGCCAGGGGTGTGACGCCAAACTCTACAGCGATACGGTCTCCGCCGATGCCAGCATCGCTGCGACAGAGCCGCTGCCGCCTTACGTGCCTGAAGAGGCCGTCATGCCTCCGCCTCCCGCTCACCCGTCCGCGACTCGCCCGGCTGCCTCGGCGACCGGCTATTACGCCGTTCCCGCGCTCCCGCCGGTGCTCGCGGCAGACCGGGCGAGAATAGCGCCAGTGGCGCCGCCCACGCCTTCGCCGGTGGCGATCACAGAACGATAGAGACCCAGACGTCGCACGCGACGCGCGATCAGCGGTTGGTCGTGCTTGCGGCGTCGCTCAACCGCACAGCATCCCGCGTTTTGCGCGCATTGGCGGCGAGGCGCCGGCCCCAGATCAGGCCAATGGCTCCCATGCCGAACAATAGCGCCATCGGCGGCGCAGGCACGTCATCGGCCTTGGGTGCGACTTTGGGCGACCGGGCTTCGGGCGCCGGACGCGAGGCGGCCGGCGCATCCGACGAAGCGGTCGTGACCATCAACGCACCGATCGCGCCGACGCCCATCAACAATTTTTTCAAGGGCGCCTCCCACCAGCGCGACTCAGGCGCGGAAACCCGGCCGTCAGGACTCCGCTAATCATGAGCTTGCGGCACAGCAACCGAAGTCGGTGTCGGCTGTTTCATTCTGGGACGAAGGTTGAATTGCACCGCAGCGGCGACGAGTTGCCAAGCCGTTCCCCGTGTAGGCGTTCGTGGCACCGGCGCCGGATTGCCCGGCGCCGGTCCATTGCCGCGCTGCTTATTCGGCCGCGACTTCCTCGGGCGCATCCGACAGCGGATGTGCGAGGCGGTTGATCATTTCCTTCGGGCAGACCTGCCAGAAATGCTCGCGGCTGCGATCCCAGCTGTGCAGGATGGCCTTTGCCCAGCTGCTGTCCGTGCGAGCGACATGCTCCTCGACGAGACTTTTGACCACCTCTTCCCAATGCGCGCTGGAAAGGCGCTGCCAGATGATGCTCTCATCATTGGCGTGATCCGCGAAGCTGCGGCTCTCGTCATAGATGAAGGCCATGCCGCCGGTCATGCCCGCGCCGAAATTGGCGCCGACCTTGCCGAGGATCACCGCGGTGCCGCCGGTCATATATTCGCAGCCATTGGCGCCGCAGCCCTCGACGACGACTTGCGCGCCCGAGTTGCGGACGGCGAAGCGCTCGCCGGCCTGACCCGCCGCGAACAGCTTGCCCGCGGTCGCGCCGTAGAGGACTGTGTTGCCGACGATGGTGTTGTTCTGACTGGCAAGGGGGCTCGCGACCATCGGGCGCACCGCGATAATGCCGCCCGAGAGGCCCTTGCCGACATAGTCGTTGGCGTCGCCGAACACTTCGAGCGTGATGCCCTTGCAGAGGAAGGCGCCGAGCGACTGGCCCGCCGTGCCGCGCAGGCGGACGTGTACATGGCCGTCGGCCAGCGTCGACATGCCGAACTTCTGCGTGACCATCGCCGAGAAGCGCGTGCCCACGGCGCGGTGCGTGTTGCGCACCGTGTAGGTGAGCTGCATCTTCTCGCCGCGCTCGAACACGGCCTTGGCGTCCGCGATCATCTGCGCGTCGAGGCTGTCGGGTACTTCGTTGCGATGCGTCGGCAGGTTGAAGCGGCGCTTGTCGTCGTCGGCATCCACCTTGGCGAGGATCGGGTTGAGGTCGAGGTCGTCGAGATGCTCGGCGCCGCGGCTGACCTGCTTGAGGAACTCGGTGCGGCCGATCACCTCGTCCAGGCTGCGGCAACCCAGTCGCGCGAGAATCTCGCGCACTTCCTCGGCGATGAAGGTCATCAGGTTGATGACCTTCTCCGGCGTGCCGGTGAACTTGGCGCGCAGGCGCTCGTCCTGCACGCAGACGCCCACCGGGCAGGTGTTGGAGTGGCACTGGCGCACCATGATGCAGCCCATGGCGACCAGCGACAGCGTGCCGATGCCGAACTCCTCGGCGCCCAGGATCGCGGCGATGACGATGTCACGCCCGGTCTTGAGGCCACCGTCCGTGCGCAGCTTCACCTTGTGGCGCAGGCCATTGAGGGTGAGCACCTGGTTGGTCTCGGCAAGGCCCATTTCCCACGGCAGGCCAGCGAACTTGATGCTGGTCTGCGGGGAGGCGCCCGTGCCGCCGACATGGCCCGAGACGAGGATGACGTCCGCATGCGCCTTGGCGACGCCGGCGGCCACCGTGCCGATGCCGGACTGGCTGACCAGCTTCACGCAAACGCGCGCCCGCGGGTTGATCTGCTTCAGGTCATAAATGAGCTGGGCGAGATCCTCGATCGAGTAGATGTCGTGGTGCGGCGGCGGCGAGATCAAAGTCACGCCGGGCGTCGAGTGACGCAGGCGGGCGATGAACTCGGTCACCTTGAAACCGGGCAGCTGCCCGCCTTCGCCGGGCTTGGCGCCCTGTGCGACCTTGATCTCGATCTCCTCGCAAGCGCCGAGATATTCGGCATGGACGCCGAACCGGCCCGAGGCGATCTGCTTGATCGTCGAGTTGGCGTTGTCGCCATTCTCATAGGGCTTGAAGCGCGCCGAATCCTCGCCGCCCTCGCCGGAGACGGCCTTGGCGCCGATCCGGTTCATGGCGATGGCCAGCGTCTCGTGCGCCTCCGGAGAGAGCGCACCCAGCGACATGCCGGGCGTCACGAAGCGCTTGCGGATCTCGGTGATCGCCTCGACCTGGTCGATCGGCACGGCGTGATCGGGGTACTGGAACTCCAGCAGATCGCGCAGATAGACCGGCGGCAGTTCGGACACGCCCCGCGAGAACTGCAGGTAGTGCGAGTAGCTGTCCGTCCCGACCGCCGTCTGCAGCAGGTGCATGAGCTGGGCGGAATAGGCATGCGTGTCGCCACCGGCCCGCTGGCGGTAGAAACCGCCGATCGGCAGGCTGACGATTGCTTTGCTGTGGGCCTGCTTGTGCCGCTCCAGCGCATTGTACTGGAGCGAGGCATAGCCTTCGCCGGAGATCTTGGACGGCATGGACGGGAACAGGTCGTTCACGATCGCGCGCGAAAGCCCGACCGCCTCGAAATTGTAGCCGCCGCGATAGCTGGAGACCACCGCGATGCCCATCTTGCTCATGATCTTGAGCAGGCCCTCGTTGATCGCCGTGCGGAAGTTGCCGAGGCACGTCTCCAGGCTCCGCGAGCCGAAGAGATTGCGCGCATGCCGGTCCGCGATGCAGACCTCGGCGAGATAGGCGTTCACCGTGGTGGCGCCGACGCCGATCAGCACCGCGAAATAGTGCGGATCGAGGCATTCGGCGGTGCGCACGTTGATCGACGCATAGGAGCGCAGGCCCTTGCGGACGAGATGCGTGTGCACGGCCGCGGCCGCCAGCACCATGGCGATGCCGACGCGGTCCGGTCCGACATTCTCGTCGGAGAGGAACAGTTCGGTCTGGCCGGCGCGCACGGCGATCTCGGCCTCGTCACGCAGGCGATTGATCGCGGCGCGCAGGGCGTCCGGCGGGCCATCGGCGGTGAAGGTGCAGTCGATCTCGGCAACGGCCTTGCCGAAATACTTCTTCAGGCGCGACCAGTCCTCGCAAAGCAGGACGGGAGAATCCAGCACCAACACGTCGCTGTTCTGGGATTCTTCTTCCAGAATATTCGCGAGGTTCGAGAAGCGCGTCTTGAGGCTCATCACGTGGCGTTCACGCAGCGAGTCGATCGGCGGGTTCGTGACCTGGCTGAAGTTCTGCCGGAAGAAGTGGCTGATCGTGCGGGGCTTGTCCGTGATGACGGCAAGCGGCGCGTCGTCGCCCATCGAGCCGACGGCTTCTTTCGCGTCCTCGGCCATGGGGCTGAGGATCAGTTCCATGTCCTCGAGCGTCAGGTTGGCGGCGATCTGGCGACGGGTCAGTTCGGCCTTGTCCCACTGCGGGCGCGCATCCTCGGCGGCCGCGGGCAGGTCGTTGCAGGTGCGGAAGCCCTTCACATAGTCCGCATAGGGGCGCTCGGCGGCGATCCGGTCCTTGATGGCGCGGTCGTCGAACACCTTGCCAGCGTCGAGATCGACGGCGATCATCTGGCCGGGGCCGAGGCGGCCCTTTTTGGTGACGCTGGTCTCCGGCACCACGACCATGCCCGTTTCCGAGCCGACGATCAGCAGATTGTCGGAGGTGATGGTGTAGCGCAGCGGGCGCAGCGCGTTGCGGTCCATGCCCGCGACGGCCCAGCGGCCGTCCGTCATCGCCAGCGCGGCGGGGCCGTCCCACGGCTCCATCACGGAGGCGAGATAGTTGTACATGTGCTTGTGCGCATCAGGCACGTCGTCGTTGTTCTGATAGGCTTCGGGCACGAGCATCAGCTTGGCCGTCGGCGCATCGCGGCCGGCGCGGCAGAGCGTCTCGAACACCGCGTCGAGCGCGGCCGTGTCGGACGCGCCCGCCGGGATCACCGGCTTGATGTCGCTCGACTGCTCGCCGAACGCCAGCGCGGCCATCTTGATCTCATGGCTCTTCATCCAGTTCTTGTTGCCGCGGATCGTGTTGATTTCGCCGTTATGGGCAAGCTGGCGGAAGGGCTGGGCGAGCCACCACTGCGGGAAGGTGTTGGTCGAATAGCGCTGGTGGAAGATGGCCACGCGGCTTTCGAACCGCTCGTCGACGAGGTCCGGATAGAAGACCGAGAGGCTCTCCGCGAGGAACAGGCCCTTGTAGATGATCGACTGGCAGGAAAGCGAGCAGACGTAGAAGTCGTTGATCTGCGCTTCGATCACCTTCTTCTCGATGCGACGACGCACGAGATAGAGATCGCGCTCGAACTCGGCGACGGCCTGTTCCTCGGGCATCGGCCCGGCGATGAGGATCTGCTCGATCTCGGGGCGCGTGCGCTGCGCCTTCTCGCCGATCACCGAGACGTCGACCGGCACCTGACGCCAGCCATAAATCTTGTAGCCCGCCTGGATGATCTCGGACTCGACGATCATGCGGCAGCTTTCCTGCGCGCCGAGGTCCGTGCGCGGCAGGAAGATCATGCCGACAGCGAGGCGGTTCGGCATCGGCTTGTGGCCCGAGGCGGCGATCGCATCGTCGAAGAAGCGGACGGGCAGGTCGACATGGATGCCCGCGCCGTCACCGGTCTTTCCGTCGGCGTCGACGGCGCCACGGTGCCACACGGCCTTCAGCGCGTCGATCGCGCTCTCGACGACGCGGCGCGAGGCCTTGCCATCGGTCGCGGCGACGAGGCCGACGCCGCACGCGTCGCTCTCGAACTCGGGGCGGTACATGCCTTCGCGCGCGATCCGCTCGCGCTCGGTTTCCTGCACCGGCGGGGTCTGGATGGGCTGGCTCTGCATGGGCTGGGTCCTGTTCATCTCATATGGTGTGTTGGAAGGCGGCGGGGTGAGGCGCTTTTACGCCGCGACCCGCTGCTTGCTGCTCGCCTTGGCGCGCAGGTAGCTCTGCATATGCTCGACCACGTCGCGGCCGTCGCGGATGGCCCAGACAACGAGGCTGGCGCCGCGCACGATGTCGCCGGCGGCGAACACGCCGTCGATGCTGGTCATCATCGAGCGGTGGTCGACGCGCAGCGTGCCCCAGCGAGTGACCGCGAGATTAGGCTCGCCGAACATCGCGGGCAGTTCCTCGGGATCGAAGCCGAGCGCCTTGATGACGAGATCGGCCGGAACGCTGGCCTCGCTGCCCGGGTCGGGCTCGGGCGCGCGGCGGCCGGAGGCATCCGGCTGGCCGAGACGCATGCGGGTCAGCTTGACGCCGGTGACATGCTCCGTGCCTTCGAAGGCGACCGGCGCGGAGAGCCAGACGAACTCGACGCCTTCCTCCTCGGCATTTTGCACTTCACGCTGCGAACCCGGCATGTTCTCACGGTCGCGGCGATAGAGCAGGCGGACGGACTTGGCGCCCTGGCGAACGGCCGTGCGCACGCAGTCCATGGCGGTGTCGCCGCCGCCGATGACGACGACGTTCTTGCCTGTGGCGAGCAGCGAGCCATCCTCATGCTCCGGCACGGCATCGCCGAAGCCGGCCTTGTTCGAGGCGGTGAGGAAATCGAGCGCCTTGACGATGCCCTTGGTGCCGACGCCCGGCATCTTCATGTCGCGCGACTTGTAGACGCCCGTGGCGATCAGCACGGCCTCATGCTTCCGGCGCAGCTCCGCGAGCGTCGCGTCGCGGCCGACCTCGAAGCCGAGGTGGAACTGGATGCCGGCTTCCTCGAGCCGCTTCACGCGGCGCATGACGACTTCCTTCTCCAGCTTGAAGCCGGGGATGCCGTAGGTCAGCAGGCCGCCCGCGCGGTCATAGCGGTCATAGACATGCACCTCATGGCCGGCGGCGCGCAGGTATTCCGCAGCGGTCAGACCGCCGGGGCCGGCGCCGATGACGCCGACGGAAAGGCCGGTCGCCTCGCCGACGCGGACCGGCTCGACCCAGCCTTCCTTCCAGGCGGTGTCGGTGATGAACTTCTCGACCGAGCCGATGGTGACGGCGCCGTGGCCGGAAAACTCGATGACGCAATTGCCTTCGCACAGGCGGTCCTGCGGGCAGATGCGACCACATATCTCCGGCATGGTCGAGGTCATGTTGCTGAGCTCATAGGCCTCGCGCAGGCGGCCCTCCGCGGTCAGGCGCAGCCAGTCCGGGATATGGTTGTGCAGCGGGCAGTGGACCGAGCAATAGGGCACACCGCATTGCGAGCAGCGGCCGGCCTGGTCCTCCGCGCTCTCGGGCGCGAAGCTGTTCGAGATTTCGGAGAAGTCCTTGGCGCGTTCACCAACGGCGCGCTTGTCCGGATAGGACTGCGGTCGCACGACGAACTTGAGCATTGGATTTTCGGCCATTGGGCATTCCCTGATTTTCAGCAGGAGGCCCGATTATGTCCGAAAAACGGCAGAGTCACGCAATTCCCTGCATTAAGGACAGGGAGGCTGACTTAATTGGTTGCAGAATCCGGAAATATTGCTGCAACTGCAACAAATGCACCCGAATTATAAGGCCGTTCCGGACCTATCTCATTCCGAGCCAGGCCAAAGCCGCGATTCCCGCCACGATTCGGTACCAGGCGAAGGGGGCGAAGCCGATGCGGCTGATGACCGCGACGAACGCCTTCACGACCGCGATCGCCACGATGAACGAGACGACGAAGCCGATGGCGATCAGCTTGATGTCCTCGGAGGTCATCGCCCCGCCATGCTTGGCGAGCTGGAGGACCGTCGCGCCGGTGAGCGTCGGCACTGCCAGGAAGAAGCTGAACTCCGCGGCCGTCTTGCGGTCGACGCCGAAGGCCATGGCGCCAAGGATCGTCGCGCCCGAGCGGCTGACGCCGGGGATCATTGCGATGCACTGGACGAGGCCGATCAGGCAGGATTGGCGCAGGCTGACGCCCGAGACGCCGCCGCGCTCGACGGGGCGGGCAAGGCGCTCGACGATGAGGATGGCGATGCCACCGACGATGAGCGAGATCGCGACCACCACGCCGTTCTCGAGCAACTGCTCGATCTGGTTCCCGAACGCGAGACCCAGCACCACGGCCGGGATGAACGCGACGATGAGATTGCGGGTGAAGGCGACGGCACGCGGCTCCAGCCGGAAAAGGCCCTGCAGCACCTCCATGAAGGTGCGCCAGTAGAGCACGACGATGGCGAGGATGGCGCCGGGCTGGATGGCGATGTTGAACAGCGCCCATTTGGCGGCGTCATAGCCCAGCAGTTCGGTCGCGAGGATGAGGTGGCCGGTGGAGGAGACCGGCAGATATTCCGTCACGCCCTCGACGATGCCGAGCAGGATGGCGGTCAGGCTTTGGCTATCCATGCGATACCCCGGAGACGTGTCAGGAAGGAGAGTGGTCCGCGCAAGACCGCGCTGCGTCAGGCCTTGACGCTGGCGCCGAAGCGGCCGTGCTTGCGATATTGCACGAGCCAGGCCGGGGCGATCGCGGCCATCGGCACCGGGCGGATGCCGAACGCGCCGAAGCCCGCCGCACCGTTCGCAACGACATTGTCGACGAGCAGCATCAGGAACTGGTCGCGCGTGATCGGGGCGGCCGGCAGGAAGCCGGTGACGGTGGCGAGCGCCTTGGCCGCGCCGTCCGGCACGGGCAGGAAATTCGGCGTACGGCCGATCTCGCCGGCGATCCAGCGGTTGATCTCGGCGAGCGTCAGCACGTCCGGGCCGCCCAGATCATAGGTCTTGCCGGCAAAGGTGCCGGGTTCGGCCACGGCAAGCGCGATCGCTTCGGCAACATCGCCGACATGGACAGGCTGGAAGCGCGTCTCGCCGCGAATGACGGGCACGATCTGGAACGGCATGGAGGCGCCGGTCGCGATCAGTTGCGCGAAGCGATTGGTGAAGCCATCGTCGCGGCCGAACATGATGGACGGGCGGATGATCGTCGCGGCGGGGAAGGCAGCGCGCACGGCGGCTTCGCCCTCGGCCTTGGTGCGGCCATAGCCGGAGTCGCTCTCCGGATCGGCGCCGATGGCGGAGACCTGGACCAGCGCCTCGAGGCCGGCGGCCGTGGCGGCGCGCGCGATGTTGCCGGCGCCGATGACATGGGCGGCCTTGAAGTCGCCCTTGAGCAGTCCGACGAGGTTCACGGCGGCGCCCGCGCCCTGCAGCGCGGCCGCGACCTGATCGGCATCGGTGATGTCGACCGAGACGAACTGGGTTTGGCCCATATTGCCGAGCGAGCGGATGCCCGCGGCGAGGCGCGGATTGCGCTGGGCGATGCGGACGCGATAGCCGCGCGCCAGCAGTTCCTGCGCCACCTGACGGCCGACGAAACCGCCGCCGCCAAATAACACCACCGGCTTGTCCGTTGCCGTCGTCATCGCTTCATTCCCTGTCCGTGCCTGAGCCTTTCCGCCCCTTGCAACAGGAGCGGTCGCAAGACAACCGGAAGCTGGGTTTCGCAGGAAGTTTGCCTCCGTCGCGCGCGGGAGTTGGCGGGACGATTATGCCTTCTTGCGCCCGTGCCGCGAGATGAAGTCGAGGATGCTGGCGTTGAACGCGTCGGGCTGCTCCCAATAGGCGGCATGGCCCGCCTCCTCGATGACCCGCAGCTCCCAGTTCGGGAACTTGTGGCTGAACAGGCGCTGGAGGGCGGGGGATGGCCCCATGTCCGTGTCGCCGGTCTGCAGCAGGATCGGCAGCGTCATCGCGCCGAAAGTCTTCCAGTTGCGGTCCGCGCCCCAGGGCTGGCCGGTCTGCCAGCCATTGGGATGGGCGAGATGCTCGAGGATCTGCCAGGTCGCCAGCCCCTCCGGATTGCCTGCGCGATAGGAAGCGCCGACTTCGCCAAATTCCACCGGCACGTTGGTCTTGCCGGCACCGGCGGGGCCGCGGCCGAGATTGGCCATGAACTGCTCATAGTCCGGCTCGCTCGGCAGCAGGATGCTGCCTGAGACCGTGACCGAATAGAGGCGCTCGGGATGGGCGATGGCATAGGCGATGGCGGTGCAGCCGCCTGCGGCGCAGCCGACGATGTGCGCCTTGTCGACCTTCAGATAGTCGAGCAGCTTGTTGAGGTCTTCCGCCGCCGATCCGGGATTGTCGGCTGGGCCCTTCTCGGTCTTGAAGAAGCCGCGCTGCGACCAGGCGATGACCCGATAGCCCTTTTTCGCAAAGAAGGGCTGCTGATAAGCCCAGCATTCGCTGCTCTGCGACCAGGGGTGGCAGAAGACAATCGCCTCGCCGTCGCCGCCCGTGTCCCAGTGCCAGATCCGCACCGAAGAGGTCTCGGCCCAGCCGGCCTTGGCGGGCACCTGCTCGGGCACCGGCACCTTGTTCCAGACTTTGACCGGCCCGGTGACGATTTCCGGCTTGGGGGCGCGTGAGGAGTCCGGCACCTTCCACGGCTGCTTTGCCGGGACGACTGGGGGCGGGGGCAGAGACCTGCCCGCGCGATGGCGGCCGAGGAAGTCGATCAGCACGGCATTGAAGGCGTCGGGCTGTTCCCAATAGGCGGACGTGCCGGCCTCGTCGATCACGGCCAGCTCGCGATTGGGCAGATATTGCGCCACCAGCCGGTTGAGCGCGGCACTGGAATAATGGTCGGCGTCGCCGGTGAGCAGCATGACCGGCGCCGTCAGCGTGCGCAGCCGCGCCCATGTGAGCGGCTGGGCGCCGGCCGGCTGCGTGGGCGCCCTGGCGGCGGGGTGGGCGGCGCCGGCCAGTTCCGACCATGCCTTGGTGCCCGCCGCGTTGCCGCCGCGATAACCGGGGCCGACATCGGCGAAACTCGCCGCCGTATTGTGGTCGTCCGGCAGGCGGACTCGCTTCTCCATGCCGCGATAGTCATCCTCCGCGACCGCGAGCCGCGCGCCGGCAAGGATGAGCGAGCGGGCGCGGGCGGGGTTTTCCAGCGCGAACTGGGCTGCGACCGCGCCGCCTTCGGCCGCGCCGACAAGATGGCAGTTCTCGATCTTGAGCAGGTCGAGCAGTCGGGCGAGGTCGCCCGCCGCCGTGCCGGGGTCGCCGGCCGGGCCGCTCTCGCTGCGATGGGTGCCGCGGCGCGACCAGCCGATAACGCGATAGCCCGCCATGGCGAGCGCGGGCTGCTGATATTTCCAGCACTCGCTGCTCTGCACCGCCGGGTGATTGAGGACGACGACCTCGCCATTGCCGCCGGTGTCCCAATACCAGAGCTTGACCGCGCCGATATTGGCCGTGCCTTCCTTCGCGGTCGCCTGCCTGGGCACGGCGATCGGGGTCCAGGGGGCCGGCGGGGTTGCGCTCATTCACCTCTCCTCAATGATTTCGCAGCGGACTGCGGATTTTTTTCGGTCGTCCTTTTTTGCCTTTGCGGACTGCAATAACTGCATGTGATCCGGAGCGGAATATTTGGGAAACGGGTGGTTCTGTTCTTGCCGAACTGGCGCGGTCTGCTGCCGTGCTCTGTCGGGAATGGAACTGGACGAGAGCTTGCCCGGATCGTGCCGGCGAGCTTGCTCAGGACGGTAGGTTTCGTTGCCCGGAAAATCGACCTTTATTTGCAAAAGCTTGGCTGTTGTTGATGGGATAGGCGCCGTGTCTTTCCAGATGCACGGCGGGGGACGGATCAGCCTGTGCGCGGCCGCGATTTTTTCGATCGGCGGACGGGCGCCTTTATTTGCCGCCACCTGCGTGCGCACAAGACATTCGGTCTGAAAACGGAACGTCGAGTGCCGCTTCGTACCGTCCTGCAACATTCAAAAAATGGCTGATTTCTGCGGCGCAGCAACGAATTCGCCTTGTCTTGGGCTGGAGTGAACCCTATTTGGCCGGCAAGCGCTTTAGAACGCTTGACAGGTTGGCCTGGCCGCATGGTGGGGGCGACGCCTGACACGAGCAACATAAGATAAGATCATATGAGTTCGTAGGAGCATGCCATGAAGACTGTTATTGCCGCCCTCGCTGCGGCCAGCCTGTTTGCCGGTGCCACCGGCGCCATCGCCAAGCCGCGTGAGAATGTCGAAGTCCGCGTGTCGACGGCGAACGTCAATTTCAACGATCCGGAGTCCGTAGCCAGGTTCCGCGCGCGCGTCGCCAAGTCGATCGAGGCGACCTGCAACCCCGGTGACCGCCTGAATGCGGATCTGGCGCCAGATTTCGCGTGCCGCAAGTCCATGGCGCAGGTGAGCGAGACGCAGATCGCCGCTCTTACGGCCAAGTCCAACTCTATGATGGCCATCATCGAGTAACCCCGGGCTCCACAGCTCCCACCGGACGGCGCGTCGCTCCCTCGGCGGCGCGCCGTCTGTGTTTGTGTCGTCGGTTTGAGCGGCCGTCGATCCGTCCCGAGGCTTTACTCCGCGGGCTGGGCGGCCTCGCCGGTCGCGGTCGTACCGCCCCGGCTGGCGATCAGTGCGCGCAGCTTGCGGGTCACCGTCTCGGGCGACTGCGTGCCGCGCGCCAGACGGCGATAGAGGATCGGCACGACATAAAGCGTGATGACCGTCGCGATGCTGACGCCGAACACGATCACCCAGCCAATCGACGAGCGGGCGGCCGCGCCTGCGCCATGGCTCAGCGCCAGCGGGAATGCGCCGGCCACGGTGGCGATCGAGGTCATCAGGATCGGGCGGAGGCGGCGGGCCGCGGCTTCGCGGATCGCGGTCTCGATGTCCTTGCCTGCGTCCCGAAGCTGGTTGGCATATTCGACGATCAGGATGCCGTTCTTCACGGCGAGGCCGACCAGCATGACGATGCCGATCTGGCTGAACAGGTTGATCGTCGTCCCGGTGAGCGCGAGGCCGATGATGCCGCCCGCGACGCCCAGCGGCACGGCCGAAATGATGACGGCCGGGTGGACGAAGCTCTCGAACTGCGCGGCGAGCAGCAGATAGATGACGATGACGGTGAGGCCGAAGGCGAGCCAGATCGATGCTCCGGTCTGTTTGAACGACTGGCTCTCCCCGCGATAGCCGACCGCCAGCACCTCGGGCGATTTGAGCGCCTCGGTCTCGAGGAACGTCAGCGCCTTGCCGAGCGAATAGCCGGGCGCAAGGCCACCGTTGAGCGTGATAGCGCGCATCTTGTTGAAGCGGCCGAGTTCACGCGCCGTGGCCGCCTGTCGCGCCACGACGAGGTTGGAGAGCGGCACCAGCACGCCGCTGCCGCTGCGCACATAGACCTTGGAGAGGGAGGCCTCGTCCTCGCGGTTGAACGCCTCGGCCTGCAGGACGACGTAGTATTCCTCGCCGTCGCGGACATAAGTGGAGGTGCGGCGCGAGCCCATCATGGTCTGCAGCGCCTGGCTCACGTCGTCGACCGAAATGCCGAGATCGCCTGCGCGCTGATGATTGACCTCGATCACAAGTTGCGGCTTGTTCTCGACATAGTCGGCGTCGAGATTGACGATGCCGGGATTGTCGCGCGCAGCGTCGAGGATGCGGTCTCGGGCCTGCGCCAGTTCCTCGTAGCTGTCCCCGGCGATCACGAAACTGATCGGCTGGCCGCTGCGGGCCATGCGGTTATTGACGACGGCATTGCCGCGCACGCCGGGCACGTCGGCGAGCTTGGCGTTGATCGCGCGCGCGACGTCCTGCGTGGTCTCCTTGCGCTCATCCCATGGGCGCAGGAACACGGCGACCTGGCCGCTGTTGAAGTCCTCGGTCGCGCCGCCATTCTGCGGAATGCGGCTGTTGATGCCGCGGATCGCGCCCTTGCCGACCATCGGCATGACGACGGCCTCGACCTGTCGGGCATAGGCATCGGCCTGCGCGAAGCTGGTGCCTTCCGGCAGATTGTAGCGCACCTGCGTGGTGCCGGCATCCTCGGCTGGCGCCAGTTCGGAGTCGATGCCCCTGAACAGGAAGGTGCCGGTGGCGAGCAGGGCGATCACCGCGATGACGACGGGCAGCGGATGCTTCAGCATCCTGTCCAGCGAGGCGCGATAACCGCCTTCGGTGCGCTCCATGAGCCGGTCGACCCGCGAGGTCAGCCAGCCGCGCTGGGCGTGTTTCAGGATCTTGGAGCACATCATCGGCGTCAGCGTGAGTGCGAGCAGCCCGGAGACCGCAAGCGCGGCGATCATCGCGACCGCGAGTTCCCGGAAGAGCAGGCCCGTCTGGCCCGAGAGGAACATGACCGGCACGAACACGGCGCAGACGACCAGCGTCGTTGCCATGACCGCGAAACCGACCTGCCGCGTGCCGACGAACGCCGCGTACAGCGGTTCCTCGCCATGCTCGATGCGGTGATAGATATTCTCCAGCACCACGATTGCGTCGTCGACCACCAGACCGATGGCCAGCACCATGGCGAGCAGGGTCAACAGGTTGATGGAATAGCCCGCGACCCAGAGCACCGCGAAGGTGGTGAGCAAACAGATCGGCACGGTGATCATCGGGATGATCGTCGCGCGCGCGCTGCCGAGGAACAGGAAGACCACCACCGTCACCAGCAAGGCGGCTTCGCCCAGCGTCACCCAGACGCCCTTGATCGCCTGGTTGATGAACAGGGTGCTGTCATTGCCGATCTTGATCTCGACGCCTGGCGGCAGGTTTTTGCTGAGCTCCGCGACCACTTTCTTGGCTGCCTCGGCCACGGCGAGCGTGTTCGCGCCGGACTGGCGGACAATGCCGAGCCCCACACCGACCTCGCCGTTGAAGCGATAGATGGAATAGGGGTTCTCGGGGCCTTCCTCGACCCGCGCGACATCGCCGATCCGGACGAGATAGCCGTCGGCGCCGCGGCCGATGACGAGTTCCTTGAAATCTTCTGGCGTGGTGAAGCCGCGCTCGACGCGCAGAGACAGGTTTTGGGAGCGCGCTTCGATGCGTCCGGCAGGCAGCTCGACATTCTGGCGGCGCAGCGCATTCTCGACGTCGCGCGGCGTCAGGCGATAGGCGGCGAGGCGGTCGGCATTGAGCCACACCCGCATGGAGGGACGCGCCAGGCCCATGGGCTGGAGTTGCGCGACGCCGTCGATGGAGGAGAGGCGGTCGACGATGGCGCGGGTGACGTAATCGCCGAGCTTCGTCTTGTCCCAGCCCGGCGCCATCACCGCGAAGAACATGATCGGCTGCGCGTCCCCGTCGACCTTGCGAACTTCGGGCGGCAGTGCGTCGATCGGACGGTCGGCGGCGCCGGCAGAGACACGGTCGCGCACGTCGTTGGCGGCGGCGTCGACGTCGCGCCCGGCGCGGAACTCGATGTTGATCTGGGAGACGCCGTCGCGCGATTCCGAGCTGATCGTTTCAATGCCCTCGATGCCGGCAAGGCGTTGCTCGAGCGGCTGGGTGATGCGGTTCTCGATCACCGCGGCATTGGCACCGGTATAGCGCGTCTCGACCGAAACGACCGGGGGATCGGTGTCCGGATATTCGCGCACCGAAAGGTTGAGGAAGCCGACGATGCCGACGATGGCCAGCAGCAGCGCCATCACCGTCGCCACCACCGGACGCCGGACCGAGAGGTCCGACAGGATCATGGCGCTGCGGCTCTCGGCGCGCCGCCGCCGGCCCGGTCCGGCTTGTCCCCGGCGAAACGGACGGTGCGGCCCTCCGACACCTTGACCACGCCTTCCGAGACGATCAGCGCGCCGGCAGGCAGGCCCGCCACCTCGATGAAGCCCTTGTCGCGCAAGCCGATGGTGACCGGCATGCGCTTGACCTTGCGCTCATTGTCTACCGTGTAGACATAGCGCGTCTCGCCTTCGCTCAGCACCGCGCCCTCGGGCAGCGCGAGCGCGCTGCGCTGGCCGGTCTCGATGCGCACGGTAAGCAGCATGCCCGGCTTGATGCGGTTGCCGGGGTTGGGCATCGTCGCGCGGATCATGACCGCGCGGCTCTGCGGGTCGATGACCGGGTCGATGACGCTGATCGTGCCCTCGATCGGCTGGTCCGGGAAGGCCGAGGCATAGGCCTTGATCGGCAGGCCGGGGCGCAGCCGGGCGAGCTGGGTCTCAGGCACGGTGAAGTCGAGCTTGATCTTCGAGATGTCGCTCACTGTCACGAGCGGCGTGCCGGTGTTCACGATGGCTCCGGCGGAGATGGTCCGCAGCGACAGATAGCCCGCGAAGGGCGCGCGGATCATGCGATCGCCGATCTGCGCCTGCACGCTGTCCTCGGTGGCGCGGGCCTCGCTGAGGGCGGCGCGCTGCTGGTCGAGCAGGGCGCGGGTGGCAAAGCCCTGCTTGCTGAGGCTCTTGATGCGCTCGAGCTGCGAGGCCGCCTCTGCGGCGCTGGCGCGGGCGCCTGCTAGGGCGGCCTGTTCCTGCGCGTTGGAGAGCACCGCGAGCAACTGGCCGCGCTGCACGAACATGCCGTCGTCAAACAGTAGCCGTTCGACGCGCTCCGTCACATTGGCGGCAAGCGTCACCTGCTCGTTGGCACGGGCTGTGCCGACGGCCTGGATCTCGTCGCGGAAGATGTGCGGCTGGGGCTGGACGGCGGTGACGAGCGGCGGCGGTCGACGCTGCTCCTGGGTCTTGCCCTCGGAGCAGCCGGACAGGACCGCCAATGCCGGGAGCGCGAGGAGCGCGCCCCGGTTCATGCCGCGAACGATACGTCCGGCAACCGTGCGATGCCGGCCTGTTTGACTCACTGCGTCACCTATATTTCCAAAGTGTGTCGTAGTTTGCCCCAATCTATCTCAGGCTGCTAGTGAAGTTTTGTGCAGCCGCTCAATAGCGTCGAGCGCGGAGAGCAGGGCGCCCTCCATCCAGCAGCCATAGTAAGAGGCATGTTCGCCGGCGAGGACGATGCGGCCGTCCATGGCCACGAGGTTCTGGTAGTGCTGTGCGCGTGAGGCTTCGCTCCAGCTGCCGCAGCAGCCCATGATCCACGGCGCGCGGCTCCAGGCGAAGGACGTGCCGTTCATGAACTCCTTGCGATACTCCTTGGGATGGAAGACCGATCCCTGCGCCAGCGCCGCCTCGATGCGCTGCTCCGGCGTCATGCCGGCAAGCTGGAAGCCACCGACCCCGCTGGCGAAGGCGCCGAGCAGCACGGCGGGCTTGTTCGCGAAGAAATCGTTGTTCGGATAGGAGACGAGGCTGATGGCCTGGTCGGTGAAGCTGTGGCCTCCGTAGATCGAATAATCCTCTTCCCAGAAGCGGCGGCGCATCTCGAGACCGATCTTGACCTGCCCGCTATAGGGCACGGCGGCGATGGCAGCCTTCATCGGCGCGCTCACCTGCGGGTCGATCTGCTTGAGCACGCCGAGCGGGATGGTGCAGACGCAATAGTCGGCCTTTGCTTCGCTCACCTCGCCGCTCTTGAGGTCCTCCCACATGACCGAGACGCCTGCGTCGCTCTGCGCGATCTTGGTCACCTTGGCGTTGTAAGTGATGAGGCCGGGCAACTGCCTGGCGAAGCCCTTGCCGATCATGTCCATGCCCCCTTTGGGCTGGAACATGGTCGTCTGCATCACATAGTTGAAATAGAACCCCATCTGCGTCCAGACCTTGGAGTCCAGCAGCGTGCTGAGCGAATTGATCGTGGAGGGCGTGGGCGCGCCGTTGACGCCGCCGCCCGGCGCGCGATCGAAGCCGCGCTGGCCCGAGACGAGCAGGCTGCTCTTGTAGCTGAGGTCGCCGTCCAGCACGCCCCATTCGCGCAGTGCCTCGATCAGCTTCTCCTTGTCCTCCTTGGTCACCTGGCTGTCGAGCTGGCCTGCCTTGAGCGACTTGCCGAGCAGTTCCGAGACATGGCCTTTGAAGTCGACCGCCAACTCCTTGTAGCGCTGCGGCTTGCCGCCGAAGGCCTTGCTCTGGTGGACGAAGGCATTGTGGTTCATCTGGATGAACGGCTCCAGCTCCACGCCGAAGGCCTTGCAATAGTGCAGCAGCGTGCGGTGATGGTGCGGGATGCGCCACGGGCCGGGGTTGAGATAGTTTCCGGGCTGGAATTCGCACGTCTGCGTCGCGCCGCCGACCTCGACGATCTTGTCGCCGCCGCGGATCGAGTAGTTCCGCCCGCCCGGACGATCCTGATATTCAAGCACCTGCACCGTGTAGCCCGCCTTGCGCAGCTCATAGGCGGCGAGCATGCCCGCAAGGCCCGCGCCGAGCACGAGCACCTTGGCGCCCTTGCGCGCGCCGGAGAGGGCGGGCGGGCCGGTGAACTGCGTCTCGGCGGCGTGGCCGAGCGCGGTCATCGCCTGATACATAGCGATGGCGCCGCCGGCCTTGCCGATCATGGTGAGCAGTTCGCGTCGTGACGGGCCGTTATGTTCTGTCATCGTCAGTCCCCCAAAGGAATGTTGGTGCCTCAGTCGCCCCCCTGCGAGGTCAGCAAGTGGTGCAATCGCGCGGTGATGCGGTGCCGCCGGCGGAGACGCGCTTGACGTCGGCCTCCGTCACCGGATCGGCGTAGCTGTTGAAATGGCTGCGGACGTAGGTCGCGACCGCTGCGATCTGGGCCGGAGTCAGGAGATCGTTGAACCACGGCATGCCGCCGCGCCCCTTGAGCAGGATCCCGACGACCATGTCCTTGTCGGCGAGGTTGGCATTGCCCGCCAGCGCCGGGATCGCCGCGCCCGCGCCGTCGCCGCCCTTGGCGTCGGCCATGTGGCAGGCCTGGCAGATCGTCTCGTAGACTTCCTTGCCCTCACCGCCGACCTCGACACTGGAAGGGCCGCCGCCGGGCGCATCTTGAGCGCGTCCGGCGACGGTACCCCCCAGGAGAAGGGCGGAAAGAACAAGGGGGAGAGCGGCCCTGATCTTTACGACGGTCATGCCGCCACCGCCCGCTGGTGAACACGCTGGATGGCGTCGAGCCCGGAGAGCAGCGAACCCTCCATCCAGCCGCCATAATAAGAGGCATGCTCGCCGGCGAGGACGATGCGGCCGTCCATCGCGACGAGATTCTGATAGTGCGCTGCGCGGCTCTCGTCGGTCCAGCGCGAGGAGCAGCCCATGATCCAGGGCAGGCGCGACCAGGCGACCGAGGTGCCGGTGACGAACTCCTTGCGGTATTCGGCCGGGTGGAACACCGAACCCTGAGCCAGCGCCGCCTCGATCCGCTGCTCGTGCGTCATGCCGGTGAGTTGCAGCGCGCCCGCCGTGCGGTTGGCGAAGGCGCCGAGCAGCACGGCCGGGCCGTCCTTGTGCATGTTGTTGTTGGGGTAGGAGATCAGCGCGATCCCCTGATCGGTGAAGCTGTGGCCGCCGTAGATCGAATATTTCTCCTCCCAGAAGCGGCTGCGCATCTCGAGGCCGATCTTCACCGCCGGGCCGAGCGGCACCGCGCCGATCGCGGCCTTCATCGGCGCGCCCACCTGCATGTCGAGCTGGGAGAGGACGGAGGGCGGGATGGTGCAGACGCACCAGTCGGCGCGGCTCTGGCCGGCCTTACCGCTGGGAATGTCCTGCCAGTGTGCGGTGACGCCGCTCTCGTCTTGGGTGATCCTGGTCACTTTGGTGCCGAGGCGGACGATCTTGCCGACTTCGCGCGCGAATGCCTTGCCGATCATGTCCATGCCGCCCTTGGGCTGGAACATCGTCGTCTGCATCACATAGCTGAAGTAGAAGCCCATCTGGTTCCACACGCCGCTGCTCAACACATCGGAGAGGCCGTTGATCCTGGAGGGCGTGGGCGCACCGTTCACGCCGCCGCCGGGCGCGCGGTCATAGCCGCGCTGGCCCGAGACGCGCAGGCTGCTGGCGTAGCTGAGGTCGCCGTCGAGTACGCCCCAGGAGCGTAGCCCCTCGATCAGCTTTTCCTTGTCCTCCTTGCTGACGCTCTGGTCGAGATGGCCGGCGTTCAGCGATTTGCCGAGCAGCTCGGAGACATGGCCTTTGAAGTCGACTGCCAGTTCCTTGTAGCGCTGCGGCTTGCCCTCGAAGGCCTTGCTCTGGTGGACGAAGGCATTGTGGTTGAGCTGAATGAACGGCTCAAGTTCGACACCGAAGGTTTTGCAATAATGCAACAAAGTGCGGTGGTGGTGCGGAATGCGCCACGGGCCGGGATTGAGGTAATTGCCCGGTGCGAAGCTGCATGTCTGGCTCGCGCCGCCCACCTCGACGATCTTGTCGCCGCCGCGCACGGAGTAGTTCCGGCCGCCGGGGCGGTCCTGATATTCTAGGATCTCGACGGTGTAGCCCGCCTTTTGAAGTTCATAGGCGGCGACGAGACCTGCGAGGCCCGCTCCGAGGATCAGTACTTTCTTGCCCTTGGGCGCGCCGGTGAGCGTGGGCGGGCCGGCGAACTGGGTCTCGGCGGCGTGACCGAGCGCGGTCATCGCCTGATAGAGCGCGATGGTGCCGCCTGCCTTGCCGATCATGGTCAGCAGATCGCGCCTTGTCGGCATCGTTTCCTGCGTCATCGCCGCTGCGTCCCCTTGAAATGCGGTCTGTTCGTCGGAGGAAGGCGCCGCCCCCCGCGGCGCTATCCGGGCCTGTCAGGGCATTTTCGCCGCGATCGCCTCGATCTCGACGTACATGGTCGGGCGGCCCAGCGCGGCGACCTGGATGGTCGAACGGGTGGGTTTGTTGGGCTGCTCGGCGGTGCCGAAGAAGGTGCGGAACACCTCGTTCATCGCGGCGCTGTCCATCTTGCCACCATTGCTCGGCACGCCGACGAGGAAGACCGTCATCTTGACGATGTCGCCCATCGAGAAGCCCTTGGCCTCCAGCGAAGCCTTCATCTTGGTGAGGATGCTCAGCGTCTGCGCCTTGGTGTCGCCCAGCTCGTCGGGCTTGGCCGCATCGACGGGCGACGGCGTCGTGCCAGAGATGAACAGGATGTTCGCGTTCGCCGGCACGAAGGCCAGTGAGGCGATCGGCGAGGTGGGCGCGCCATAGGTGCGCTCGATCGCCTTCTGAGCGGCGGCGGGGGAGGGGAGCGCCGCAAGCAACGCTCCCGTGAGGATTGCGGCAGTCGTGCCGATTGTCTTCTTGGTGGTCATCTTATCCATCTCCAGTGTCAAAGGCAGGACGGCCGTGGTCATGAAGGTCAGAAGTTGAAGGTGACGCGAGCGTAATAGTAACCGCCGTTCGAGCCGTAGGGTCCGAAAGTATAAGGCCCGTTGATCGTGCCGCCGTTGTTGATGTAGGGCGACACGCCGGTGGTCGGCCATTTGGCGGTATCATAGTTGCCGACAAGCTGCGGAGTTGCCGGCTTCTTGTCGAACAGGTTGTTCGCGCCGATCGCGATATTGGCGAACTCGGTGATGTCATAATCGAGTTCGAGATCGATGATCGCAGCCGGGTTTACTTCAGCGTTATAGTAGCGCTGCCCGTTCGCCAGCAGGATGGGTGCCGGCAGCGGAGCGATCCCCAGGCTTGCATTGCCGTTGGATGAGGTCGCGTTCGGCTGAACGTAGGAATTCACCTTGGTGTAGTAGTTGATGCGCAAGTTGGCGCCGAACTTGCCGCTGGTGAACAGCGCGCTGAAGTTGCCCTTAAAGTCCGGACTTGCCTTCTCGATGATCTGCTCGGCCGTCGGGCTGAACAGGGTGCCGAGCTTGTTCTTCGTCACCTTCGTCACGTTGTAGTTCGCGCCGAGCGTGAAATCGAGCTTGCCGAAGTCGAGTTCCACCGGATAGCGGGCCGCCAGTTCCAGGCCCACCGTGCGGGTGTCGATGCCGTTGGTGAAGGTCTGGATGGCGAGATCGCCGCGGGCCAGGACGGTCGGGTCGAGCTGCTTGCCGCTGGCGGCGATCGCGTTCTGGACGAGCTGATAAGGCGTCATGCCGTTGATCAGCGGCGTCAGAACCTGCGTGGGGGGCGAGGTCAGATTGACGAACCGCTGCCCGGTGATGCTGCCCGACGATACGATGCGGTCCTTGATCTTGATGTAGTAGCCGTCGAGCGTGATCGACAGGCGCGGGATCGGCCGCAGCACGATGCCGGCGGACAGGTTGACCGATTTCTCCGGCCCCAGGGCGCCGAAACCGGCGCTCGCCGAACCGGGCGAACTCGGAGCGAGCTGGAGCGTCGCAGAGGTCGGGCCGACATTGGTGGCCGAATAGCCCGATTCCTGGAGCGACGGCGCCCGGAAGCCCGTGCTGGCCGTGCCGCGGATCGCGAAGGCATCGGAAAAGTCGAAGCGCTGGGTGAGCTTGCCGATGAGAGTGTCGCCGAAGTCGCTGTAATGTTCGTAGCGGCCGGCGACGTCGACCGTCCACGCCGGCACCGGGTTGAAGGCAACGTCCGCATAGAGCGCCTTGGCGGTGCGCTTCAGCTTGCTGGCGTCGCTCAGCGCGTAGCCGGGGAAGGACTGGCCGCCCTCGACATAGCGCGACATGGCGTCGCCCGCACCGATGATGTAGGTCTCCCGGCGATACTCGCCGCCGAAGGCGAGGGTGAGCGGATCTTCGAACCCGACGTCGAATTCCTTGGTGAAATCGGCCGTGCCGACGAACTGCCTGAACTCGAACTGGCCGTCATAGAAGTCGCTCGGCGACTGGCCCGTGTTGACGTAGAGCGAGGCGTTGACCGAGTTGGTCGTGTAGACCTTCGCCACGTCTTCCGAATAGCTGGCGGCCACATCCCAGGTCCACCCGCCGTCGAATTCGCCTCTCCAGCCGCCGGTGAGCGAGAATTCGTCCTGCTTCACCTCGATGTGCGGGATCATGCCGGTCTTGGCGGTGTTGCCGAAGCACATTGTTGGGTCGGTCGTGGTCGCCGTCCCTGCGGCGGTGCGGCAGAGGCGGGTCGGGTGGCGATAGCCCTGCAGCGCGTCGCCATGGCGATAGGAGACGTCGCCGAAGGAGTAGAACTCGAAGCCGCCGAAGTCGTAGCCGAAATTGAAGAAGCCCAGGGTCAGCTGGGAGGCCGGCTGACCGCCGTTGATCGCCGCCGTGCAGTCGACCGCGTTGCAGGCGTCCAGCAGCGGCTTGAACGCGGCCGATACGTTCGTGACCGTCGAGCCGTTGAGGTTCTTCACCGAGATCTGGCCGTCGCCGACCGTGGTCCAGTCGTTGCGGCGGTGGAACAGCGAGAAATCGAGGAAGCCGCTGTCGCCGACAGGCAGGCCGAAATTCCCGCTGGCGCTGTAGGTCGTGCCTTCGCCGTCGAAATACTGGCCGGCGTTGAACTTGACCGTGCTGCCCGACGTATCGGACTTGAGGATGATGTTGATGACGCCGGCGATCGCGTCCGAGCCATATTGCGCCGCCGCGCCGTCCTGCAGCACTTCGATGCGCTGCACGATGTCGGGCGGGATCAGGTCGATACTGGGTGCGGCCGAGCCGCCGAAGGCGCCGTTGATGACCTGGAGGATCGCGTTGCCGTGGCGGCGCTTGCCGTTGACCATCACGAGCGTGTGGTTGGGGCTGAGGCCGCGCAGGCGGGCCGATAGGGAGAAGCTCGCCATGTCGGTGCCCTGGGTCTGTGCCTGGAAGCTCGGCACGAGCTGCGTCAGTGCCTGGTTGAGGTTCGGCTGGCCGACCCTGGAAATCGCGTCTTCGCTCAGCAACTGGATTGGTGCGGCGCTCTCCGCCGCCATCATGCCTGAGGCGCGGGTGCCGGTGACGATGATCTCGCCGCCTTCCTCCGGTCCTGCCGCGTCCTGCGGCGGCGGAGCGTCGGCCTGAGCATAGGCCGTGGCGGGCAAGGTGCTGGAAGCGAGGAGCAGGCTGGCGATCAGCCGGCGCTGGGTAATCATGTGCAGAGTCCCCCTGTTGTTGTGGTCTAGGCACTCTCCTTCCGGGCTTGTTATTGGTGCGCCGCGCGCTGCTTATTTGACCGATCGACCCGATGATCGGTCTGCGCTGCGATGTCGTCTCAAGGTGACCAGCGCCGTCGGGATTGGAACATACGCATTTTGTCGTATGGCGAGCGCGACCCCGCGCGCTTAGCCAGCTAATCGTATGAAAAGCTTCGCTCGCACGGGCCGGAAACGGTCGATTTCGCTCTTTTCACAGGCGCTCTTGACCCTTTTCGGAACAACGGCGCTGGTGACGTCACCCGCCGGTGCGGAAGTGACGCGGATCAAGGGCAATGCCAATGCGCTGATCCTCGACGGCGTGCGGGTGGGCGGCGAGATGGAAACCTTCTTCCTCTCGGGCCAGCTGCCCTCCCCGGTCGATCCCAAGAAGCCGATGGGCGAGGTCAAGAGCATCGAGGAGATGGGCGACACCAAGGCCCAGACGATCAGCACGCTCCAGAAGATCAAGGCGCTGCTGGAATCGCAGGGCTACAAGATGTCGGATCTCGTGAAGCTGCAATTGTTCATCGCTGCCGATCCACGTACCGGCAAGATGGATTTTGCCGGCGCCAACGAAGGGTTCAAGCAGTTCTTCGGCACGGCCGACAATCCCAACACGGTCGCGCGCTCCACCTTCCAGGTCGCGGCTCTGGTCGGCCCGTTCTTCCTCATCGAGATCGAGGCGCTTGCGGTGAAGCCCAAGGGCCCGCCCAGCGCTGCGCTTCGCGATGAACCTGCTGAGAACGAGGCGGCGGATGCCGCGCACAAGCCCGCGAACGACACCGCCGCCTATCAGCGGCCTCATCGCTATCCCAAGGCCCTGCGCAAAAAAGCCTTCCAGGTCTAGGCCCGGTCGGGCTGCATGCTGACTTTCCGATCATAGAAATCCCTCCCCCCAAAGGAGGGCCAGGGGTGGGGCGGGCCGCGCCGGCGGTTGCTCCAGGCCAACGTCGCTTGCTCGACCCACCCCTGTTCCGCTCTTGATGGGAAGGGAGTGGGCGATGCGCAGCATCGCTGCGCATCGACCACGCGCGGGGAGACCACCACCACGATGCTGTTCCGCCATCGCACACCGGCGCTTGAAACCCGCCTGTCGGGACACGACGACATTGCGGACATTAGCTCGATGGCCACAGGCCGCCACACTCATTCCTCACTGTCCAGGCCACCATGGAGGCACTGTCCCTCCCGTGAGCGGCCTGAACCCTGGCTAGGGAGTTCCGGACCAAGTTGGCCGGCGCTGTATGTGCGTCGATCATCTTGAAAAGCGTTAGGCCAAGCTCATCTTCTCGAGCGCACATTGATAGGAGGCCGTCGGTCGCCAACACGATGTGATTGTTACCTTGCCTAAGCTCTCGCACGCCCATCGAGTAACATGGCACGTCGAGTTCAAGGGCGCTTCGCTCTCCAATCCACTCAAAGAATTGTCGTGAGTTGAGCATGCTTTGCCGGAGCTTCTCCAAGTCGTGATGCAGCAGCAACGCCAAATTGTCACCAACCGAAAACCAGAGAAGAAACCCTCCCTTCTGAAAACAGATTAGGCACGCCGCTTCGCCTTGCACCCGTGCGAGAATGTCCGAGCTATCAAGAAACAAACCAGGTAAGGCAGCGCGCAATTGGCTGAAGGCAGCCGGAAGTTCACAATCTGCCATTGCACTGATGTGAGAACGCCGCGCTTCTAGAAGACGCAGAATTGCGTCCGTGCTTTGGCTCGAATTATGGCCGTCAATCAGGCAAGCAAATGTCCAACTGCGGCCACGCCATAGCAGGGCGCCGTCCTCATTCTTGTATCCGCCTTTAAGACGCGACCCTCCAAAAGTGCCCAGCGCAGCGCCGCCGAACTCGCTGACCCAAACGGCGTCGAGATTTGGCGCTTGGCTTCCCGTCCAAGTTATCGTTTCGATGTTCATTGGCTAGGTGTAAGACTTGTCTCCAATATCGGCAATGTCCGCTTCCCCGACAATCCTGCCGTTCCGCCATCGCATACCGTCGCTTGAAAGCGGACTGCCGGACCTGACGACATAGTCGTCCCTCCTTGATCGTCACCCTGAACGTGTTTCAGGGGCCATCTCGCGACGAAGCGCAGGCATGGAAGGCGCGAGGGATGCTCAAACACGTTCAGCGCGACGAATTTGGAGAAGCCGCCTCCCGGCGTCACTGCCCCAGCATGCGGATCGCCACCGCCGCAGCCGCCGAGCGGGTCTCCACGCCGATCTTGTCGAAGATCCGCTCCAGATGCTTGGTCACCGTGCGCGGGCTGATCTGCAGCACGTCGCTGATGACGCGGTTGGGCTTGCCGTAGCTTACCCAGAGCAGCACCTCGGCCTCGCGGTGGGTGAGGGGCAGTCGCGTCTGCAGCCGCGCCAGGTCCTGGTCGGGGTTGACCTCGCTCAGGCGGATCAGCACCTCGTCGTCGCGATAATGGGCAACGATCACCAGTTCCAGCTCGCCGCTGCCGTCGATCTGCTTGACGCGCACCGATCCGCCGGCCTCGTTCTTGGCGAGCAGCCGCTCGATCTGGCTGCGAACCTCGTCCGGCAGTGCGTCTTCGTTGCGACGCCAGAGGGGGGAGATGCGGGAGATCGCCGCTTCCGCGCGCGGCGTGCACCAGAGCAGCCGGCCCTGCGCATCCGTGGCGAGGATCAGCCGGTCGGTGGCGTCGAGGCTGGTGATGCTGGCGTGGACGGCGCGGCCCTGCGCCATATGGACGCGCACCCGCGCGAGCAGTTCGGTTAGGTCCACGGGCTTGCGGACATAATCGACGCCGCCGACCTCGAACGCCTCGACGACATGCTCGCTCTCGGTAAGGCCGGTCATGAAGATGACTGGGATGCTCGCCGTCGCCGGGCGCGCCTTGATCTTCTGCGTGGTCTCGAACCCGTCCATGCCCGGCATCACTGCGTCCATCAGGATGAGGTCGGGCACGATGTTGTTGAGCAGGTCCATCGCCGCCTCGCCCGAGGTGGCGACCAGAACGGACATTTCCGCGCGTTCGAGGATGGTTGTCAGCATGCGCAGCGAGTCCGGCTCGTCATCGACGACAAGGACGGTATCGGAGTGGCCGGGCGCTTGCATGGGTCAGTTTTCCTGGAGAAGCCTCGCCATCCCGGCGAGGTCGTAGCGGTCGAGGTAATCATAGAGGCGACGCACCAGCGGTTCGGCGTCGGGCGCGGCCTCTTCGAGCAGTTTGATCTCGGCTTCGATGCCGCGAACATAGCCGATGCGCAGGAACTCGCGCAGCCGGGCGATGTGCGGTTGCGCGCCGCCGGTTATGGTGCACGCGGGGCTGGGCACGGGCGCCGCATGGCCGTCCTCGGACTTGGCGCCCGGCGCGTCGCCATGCCGCCAGGTGAGGCCGAGCAGGTCGCCGATCGTGGCGACCAGAACCGCGAATTCCACTGGCTTCACCAGGAACCGATCATGCTGGGGCGCGTCGAATTCGGGGCGATGAAGCTCCTCACTGTTGGCGGAGAGCATGAGGATCTGGAGCTGGCTGCCGAAACGGGTGCGCAGGCTCGCGCCCGTCTCCCAGCCCGAGAGGCCGGGCAAGCTGATGTCGAGAATGGCGAGGTCGACGTCCTTGCTCTCGATGTTCGCCAGTGCGGCCTCGCCGCTGGCATGCGCGCTGACGGCAAAGCCGAGCGAGACAAGCAATTGCTCCAGGAACAGGCGCTGGTCGCTGTCATCCTCGACCAGCAGGACCGCGCGCTGACGCCCGTCATAGCCGACCGGCTGGCGGGCGGGCGCGGCGGGCAAGATGCGGCCGCTCACTTCCCCCAGCATCATGGTGATGCGGAAGCAGGTGCCGCTGCCGACTTCGCTCTCCAGCTCCAGCTTGCCGCCGAGGATTTCCACGATCGTGCGCGCGATGGCGAGGCCGAGGCCTGCGCCCGGCTTTGCGCGCTTGCCTTCCGTCTCCACCCGCTCGAACCGCTCGAAGATGCGCTCATGCTCCTCGGCCGGAATGCCGGGGCCGGTGTCGCGCACCTCGAAGGTCGCGATCTGTCCGGAATAGCTGACCTTGAGCGTGACCGAGCCGTGCTCGGTGAACTTGATCGCGTTGGAGAGCAGGTTGATGAGCACTTGGCGGAAGCGGCCCGGATCCAGCCGGACGAACTCGGGCAGGCGCTCGGGCGTCTCGTAGATGAAGGTGAGGCCCTTGGAAAAGGCAGAGGGCCGCATCATCGAGACGATCTGGTCGAGGAAGGGCGCCAGCCGCACTTCCTCGCTGCGGACGCGCAGCACGCCGAATTCGAGCTGGGAAATGTCGAGCAAGCCCTCGACGAGATTCGCCAGATGCTCTGCGCAGCGCAGGATGACACGCCCGGCCTCCTGCGCATTGGCGCCGTCGCCGCGCTCAAACAGCTGGGCATAACCGTAGATGGCGTTGAGCGGCGAGCGGATCTCGTGGCTGACGCTGGCGAGATAACGACTCTTCGCGAGATTGGCGCTTTCCGCCGCCTGCTTGGTGCGCAGCAGCGCCGCCGTCTCTTCCGCGAAGCGCTGCTGGGCGCGCAGGGCTGCGCCGAGATGCTTCATGCCGATCAGCATCGTCATGATGACGCCCGCAAGCGCGAGCGCCGCCAGCGCCTCGATCAGCGCGTCGCGCCGTTCGCCGGCGATATCGACCCCGATCAGCAAGCCGGCGAGCGCCGTGGCGGTGAGGGCGAGGGCAAGCGCTAGGATGATGCGCAGGCCGCTCGTGGTCGCCCCGAGCGATGCCAGCGCCGGAGCCTGAAGCTCCGTCTGGCCGCGCGGAGGCGAATCCATCATCATGATGGCGCGCCTGTGCGGCGGGGCATGGCGTGTCCCGCGCTCCTCCGTCGGCTGTCGTTGTCGATCCCTGTGCCCATCTGCAACCCCTGACGGACTGTGCTTCTGCAACGAAATGTTGCACCGCAAAAAGATGAACGCAAGAGGCGCGATGAAGTGCGCGTTCCGAAATGGACGGTCGGGGATATTCCTGACGCACTGTTGCGATTATGTTGCAGTGCGGAAGCCGCCGCAGGGCGGCTGTGCCCTTATTTTGTTTTGGGCACAGCCTTGGCGGAAACGGGTTCGAGCAGGATGCGGCGGAGCGCGGCGGAATCCGCGGGCAGCGGCTGCGCACCGGCCGGCTGGGCATTGGCCTTGAGCAGATAGGCAAGGATCCGCGCGGTCTCGTCGGGCTTCAGCGATCCGGGTGCGAATTGCGGCATGGCGCGGCCGAGATAGTCGTAGAGTTCGCTCAGCGGCACCTTGTTCCAGCTCGCGATGAAGCGCGATTGCAGCCCCGGCGTATCATAGGTGCCTTCGAGCTGGCGGCCATGGCACATGGCGCAGCGCGTCGCATAGAGCTGCGCCCCCGCCTGCGCCTGCTCGTCGGAATAGACGCCCTTCAGGGTGCTGGTGGCACTGGGCGCGTTCGCGCCGAGCATCAGCGGGGCGAGAGCCGGCAGAGCAAGGATCAAGCGCCGCATCATGCTCCGGCCCGCCGGACCGGCGGCGCGAAGATCGGCGCGATGATCTTGAGCGCGGCTTCCGTGTCGGCGCGGTTGGCCAACTCCATGCTGTTGCCGACGCCCAGCATGTCGCCCATGTCCGGGTTGGAGATGTTGCTCTGCACGACGACGCCGTCGGCCTTGGAGAGCAGGATCACGTTCTTGTAGCGCACGCCGTAATTGGCCTCGGGCTGCGGAACCAACCACCCGGTCTGGCCGCGCACGGGGATGACGGTGGTGTCCTTCATGAGGTCGCGCGCCGCATAGCCGGTGCAGTGGATCACGACCTTCTCCTTGAGGTCGGCGAATTGCGCCGGCGTCGCGAAGTCGCGCATCACATATTGCCCGCCGCGCCCGAAGAATTCGGTCAGCAACATGTGCGCATAGCTCGAGAAGTTGAAATGCATCTGCGAGGTGCGCGTCGCATAGGCGACGTTGAAGGGATTTTCCTCGTCGCTCAGCGCCACCGACTGGGGCACGATGTCGCGGATGCGCTCGTCGAGATGCGCGAACTCGCTGTGCTGCAGCGGCACGCCCTTGGTCGCGTAGCTGTCCGTGATCGCCGGGTTCGGTGTCCAGACACGTCGCTGCGGGGGAGTGTCCGAGAGCGCATAGTTGTCGGCGAACTCGACCGGCTTGCCGGGCAGGCCGAGGCAGGTGCGGAACGCCTTCCAGGAGAAGCGCGCCATCTGTTCCCACAGGTCGCCGAAGGCCGGGCCGGCCGGCTCGGCGAGCGCGATGCGCGACCCCGGCGTGAACGATCCGCTGGCGCGGAAGGAACGGCTGCGCTGGATCGTGTCGCGCGAATAGATGGTGACCTTGAGGCCATATTGCTGGGCGAGGACGGCGGTGGTGAGGCCGATGATGCCGCAGCCGATGACGGCGATCTCCTTCGGCAGCGCCGTCAGCGCCTTGCCGATCGCCACGTCTGCCGATCCCCAGCTCAGCGACCAGCCGCTGCCGCCATGCCCGTAATTGTGGATGACCAGCGTGTCGCGCACCATCTCGTTGCCGAGATTGGGGCCGGCCGCGCGCAGCGGGCGCAGGCAGCATTTGAGGTCGATGAGCTGGTCGGGCGTGACGCGGATCGGCACCAGCGATGCGGTCTTGCCGGGAGCGGGCGGGGGTGGTGCCGCGCTGGTCTGCGCGAGCCTGGTCGCCGAGGCGCAGGCCTGAAGTCCCACAAGCGCTGCGGCCCCGAGCGAACCCCTGAGCATCGTGCGCCGTTCGACCAATGAATTCCCGTATTGGCTATAGCGCGCCATGCAACCCCCGGTTGATCAACATGTGTAAGTGGCGTTGGCAAAGCGGCAATTGCCTGGATTACGTATTGAGTTTGTCCGAGCCGGCGAGTCCGGGCAAGCGGTCGCACGATATCGCGCGTCGCCGGCGCACACCAGTCCCCGCGGCGGGTGGCCGAGCGCAGTTCACGTCGCCAAAAAAAAAGGGCCCTTCCGCGGAAGGGCCCAGGGAGAGCTCGTCGGAGTGTCTTGCTGCGACGAGATCAGAAGTTGAACTTCGCTCCAATGTAGAAGCGCCGTCCAACGGTGTCGTAGTTGTTGGCATTGTAGGAGCCGCCGGCCAGCGTCGGCGCGACCGCGCCTTCGTCCACGCCCGTGAGCGGCGGCGCCTTGTCGAACAGATTGTCGATGCCGAACCGCAGGCTCGCCTTGTCAGTGATGGCGAACGAACCCTGCAGATTGAACAGGTCGTAGGCCGGAGCGCCCGTGACCTTGGTGGTCGGCACGAACGCCGCAGTCGCCGACTTGATCGACGGCAGGTGGCGCCACTGCAGACCCATGTAGAACGGGCCGACGCTGTAGCCGAGCGTGGTCAGCAGCTTCCAGCGATAGCTCGACCCGTCGAGGCCGTTCTCCGTCGGGCCGAAAGTGCCGGCATGATCGACGAGTTCCAGCACGGGGAGCTCGGCCGATTTCATCTCGAAGAGATAGTTGAAGATTGAGTTGAGGTTCACCGTGCCCGGGCCGACGTCGAACGACCAGTCCAGCTGGGCGTCGATGCCCGAGGTCTGGAAGCGGCCGTTGTTGAAGTAGGTCCGGATGACGTTGCCGAGCGCGCCGGTCTGGTTGCGGCCGATGCCTGCGCAATAGGGCGACGCCGCGCTGTAGGCCGAGTTAAACGCATTGTCGAAGCACTGGCGCTGGGCGATGTCCACCGATTGGGCGCCGATCGCGTCGGTCACCTCGATGTTGTAATAGTCGACGGTCAGCCGCAGGCGGCGGAGCGCGTCGGACTCGAACGGCGAGGAGATGACGATGCCTGCGGTCCAGGTGCTGGCGACTTCCGGCTTCAGGTTCGGGTTGCCTGCCAGCGTCGGGAAGACGAAGGCGAAGCCTGATGCCTGCGGTGTCGTGACGAGCGCGCGGGCAGCCGCTTCGCTCGGCGCGGCGGCCAGAGTGCGATAGTCCACGCCCCAATATTGCTGGTCCGCGGTTGCATCGCCCGACTTCTCCATCAGCTGGCCGCAGAGCGCGACCACCTGCTTCCAGTTGGCGTTCGCGGCGGGGTTGGCCGACCACTTCTGGCCATTGTTGAACGAGCAGACATCGCCGCCCGCCGCGATGGCGAAGGTCTGTTCTGGCGCCAGATAGAGCTCGGCGATATTGGGCGCACGCTCCGCCCGGTTGTAGCCGCCGCGCAGGCGCAGCCAGTCGTTCAGCTGCCAGTCGAGCTGGGCCTTCCAGGTGAAGCTGTTCCCCGTGGTGTTGTAGTCGGAGGTACGGGCGCCCAGTTCCAGGTCCAGCTTCTTGATCATCGGGATGTCCGAGAGCAGCGGCACGAGCAATTCGCCGTACAGCTCCTTCGCCACGATCCGGCCGCTCGAATTGCCGCTCGGATAGAGGCCCAGCGCCTGCTCCATGAAGGAGGTGCCCTGGGTGGTCAGCGTGTCGTTCTGGAAGTTGTAGGCATTGTGGCGATAGCTGGCGCCGACAGCCGCCTGCACGCGGCCGGCCGGCAGGGCGAACAGGCTGCCCTGCAAGTTTGCTTCCCACACGGTCTGCTGCATCACGGCCTTGGTCTTGATGTCGGCCTTGACGGCGTCGATGCAGTCCTGCGTGACGAGCGAGGGACTCATGAACGGATTGAGGCCGCTGGTGCAGGTCGCGCTGGATGCGCCGAAGCCGCCGAATGCCGCATTGCCCTGTGCCTTGAAGCCCTTGCCGAAATTCGGCGCGGAGATGACTGCCCGATAGCGCTGCAGCGAGGCGAAGCCGGTCTGGAGTACGCTGGTCTCGGATTCACCATGTGATCCGGTGACGTCCCAGGTCCAGTCGGTGCCGGGAATCTTGCCCTCGAAGCCGGCCATCATGTTGTAGGTATAGACCTCGGTCACGGAGCCGCGGTTGAACGGCAGCAGCGCGCGCAGGTCGATCGGCGCATTGGGGTTGGTGCGCGCGTTCAGCAGCGTGCGGATCTCGGTCGGAATGCCTTCCTGCGGCGCGAGGCTGTTATAGGGGATGAGCACGCCCCAGCCGCCGGTGACCGGTGCCGGCTCCTGCACGGTCGTCGTCTTGACCTTGCTGAAGGTGCCCTGGGCGACGACGCTGACCCAGTCGGCCAGTTCGTAGTTGCCGCGCGTGTAGATGTTGAAGCGCTCGAGCGGGAAGATCAGGTAGTTGTCGGTGAAGTTCTTGCCGAGCGTGCCGTTGGCCAGCTTCTTGTAGACGAGGCCGTCGACGATTTCCGCAGCAGGAACGCCAGCCGTCCCGGACGTGTCGAAGCCGGAGAAGGCCTGGCCGCTGGGATTGGCGTAGATCACCGTGCCGACGCCGTTATTGGTCCAGCCGGTCACGCCCATCACGCTGTTGAGCACGTTGTTGGGGATGAACTGGCTCGGATCGAAGCCGATGTTGAAGCCCGGCGTCGCGGTGAAGAACTGGGTGCCGGCGATGTTCGGGTTGCGCCAGAGATCCTGATACCATTTGCGATTGCTCTGGCGGGCGTCCTGGCGCTCGTTGGTCGAGAAGGAGAGGCTGATGTTGCCGCGTCCGTCATCGAAATTGGCGCCCATGATGCCGGAGATGGTATATTCGAAATTGTCCCCGCGCGAGGTGATCGCGCTCTGGGCATCGAGGCTGAGGCCCTGGAAGTTCTTCTTCATAATGAAGTTGACGACGCCGCCCACGGCGTCCGCGCCGTAGGTCGAGGAGGCGCCGCCCGAGATGATCTCGACGCGGTCGATCGCGGCGGAGGGAATCGTGTTGATGTCGACAACCATCGAGGCGTTGCTCGGCGTGGCGCGGCGGCCGTCGATGAGCACGAGGTTGCGGTTGGAGCCGATGCCGCGCAACGACACGGTAGCGGCGCCCGGCGTATTCGTCGCGGTCGGCTGGATGTCGCCGCCGAAGGTCGGATTCTTGTTCGTTGCGGTGAACTGCGGAAGCTTGTTGAGCGACTGTTCGATCGCGGCCGTGCTGGTGCGCTCGAGCAATTCGCTGCCCACAGTCACGATGGGGCTGTTAGCTTCATAGTCGCGGCGCACGATGCGCGAGCCGGTGACGACGATGGCGGGTTCGTCGCTGTCCTCGGCTGCGGTGGTCTGGTTCTGCGCCATGGCAGGGCCGGCGAGAGCGAACAGGCTGACGCTGGCAGCGCAACTCGCCATCAACGCAACGCGCAATGTCCGGCCGATCAGCCGGCCGTTTGTATCCATGGTCGTATTCAAGGCAATTCTCCCCTTCCTGTTGTTCGCCGTTGGCGGCGGAATGAAATGTCAGCGGGCCGCCCTCCGGAATTGTTCCGAGAGCGTGGCGGGCGCGATCGGCCCGGTGATGAGCGATGAAAAAGGGGATGTGCCTTTAGGGATTGCTGCGTCCTGGACGCGCAATCGGGACCGCGCAGGCAAGGCCGCGCGAATGACAGGCAGGCTGACGGTTGACAAAATCTTGCCTTCCCCTCCACGATGTCTTCGGCCCTCTTTGGGGCCTTAATTGAGAAAGTTTCCCGTAATGCGGGTCATTTCTCTATCGAATCAGGCTTATCGTTGACTTTGTTTGATATGAAAAGCGGAAACTTGCTAAAGCGAGTCGAGCGCCACATCCGGTAAAGTGAATCCAGGTTGACTATGTTCTTCCGGTCACGGGATGTAGCGGGGAGGCGCGCGCGTTCCGGCCGGAGCAGCGTGCGGCGAGACGTGACGGAGGCGTGTGCGGCAAGGACCCGAAAACGGGCGCCGTATGCGGGATCGAAGGAGAGGGGTGAATGTCCGGACTTGCGACCGCGATCAGGCAGATTTGGCGCCTGACGATTCCATATTTCAGATCCGAAGAGAAATGGCGGGCGCTGACGATGGTCGCGGTCATCGTGGCGGGCTCGCTCGTCTCGGTCGGCCTCACCGTTCGCCTGGCCGAATGGAACCGCGACTTCTTCAACGCGATGCAGATGTTCGACCAGGCGACCTACTGGGCGCAACTTCGGATATTCCTCGTCATCATCGTCGCCCAAGTCGCGCTGGGCATGGTGATGATCTACGTGACCCAGCTGCTGGAGATCCGCTGGCGCCGCTGGATGACGCGGGGTTACACGGCCGGCTGGCTGGACCGGGGCGCGCATTATCGCCTCGCCGTCGCGCGGGAAGGCGTCGACAATCCCGATCAGCGCATCTCGATGGACATTCCCCTGTTCATCCAGCGTACGCTTCACATGACGGTCGGCGACCGCTCCCTCGGGCCGACCGCGACCGGGCTGCTCACTGCCGTCGCCACGCTGTTCTCGTTCGCCGTGATCCTGTGGAATCTCTCGAACATCATCCCCTTCATGTGGTTCGGCCAGCGGCTCATCATCCCCGGCTATCTGCTCTGGGCGGCGCTCGGCTATGCGCTGGTGAGCACGGTCATCACGCACATTTTCGGGCGCGAACTGATCGGCCTCCGCTTCAACCAGCAGCGTTACGAGGCCGATTTCCGCTACGATCTCATCCGCGTGCGCGAGAATAGCGAGCAGATCGCGCTGCTGCGCGGCGAGCCGGTCGAGGAGCGCCGCCTGATGGGTAGCTTCGGCGCGGTCGCGACCAACTGGCACCGGCTGATGATGCGCCAGGTGAAGCTCAGCGCCGTGACCGGCACCACGGTCGCGTTTTCATCTTTGCTGCCGGCCCTGCTGGTGGCGCCCGCCTTCTTCGCGAAGATCGTCGGCTTTGGCGAACTGATGCAGATCTCCGTCGCCTTCGTCTCTGTGCAGGGCGCGCTATCCTTCTTCGTCGCCAATTATGCGCTGGTCGCGGAGTGGAAGGCCGTGTGCGATCGTCTGACCGGCATGGAGGAGGCCATCGCCACGGCGGACCGGCAGCTCGCAGAGCCCTCGATGGTGCGGCGGGAAGGGGAGGGCGCGGCGATGCGCCTGGCCCCGACCCGCGTCTCGCTCCCCTCGGGGCAGCCGCTCATCGAGAGCGACGCGCTGGTGCTGGATGCGGGGGACAGCGTGCTGGTGAGCGGCCCTACCGGCTCGGGCAAGTCGACCACCTTCCGCGTCATCGGCGGCATCTGGCCCTTTGCGGATGGCGGTCTGCAGGTGCCTGCCGGCGCCACCACCATGGTTCTGCCGCAGCGTCCCTACATCCCGCACGGCACGCTCGCCGATGCGCTGGCCTTCCCTTATCCGACCGACTGCTGGACCACGGAGGATTATCGCGCCGCCCTGCTGGACGTGGGCCTGGAGAAGTTCGCCGATCGCGTGCTGGAGAGCGCCCGCTGGGACGCGAGCATGTCCGGGGGCGAGCAGCAGCGCATCGCCATCGCCCGCGTCCTGCTGCACAAGCCCGATTTCCTGTTCCTCGACGAGGCGACCGCCTCGCTGGATGAGCGCTCGGAAAGCGATCTCTACGCCCTCGTGCGCGCGCGGCTGGCGCATGCGGCGATCGTCTCGATCGGCCATCGCTCGACCCTGCGGGAGTTCCATGCCCGCCGCGTGACCGTCACCCGCGAGGAGGGGCGCACCCTGATGCGCGAGGGCTGAGCGTCAGGCGGGAATGCGCTGCGGCGAGCGGCGCGCCAACTCCGCGGAGATCGCCTCGGCCGTCGCCAGCAGGTCCGGCAGATGCTGCCGCGTCGCCTGCTGCAGCGTCATCTCCGCGGCGGTCCAGGTGAGGCCGAGCGCGGCGATGGTCCGCCCCTCCTCGCGCACTGGCACGGCGATGCTGGCGCACCAGGCGTCGAACCGCGGATCGCGCGTGGCATAGCCCCGCTCGCGCACCTCCGCGATCATCCGCGCCATCGCGCCTTCGTCGCGCGCGGCGGCGTCCTCGGGATCCTTGCTGTGGCGGAGCATCTCCAGCAGCGCCTTCTGCTCGTGCGGCGCGCAATAGGCGAGATAGGCCCGGCCCAGCGCCCGGCTGACGAGGCTCAGCCGCGTGTTCAGCGCGGAGTGGCCGCGCGACAGTGCCGTATAGGGCAGGGTGCAGACCCGCACGACCATCGCATCCAGATCGAATAGCGCGAGACACAGCGGCCAGCCCCCGCGCTCGGTGGCGGTGACCATGATGTCCTCCGCCGCCTCGACGATGAGCGGCTCGCGATGCAGGCCGCTGGAAAGCGACTTGACCCGCCCGAGTAGCCGATAGGTGCCATAGCTGGTGGACCGCGCCGCGAGCCCCTTGGCTTCCAGCGTACGCAGCAGCCGCACGAGTGAGGGCTTGGGCAGGCCGGTCTCCCGGTGCAGATCGTGAAGCGTGGAGAGGGGGCGGCGGTTCAGCGCCTGCAGCAGGTCGATCGCCCGCTCGACGGATCGGATGGAGCCGCTTCGCTCCTCGCTGGCATCTCGATCCACTGCGCCCCCTGACCCCGGCCTGGCCGGACCTCTCTCGTCAACTTCGGAACAACGTTTCGAGTCGCGAAACTATCAGCGAAAGGCGCCCGGAGGCAATCGCCATCGGGAGAGCGCGTCCAACGCGCCGGGATCAGGGCTGGGCGGCCCTTTCCGTCTGCCTCACCGGGAGCCCGTCGGACTGCGGCCCGGCCGGCGGCATCTCATAGCCGTGGGCGGTCATCCGCGCCTCGGGACGCAGCTCGCAAGGCACGCAATCGGGCCAGTAGCGCGGCGGAATCCGGCCGCTCACCGGGTTCTTGTAGTGGAACCACATCGGCAGGATGCCGGGCCAGGTGATCGTCGTGCCGGGGCCCCCGCGAAAGCCCTCCTCGCGCTCGCCCAGTGCCGTGATCGCGATGTCCGGCGGGTAGCGCTGCATCAGCGGGCTTGCCGGCGGCCGCTCCCCGGTCGGCGGTTCCTTGGCCGCTGCCCAGCCGCCCTGCCAGTCCGGGGAGGCGAAATAATGCTCGTCGATGGTGAGCGTCCATAGCCGCCACACGCCGTTTTCCAGCACCACCTGGTCATTGGGATACATGCCGGCACTCAGCGCATTGGGGTTCGGCTTGCCCGATGCCCTGTCGTATCGCGCTGTGAAGGGCTGGAACAGGCGCGCGCGCAGCGTGGTCGAACGGCCGTCATGCGAGGCGATGATGACCGGCTGCGGCCGCCAGTGATAGGGTATGCCGGCGCGCATGAACGTCTTCGCATCGGGCTGCGCGCCGTAGCGGGCTGTGGCGGCCGCCGCGATCCGGTCCTGCCCGATATAATAGCCCGCGAAGGGCGATTGCTTGTTGCCCTTGACCGAGAACAGCCGGGACATGTCGTCCCACTGGAAGTCGTCGAGATAATAGCCGTAGGCCGCCGAGACGTTCGTCGAGCCATCATAGGCGAGCGAGCGCATGTAGCGGCGGCGCACGTCGGCGAGGTCGCTTGACTCCAGCGCGTCCCCCGCGCGGATCGAGCCGGTGAGCGGCCGCGCCGCGAACAGGGTCTGGCCTTGGGCGCCGATCACCTTGCCGGTCGCCGGATTGGGGCCGAGAAAGGCCGGCATGGCCGGGCGCTTCGGCCCGCCGGTGCCGCCCTGGCCCCACCCGGTCTTGTAGCCCGCCTTCACGAGCGGCTGGATGCGCAGCTCGCGGATCTTCCAGACGCCGTCCTCCCGCACGAAGCGATTGCGGAAGACGTTGATTTCCCAGCCAGCCTGACCCTTGGCGCTCAGCATCGCCCACTCAGTGCCGCGCGTAAAAGCCTCCGTCGCGCCGGGCGAGACAGCCACGATCGTGTCGAACTGCGGCCGGTCGTTGAGTTCGCCATAGGAGAGCCCGGCCGGCCCCATCAGTTCCATCGCCTTGCGCACTCCCTCCGGCCCGCGAAAGGTGCCAAGCCCGGCGATCTCGACGATGCCGTCCCGTGCGAACAGGTCGACCACGTCGTCCCACATACGCCGGTCGACGTAATAGCCATAGGCATGCTGCAGGTTGCGCACATCGTCCTCGGCATTCATCACCGCTATGCGCGTGGCGAGCGCGCGCAGCGAGATGCCGCTTGCCGGGGCCGCGCCCGCGGGCCTGGGGATCGGCACGCCCATGGAATCCGGCGTGAAGTGATAGGGCACGATCGGCAGCGTCCTGTTGCCGACATTACTCCAGCCGTCGGCATAATTGCCCTCGAACTCGGGCCAGTATTGCAGCGTGGCGATCTTCCAGCGCCCTGCTTCCATCACATAGTCGTTCTCGTGCATGCCGCCTTCGATGCGAGTGCCGCCCGTGCCATCTCCCATCAGGCCGAAATGCCGCCAGCGCCCCTTTGCGGCCCGCCCGTCGATCGACAGCGTGACGAGGGGATCGTCGATCAGGATCGTGTTGAGCGCGCCCGGCGCCAGGCCTGCGGGGCCGCCGCGCTCGCGCAGCCATTGCAGAATGGCCGTGCGCCCCGCGATTTCCTTGTCGCCCCACAGGATTTTGCCGTTGTTGGCGAAGAGGTCAGCCATCTCGCTCCACAGGCCGAACTGGGCATATTGGGCGTAGCTGCGCTGCACATCCTTGACCGCGCGCAGCGATTCCAGCCGGGTCACGTCGCGCGCCAGTTCGTCCACGCTGTCGGCGGGCGCCTGCGCCAGGCTCGCCTGCGATGTCGCGAGCAGCAGCGCGCCCAAGGTCCGGACCATATGATGCGCCATCGCCCGCTCTCCCATTTCCGGCCTGTCCGCTTTCGCGCCAAATTCGTCACCATCGGCCGGGACGCAAGCCATGATGTGCCCGAGCGGCATTTTGGTCCGAAGCTAGTGCCCCAATGGTCAAGTCGGGATGGCGATGGCGCCCGTGCCGGCATGAAGAGGGAGGCGACCGCCTGCCCGCGGCCGCCTCCCGATGCCCCATCGTCGCGCGGTCAGCGCTTCGTCTGGAGTCCCGCCGGGTTCACCGGCGAAAGGTTTTTCAGTTCGTTGAGGCCGTTGGCGCTCGCCTTGCCCCAGCGACGGAAGACGGATTCGAACTCCGCGGCGTTGGTCACGCTGTTGCGGATGCGCAGTTGGCTGTCGTCCATGATGCGGCGGTCGACCGCCCGGCCGAGCAGGGCGCCTGTCACGGAGTCGCGCGCCTCGATTACCAGCGTCGCTTCGCCGGTTTCCTCGGAATAGACGCGGGTGCGGCCCGCGCTCATGATGTCTGGTGCGTTCACGTCGATGTTGATGATCGCCGTGGAGATGCGCAGCACATCCTCTTCAGGCGCCTGGACGAGTTGGAAGCCGGCCTTGGTATATTCGTCGGTGAAGACCCTCGTCAGTCCTTCCTGCGCGGCGTCAAGAATCTTGCGGGCATCCTTGTCCGTCACCCGGCGGGCGCCGAGGCGATCCTCGTTCTGCTCCTTCTGCCAGTTCTTGCGAAAGGCCACCTGCGGCGGATCGATGATCACCTTGGAGTAGCCGCGAAAGTCTGCCTGGGGCTGGAGATAGACGAGGGCCAGCTTCTTCGACGCTACCTTTACGAGGCCATCCCAATTGTCCGGTGCGTCGGCGGCCGACAGGGGGAGGGCGAGAGCGAGCATGAACGCGGTGAAAGCCGCAACAGCGTATCGGATCATGGCAAACTCCAATCTCTTTCCGACAAGACCGGGCAGCGCGATCGGGTGCGAGTCGCGGAAAACCGCTCGGGTCAGGCGCGGCCGGTTCCTCTCGTCAGCAACGGGCGGGAACGGAAAGCTTGGCGCCTCCACGAATTATGGGGAAACGTCTGTGGGGCAGCCATCAGTCGAATCCCGGAACTTTGCCCATGGAGAGACCCGGCTGATCTCGGGATTTTCGACTTTTTCCCGCGCGAATGAACGGAAAGGACGGGCGATCGCCGGGCGGCTCTGCCCGCGTAAAAGCGCCATTCTCAGGAGTCTGTCCGTGTGACGCACAGGACCAAGCAGCAGTCGGCCCTAGGGGCTTCCCGCTGTCCATCGTCGGGGATGTCGCTGATTAACATGCTCAATACCGGCACTAATCTTTGGGTGCGACCAGCGGCTGGCAAGGCCCCACCGAGCCGCGAAAGGAGACGTCATGCCACGCTCATTCGTTTCATATGCCGTCCTCGGCGCGCTGCTCGTCGCTCCCGGTGTCCTGCTGGCTCAAGAGCCCGACATCATCGTGAACGCGCCGCGGTCGCGCGAGCGTGATCCCAACACCGGTGCGCCCATCGAAATGGTGTCCACCTCGCGCGTGGCGAAGCTGAGCGATCTCGATCTCAATACGCCGGCCGGCATGGCTGAAGCGGAGAAGCGTGTGAAGCGCGCTTCGAGCGACGCCTGTCGCTGGCTCGATGAGCTGTATCCGGCCAAGGTGGACGACGGCCCACCCTGCGAGAAGACCACCACCGAGAAGGCGCTGGCCGAACTGCACTCACGGCATGCGCGCTGAGCCATGAGAAAAATCGCTGCCATCGGCCTGGCGGGCCTCGGTTTGCTTTCACTGGCGGTCACGCCGGCTCGCGCGGACGAGAACGGCGCCAGCCTGTATCTGCTCGGCACGGGTGGACCGGGCGCGGCGATCTTGCCGCCGCTCGAAGGCGTCTATTTCGACAACGTGCTCTACATCTATGATGGCGACAGCGACGCGCGGAAGGACTTCAACCTGGGCGGCAATGTTGTCGCTGATGTCGAAGGCACGATCGTCGCCAATTTCGCGACCCTGTTGTGGGTGCCCTCCACGAACGTGCTGGGCGGCACACTCGCTGTGGGCGCGGCGCTTCCTTATGGCGTTCCCATCGTCGACGCGTCGGTCGTTCTCACCGGGCCGCGCGGCCGCCAGCTCGATGTGCGCCTGCATGACTCGGCGATGCTGATCGGCGATCCCGTGGCGACGGCGGAACTCGGCTGGAAAAGCGGCAAGACCCACATCGCGCTGAGCGGCATGTTGAACGTGCCGGTCGGCAATTATCGGCAAGGTGAACTCGCCAACCTCGCCTTTCATCGCTGGGCAGGGGATGTGTCCGCGGCGGTGAGCTGGCACGACGACGAAACCGGGTGGGATGTGAGCGGCAAGGCCGGTGTCACCTTCAACGGGCAGAATGAGGATACCCATTACGACTCCGGCACCGATCTCCATTTCGAAGCGGCAGTGGAGAAGACGTTCCCGAGCAAGTGGACGCTCGGTGCGTTGGGATATTTCTTCCAGCAAGTCAGCGACGATGAAGGCAGTGGCGCCAAGCTCGGGCCTTATCGCGGCCGGGTGGCGGGCCTCGGTCTCACGACCTCCTATTCGACGATCCTCGGTCGCAGCCCGGCGACGTTCCGGCTGAACGTGATGCAGGAATTCGCCGCCGAGAACCGGCTGGAAGGGACCGCGATCATGCTCAGTCTCGCCCTGCCGCTCAGCATGAAGCTGCCCCCGCGGCCGCCATCCTGAGGGTTGAATTCCGATGCCCGCAACCGATCAACCGCGACCGACCTCGGACTTCCGCCTTGGCCCAGCAGGGTTTTGCCCGATAGCGGCTCTGGCCGGTCAGGCGTCTAGTCACAGCCATGCAACGGCGCGATGGAGCTGGAACAGGAACATGAGAGCCCTTCTTTTTTCCTCGACCGCCGTTCTCTTGCTGGCCTGCCCCGCCCAGGCCGTGGCGCAGCAGAAGAAGCCGGCGACAACCGCGCCTGCACCCGCAGCTGTAGCGGCGAACCCGGTCGTTTCTCCTGAAATCCGTGCCGAGCTTGGCAAGATGGCGGATGCGCTCAAGGCCATGACGAGCTTCGTGCTGCGCGCCGACGTCACCAACGAGGAAGTTCTGGACACGGGCCAGAAGCTCCAGAATTCGGGCGTGCTCACCTTCACCGCCCGGCGCCCGGACCGGCTGCTCATCGACATCGATTCCGAGCAGCGCAAGCGCCGCATCTACTATGACGGCAAGATGCTGACGGTGTTCAGTCCTACGACCGGCTATTACGCCTCCGTCGACGCGCCGCCGACGACCCGCCAGATGCTGGATACGGTCGCCGCCAAATATGGTCTGGAAACCCCGCTTGCGGATCTCATGGAATGGGGCTCCGCGGGGGTTTCCACGGACAAGCTGACAAGCGCCATCTATGCGGGGCGCGATCGCATCTCGGGCGCGGTCTGCGAGCATTATGCGTTTCGCCAGCCGGGCGTGGACTGGCAGCTCTGGATCCGGGCGGAGGGTCAGCCGCTCCCCTGCAAGCTCGCGATCACCAACACGGATGACGACGCGCAACCGCAGAGCACGATGACCTTCAACTGGTCGACCAGCGAGCCGATCACCGAAAGCCAGTTCGTGTTTGCGCCTCCCGCGAACGGTCGCAAGATCATTCTGGGCGAGGTCGCGCAGAACGCGGCGCAGGCGAGGCCCAAGTGATGAAAAAAGGATCCTATCAGCCGGCACGGCTTCTCGCGGCAGCGGCGCTCGTCGTTGCATCCCTTCCCGCTTCCCTCGCGACTTTCGCCTGGGAAGCCGAATCCGCCAGAGCGGCACCCCCAACCGGCCGCTCTGGCGGAGGTGGCCACCATGTGCGAGCGACATCGCACGGCAACATCAACAGCGGTGGCGCCGCCCAGCGCGGCGCCAATCGGACCGCGAACGTCAATCGCGGCGCGAACGTCAACCGCAATGCGAACGTCAACCGCAACGCGAACGTCAATCGCAACACGAACGTGAATGTGAACCGGAACGTGAACGTTAACGGCGGCTACCATGGCGGTGGCTGCTACGGCTGCGACTGGGACGACCATGATTTCGCACGTGGCATGGCCGTTGGCGCGGTGACGGGGGCGGTGGTTGGCGCCGCCGTTGCCAACAGTAATAACAACAATACTACCGTCATCGTGACGGGATCGACCGTGCCGGTGCTGCCGGATGGCTGCACGACCGTCATTTCCAACGACATCACCTATCAGCGCTGCGGCTCGGTCTGGTATCAGCCGCGCTATGTCGGCACGACGGTCGAGTATGTGGTGGTCAACGCTCCCTAGGGATTTTGCGCACCCAATTCCTGATTTGTAGCGATGGGATGCGCGAGGCGCGCGCCGTAGCCTCGCCCCATGGCTCCCTCTTATTCTCTGGCCCTTGTCGCCGCGGCGGCAGCGACGGCGGGCGCGCTCATTCCCGGCGTGGCCCGGGCGCAACCCGGCCAGCCGGTCGAGGCGATGACCGACAATTTGCAGCAAAGCAGCGAGGGACAGGTCGACCTGCTCAAGGTCATCGAGCCGAAAAAGAAGGAAGGAGAAGGGGGAGAGGACGGGGCCAAGAAGAAGTCGATGGACCTGCTGGTCGTGCCGATCCCGCAGTCCAGCCCGGCGCTTGGAACCGGGCTCACGCTTGCCGGCGTGCTCTTCTACAATCCCAACAACGCGCCCCAGCCGTGGATCAGCGGCGTGGGGGCCATGTACACGGAGAACAAGAGCTGGGCGGTCGGCGCCTTCCACAGCATGTCGCTCAACAATGACACGTTCCGCGCGATCGCCTTTGCGGGCTACGCCGACGTCAATGTGGAGTTCTTCGGAATCGGCCCCAATGCCGGCGCGCGCGGCGTCTCGATCGACATCAACGAGCGCGGCTATCTCGCGATCGTGCAGCCGCAGATCCGCCTTCTGCCATCCTTCTACGCGGGCGGGCGGTTTCAGTATCTCAATCTCAAGACGAAGATTCTGACGGAGAAGCCGATCTTCCCGGACCTCGACATCCCCGATCTCGAACTCGATACCACGATCTCCGCGCTCGGCCCGGTCTTCACCTATGACTCGCGTGACAGCATGACCAATCCGGGCAAGGGCACGCTGATCACCCTCGCCGGAATGTTCAACAGCAAGTCCTTCGGGAGCGACTTCGAGTACAAGAAGCTCACCGCGGCGGCGAATGCCTATCTGCCCGTCGCGCCGGGTGCTGTCCTCGCCGTGCGCGCTTCGGTCTGCGGCGTCACGCGGGGCGGGCCGTTCTACGACCTGTGCCTCTATGGCATGGGCAACGATTTGCGCGGCTATCAGACGGGGCAGTATCGCGACCGCGCCTTCTGGGCTGTGCAGGCCGAGTGGCGACAGCATCTCGGCGGCAAGTTCGGCGCGGTGGTTTTCGGCGGTTTCGGCGGCATCGCACCCGATCTGGGCTCGCTCGATGACACCAGGATGCTGCCGAGCGTCGGGATCGGCCTGCGCTACCGCGCATCCAAATCCACCGGCACCAATTTGCGCGTGGACTTCGCGATCGGCGACGACACCCAGGCCTTCTACATCGGGATCGCCGAAGCTTTCTGACCGGGGCGGCGACGAAGGGCGTGGACCTCTGGAACCTCGTGTCCGTATCGCTCGCACCCCCGCGAGGGGTTTTCCCCGATCAACGTGGCATGCCGCCACGGGCATGGATGGGCATCGGCACCGAGGAGGCCCGTGATGGACGTCCTGAAGCAAATCCTTCCCATCTTGTTCCCGCTGAGCCTGGCGCTCCTCGTCATGACGATGGGCATGGCTTCCGCCTCGGGCGATCTGCTCTATGTGCTGCGACGGCCCAAACTGCTGCTGCGCGCGCTGCTGGCGATCGACATCGTCCCGCCGCTTGCCGCAATCCTGATTCTCTCGCTGTTCACAGAGGTGCCGCATGCCGCGCGTGCCGGCATCATGCTGATGGCGATCTCGCCCCTGCCGCCGATCGTCCCCGGCAAGGCGCTGAAGTTCGGCGGCGAACAGAAATATGTTTATGGCTTGCAGTTCGTCATGGCACTCTTTGCGATCGTGACCGTGCCGCTGTGGGGCCTGGCGCTCGACGCGATTTTCGGCGCCGAAGCGCAGTTTCCGGTGGCCGTGGTGGCGCGCAATGTATTCATCGGTGTGATCCTTCCGCTGGCGGTCGGCATCCTACTGGGGCGGTGGCTCGCGCCCGAACTGGCCCATCGGATCGCGCCGATCATGGCCAAGCTGGTGCTGCTGCTGGTGGTGATCGCCTTCATCCCCATCCTGATCGGCTTCTGGCCGCGCATGATGGCGCTGATCGGTGATGGGACAGTGCTGGCCATTGCAGGCGTCATCATCATCGCGATCGGCGTAGCGCATCTGCTGGGGCCGACCGATCAGGGGAACAAGGCGACACTCGTCTTTTCGGCGGCAACCCGGCATCCCGGTATCGCGCTGGCGCTGGCCGGGGCGAACCATGCCAATCCCTCCGTCGCCGCGGCCGTGTTGTTGTTCATGCTGGTCGGCTTGCTGGTGGTGACCCCCTACCAATTCTACACCAAGGGCGTTCTCGCGCGGACGGCGACGGCGCCATCCTAGGTTTCGCGCTGTGTTCCCGCTTCGGCGGGAACAGCTTTTTCCTCACGCCTCGGCGCGGATGATGCAGCGAAAGCTGATGTGCGAGGTAGAGGTGTCTATCGCGTGGGAATGGCGCGCGGCCGGGCGATAGCGGCGGCAGTAGCTGGGCGCGCAAAGATGCGATCCCCCCTTGAGGACGCGATGCGGGATTCCGTGCGTCGGAACATCGGCATGCGAAGCCTCGTCCGGACCGCGCGAGGCACGCGAGGTGCAGCAGGTCGGGCTTTGCGATCCTTCGCCGACCACGCCCCACCAGTCGGCCGTCCACTCCCAGACATTGCCGATCATGTCGACCAGCCCATAGCCGTTGGGCGGGAAGGCGCCGACCGGCGAGGTGCGGCGCCAGCCATCCTCATTGCTGTTCTGGTGCGGGAAGACGCCTTGCCAGGTGTTCGCCATGTGGCGGCCGTTCTTCAGCAGACTGTCGCCCCAGGCATACTCGGTGTCGTGCAGACCGCCGCGCGCGGCATATTCCCATTCCGTCTCCGTCGGCAGGGATGCGCCGGCCCAGGCGGCATAGGCCTCGACATCGGCAAGCGCGACATGGACGACGGGATGATCGGCCAGCGCCTTGATGCTGCTGCCCGGCCCGGTCGGGTGACGCCAGTCAGCGCCGGGAACGAGCGCCCACCATTGGCTGGCCGGTCCACGCAAATCGACCGGGCCCTCGGATGGGCGGAAGACGAGCGAAGCCGGAGCAAGGCGATCGGGCAGGGCGCCCGGATAGTCGGCGGGATCGACGGGCAGTTCCGCGACGGTGCGATGCCCCGTTTCTTCCACGAAGCGCGCGAACTGGCGGTTGGTCACGGGCGTGCGGTCCATCCAGAAGGACGGGGCGGTCGCCGCGCGACTGGGGCGCTCCTCTGGATAATGATGGTCGGATCCCATCACGAAATCGCCGCCTTCGATCCAGATCATGTCGGGCCTTCCGGCGGGTCCGGGGCGCCGAATTTTTGCCGCAGCAGTCATCTGTTCATCCGAATGGCGAAATGTTGAAGGCAATGCTTGCGATGGCGAGAAGCCCGATCGCAAGAAGGAGGATAGCGGCAACCAGCGTGATCGAGAAAGGATATTCAGTATCCGGGGAGACCAGTTGCTCCTCAAGCAAGACCCGGCGCTTGTGGCGCAACCCGACGCCGAAATTGATATGACGCCATATGCCGCCGCACAGCACGAGGATACCGAGAGCGATCAGCGAGACGCCGAAATTGCGCGGCGCTGAGGCGTCGTGGATCGTGCCTGCCTCCCGCAGCTTCTCGAAGGTCTGCTGCAGCGTGAAGCCGAAGCCGATCATCGACAGCGACGTGCGGATGACCGCCATCAGCGTGTTGTCCGCGCTGAACCGCGTCCGCTCGATGGACATGCCGGTGCGGTGCTTGGACAGGTCGGTGCGATGTTCCGACAGGTCGGTCCTATGCTTCGAGAGGTCCGTGCGATGATCGGAGAGCTTGGTGCGATGCTCGGAAAGGTCCGTGCGGTGCGAGGAGAGGTCGGTCCGGTACTCGGACAGGTCCGTGCGATGCTCAGACAGGCCGGTGCGGTGCCGCGAGAGGCCGGTGCGATAATGGGAATATTCGACCGAGGCGGTGTCCGCGTCGTCTTTGCTCACATCGGGAATGGGCGGCAGCGGTTCCTTGGGCAAGGGCGCGGGCCGGCCCAGGCCCTCCGGTTGTCCACTGTCCACGGCCATGGCGCCTGCTCTTGATCTGTAGATGGATGAGGCAACCATCTTGCAGCTTGCCGTTTGCCGCCATCGGGGTTTTCCCAGAGCGGACACGCGGCAAGGGCCGGAGGAGGGGGCCGATGCCCGCATCTGAGATGGGGGATAGCGCGCCGCACAGGAAGGGTTCGGCCTGATGGGGAGGGCGTCCGCCTGAAGCTAAATGCATTTGGATCAGGAGGTTGATATGCCGTTCCGCCTTCCGCCCAAGACCGCGGCCGTCTCGTTGGGATCGGCCCTGTTGCTGCTTGCCGGCCTTTCCCTTTCGCGCGGCCACGCCCAGCCGTCCAACGATGCCGCAGCCGGCTCGCTCCCCAAGCTGCCCGCGGATGCGCCCAGGGGTTATCTCCCCCTCACTGCTCTGCCGGACAGTCTGGCCTTGCTACCGCCGCCGCCGGCCGAGGGATCGGCCGCGTTCGCGCGAGACGAGGAAGTCAGCAAGGCGATGCGGCGCACGCCCGGCAGTCCGCGCTGGTCGGCCGCGGTGAGCGATGCCGATCTGCACTTTCCGCATGCGATCAGCGCGTTCACCTGCGCCGCTGGTTTCACGCCCAGCATGACGACGACGCCGATACTCCTGCGCCTGATAGAGAAATCGGCGATCGACGTGGGCCTCTCGACCTACAAGGCGAAGAACAAGTATCAGCGCATCCGGCCGTTCGTGATGCATGGCAATGCGAGTTGTACGCCCGGCGACGAGAAAATGCTGCGCGGCGACGGCTCCTATCCCTCGGGTCACAGTGCGCTGGGCTGGAGCTGGGCGCTGCTGCTCGCCGAAATCGTGCCATCCCGCGCCGATGCCATCCTGCAGCGCGGGCGGGACTTCGGGCAGAGCCGGCTGGTCTGCAACGTACACTGGCAAAGTGATGTCGACGCCGGGCGGCTGATGGCCTCGGCGACCCTTGCGCGGCTGCATGCCGATCCCGGCTTCCAGGCCGACCTGGCGACAGCGAAGGGGGAGGCGCAGGCGATCACGCCGAGCGAGGCCGCGACATGCCCGGCGGAACGTGCCGCGCTGCAAAATTAGGAACGGGGTTCCCGCTATCTGAGGGTTTCTACCGATATGCCTTTGATCGCGAGGTGCGATCATCGGCGGCAGTTTCAGGAAGGCCGACAGACAAGGTGGTGGGGAAAAACGGTGGGGGCATGGCGCCCGGCGACAATCGCCCGGGCACCGGTCAACGGTCCGGCTTCTGTTCCTTTTGCTACCCAAACGGTGTCGGCCTCGATGAACCCGAGGTGGGCATTCGATGGCGTGTGGATTTCATCCCGACACCAGCCGTACGCGGATCCAGCGCGAGGGAGCGCCGGGCGCTCTCGACGTGCAGCAGCGTCCCGGACTCGGTGGCGTCGATATAGCAACAGGTATCTCGCTCTCCATTGTCACCGGTTCCGGTCCCGGACCCGGCCCCCATCCCCCGGGGCCGGGATCGGGGCCCGGTCCAGGTCCGGGTCCGGGTCCCGGGCCTGGACCGCGGTATGCGACAGTTCCAGATCAGGAATTCCGGCCGTTTGCGCAGGTCGGAATGGGCCGCCAGCACTCTTCGCAGTGCTGGCGACCTTCACGAGCTTCTGCTCGCCCGTGGGCGATGCAGCGGGCCGGCCACGCAGGCTGGGAACGTACCGGCGAGCCGGTTCGTCTGCGGGAAAAATTTTGGGCCGGCCCGGATTATTCCGGATGCTCCGCTGGACGGCGTCATGACATGGCTGCTGACATGACGGGGTCCATTTCGGGTCGCCCTGACCCGGCGGAGGTGTTCGGACAGCTTTCTGGCGAAGCGGTAGCCGCCTTTCCTCCTTCTCTTTCTCCTCTCTCAGTTGCCCTTGTGCTCACGGATCAGAGCACCCATCCCCCCGAGGGCAGCACCTGAAGCATCGCGCGCAACCTCATGGTCTGCGCGCGATGCTTCCCTTCTCCTTCATCAGGTCGATCGGACGGTGCCGAGCCTATTTGCCGGGCGTGGAGCCTGGCGCCGGCGGGAATTTCGCAAGGACTGAGTCCACCGCGGTGTCGATGAGCGCCTGGTTCACGGGAGTGGAATTGACCTCCTGTGTCGCAACACCGTGCCAGACCGCGCGCTTGGTCGCGACGTCGTAGATGTCGACGACGAGCGTGCCGTCGGTCACGTTTCGGACGTCGACATTGTGATAGGCGCCGGCGCCCCAACCCCAGCCCCAGCCGCGATAATAAGGCGCGTACGGGCCGAAGTCGGTGACTTCCACGCGGTCGCGGCGACCGACGGTGAACGCGATCGCGAAATCGCCATTGTCGACGCGCTGATAGGAGCGGGCCTGGAGGGAGCGGTCGATCGAAGCCTGCACGCGCTGGAAGGTGAGGGGATTCATGCCGCGTGGTGTGCCGGTATAGACCCAGCTGTATGTGCGGTAGCGGCTGAAGTCGTGCGCCGGATCGAAGTCGGTGGTCACCCGCGGCGTGCTGGTGCACCCGGCCACCGCGAGCAGGGCGCCCGTCAACGCGGCGCTTTTCAGTGAGATGTGCATGAACAATGCCTCCTGTGATGGCAAGGCAGCGTAACGCCGCGCCAGGGGCACGAGACATCGGGGAAAGGCGTAACCCGACTCAGGAAATCACCGACGCCGGGTATTCCTCCGCCGGGTGCAATTGTTAAGGATCGACCGGCTAAGTGGTTCAAATGCCGCATCCGGGGTTTTTCTCTATGGCGGCCCCTTTCCTGCTGAGCCAATCTGGGCTCTAGACACTGGGGGACGAGGGCTTGTCGCTTGACCAAGAGGTTCTCGGTACCTCAGAAATCTAGCCTGATAGCCGGTGACGCGGCTTGCATCAGCGAGGGTGTGAGATGAGTTCGCCTATCCGACGTGTGTTGATTGCAGATGATCATGATGTGGTTCGCCGCGGCGTTCGGACGCTGCTGGAAACCCATGGCAGCCTCAATATCGTCGCGGAGGCGTCTAGGGGGCGCGAGGCGCTCGAACTGGCGCGAGAGACCCGGCCGGACATAGCGGTGATCGACTATTCGCTGCCCGAGTTGAACGGCCTCGACCTGACCCTCGCCCTCAAGCGGGAGCTGCCGCGAATCGAGGTGCTGATCTACACGATGCATGACCGTGAAGATCTCGTCCTTGAGGTGCTGCGCGCCGGCGCGAAGGGCTATGTGCTCAAGTCCGACACGGAGCGCCACCTGATCGCCGCGATCGATGCGCTCTCCATCCACCGGCCTTATTTCTCCGGCGCGATCTCCGAGACGCTGCTGGAGCGCTTCCTCGGCTCATCGCCCGCTTCGCAGATCACCCTCACGCACCGCGAGCGCGAAGTCGTGCAGCTCATCGCCGAGGGGAAGATCAACAAAGAGATCGGCCACATCCTGAACATCAGCGTCAAGACGGTCGAGACGCATCGCGCGGCCTCGATGCACAAGCTGAAGCTCCGCACGACTGCCGAACTGGTCCGCTATGCGGTGCGGAACAACATCGTCCAACCCTGACGTTTAACCCCCTGATGATCTGAGCGAAGGCGCGCCGTGCCGCTGCGAAGGTAGGCGCGAGCGCTGGGGCGGCGCGGTTGGCCTTCCGGCCGGCGGAAGCGCAAAAGCGTGCAGTTCGCTCTGAACCGGACGGTCTCAGAATCCGGAAAACCCCGTAGAGGCGAGCCTCAGTGGGCGAAGCGATCCAGCAGAAGTCTGGATAGCGCGGCGGCACCGGCCGCATGAGGCCCAGGCTCCTCTTCGGGGCGGGGTACGATGGCGGCCACGACCGTTCCCAGCCTGTCATGGCGATCGCGAAGCAGGAGGCGCCCCCCCAGCTTGCAGACACGAGCGGTCATGCCGGCGATGCCGACGCCGAGCACGAGATCGTCGCGGTTGTCCGCATCGCACTTGCCGCGCAGGCCGATGCCATCGTCCCGGACAACCAGGATGATCGCGTCCGGACGCAGGCAGACCCGCACGCGGACAAACTGCGCCTGGGCATGGCGCAGTACGTTGGTCAACGCTTCCTGCACAACGCGATAGACGACGGCCTCGGCGCGATCGGGGAACGCATGTTCCTCGCCCTGGACCGTCAGGTCGATCTTGAGACCCGTCCGCTTCTTCAGACCGCTGCAAAGCGCGAACAAGGCATGGGCAAGGCCGGCTTCCTCCAACTCGGGTGGATGAAGCAGATAGGTGATGCCCCGGATCTGCTGATGAAAACAGCCGATCAGCTCGCTCATCTCCAGCACCATGTCGGACATCTCCGGATGGGACTCCATCTGGCGCATGCGCGCCAGGACGAGAGAGAGAGCGGTAAGATACTGGCCGGCGCTGTCGTGCAATTCCCGCGCCACGTTGCGACGTTCCTGGTCCTGCACCTGGATCAGCAACTGCCGTGCCTGCTGCAGGCTCTCGTCCAGCATGACATGCTGGCGGCGCAGTTCGACGACCTCCTCCAGATCCAGCAAGGTGAGCGTAACGAACCTGTCCGTCCCGACCTCGAGCAGGTCCACGGCCATTTCCGTGCACGATCCGTCCGGCAGTTCGAACGCGTGGCGGATGTGCTGGGCGCCGCCCGCCTCGATCGCCCGCAGGGCTCGAAGATGGCTGTGCAGCACAATGCTCTGCGTGAAGAACTTCAGGCAGAAGGTGCGATAATTTTGGCCCGGTTCAAGATGCGCTTCCAGTCCACTGCTGGCGGTCTTCTGTCGCCAGGCGCGATTGGTTGCGATGATGTTCCAGTTGAGGTCGGCGACTGCCACCCCTGCGCGGAGGCCGACGAGCGTTTCCCAAAGCTGGGCGTCCGTCGGACGGTTGTCCACGATCGCAGGGCTTTGCCCCTGCACCCTGTAAGAAATCATCTGGGCCTCCCGCAACGTTCCAAATGCCCACGAAAATCGTTAGTGTTACTTATCATTTTTCGATCATTTGATTCTGATCGATCAAGAACTTTGCGGACCCGTACTAGTAGTGCGATCGTTCGGGCCTCCAAACTTTTCCCTGCCCAACTGGACCGCAACATAAGGGATGCTAGCGACAATCCCGAGATCAAACAATCCGTTACAATACCGATCTTCCCCATTTCTAAAGGTTTTCCCCGTCGTGGTTATTCCGGCGTTGCGTAAAGGACACGGGCCGATCCTCCAAATTTCTTGAAATTTGGCATCAAACCGGCCTTATCGGCCCTCTGCAGCCTCATATTCAGTCAACTGAATGGGTCAGTTGATCGCGCACGGGAGGAGAAAAGCGACGAAGCGCACCAAATGAACGTCCGGCTCCGGGAAGCGGGTTTTCAGTCATCACGATCGTTCATCAGGATTATGGGCGAATATCCCGATGGGCAGGTCCAGCCTTCGCCGCCAGATTCTTCGCGACAATGCCGGTGGCGGAAACAGGAGCTGGAGCGTGGCGACCATTCATGCAGAAGCGCAAAGAACCGAAGTGACGTCCCCTTACCCGCTAACCACGAGACTGGCGGCTGAGGCGCTTGGGACATTCTGGCTGGTCCTTGGGGGATGCGGCACGGCCGTGCTGGGATCGTCGCCGGCGGGTGGCCCGGGCCTGCTCGGCATTGCACTGGCCTTCGGCCTCACCGTCGCGACAGCGGCCTATGCCCTCGGCCCCATATCGGGCGGGCATTTCAATCCGGCAGTATCGGTGGGACTCTGGTCGGCGGGGCGCTTTTCCGGGCGGGAAATTCTGCCGTACGGCGTTGCACAACTGCTCGGGGCCTTTGTCGGTGCCTGCGTCGTATTCGCGATTGCGACTGCCGCGCCCTATTACGAAGTCGACCTGCAAGGTTTGGCCCAGAACGGCTACGGCCCCGGCTCGCCGGGCGGCTTTGGCCTTTCAGGCGCGCTTATAGCGGAAACCGTTCTTACGGCCGGCTTCCTGATCGTCATTGCCGGCGCCACCGATGCGCGCGCGGTGAAAGATCTCGCGCCGCTGTGCATAGGCCTGACACTGACCCTGATCCACCTCATCAGCATCCCGGTCACCAACACCTCGGTCAACCCGGCGCGCAGCACCGGCCCGGCGCTATTGGTGGGCGGCCTCGCAATCCAGCAGCTGTGGCTGTTCTGGGTAGCGCCGCTCGTCGGCGGGCTGGCGGGCGGCGCGATCTATCGCTTCGCCTTTGGTCGGGGGCCACGCTAGATCGAAACGAGCGATACAAGGATAATCACCATGATCCGGTGGATGCTGTTCTATTCGTTGCTTGTTTCAGGTGCCGCCTGGGCAGCGCCGGCCGCCGAACGCTCCCCCTTCGATCGAGCCGACCGCAACGGTGACGGCAGGGTGACGAAGCAGGAGTTCGTTGAAAGTCGGACCGAGCGTTTCGACCAGATCGATCGAAACGGCGACAGCAAGATCGATCGGGCGGATTTTCCTGCCGCAACCGATCACAAGCGGACCCTGGCCTTCATCGACCGGCAGATCGCCAACGCGGATCGCGATGGCGACGGCGCGGTATCCAGGGCGGAACTGGCTGGTGCGGCGACGCCGCTGTTCGACCGGGCCGACGTGAACCGGGACGGGGTGGTAGGGCAGGAGGAAGCGGCGGCCTTTCGTAACGCCCTGGCTGCTCGGAGGGCTGGAGCAGCGCGTTAGCTTCCGTCAGGCGGTGGCGCCATCACGGCGATCGATCAATCTTGCGACCTGCTGAAGCACCAGCGACGCCATGATCGGCTTCTGGCAATGCGGCAGCTGACGGTAGCGCGCGGGAAGCACTGAGACATCATATCCGGTCAGCAGCATCACCGGGACGCCGCGCTCCAGCAGCACGTCGATTGCCGGCAGGCTGGCCTCGCCGTGGAGATCGAGGTCGACGATCGCGGCGTCGATCCTGCCCGGTGCGGCGCCCAGCTCCAGCGCACCCGCCAGCGAAAGCGCCGGCCCGACGATCTGCATGCCGGCGCCCTGAAGCATGCCGCGAAGGGATTCGACGCTCATATAATTGTCGTCGATGACGAGGATGCGCGGAGAGATGGTCGCCCCGCTCATGAGGCAGACCGCGCCGCGCGGACCGGCAGCTCAATCAGGCAGTGGACATGATGTGCCGACGCGACATAGCGCGTCCGTGCACCGAACTGGAGAGGAAGCGCGCGTTCGATCAGCTCGCGTCCGAAACCGCCTGTCGTGGCCGAAGGGGGTCGTTCGATCAGGCTCTTTTCGCTCCATTCCAGCGCCAGCCATTGCTGGTCTCCGCGCTGGATGGTCGACCAGCGCAGCGACAATCGTCCCTGCAAGGTGCCCAGCACGCCGTGCTTCATGGAATTCGTGGCGAGTTCGTGGATGGCCAGCGCGAGGATCTGGAGCGTCGACGCATTGAGCACCACATCGTCCGGACCCTGGAGATGCAGATAAGGACGATCCTCCGCGGGATCGATGCCGGCGACTGCTTCGATCTCCGCGCGGAGCATGTCGTCGAGATTGAGGCGGTCATTGTCCGGCGCTTGCAGGAGCAGCGACTGGACGCGGTCCAGAGCGATCAGGCGCGCCTGGAAGACCGGCAGGAAATCCTCTGCCCGCTCATGTTCGCCGGCCGTGCGCTCGGCCAGGATGTTCACGAGGCCCAACAGGTTGCGCAGGCGATGCTGGAGCTCGCCCACGACGACCGCAGCCCTGCGGTCAGGCTCTGGCTCGCCCGGCGGGTCGATGAATGCCGACCTTTCCCGCCGGGCCTTTACACCCCGCGGCAACTTTGCCGAATGCCGGCCGATCTCGATAACCCGCATCGTCCTGCCCCTCGTTCACGGATCTGTGGCATCCTCCCCCCACAGTCAAAAAAACAGCAAGCATGCGACAAGGCGCGTGCTCGAAGCGGCGAAGGGCTGGCCGCGGCCGCCCTCACTGCAGGCCCCGGTCATCCCGCCCCAGAAAGCAGGGGCAGGATCGCTCCCGCCCCCTTGCCCTTCTTCTGATCGGCATTGCCCTCAGAAGCGGTAACCCACGCCCACCAGAATCTGGTTGCGGTCCAGATCAACGTCTAGATTGCGGATGTTCTGGCCGTAGTGGGAGTAGCGATACTCGACCTTGGCGTAGGGGCCGTCGCCGAACAGATATTCGAGGCCGACGCCGGCGCGGAAGCCGTCATTCTTGTCGTCAAACTGGATCGGGCTGCTGCCGGGCATGCGAGCGTCATAGGTCGCGTCGAAATTGAGGTTGGAATAGCCCAACTTGGCGTAGCCCAGCCATTGCGGGTTGAAGGCATAGCCTGCCTTCACGCCGACATAGATGTCGCGGGTGGCACGCAGGTAGAGATAGTCGGTAGGCGTGGACGGGTGGAGCCATTCGGCTGAGACGTCGCTGCCCGTAAGTTCCGCGTCGACGCCGAGCACGAAACCACCCTGCAACTCGAAATCGTAGCCGACGGCGCCGCCATAGACGATGTTGTCTTTGGAATCGCGCGAGCCGTCACCGCCGCCCGGGCTGAAATTGTCCCAGCCGATCAGGGCTTCGGCATGAAAGCCGGTGAAACTGCCGTCCTGCGCGAGGGCGGGAGTCGCCAGCATCACAGAAGCGAAAGCTGCACTGGCGATTGAAAAGTAGCGCATGAAAAATCCTCTTGGTGTTCGAAACGCCCGGTAAATGGCGTCGGCAAGACGAGGGCGACATTGGGGGAAACCCGGCCAGCGGGGGACCGTGAACCTTATTGGCGCGTCAGCGAGACGCTCCGTGCGTCGGGTTTTCATGGTGGCCCATTGCGTCCTTGAACGGCAGATCAAGCCATGCCGTAGCGCGAAAGAGCGCGATGGGGGCGGGAAGGGTGCGGGACCACTGTCGGCTGTTTTCAGGGTTTTAGCCGATAGTGACCGGCCTGCTTATGCCTAGATTTTCGGTTGTCGATGCGGTGATCAGCGCTCCGGGCGCGGTCAGCCGAGGTCGGCGAGATGCAAGGTCGATGGTATTTGTGGAACCCGAAAGGAGACGGATCGGTTCGCGACTACCGGGCTACCGGGCACTCTTGCCGCGCTTCGTGCGTTTCCTGCGCGTTCGCGCCGCCTGTCTCCGCGTGACACGTCACTGAGGTTCTCACTGCACAGTCGGATATGTCAGCAAAGATCCTGTTTCTCTTCAATCATGACGCGGCCCATCAGGTGGCGCATCTCGGCGGGATCGTGCGCTGGATGCGCAATGCGCGGCCCGACCTGCGTATCATTTGCGCGACGGGCGTCACCTCGATCCGGCATTGTCTGGAGCGCCTGCTCGGCGAGGCGGCCAACCGGATCGAATGGCTCGACCTTGCCTTGCCGCCCTGGCTGGATCGGTTCGCGGCGCTGCCCGACAAGCTGGCGCCGGTCCGGCGGCTCATGATGCTGGATCATCATGCGCGGCCGCTGCTCGACGCGGACCTGATCGTCAGCGCAGAGCGGACTTGCCTGCGGCTGCGGCGGTGGGATGGGCAATCGGAGCATGGCGCCCGCTTCGTGCATGTGCCCCATGGCGCCGGGGATCGCGCAGTGACCTTCCATGCCGACAAGGCGGGGTTCGACCGCATCCTTGTGAGCGGCGACAAGACCGCGCGTGCGCTCGTGCAGCGCGGCGGCGTCAGTGCCGATGCGGTGCGGGTGGTCGGCTATTCCAAGTTCGATACGGTCGACGGCGCGCGGCGCCTGCACCTGTTCGCCAACGACCGGCCGACCTTCCTCTACAACCCGCATTTCGATCCATTTCTCTCGAGCTGGTACGAGGAGGGGCCGGCGTTGCTGGAGTGGTTCGCGAGCGGCGAGGGGAGGGCGTTCAACCTCATCTTCGCGCCGCATGTCATGCTGTTCCGCAAGAAGCTGCACATTTCTCCGGAATATCGGCGTGTGCGGCTGCGCCCCGGCATTCCGGCAGCGGCCCGGAACGCGCCGAACATCCTGATCGATATCGACGGGCCGCGCCTGCTGGACATGAGCTACACCCTCTCGGCCGATGCTTACATCGGCGACGTGTCGAGCCAGGTTTACGAGTTCCTGCTGCGTCCCCGTCCGGTGTTCTTCCTCGATCGCTTCTCGCATGATCCGCGCTCGCGCGAGGGCGGCTATCCCGCGTGGCAGACCGGCGACGTCGTGCGGTCCGCCGCCGCTCTCGCCGACCTGCTGCCGTCCTACAAGGCGCGCCTGCCGCGCTACGAGGCGGCGCAGCGGCGCATTTTCGCCGAGACGATGTCGCGCGATCCGCGGCGAACCGCGTCCCAGCGCGCAGGCGAAGCCATATTGGAGATGCTCGACCCATGAGCACCCAATTCGGTTTGCCGGGTGATCGGGTCGGCGCGGTGCATGTCGCGCTTGGCGGTGGCAGCCATGCCGCGCCGCGCAGATGGCGGCGGATCGTGGCCGCCAATCTCGGCTGGCTTGCGGCGAGCAATGGGCTCGGGGCGGTGCTGTCGCTGGTCTATGTCGGCATCGTCGTCCGCACGCTCGGCATCGAGGGCTTCGGCAGGTTCGCGCTCATCACCGGCGCGGCGCAGGCGCTGACGGTGCTGTTCGGGGTCGAGACGTGGAAGATCGTGGTGCAATATGGCCAGGAGCATGAGCTGAGGGGCGACGCCCCCGCCATGGCGCGGCTGATCCACGCGGCGGTGCGAATGGAGATTGTCGGCGTGGCGTTGGGCATAGCCAGCGCGCTCGCCGTCGTCGCGCTGGGCCGGGAGGCCTTCGGCATGTCGCGCGATATCGCTTTCGTCGCTTTGGGCTATGCGGTGGTGCAATTGCTCGCGATGCGCTCCACGCCGACCGGCCTGTTGCGTCTTCATGACAAATTTGGGCTGGCGGCCGTCGCGGACAGCGTGCAGCCGATCGGGCGCATGGTCGGGACGCTCCTCGCGCTCTGGTTCTCGCCGACCCTGACCGGCTTTCTCGTTGCCTATGCAATCGTGGAACTGCTGACAGCGGCAACCTACTGGCTGTTCGTCCACTTCCGGCTCGGCCTCGCGCCGACCGCGGCATGGCGCTTCGACTGGGGCCGGGTACGGCACGAGAATGACGCCCTGTTGCGTTCGCTCTGGAGCACCAATCTGCAGTCGCGATTGATGCTTGCTTCGCGGCAGGCGCCGCTGTTCATCGTCGGCAGCATGATCGGCCCCGCAGCGGCAGGCGCGTTTCGGCTGGCACTGCAACTGGCCAACGCGCTTTCGAAGCTCTCGAACCTCATCATGCGCGCGGCCTTCCCGGAGATCCTCCGCTCGGCGCGCGGGCTGACGCCGGACCGCATGCGTCGCCTCACCGGGCGTATCCTGATGACCGGGGTAGCGGCCGGCGTCGTTCTGCTGCCGATCGTGGCAGCCGGCGGCAGCACGCTGCTTATGCTGTTGGCCGGTCAGAAATCACCTGTCGCCTATGGCATGCTGCTCTGGCTCACAGCGGCGGGCTGCGCTGATTTGATCGCGGTGCTGCTAGAGCCGATCCTGCTGGCCGTTCGCCGTGCAGGCGCGATCCTCACGGCGCGGGGCGCGGCTGTGCTGGCGCAGCTTTGCGGGGCCGGTCTGCTGGTGCCCCTGATGGGCGCTTATGGTGCGAGCGCCAGCGTGCTGGTCGGTGCGGGCGTGGGAGCGGCGATCCTGGCGGTCGTCGCGATGCGCTATGCGCACTTGCCCGAGGCGAGGGGCTGACTGGCGAGGTCATCGGCGAGGCGCCGGCCCAGTGCCAGATCAGCCGGCGTGTCGATATCCACGGCGGCGAGGCCATAAGGGGATTCAACGACCCGAGCGGTCAGCCCGGCCTGGCGCGCAAGTTCGTCGAGCGCATCCTGAATGGTGAGGCGGCCGAGGAGATAGCGCAGCAGGAAAGTCGGCCCCAGACGTCGCACGAGCCGCAGGGGATGCTTGCGGTCTGCCTCGAGGCGACGCCACAGCGCCAGCGCGGCGATCGCGCCCGGCCGGGAGAAATAGAAGAGGTTGCAGCCGGACCACTGGCCATCGGCGAAGCGCAGATAGGTCCGCCGCGTCTCCGGCACCACGCCTTCGATCGTCTCGCGTCGTGCCAGCAGGGCGCTGACGTCGACACCCGGCTCCTGCGCATCCACGAAATGCTGAACCCATTCCGGCTGGAGCAGGGCATGGTCCGCAGTTGTCAGCAGCATCGGCGTGCCGAGGCGACGTAGCCCCGCCATGGCGCTCTGGCTCGGCCCGGCGGCGGCGGCGAACACCTCGCAGCCGAGCGACCGGGCCAACGAGGCGACCTCCGGGTCGGAGCAGGAGACGGCGATGCGACCGACATCGGTCAACCGCAGCGCTGCGACGACCCGTGCCAGCATCGGCATTCGGCCGATCTCGACCAGAGCTTTGGAGGACACGCCGCTGTGGCGGGCGAGCGGGTCGCCCGTACTGCGCGCGCCGGCGAGGATCAGCGCGTTGTAAGAGCTCACCGGTTTGAGGTGCGCCAGAGGTGGAACAGCACGCCGGGCGCGGCCAGCACGGGATGCCGCTCGCGCCAGGGGGTCAGCTCGATCCGCAGTCCGCGATGGCGCTCGATCTTCCAGAGCGCATAGCGCGCCGCTCCGTCAAAGGTCCACGCAGCCTTGAGCAGCCGAATGATGCCGAGCGCCTTGCCGGCCAGCCGGCGGCGGCGCCAGCGGCCGCGCCAACGGCGACGCTCCGCCTTGTCGATCATTGGCGAATAGGGCGCGTGCTGCCCCATCGGGATGAGCCCGAGCTCGCGCCAGGCCAGCACCAGCACCCATTCGAAATAGGCCGGGTTTGCGGCGAGGATGGAATTTCCCCGCCCCGCCTTCTCGACGCGAAACTCGAGGCTGAAGGTGCGATCGAACAGGGCCAGCCAGAACTCTTCGGCAGTGCCGCTAGCGGGGCCGAGCACGGCGGCGTAGCGCGCCGCCGTCCTGATGCTGAGGACGACCGCATCGACGACGCGCTCCGCGACATCGGACGTGCGGGCAAGCAGCAGCTTCGACGGCTGGGCAAAGCGGGCCCAGATCGTCGTGTCGATCAGCTTGCCGCTCGCGGCCCGCTCGAAGGTCTCCAGCGGCATGGACGCGACCTTGGCGCGGATCGTCCGGCCACTGACCTCGATCTCATGATAGCTGATGCGCGGCCAGATCAGGTCGGCGCGTGGTCCATTCTGCAGCACATAGAAATCAAGGACGCCGTCGAGGTCGTCGGCCCTGAGTGCCGAGCCGTAGAACAACACGCTTTCGCCGCCCAGCCGGCGCTCCAGCTCCAGAGCGACGGTATAAATCTCCGAACGGACGGACTGGCGGAGTTCGGTTGCGACCAGCGCCCGCAGCTGACTCATGGCACCACGAAGGTGATCGAGGGGCCGCTGCTCAGCATGAGATTGCCGCCGGGATAGCGCTCGCCATCCAGGATGAAGCCCTTGCGGATCGCCAGGAACATCTTCTCCTCATCGCGCCGCACATAGCCGTGCTCGGCGAGAACCTCCGATCCCGTGCCGCTCAGAATGTGCGGCAGGAAGCGGAGCAGGCCGCGCGGCGGCGCTTTCACGACGAGGAACTTGAGGCCGTCGCGCGGGGGGCCGAAGGGGCGCAGCCCGAGCGGCATCTGGCGCAGGGTCGAGCCCAGCAGGAGATAGACGGTCTCAAAGCCGATTTCGGCGCTGTCGCCCGACATGCGCACGCTTTCGCCACGGGTCCACTTGCTGCGCGGCCCGCCCAGGAACGTCTGAGCGAGCGCCCAGGCAAGCGTGGCGACGATCGCGGCATTGCCGAACCAGCCATGCCGATGGACGCGCCGGGCGAGCACGGTCGCCCGCACGAACGCGCCGAAGCCGAACAGGAAGCCATATTGCTCTGGCCTGCTGCCATTGGCCCATTGCACCATGATCGCGCGACGGCGGCTGACGCGGTTTTCCAGGTGGGCATTGACCACATCGCGCAGCGACCAGGAGGTCGGCACCTGCAGGTCGGCGGCCAGGGCATTGGTCTTGCCGGACGGGAGGATCGCGAAGCGCGGCAGTTTGCCGGGATAGGCGCGGACAGCAGCGCCCATTACTTCGCGCACCGTGCCGTCGCCGCCATCGATGACGATCAGTTCGACCCCGGTCCTGGCGAATTGCGCCATGGTGCGCGCCAGATCCTCGGGTGTGTGAGGCGCGTGGCGGATGACCAGCGCGTTGGGCAGATCTAGTGGGCGAAAGCCTTCGCGCCGGTTGCGGTAGCTCTTGGGATTGCTGATGACGCCGACATGGGGAAGCGGAAGCTCAAAGCGCCCGGCCTCGGCGGCGCTGTTGAATTGATCCGATGACGACGGTGTCAAAATGGTCATGAATTCACGGCGCCTCAATCGTTCGCTTCGTGCTTCGGCGGCCGGTCGTCAGCCCGACATCACGCAGGCCCGTTCCAGATGCCCCTCTTAGGGAACAGAAAATGGGCCGAAGCGTTCCCGACGAACAATCGGGATAAATCATGAGATCGGGATTGGAGATTGGGTAGAATACCGGAGGGAATTTTCACCGTTGCGGTTCTCCTGATTCTTCGCTCAGAAGTAATGCAAGGCTGCCTCGCGCAGCCCATTTCTGGGGCACCCCACCCCGACTTGCAGGGGAGGGCGCGTGGGTCGCATTCTGTTCTGTAGCCTCGGTCTGGCCGTCTTGCCGATCGTTCCGGCAATTGCCACGCCATTGCCCGCCGACGTTCGCTCTGCGGATGTGGCGGCCTTTCGTCTTGAGGACGTTCCGCGATATGTCGACGGGCAGGATCCGTCCGTCATGGCGCAGGATATCGCCGCCATGGCCCAGGACACGACTGGGACCGCCCCGTCGCCCTCCGTGGCGGAGCCCGTCCAGGGTCCTGTGGTGACGCCGCCCGTGACCATGGCGGCGGATGGAAAGCCCGCACCAGACCCCTCACGCTACCGGAATCTCGGCAGCCAGATCCACGCGGTTCGCTACGAAATGCTGGCGATTCTCGCCTATTACACGGCGATAAACGCGCCGAAGTTGTTCGAAGATCCGATCTGGCCGCACTTCCACAACGAGCACTGGTTCGGCAAGTCCACGAACAATGTCGGCATGGACAAGCTTGCCCACGCCTACAGCACCTATGTGATCTCGGAGCTGATCTGGTGGCGGCTCAAGCACAAGACGGGCGGCGCTCCGGGCATCCAGTACACCGCGGCCCTCCTGGGATCGCTCACCATGCTGCAGACCGAATTCTGGGACAGCATCGAGCCGGGCGGCGGCTGGTCGTGGCAGGACGTGACCTTCAACACGCTCGGCGCCGGCTTCTCGATCCTGCGCAATTCCGTGCCGGGGCTCGACGAGAAGCTCGACTATCGCCTGATGGTCGTGCCTGACGAGAATGGGATTCGCGTGCGCGGCAAGGAGCATTTCCAGCAGCAGCGCTATTTCTTCGCGCTCAAGCTCTCCGGTTTCAAGACATTCGAGAAAAGCCCGTTCCGCTTCCTGGAACTGCACGCGGGCTATTATGGGCAGAACTTCACGAACGACGACCGCGCGCATCATATCGATCCGAAGCGGCATCTTTTCGTGGGTTTCGGCGTGAATCTGCGCGAGCTGTTCTTCAAGAACTCGAAGGGCAAGATCGCCCATGCCGCGGCCGAGGCGCTCGATTATTTCCAGCCGCCCTATACCGCAGTGCAGATTTCGCTGACCGATTAGGTCCGCGGCCCGTTTCAGGGTTTCTACTGATATTTGCGATGACCGGCGCCGTGCGTGGGACGAGTGCCGCCCCCCGCAGGGCCTCATTGGGGATTGCCCGGAAGATTTCCGCGTGAATTCACCGATATGGCCGCGATGGCCTGGGGCGTAGGTCGCTCAGACCCCCTCACTCCCTGGAGAGTCGTCATGCCTGAGAAGCAGCCCAATATACTTGTCATCTGGGGCGATGATATCGGCATCAGCAACCTCAGCTGCTATACCCACGGCCTCATGGGCTATCAGACGCCCAACATCGATCGCATCGCCCGCGAGGGCATGATGTTTACGGACAGCTATGGCGAGCAGAGCTGCACCGCCGGCCGCTCGTCCTTCATCACCGGCCAGAGCGTGCTGCGTACCGGCCTGTCCAAGGTCGGCGCGCCGGCCTCGCCGATCGGAATGAACGAGAAGATCGTCACGATCGCGGCGCTGCTCAAGGAGCAGGGTTATGCAACCGGTCAGTTCGGCAAGAACCACCTCGGCGACCTCAATCACATGCTGCCGACCAATCACGGCTTCGAGGAATTCTTCGGCAATCTCTACCATCTCAATGCAGAGGAAGAGCCGGAGATGGACAATTATCCGAAGGATCCGCGCTTCAAGGAGCGGCTCGGGCCGCGCGGGGTCGTGCACAGCTGGGCGACCGACACGGACGATGCGACCGCGCATCCCCGCTGGGGCAAGGTCGGCAAGCAGAAGATCGAGGAAACCGGCCCCCTCACCAAGAAGCGGATGGAGACTTGCGACGACGAATTCGTCGCCGCGGCGAGCGACTTCATCAAGCGGCAGAACGAGGCTGGCAAACCGTGGTTCGTGTGGCTGAACACCACACACATGCACATGTTCACGCACACCAAGAAGGAAAGCCTGGGCCAGGCCGGCCGCTGGCAGTCGCCTTATCATGATACGATGATCGATCATGACAAGAATGTCGGCCAGATGCTCGACCTGCTCGACGAGCTCGGCATCGCCGACGACACCTTCGTCCAGTATTCAACCGACAATGGCCCGCATCGCAACAGCTGGCCGGACGGCGGCATGACCCCCTTCCGCAGCGAGAAGAACACCAACTGGGAAGGCGCCTTCCGCATCCCGATGCTGATCCGCTGGCCGGGCAAGGTGGAAGCCGGCAAGATTTCCAACGAGATCGTGCAGCATCACGACTGGCTGCCGACCTTCATGGAAATGGCCGGGGCGCCGGACGTCGTCGACAAGCTGAAGACCGGCTACAAGGCGATTGGCCGGACTTACAAGAACCACATCGATGGCGCGAGCCTGCTCGGCTACATCACCGGCAAGGAGAAGGAGAGTCCCCGCAACTTCTTTTTCTACATCAGCGACGATGGCGACATCCTCGCCATGCGCTACGACAACTGGAAAATCGTGTTCATGGAACAACGCTGCCAGGGCACGATGCAGGTCTGGGCGGAGCCTTTCACGCGGTTGCGATTGCCCAAGGTCTTCAATCTGCGCACCGACCCCTACGAGTTCGCGGACGTCACCTCGAACACCTATTACGACTGGTTCCTGCACAACGACTATTTCATTTTCGCCGCCCAGGTCGGGGCCGCGAAGTTCGCAGAAACCTTCAAGGACTTTCCGCCTATCCAGCGGCCCAACAGCTTCACGATCGACGATGCGGTCGCGAAGATGGCCGATGCCGGGGCAGGCGCCAGCTGACGCGTCTCTAGACGCCTAAGCCGGCCCGTGGCGGTCCGCTTCCTTTGGCAGTCGGGAAGCGGGCCGCCGTCATTTCCGGGACAGCGCCTTCGCGCTCACTTCTTCCAGGGCGAAGGCATATTGAGCGGCTGGTGGACCGTGATCCCCTCCGAGCGCGCCACCCTGTCACCCTCGATCCGCAGCAGCTCGACGCTGATCCGGCTCATCGGCGTGGTCGCGTCATTGGCGATCTTGCGGCCGTCCGTCGCGCTGTAGCTGGTGTCGAGCTGCGGGAGATCCTGTACGCTGATCGCCACGACGAGGCCGGTCGCATCATCCACCACAGGGAAGCGCCGGTCGCGGATCCGCTCGATCGGACGGTAGAGGCCAAGCTTGAGCTGCGCCTCGCAGCCCTGGGCGAGTGTGGCCGGGCCGGTCGTGCCGTTGGTCAGCGACAGGCCGTTTTCCCTGAACTCGCAGCCTGGCGTGAACTGGGCGAGCAGAGTGCCGTTGTTGCGCTGCTTGGTGCCGAGATAGGCATTGGCGACGTCGATCAGCCGCTCGCGCGAACGCCGGTCGGCGGCCGGCAGGGGCTTGTCATAGACCTTGTCGATGGTGAAGGCTGCCGGATCGCCGAATGCGCCGGGCAGGCCCTTGCGATTCACGATGAACTCGATCTCGGTGATCTTGCCTTCCGGCGCCTTGATGCGCAGCGCGCCGAAGGCGGGCGCGTCATGATCGTACATGGTTCCGATCCAGACGACGTTGCCGGTCGCGGCGTCGGCGACGGCATAGGCCTTGCGGCCCTGCATCTTGACCGCCGATCCCCAGATCGCGTCGCCGATCATCAGGCGCACGCCATTCTCGGAATAGCCGACGGGATCCGCCCAGGGCAGGCTCTTCCAGTCCGACTTGACCAGCGCCGCAACGGTCTGGTCGGCAAGCTTGAGCAGGCAAGCCTCATCGCAGGACGCCGCGGAAGCGGCGGCGGGCGCGACAAGCGCGGCAGCCGCCAGGGTAAGAGCGGAGACGATCCGGCGCATCACTTCTGCTCCTCCGCCCAGGGGGAATGCATGCCGTAGGGCACATAATCGAAATTGGCCTCGATCGTCTGGATCTTGCCGTCGACGATCTTGAACGCCTCCATGATGGAGAGCGAATTGGGCCATTTGAGCAGGGTCTTCATCGTCCTCCCATCGGTGAGCTTATATTCGTCGAAGTAATTGGCGTGGTCGAAGAAGTTCATGCCGACCACGATGCCGCGCTCCACGTCGATCAGCGGGAAGCGCCGCTCGCGCAGTTGCTTGTTGATGCGGTAGATGCCGAGCTTGAACTGGTTGAGGCAGCCTTCCGCGACCGAGGCGGAGTTGGACGATGTCGTCGTAGCGGAAGTCGTGCTGATGCCGTTCTCGAGACGCGAGCAATCGTCGGTGAACTCGGCGAAGACCTGGCCGTTGTTGTATTCGACCGTGTTGAAATAGGAATCCGCCACGGCGCGCAGGCGGGCGCGGGGACGGCTCTGCTCGGCCGTCAGCGCCTGCTTCCAGGCCGGGTGATGCGGCTCCTTGCCGGTGCCGAAGATGAGCGGCATGCCGGTGCGGCGCGAGATGACCGTCTCGGCCTCAGTGATCTTCTCGTGATCGACCTTGAGGCGGATGGCGAGGAAGATCAGCTTGCCATGCTCATAGGCATGGCCGAACCAGGCGACGTTGCCTGTCTCGGGATCGGCCGCCTTCATGCCGTCGTCCGGCACGACCGAGGAAACGGTGTCCCACAGACCTTCTCCGATCGGCATTTCGACACTGTTCTCGGTGAAACGAAAGGTCTCGGCGAAGGGGGCTGTGGACGGGTCCTTCTTAGCCAGCGCGGAGACATAGGAGTCCAGCGCCTTCTCAAGGCAGGCGCGCGCGCACGCTTCCTTGGTGAGCGCCGTCCTTTCGCCATAGGCCTGCGCCCCGGCCGGGCCGACCGCGGCCAGGCCTAGGCCCAGGGCCACGCCGACTGCGGCAGCGTAAATCTTTGACATCATTCCCTCCTGGATCGATTCCGCCACGCTGCCAGCGCGCGTGTCCAATGTCATTGCTCACAGTGCATTGCCGACCTTGCTGACAGGGCCTCGGGTGCGGAGAGGGGCTGGCGCGCAGACGGAATGGGGAGGATGATTTTTACGTCCCGTCGGCGCGAATGGCGACGACGGACGAGAGAAGGGAGGAAGCCATGACATCAGCCCGTTGGCCCGGCCTGCTCGCCTGCGCGGCGTTGTTTGGCGTGACGCTGGCGAGCGCGACGCCGGGCGCATCGACCAGCGCGCTGGAGCAGCGCCTTAGGGACCTGGAAGCGAAGGACGATATCCGCCGGCTGTTGGTCGATTATGGCGAGTATCTCGATGCGCAGGACTATCCGCGCTACGCCGCCTTGTTCGCGAAGGATGGTGTATGGACCGGCGGCTTCGGCACGGCGAAAGGACCAGCGGCGATCCAGACGATGCTGGAGAAGAATATGGGCAAGCCCGCGCCGGGCTTCATCAACAAGACCAAGTTCCACCTCATGACGACCATGGTGATCGATGTGAGCGGCGACACGGCCCGGGCGCGCTCGCGCTACATGGTGATGATTGCCGGGGCGGACGGACGGCCGGTGACGAGCCATGCCGGGCGCTATCTGGACGAACTGGTGCGCGAGAACGGTGCCTGGAAGATCAGGAGCCGCGCGACCTACGGCACCATTCCCTATCGCGAGCCACCGGCGCCGGGTGGGTGATGCCGGCCGGTTCCGGAGGGCACGGGCCGAACTGGTGTCAATGAAAGGTGGACCGATGCGGGACGCGAATATCGAAACCTCTTGTTAACGAACGGAGGCCAAATTTCGGGCGGGGGTATAAAAAAGGACGTTCCACATGATGGGGAACAATGCGCCCGACCGGCCCTCCGGCAGCCCGAAACCTTTGCGCCATGAAGATCTCGCACCGGTGCTCGCCCGCCTCGATTCCTGGTATTCGGCCAATCTTCCGCCCGACCAATATACGTTCAATCCGCCGGCAAAGGATGAGGAATTGGAGGAATTGGAGCGCCTCGTCGGCGTCGAACTGCCCTGCACCTACCGTCAACTATATCGGTGGCACGACGGTGAAAACGGCGATCGATGCGGCCATATCTACGGCATGCCGTTGCTCCCGCTCGCGCGGGTCGTGCGCGAATGGCAATGCTGGAGCGACGTTCTCGCCGACTTTGGCGGCAATCGTTATGCCATTACAGCCGGTGCCTGGCCGGAAGGTAGCATCGACCCGGCTTATATCAATCCTTGCTGGATTGCCCTGACTGCAGATGGCTCGGGTAATCATATCGGACTGGATCTCGATCCCTGGCCAGGAGGCCGGATGGGTCAGATCATCCTCTTCGGCCGCGACGAAGACGTGAAGGTCGTGCTCGCGGATTCCCTGGGGAGGTTCCTGGAGTGGGTCGCTGACCTGCTGGAAGGCGGCAATTTCAGGTTGGATGTGGAAACCGGGGTGCCGCTTCTGCGGGATTTCAGATTGCTGGAGCCACCATCGGATCATTTTCACGATGGGGCGCGTACCCTTCTGGGTGCACCCAGCCCTTATGGTTGCGTGACGAGCTAGCCGTCCTCAGCCCGTTCCGGCATCACCGGCAGGTCCAGTGCCACCCGCCGGTGCAAGAAACGCCAGCCTTCCGGCAGGCGCACGAGCTGGTCGGCGTAGCTGCCGGCCAGCGCGATGGTGAGTCCTTCCGGGCGCTGCTCGATCAGCATCCAGCGTGACCAGGCCGAGGCGGCGTCACCCTCGACCTCGACTGCGATGCTGCCGAAGATGTGGATGCAGGGCGGCGTGCCGGCGAATTCGCGCGTGGCGAAGCGAGCGAGATCGTCGCGACCCTTGATGAGGCCATAGGCATCGCCGCCATGCCATGCGCCGTCGGGCGTGAACAAGGCTGCCCAGGCGATATAGTCGCGCGCGTCCAGCATCCGGCCATAGGTGCTCAGCAGGCTGCGAATGGCCTCTGCATCGCGTGCGTGATCGGTCATGAGTCCTTCTCCGCCGTGCCGCGCCACGGGGCGCGGAGGGGGAATGGCCCCTCATATCCTGATCAGTCAAGAGACGCGGCTAGCTGCTCCTGTTTCGCAGGGATTCGGCGATTTACGGTGCATCCGGAATCCCATAGCCTTGATGCTGGCCAGAGAAGGCAGGGCGCCGCAAGAGCGCCGCGGACGAAGGAAGGGGGAGCGATGCGCAACGGAGCAGCCCTGTCGATCTTCGCGAACCGTTCGATCGCGGGTGCGCCGGCCGGCCGTGAGGAGACGGAGCGGAACGACGCGCTGCGGCTCGGAGCTGTCAGCCTGGGGTATCTGCCTGAAGGCGGCGGCGCGCCGGCGACGTCCGGGGCACGGGAATGCCAGTTGCTCTTCCAGCTCACGCGCTGCGCTCTGGGGTCATCGCGCGGCAAGCCCTTCCGGCTTGACGGCGGCACCTGGATGGTGGGCATGGCCGGGACGATCCAGATCGAAGCAATGGCGGGTGGCCTCACCCTCTCGTTGCGTATCCCGCTCGATCTCCTCTCCCGGCGCCTCGCGGCGCAGATCCAGTCGCGCGGGCCGGTTGTCCTGCCGGTGCGCGGCGCTGCCCGCATGTGCATCGAGCTTGCGCGCGCCTCGTTTTCGGACCCGGAGCCGATGACGGCCAGTGTCGCCGACGCGGTCGGGGAATCGCTGGTCGAGCTCGCCAAGCTCGCCATCATCGACCAGCTCTGCGAACGGCGCGTCGAGAGCGTGCGCGAGACCGTCCGCGCCCGCATCCAGGCCTATGTCCAGCGCAATCTCGTCGATCCGGACCTCACCATCGAGCGGATCGCGGACAAGATGCAGTGCACGAAGCGCTATCTGCACAAGGTGTTCAGCGACGAGGGGCAGACGCTCAGCCAGTATATCTGGGCGCAACGGCTGGAACGTTGCCGCACGGACCTCAGCCGCGCCGATCTGGTGGGCAAGTCCATCACGGAGATCGCCTTCTCCTGCGGCTTCAGCAATGCCGCCCATTTCAGCCGCAGCTTCCGCGCGCGCTTCGGCCAGCCGCCGCGTGCCTATCGGCAAGCCGTCCTAGGCTGAACGCCAAGCACTGACCTATTTCGGCGCCGAATGGTTCAGGCTTTTCCGCGCCCAGGGCTGATAGAGGCCCGACACCACCATGCCCACCAGCAGGAAGAGAATGACGCAGGGGATGATGTCGGGATGCGTGACATTGGCATGGGCGATCATCACCGCGATGCCCGGATGACGGGTTGCCGCCGCGAGCGCGAGCGCCATTCGATCGGTGCCTGACGGGCCACCCAGCATGTGCCCCCCGGCGAGCGCAGCCGCGAGCGTCAGCGCAATGACGATCAACGTGCCGTTCTCCAGCAAGGCGAGCATCCGGGGGGCGAGGATGATGACGACCGGAACGAGGTAGAGGAGGAGGCCGATGCCCCCGATCGCCTGCGCGATGGGAGCCGCGCGGCCGGCGAAGGCCGGAAAGAGTGTTCCGATCAAAGTGCCGACGACCAGCGGCAAAAGCACGGAGAGAAGGACGACGTGCGCGATTGCGCGGGGGGCAATGTCCGCATCAGCGGGAAAGATCCGACTCAGGATCGCCAGCACGAGCGGCACGACCGCCACCGCAAGCAGGATGAGCGCAACGTAGAGGCCCACGGCGAACGAGGGCTTCGATCCCACCTTCAGCATCTTGCCGGGCACGAGCGGGGCCAGCGGAGCGACCGCCATGACGATGATGCCGAACTTGACCGCAGGCTCGAGTGGAAAGATCGCAATCAGCACCGCCGCGACCAGCGGCGGCACGATGTTCACGGCGATGATGCCGCGCAGCAACATTGAGGGGTTTTGCAGCGCATAGAGGAAGTCGGACCAGCGGCTCTGCAGGCCGACCGACACCACGATCAGGATCAGGCTGACCTGAAGGACGAGCGGCAGCAATTGTCTGACGAGTTCCATGGATGCCCCCAGCAGGGTGGCTCCGACTCTTAGATGCGGCGAGTGGGCAAACTATCGGGGTTAGCCCGGAACACCGCAGGTAAGCGCACTGGCGGCAAGCGGGAATACCGTCGGATGAGCTCCATCAAAATGGGGCGGCGCGGGTCGCGCTTCTGGCGACTGGCCCGCGCCGCCCATGCGACCCGACGGCTCCCCTTCGTCGTCGGCAGCACCTATGGCTGCTGATCACCCGTGATGAATTCCACGTCGCCATTCTCGTTGATCGGATTGCGATCGTTCTGGGCGCAGATGAACTCGAGCTGGTCGAACGTGCGCTGGCGCTTGAAGTAATAGGTCGAGTGCCAGGGCGCAGCGAGGGCGTTGGGGTCCTCGAATGTGTTCTCGGCGATCAGCACGTCCTTGTCCGCCGGGTCGAGGTGAATGCGCTCCGTCAGCTTGACCTTGTCGCTGTGGGTGATGCCCCAGCGCCCCATCACGCCGCCCTCGCGCAGGCCCGTGGTGGTGACGACCAGAGTGTCGCCTTCCCAGTGGCCGATCGAGAAGCCGTTATAGGTGGGATCCGGATCCTCGGGCAGCGGGCGCCCGTCAGTGAAGATGCGCCGCACCTGCATATAGGCTTCCTGGATCATCGTGACCCGGCCCGGCGTGAACAGGAACTCGATATTATAGGGCTGGGTCATGATGCCCGGCATCCCCGGCGGCTCGCAGGCCGAGGCGCGTCGCTCGGTCTTGAGCAGGTCCTCGGGATTGCCGCTTTTGATGAGGCTCTGGATCTCGTCGTAGTGTGCCTTGTATTTGCCGAGCATGCGGGGGATTTCGGGCTTCGGCGCGCGGCCGGGCTGCGGCGCCCAGAGGCCCCGCCAATCGGGGAGCGATTTGAGCGCGGCGAAGTCGACGATCGGCGCCGAGGCGGGCCAGACCTTGTCCGGCGGGGCGACGGCGGCGCTGCCGGAGTTTGCGCCTTCCTGGCCTGCGGCGGGCGCTCCGGCCGCGCACAGGAACGCGAGCGCGAAACCCACCTGCGACAGGCGCCGCATCATTGGCTCGCTCACGCCCGTGATCTCACCGGTTCTCGAGCACGGTCTTGTCGGGCAGCACGGCCTTGACCAGTGCGCCGCCGGGCTTGCCGTTGACCAGCGGGTGGAAAGTGACGGTCACCTTGTCGCCCGGCTTGAATGAGCTGCGCCGCCAGCCATGCGTCACCAGCGTGTTGGGGCTGGTCATCTCCAGCGCCCAGTTGGTCTTGACGCCCTTGGCGTCGGTGATCTCGACGTGCATCCAGGCATGCGGATTGGTCCAGCGGAAGTCGGTCACGACCGCCTCGGCTGTCACGTCCTTCTTCATGTCGAACATCGCGAAGCTGTGGTGCGCCAAAGCGCCTCCAGACAACGCCGCCAGGGCCAGAAGGGAAAGATATGTCCTGCGCATCGCCGGGGTCCTCAGTTTGCGGTCGGCACGTTGATGGGCTTGCCATCCGTTGGGCGGCCATCGTTGAGCGAACGGCCGTCGGCGAAGACGACCTTGTTGAACAGGCCGCCGGGCTTGCCGTTGCGCAGCGGGTTGATCGTGACCGTCACCGTCTCGCCGGGCTTGAGCGACGAACGGCGCCAGCCCTGACGGGTCAGGTTGTTCGGGCTGTTGAGCTCGATGCTCCAGCGCACCACCTTGCCCTTGCCGTCGGGCACGTCCAGCTCGATGAAGGCGTGCGGGTTGGTCCACTGGAACTGGACGACCTCGCCCTTGAGCGACACGCTCTTGGACTGGTCGAACATCGCGAAGCTGTGATGCGCGTCGGCGGGGACGCCGCTCATGCCGACGATCGCGGCGAAGGCCGCAACCGCCAGAACTGACTTGCCGGTTTTCACGTCATTCCTTCCGATCATTTCTGGTCGCCGGCGCGGGTGTCCAGCTCCTGCTGCCCCCGGTCCGTGCCGGGCAGATTGGCGTTTCGCGCCTCGGTGCATTCAACCTCGCCGATGTCGGCCTCTGTCACCCGGTCCCAGCGCTTGGTGTTGCGCCACTCGCCTTTCCAGTTCTTGGGATCGGTCATGATATATTCGATCTCCAACGTGTTGCCGTTGTTGATCTTCTTGATTCGCTCGACGATCCTGAACTCGTCGCTGACCGGCAGGCCGATATCGATCCAATGATGATCGGTCTCGAAGCCTTGCGTCTCGACCACCAGCGTGTCGCCTTCCCAATGGCCGATCGACTCGCCGTTATAGGTCGGCACGTAGATGTCCGGATCGGTGTGCTTGCGCCCGTCGAGATAGATAGCGCGGAAGCTGTTGGTGAAGCCCGCTACCATGTAGATCGCGGTCGGCAACTGGATGAACATGATCGGCCAGACGCGCGTCATGATCATCGGCATGCCGGCGGGGTAGCACTGGCCGATGCTGTCTCGGTAATTCTCGCCGCGTGCCCGCGCTGCCGCGCCTTCCTTGAACGCCTGTTGCCCCGCTTCGTAGAATTCGGGGTAGGGCGGGCCGAACATGAACTTGTTGAAGCCCTCGGAGAGGTCGACGAACCAGGTGCCGGTGATGTCGAACGGCGGCTTGGGCCGCGGCTTGGCGAGGTTTGCCGGATCGAGCGCCCCGGCCATGCCCGGGTGCTTCTGCTGCATCGTATCGAGCTGCTCCTGCGTCAGCCGGCGGGTCCGGTCGGTATTCTGCGCGGGCGCCGGAATCGCGAGCGATGCGGCGAGCGCCGAACAGGCCATCCATTTGCACATTTGCCGCACCGCGCGGCCACGCCTGAGCATGATGATCTTCCCTCCCTGCGCCCCGTCGGCTCCCCGAGCCGCGAAGCGATGTTCCGCCACGGATCATCGCAAAAGGACGATTCGTGATAGTTGACAAATCAGCATTTTTGTTGATGAGTCAATATCGGGAGGCGCGATCGGGCAGGGGTGCACGATCGGGGCGATAGAAAGAAAACGGCCGGCCTCCTCAGCACGCGACGATAGTCGCACGGGAGAAGCGAACCGCCGCATCGGCGGAAAAGAAGGGGGAGGGGACGTTGGTCAACGATTCGACGCGCGCGCACTCTAAGTTCCGGAATTTGCGCATCTTGGCACTCGGCAGCACCGCGCTGATCTGCAGCGGAGCGGCCCTCGCACAGTCCTCCACGCCGGCGGACGATTCCTCCAATCTGGATATCATCGTGACGGCCGAGCGCCGCGCGACCAATCTGCAGGACACGCCGCTGTCCATCGTCGCCGTGACCAGCGCGATGGCCGAATCGAAGGGCGTCGAGGATCTCGAGGATCTGGCGACGATCACCCCGAACCTCACCATCACGCCGACGCGCGGCGGCGGCAACAACACCGCCAACTTCGTGATTCGCGGCATCGGCGGCGGCGGCGGTGCGACCGGCGAGCGCGGCGTCGGCCTCTATATCGATGGCATCTACATGCCGCGCACCAGCGGCGCGATCCTGCGCGTGCTGGACATCGACCGGATCGAGGTGCTGCGCGGCCCGCAGGGCACGCTGTTCGGCCGCAACTCGACCGGCGGCGCGATCCGTATCTTCAGCAAGCAGCCGGTCCTGCAGGACACCGAGGGCTATGTGAAGGTGACGGGCGGCAACATGGACCGCTTCGACGGCGTGGGCATGCTCAACCTGCCGATCGGCGATACCGTCGCGCTGCGTGCGCAGGCGGCCTATCTGACGCAGGGCGGCTATGTGCGGCGCGGCACCGAGAAGCTGGGCGAGCAGCGCGACTTCGTGGGCCGTGCGCAGCTGCGTGTCGAGCCATCGGACTCGTTCAAGGCGACGCTCGGCTTCCTCTACAACGACTCCCACGAGAACGGCACGCCCTATGTCATGACCGAGTTCGACATGCGTCCGGGCATCGAGCCCGGCCCGGGCTTCGCCGGCGTTCAGGGCAATTATGCAGACTGGATCAACGACGCCTTCAAGGCGGCGGGACAGGCGCCGCTGGCCGCCTATAACGACCCACGCATCGTGAAGAACGACTTCACCGCGTCCGACCTCTGCTTCATGGACGATTTCAACCCGGATTATGACGAGGCCTGCAACCAGTTCAGCGACAATGAATATTGGCAGGCCGACCTCAACATGGTGCTCGATCTCTCCGACAAGGTGAGCCTCACCTCGGTGTCGGGCTATGCCCAGCTCAAGCATCGCGGCAACACCGACTATCAGGTGCTCGGCACGGAAAGGCGCTCGGAGAACGTCGATTCCGAGGTGATCTACCAGGAGCTCCAGCTCAACGCGACGCTGTTCGGCGACGCGCTCGACCTGGTGACCGGCGCCAACTATTTCCGCGAAGTGGCTGAGGCGCCCAACTTCACGATCACCCGCCGCGGCACCAGTGTCTATCCCGCTGCGGCCAACGGCAATGGCGACGCTGGCCTGTTCCGCACCGCTGAGACATTCACGCGGCAGGTTTCCGACAGCTGGGGTCTTTTCGGCAGTGCGACCTGGCACATCACCGACGGGCTGAACTTCACCGGCGGTCTGCGTCAAGCCTGGGACAAGAAGGACTATCTGCAGACCCGCTATCCCGCGACCGACTTCGTCCCGGCGCCGGGCACCAATTCGACGACGGTGACGAGCGGCGCGACCTTCAAGGCGCTCGATTACCGCGCCACGCTCGACTACCACTTCAACGACGACATCATGATGTATGGCACGGTTTCAAAGGCCTACAAGGCGGGCCAGTTCAGCTATACGATCGTGAGCTGGACGGCGGCCAACAACGCCACCGGCCCCAACCAGAGCGCCACGATCAAGCCCATCCCGAACGAGAAGGTCGTGAACTATGAGGTTGGCATGCGCATGTCGCTGTTCGACCGGCGCCTTCGGATCAACCCGACGCTGTTCGTCATGGACTACACCAATCGTCAGGCGGCCGTGCAGGTGCAGTGCGCCACGCTGGGCATCACGCCGGGCAGCGCGCAATGCCCGGTCGGCTTCGTCATCCAGGTGCAGAACCAGGGCGATGTCCGCCTGAAGGGTGTCGAGCTCGACGCGCAGTTCGTGGTCACCCCGAACCTCACGCTCGACGGCAGTTTCGCCATTACCGATCCGGAACTGCGCAATCCGCCGGCGGGCACGGTCAACCTGTTCCCGGACGTCGCCTCGCCCACGTTCAACGCGGGCGCGAGCTACACGCGGGAGGAGAGCTTCGGTCAGGTCACGCTCAACCTCAACTATGCCTATGTGGGCAAGCAGTCGACGCACCCGTCGCAGTTCACGGACTCGGCGTACACGCTGCCGTCCTATGACCTCATCAACGCCCGCATCCAGTTCAAGCTGGACTCGGTGCCGCTGACGATCACGGCCTTCGCCAACAACGTGCTCGACAATACCTACGCCACCTACGCCCAGCGCTTCGGCGGCGGTTTCTGGGATTCCGGCGCGGGCACGGGCGTCGCCGCTCCGCCGCGCAGTGCGGTCTCCATGGTGCGCGGGCGTCCGCGTGAACTGGGCCTGTCGCTGCAATACGACTTCTGACGGCGAGGGAGGGCGCATCCGCGCCCTCCCTCCCGCATGACCAACAAAGCGAGAGATCATTATGAACGACTGGCTGGAGGGCCTTACGGCCTGGCTGGAGACTACGCGCCTGCACGTCACCGTGCAGACCGTCGAATGGGTGGTGCCGGCGGTTCAGACCGTCCACATCCTCGCGATCGCCGCCGTGTTCGGCTCGTCGCTCGTCCTGGCCCTGCGCACGCTTGGCCTCGCGGGCACGGACTGGGCGCCGGCGCGCTGGAGCGGGCAATTGCGCAACTGGATCGTGACGGGGCTGGTCGTCCTGCTGCTGTCCGGCGCGCTGCTGATCGTCGGTGAGCCCGGCCGCTCGCTGCTCAACTTCACCTATCAGCTCAAGATGCTCCTGCTGGTCGGCGCGATCGCCGTTCTCGCGGGGATGCTGCGCGGCATGGGCCGGCTCGACCGGCCCGAATTGAACGCCGGCGGCGCGGTCCGCCTGTTGGCCGTCGTGCTGATCCTGCTGTGGCTCGCGATCATCGCCTGCGGGCGGTGGATCGCCTATTCCTGAGATTGCGGAGAGACTGGGATGAACGAGTTGTTCGAGGCCATCGGGTCGAGCGCCGTCGGGGATTTCATGGCGGCCAATCCTTACGCCTTTCCGACCGTCGAGAGCCTGCACGTCATGGCGATCACCGCCGTGCTCGGCGTGATCGTGATCGTCGACCTGCGGCTGATCGGCCTTGCCGGCACGAGCTATGCCATCACTCGCATGGCGCGCACGCTGCTGCCGGCGACGTGGATCGCCTTCCTCATCGCCGTGGTGACGGGCGCCTTGCTCTTCACCTCGCAGCCGCTGACCTATGCCGGCAACTTCTCCTTCCGGATGAAGCTGGCGCTGATCGCCGCCGCCGGGCTCAACATGATGGTCTTCCACTTCGTCACGATGCGCGGGATCGCGCAGTGGGACCGGGACGCGCCGGTCCCGTTCGCCGCCAAGCTCGCGGGCGGATTGTCGATCGCGATCTGGCTGATGGTGGTAGCCTTCGGGCGCTGGATCGGCTTCACTATGTCGCCCTTCTGAGGGCGAGAGGGACCGGCGCGGGCCAACCTTCGCAGGGGTGACGCCGGTCCCTCGTCAGTCCGCGCTGTCGCTTGTCTCGGGTGTCAGCGGCGACGCATCGGGTGCAGCGTCGAAGGGGCTGATCCAGGTATCGACGCGCAGCGCGATGGTCTCCAGCGTCTTGTCGAACACCTGCCGTTCCTTCGGTGTCAGATCCTGCAGAATCCACGAATAATAGGTCTGCCGCCGGTCGCGCGCCTGCTCGAAGAGGGTGGCGCCCATTTCGGTGGGTGTAATCTTCTTCTGCTTGCGGTTGTTCTGGCCGAACTCGCGCTCGATAAGGCCGTTCGCGATGAGGCGGGCCACGGTGCGGCTGACTTGCGCGGAGTCCGTGCCGAAGGCTGCGGAGACATTGGCGGCGCTGGCATTGGTGTTGGTGCAGGCCATTGCGAGGACCTGCCACTCGGCGGTCGAGAGGTTGCAACCGGCCAGATCGCGGGTCGTGTCCCGCTCGATCATGCGCGCCAGCAGCACCAGCCGGTACGGAATGAAATATTCGCCGGGCTGGCTCCAGGTGCGGGGCAGGGTCATGTCTTGTTCGTTGCCGCGTCCTGCGCGGAAATGCAATGGTTCTCGGACGTTTTGGGCCTGCGAGGCCCGGCGCGAGACGGTCTTTGTGCCGCTGCGGACAAGCAGACAGGGAACACGCAAGACCGCTATCCGAACGCTACGGGATGGCTTACGCAGCGCATGCAAAACATCAGATTAGGAAGAGAGAATCGGTGATGGCGAAACGGCGACTGGGACGTTCGGAAATCGAGATCGCACCGCTGGTGTTCGGGGGCAATGTGTTCGGCTGGACGACCGATGAGGTGACTTCTTTCGGCCTGCTCGACGCGTTCGTCGACGGTGGTTTCAACGCGATCGACACAGCCGACGCCTATTCGGTCTGGGTTCCGGGCCACAAGGGCGGGGAATCGGAGAGCGTGATCGGCAACTGGCTCGCCGCGCGCGGCGGCCGCGATCGCGTCATCATCGCCACCAAGACCGGTGTGCCGCTGGCGCCCGGCGAGGGCGGGCTGGCGCCAGAGCGCATCGAGCGGGCTGTCGAAGCGTCGCTGCGGCGCCTCAAGACTGACTATATCGACCTGTTCCAGTCCCACATCGACGACGCGACCGTGCCGCTGGAGGAGACGCTTGCCGCCTATGACAAGCTCATCAAGGCCGGCAAGATCCGGGCGGTCGGCGCCTCGAACTTCACAGCCGCTCGCCTGGGCGAGGCGCTGGATATCGCCGAGCGGGAAAACCTGCCGCGCTTCGCTTCCCTGCAGCCGCTCTATAATCTTTCCGACCGTGGGCCCTTCGAGGACGAGTTGCAGCAGGTCTGCATGGAACGCGACGTCGGCGTCATCTGCTATTACGGGCTCGCCAGCGGCTTCCTCACGGGCAAATACCGCTCGGAAGCCGATCTGGAAGGCCGGGCGCGCGGCGCCACCGTCCGCAAATATATGACCGAGCGCGGCAACGCGATCCTGGCGGCGCTGGACGATGTCGCCGCGCAGCATGGCACAGGCCCGGCGCAGGTGGCGCTCGCATGGCTGATGCAGCGGCCCGGCGTCACCGCGCCGATCGCCAGCGCGACCAATCTGACGCAGCTTCAAGAGATCATGGCGGCCGGCGACCTGACGCTCTCGGCCGAGCAGATCGCGTTGCTCGATGAGGCAAGTAAGGCGGAATAGCGGCCACTGCGGGCGTGAAATCGGGGAAAGCGGTGACCCCGATTTCACCCAACAACCGCCTGATCGTTTTGACGAATCAACACCCTTGCCGAGCTCCGGCTGGCCGGGTTAGGTTCGTCCCGATCACAGAGATGTCCGCTACGGCGAGCCATCCAGAGGGAGGATGCAAATGAAAGTCGCGCGCATGAAAACCCTTGTCATGCTGCCTTTTGCCGTCGCGCTGCTGGCCGTGCCGGCGCTGGCGCACCACAGCTTCGCGATGTTCGACAATACGCGCTCGATCACCATTCGCGGCAAGGTCACGGTCTATCAGTGGACCAATCCGCATGCCTTCCTGGAGATCGATGCGGACAATGGCGCGGGTGGCATCAAGCATTACTCGCTGGAGATGACGAGCCCCAACATGCTGAGCCGCGGCGGCTGGTCCTCGCGCACCGTGAAGACGGGCGATGTCGTTACCGCGGTCGTTTCGCCGCTCAAGGACGGGCAACCGGGCGGCCTGCTCCTGAAGCTCACCCTGCCCAACGGCAAGGAGATGCTGCCCGGCGTGCCCAACGCGGCGCGCTACAAGATCACGTCCTGACGGGCGGCGACGCGGGCGCGCCGGACGGCGTCGCTTGCCATTGCGAAGAGACAGAACACAAGGCGGAGAGGGGATGAGGATGCGCGCGAAAGCGGTTTGGATCGGCGTTCTGCTTGCGGGCACGGCGGGAGCTGCGACGGCCCAGCCCGATTTCAGCGGGACATGGGAGCGCTATCCGCCCTCGGGCGAGAAGGCCGACCCGCGCTATGCGCCCTCGGTCATTCCCGATCCCCAGCTCAAGCCGCAATATCGCGCCGAATGGGAGCGCGGGCAGAAGATTCTCAAGGAGCGGCTGGAAGAAGGCCAGCCCGCCGGTGACAATTACATCCACTGCATCCCGGACGGCATGCCCTCCATGATGATGGGCATGTTCCCCATGGAGATCTTCCAGCGGCCTGAGCAGATCAACATCACGCAGGAAGCGTTCAGCCAGACGCGCCGCATCTACATGAACCGGAGGCTGCCCAAATGGGACGAGGTGGATGCCACCTTCTACGGTCAGGCGGTCGGTCGCTGGGAAGGCGACACGCTGGTCATCGAGACGACGGGCATCAAGCAGAGCGTCACCTTCCGCTGGACGCCGCACTCCGAAGCGATGAAGATCACCGAACGCATCCGCCTGATCGCGCCGGACATCCTGCAGGACCAGATCACAATCGAGGATGACTATCTCGAAAAGCCCTGGACCTACACCTACTCGTTCCGGCGCATGAAGGACTACAAGCTCCAGGAATATGTCTGCGAGGACAACCGCGACTATGTCGACCAGGATGGCAATGTCCGGCACAAGCTGAAGCCGTAGAAGGCGGAGCGACGAGGTCGCTCCGTTCATCACTATTGCAGGAGATGATGCGAGCGGCGTTCGGGGGGGGAGGGACCAGGCCGCCGGCCGCAAGGAACGGTGGCGCAGGCCACGATCCGGTGCAGGCGCGACTGCCTGCTCGATTTTCCGATTGTATGACAGTCGCTAAAGCGCAGATTCCTGCCCCTCAGAGAGGGGGTGGTGCCCAGAAGAGGACTCGAACCTCCACGACCTTGCGATCGCCAGCACCTGAAGCTGGTGCGTCTACCAATTCCGCCATCTGGGCACGGGGCAGTGGACTGCCGTTGGGTAGGCGGCGCGGGTAGCCGTCGCCGCGCGGCTTGTCAACGTGTCGATGGGAGACTTTTTTAAAAGGGCGGCGGATCAGCCGTCGAGGCCGAGCGCGGACCATTCGAGAAGCTGCGTGAGATCGCCTGTCTGCGCCGCCGGGGAGCCGGCAGGGCGGATGATGAGGGCGTTGGCCTGCGCCGCCGCGCGCATCGCTGCGCTGTCCTGGAAGCCGATCGGCGTGACGACGTCATCCTCGATGACGGCGCGGATATAATCGGTGCGGCCGCCCACGGCGGACATGGCCGCGCCGAGACGGCCGGTGCGCGGGCGGGGCAGGGGCGCGGCGCTGCCGCCCAGATGACGCACGAGCGGCAGCAGGAACAAGGCGCCGGTCACCAGCGCGGAAACTGGATTCCCGGGCAGACCGAGCACGATTGCCTGGCCGAGCCGGCCGACGATCAACGGCTTGCCGGGGCGCATGGCGATTCGCCAGAAATCGATGTTGCCGCCGGCACCTTCCAGCGCGGGGCGGACGAGGTCATGATCGCCTACGGAGGCGCCGCCGGATGTGACGATGATGTCCGCTTCGGATGCCGCCCGCATCGCCGCCGTGATGGCCGCGAGATCGTCCGGGATGAGCCGCTCGCCAATCACCGTGCCGCCTGCGCTCTCGATCATCGCGCGCAGCATCGCGCCGTTGGATGCGGGCAGCTTGCCGGGCGGGCAGGGCGCGCCCGGTGGCACCAGTTCATCGCCGGTCGACAGGATCGCGACGCGCGGACGAGTGCGCACCGGCACCGCGGCATGACCGCCCAGCGCCGCGAGCGCGATCTGCGCGGGGCCAAGTCTGCAGCCTGCCGGCAACAGGGCGTCACCCCGGGCGAAATCGCTCGCGCGGAGGCGGACATGGCGGCCCAGCGCGCCGGGGCCATCGCCGGTCAGGCGGATCATGTCGCCGTCCGCGCTCACGTCCTCCTGCAGCACCACCGTGTCCGCTCCGGGCGGCAGCGGCGCCCCTGTGAAGATCCGCATCGTCGTGCCCGGCGCCAGCAACTCACCGGAAGGCACGGCGCCGGCCGCCGTCTCGCCGGTGAGGCGCCACGGGCCGGGGATGTCGGCATGGCGCACCGCGTAGCCATCCATGGCGGAAAGATCAGTCCAGGGCTGGTCGCGCCCGGCGGCGAGCGCCTCGGCCAGATAACGCCCGGCGGCCTCCGTGAGCGGCAGCGGGAAAGCCGGCAGCGGCGTCGCCAGCGCGAGCAGCCGCGCCTGCGCATCCGCGACCGGCAACAGGCTCATGCCGTCCAGTCGCCGGATTTTCCGCCGGCCTTGGATGTCACATGAATGCCGCCCAATGTCATATGCTTGTCGATCGCTTTGAGCATATCATACAAGGTCAGCAGCGCCGCCGACACGGCGGTCAACGCTTCCATTTCGACCCCGGTCTTGCCGCTGGTCTTCACCGTCGCCGTCGCCGTCGCGCCGGTCGCGTCGAGCGCGAGGTCGAGCGTGATGCCGGTAATCGGCAACGGATGGCAGAGCGGAATGAGCTCGCTCGTCTTCTTGGCGGCCATGATCCCGGCGATGCGCGCGGCGGCGAACACGTCGCCCTTGGCGACGCTGCCGTCGGCGATGGCCGCGCGGGCCTCAGCATTGATGTCGATGCGCCCCGTCGCGGTGGCGACCCGCGCCGTGTCGGCCTTGGCCGAAACGTCGACCATGCGCGCTGCGCCGGCCTCGTCGGTGTGGCTGAGCTTGCTCATGTGCCGATCAGCGCCCGCGTCGCCGCCTCGACATCGGCCTGGCGCATCAGCGATTCGCCGACCAGGAAGCAGCGCACGCCATGCTCGGCCATGGCATCGAGATCGGCTTTGGAGCCGAGGCCGCTTTCCGCGACGAAGGTGCAGCCCTCCGGCGCGCTGCCGACCAGCTCGTAGGTCCGCGCGAAATCGACGCTGAAATCGCGCAGGTCGCGATTGTTGACGCCGATGAGGCGCGACTTTAGCTTGAGCGCTCGGTCAAGCTCGGCGGCGTCATGCACCTCGACCAGCGCATCCATGCCAAGGCCGAGCGCGACATCCTCGATCTCGGCCATCTGCGCGTCGGAGAGCGCCGCGACGATGATGAGGATCGCATCGGCGCCGATCGCGCGGCTTTCCAGCACCTGCCAGGGATCGACCATGAAGTCCTTGCGGATGATCGGCAGCGACACGGCGGCGCGCGCCGCGACCAGATAATCCTCGTGGCCCTGGAAATAGGGCGCGTCGGTCAGCACCGAGAGGCAGGCCGCGCCGCCTGCCTCATAGGCGCGGGCATGGGCGGGCGGATCAAAATCGGCGCGGATGAGGCCCTTGGATGGGCTCGCCTTCTTCACCTCGGCGATGAGGCCGTAGCCATCCGCAGCAGCCCGGTCGAGCGCCCGGCGGAAGCCCCGCGGCGGCGTCTGGGCAGCGGCGCGGGCCTGAAGGTCCGCCAGGCTGGTCGCGGCCTTGCGGGCGGCGACTTCGGCGCGCTTGGTGGCGCAGATCTCGTCGAGCTTGTTCATGCGTAGGCGATCCAGCAGTCGAGCAGCGTCTTGGCAAGCCCCTTGTCGATTGCCTCGGCCGCTTCTTCCGCGCCCTCCGCCAGCGTCTCAACTTCGCCGGCCACCATCAGCGCGGCGGAGGCATTGAGCAACACGGCGTCGCGATAGGGGCCATGCTCGCCCATCAGCAGGGCGCGCAGGGCGGCGGCATTATGAGCGGGGTCGCCGCCGCGGATGGCCTCGATGGGATGGCTGGGTAGGCCCGCATCGGCCGCCGTCACCCGACGCATGGCGACGATCCCGTCGGCGCCGACTTCGGCCACGTCGTTGCCGCCGGCAAGGCTCAGCTCGTCCAGCCCCTCGTCGCCGGAGATGACCATCGCCCGCTCGATGCCGAGCGACGCCAGCGCCTCGGCATAGATGGGCACATAGGCCGGGCGCGCGATGCCGATAAGCTGGCGGCGGACCGAGGCCGGGTTGGCGAGCGGCCCCATCAGGTTGAAGATGGTACGCCGCCCGATCGCCCGACGGATCGGCCCGAGCCGGCCGAGCGCGGGGTGATGCTTCTGCGCGAAGAGAAAGCAGATGCCGATGTCGGCGAGGCTCGCCTCCGCGCGCTCGGCGGCGCGATCGAGATCGAGGCCGAGCGCTTCCAGCGTGTCGGCCGCGCCCGCCTTGGACGAAGCCGCACGATTGCCATGCTTGGCGACCGGCACGCCGCAGGCCGCGACGACCAGGCTGACGGCGGTGGAAACGTTGAGCGTGTGGTGCCCGTCGCCGCCGGTGCCGCAGACATCGATGGCGTTGTGCGGCGCGCTCACCGGGATCAGGCGCTGGCGCATCTCGCGCGCGGCGGCGGCGATCTCGGTCGCGGTCTCGCCGCGATCGGACAGGGCGACGAGAAAGGCCGCGATGGCTTCGTCCGGCACGCCGCCGTCGAGGATCGCCGCGAAGGCGTCGGCGGCGTCGGCGTCGGTGAGGGGCGTGGCGGGATCGGGCAGGCTGCGCATCGTCGTCCCTTAGCCGCCACTCGGCGGTAAAGTCGAGCGGGTCTGTGGCGGTGGCCGCCTGGCGCCGCTAGGGTAAACTCATGTCCGGTACCTCCACCGCCATCCGTCGCCTCGGCGTTGCAGACGTCGGATCGGCGCGGGCGCTCAATGCGCTGTTCGGCAGGCTGTTCGAGGATGAGGCGAGTTACGGGGCGCAGCCGCCGGGCGACGCCTGGCTGACCGAGCTGCTGGGCCGGGATCATGTGATCGTGCTGGTCGCACTGGCGAGCGAGAGGGTCATCGGCGGCCTTGTCGCCTATGAACTGCCCAAGATGGAGCAGGCGCGCAGCGAGATCTACATTTACGATCTGGCGGTGGATGACGCGCATCGCCGCCAGGGCGTCGCCACCGCGCTGATCGATGCCTTGCGCGGCATTGCCCGCGAGCGCGGCGCCTGGGTCATTTATGTGCAGGCCGATTATGGCGACGAGCCGGCGATCGCGCTCTACACCAGGCTCGGCACGCGCGAGGACGTGATGCACTTCGACATCATGCCCTGACCGGCCTCAAGCCTCGGCGTCGGTCTCCGCCTCGGGTTCCGGAATGTCCACCAGCGTCCAGACGACCGGCACTTTGCCGCCGCCGGCCTTGCGGCCGCTCATGTCCGCCTCCAGCGTGCCGCCGCTTTCCTGCGCGGCATGTACGAGTGTCCAGTCGATGTCGGCCAGCCGCGCCTTGATGCGATTGACGTAGCCGGGACCGGCGGTGCGCTGCCACGAGAGATAGACGAACCGGTCCTGCGGCTTGCCGAAGGCGAAGGGGCCAACGAACACCGGCGGCTGCGCTTCGTCATCAACCCGCGCGAGGCGCAGCGTGAAGTCGAAGGCCAGCTTGCCGTCCTCGCGCAGCACGCCCGCGTGCAGTTCTTCCTTGTTGTCCTGCAAGCCGAACAGATAATCGCTCCCGTCCGCGCTGGGCGGGGTCGGATCATCGCGCAGCAGACGCATCTTCACGGCGCCAAGATCGCGCATCAGGCGCGCTCTGCGACCTTGAGCCCCGCGAGGCGCATGAAATTGGCCAGCATGGCGTGGCCATGCTCGGTCGCGATGCTCTCGGGGTGGAACTGGACGCTGTGGATGGGCAGGCTCTCGTGGCGGAAGCCCATGACTGATCCGTCCTCGCTGGTGGCGTTGACCAGCAGGCTCGCGGGAATGTCCTCGACGATCAGCGAGTGATAGCGCGTCGCGGTGAAGGGCGAGGGCAGGCCCTCGAACAGCCCGGTGCCGTCGTGGCTGACGGGCGAGGTCTTGCCATGCATCAGGCCACCGCGCACCACCTTGCCGCCGAAATGCTGGCCGATGGTCTGGTGGCCCAGGCACACGCCCAGCAACGGCTTGCCGGCATCGGCGCAGGCCGCGACCAGATCCAGGCTGATCCCCGCCTCATTGGGCGTGCATGGCCCCGGCGACAGGAGGAATGCCTCCGCGCCGCTGGAAAGCGCCTGTCCTGCGGAGAGGGCATCGTTGCGCACGACCTCGACCTGTGCGCCCAACTCCATCAGATAATGGACCAGGTTCCAGGTGAAGCTGTCATAATTGTCGATGACAAGGATCATGCCGTCGCATCTAGGCGGCGTCGGGGCCGGGCGCAAGTTGCGACAGGGGGCGATGATTGCGCTATAGCGGCGCCATGACCGCGTCTCATGATCCCATCCTCGTGCTCACCACCGGCGGCACGATCGACAAGCTCTATTTCGACGCGCTGAGCGAATACAAGATCGGCGAGTCCATCATCGCGCGCGTGCTGGATACGGCGCGGGTGACGCAGCCGGTCGAGATCGGTGAAGTGCTGCGCAAGGACAGCCTCGAACTGACCGCGGCAGATCGCGCACTGATCGTCGAGCGGGTGGCGGCAGCGAAGGCCCGCCGCATCGTCATCACCCACGGCACGGACACGATGACGGTCACGGCGCAGGCGCTTTCGGGCATTGCGGACAAGACGATCGTGCTGGTCGGCGCGCTTGCCCCCGCGCGCTTCGCGGAGAGCGATGCGACTTTCAATCTCGGCATGGCCTTCGCCACGGCGCAGATCGCGCCGCCGGGCGTCTATATCACCATGAACGGCACCGTGTTCCGCGCGGACGAGGTGGTGAAGGACCGGGAGCGCGGGGCGTTCGTGCGGAGCGCGTAACCGACCGATCAATCCGCGAGGAAGCGGATCACCTCGTCGCCCCAGATTTCGGGCTGGTTGAGCGTGCCGTGCCCGCGCGTCTTCTCCGTCCCCGGCACCAACACGAACCGCGCATGCGGCATCCGTGCCACCGCCTTCTCCGCCACGCCAAGTTCGGGCGGATTGAGCAGGTCGTCGGCAAAGTTGATCCACAGCACCGGCGCCGTGATCCGACCCAGCTTGTCCCAGGGATTGTAGTTCCGCGAGGCGTCCGTCTGGTAGATCGCGTCATTGGCGTCACGGCCGCCGGAAAGACTGAGCGCCATCGCTTCCTCGGCGAATTTGTCGGCCGCCGCGCGGGTCGGGTAGGTCGTCTGGAGGTAGAGCGCGCCCGAGGCCATCAACATCTGGATGCTGGTCGCGCCACGCATACCTGCAACGGGCTGGGCGGTATAGTTGCCACCGTTCCAGGCGGGATCGCCCTTGATCGCATCGATGATGAGCTTGCGCTGCAGCCGGTTCTGCCCGGCGATCTCGATCGGATAGCAGCCCATCGGAATGAACTTGCCGGCGAGTTCGGGATAGGTGGTCGCCCACTGAAAAGTCATCATGCCGCCCATCGACATGCCGATGACCGCCTTGAGCTTCCGCACCCCCAGCGTCCCGGTGACCAGCGCCTTCTGCGCCTCGACCATGTCGGAATAGTCGTAGGGCGGGAAGGCCATGCGCAGCCCGTCGCTCGGCTTGGCGGTGTTGCCATGGCCGATCTGGTCCGGGATGATGACGTAATAGCGGGCCGTGTCGAGCGGCTTGCCGGGGCCAAACAGCCCCTCGGCGAGGCCCGGCGCCAGGAAGTTGCCGCCGCTGCCGCCGGTGCCGTGGAGCAGCAGGATCGCGTTGTCGATCTCGCCCGCAGCGTTGCGGTGCGGCTCGCCGAGCGTGCGATAGCTCATCTTGAGCGCGGGGAGGCGGCTGCCGTCGTGGAAGGCGAAGTCCTGCAGCGTGGTCGTGCCGTTCTGCAGGTGGAGGTCGGCTGTCGCCGGCGTGCTCACGGCAAGCGCTGCCGCGACGATTGCGGTGCGGACGGACATGCGGCTCTCCCCGGCTCCTGCGGCATGGTCAGCATATCTGCCCGCAGTCCTCGTCCTGGTCCACCTCGATCTGGATCGTCACGTGATCGATCCGGAAATGTTCCTTGAGGTCCTTGGTGAGGCCGAGGAGGAAGCTGTTGCCGGGATGGCCGCCGGGCATGAAGAGATGCGCGGTCAGCGCGTTCTCCGTGGTGCTGATCGACCAGATGTGAAGATCGTGCACCTCCGCGACGCCCGGCTGGCCGCGCAGATAGGTGGCGACCATGCCGTGATCGATGCTGGCGGGCACGGCGAGCAGGCTCATCTTCACCGATTCCTGCAGCAGCCCCCAGGTGCCGAGGGCGATGACGATCACGATCACCATGCTGGTCAGCGGGTCGATCCAGAGCAGGCCCGTGGCCATGATCGCCAGCCCCGCTACGACCACGCCGAGCGAGACCAGCGCGTCCGCCGCCATGTGCAGATAGGCGCCGCGAATGTTGAGGTCGTCGTGCCGCCCGCGCATGAACAGCATCGCCGTGCCGCCATTGATGAGAATGCCGATCGCCGCGACGATGATCATCGTGCTGCTGTTGACCGGCTGGGGATCGATGAAGCGCTGCACCGTTTCCGCCGCGATCGCCCCGACGGCCACGAGCAGCAGCGCGGCGTTGATGAGCGCGGCGAGGATCGACGAACTCTTGAGGCCATATGTGTAACGCGTGTTCGGGCTGCGCTTGGCGAGAATGGTCGCGCCCCAGGCGATCAACAGTCCCAGCACGTCCGAGAGATTGTGCCCCGCGTCGGCGACGAGCGCCATGGAACCCGCGAGCAGGCCATAGACTCCCTCGATGACCACGAAGACCGAGTTGAGCGCGATGCCGATGGCGAAGGCGCGGCCGAAATCGGCGGGCGCGTGGGAATGGCCATGGCCATGCCCGTGGCCATGATGATGATGGTCGTGCCCGTGCGCGTGATGGTCGTGGTGCGCGTCGTCATGGCCATGAGCGGGGTGCGAATGTGCGTGCATGGCGTCCGTGCGGCTAGTCCTCGTCGATCTGGCCCCTGCCTAACAGAGCCGGACCGGGGCTCCAAGCCGAAGCGCTCACTCCATCGCGGCCCGTGCGTCGATAATCGGTTGCTGCGAAAGGACGACACCGCCTGACCAGGGCCTGTCGAGATCGAGGATGAGCGTCATCGCCATGGTCAGCAGCAGGAACAGGATGGCGGTGACGACGAGATGCCGGCGAACCACGTCACGGCCAAGGACATAACCCACGATTCCCGCGCAGAGCAGAGCGAACAGGCTGACCATGCGAAGCACGCGCCCGGGGATGCGCGCTTCGCCTTCGGCCTTGCGGCTGGAGGCCGCGTCGAACATCTCGGTCGTCGCCGTGACCAGCGTGGCGGCGATCGGTGGCTGCATGCCCCCGATGGCGCCCTGCAGGCGGCGCCACAGCTGTTCCTGTGATCGGCTGGTCGCGGCATTGAGGGCCGGAAGATCCGTGCTGGCGGGCACGCGCAGTCGCAGGTCGGCATAGCCCTTGAGGGCATCCCGCAACGCCGCGCCTTCGGGACCGGGCGCCAGTGTCGCGCGCAGCCAGGCGGTGCCGATCGCATTGCCCTCCGCGACGATCATGGCGCGCCTGGTGTCGTAGCGGCTGACCGCCAGCGAAAAGGTGAAGGCGATGAGCAGGCCGAGGAGGGCGAGTGAGGCCGAGAGCAGACTGCCATCGGTGTCGGAGTCGTCAGAGCCCCGGTCGACGCGGCCCCGCGCCCAGCGGCCGAATTGCGCCATGAGCGCGAGCGCAAGAAAGAAAGGGATGGCGACAAGCCAGAGCGGCGCCGACGACATGGCCTGATTGAGCATTGGCTGCCCTCCTGCGATGAGCGCGGTCAGTCTGGCTCATTCGCGGAGGGAAGGGAAGCGGGCGTGAAGCCGGTTACTGCCCGAACCGGCCCTCGCGCGCGATCTTCACGGCTTCGGCCGCGGCGGCGAACAGCGCCCCGGACTTGGCCTCGCACTCGCGCTGCTCATAGGCAGGCTCGCTGTCCGCGACGATTCCCGCGCCGGCCTGGGCGTGGAGCACGCCGTCCTTCACCAGCGCGGTGCGCAGGACGATGCAGCTGTCCATGTTGCCGTCGGGCGAGAAATAGCCAACGCCGCCCGCATAGGGGCCGCGCGTTTCCGGCTCCAGCTCGGCGATGATCTCGCAGGCGCGGACCTTGGGTGCGCCGGAGACGGTGCCCGCCGGGAAGCCCGCGAACAGCGCGTCGAGCGGATCGTGCTTGGCATCGATCTGACCGACCACGTTCGAGACGATGTGCATGACGTGGCTGTAGAATTCGACCGTGTAGCTGTCGGTCACGGTCACGCTGCCGGCACTGGCGACGCGGCCGACATCGTTGCGGCCAAGATCGAGCAGCATCAGGTGCTCGGCGCGCTCCTTGGGATCGGCCAGCAGCGAGGCGCGGTTCTCGACGTCCTCGATCGCCGTCTTGCCGCGCGGGCGCGTGCCGGCAATCGGGCGGATCGTCACTTCGCCGTCGCGCACGCGCACCAGGATTTCCGGACTGGAGCCGGTGAGCGCGAAGCCGGGCAGATCGAGATGATAGAGGAAGGGCGAGGGATTGATTCGCCGCAGCGCGCGATAGAGGTCGATCGCGGGGAGGGTGAAGGGCGTCGAGAAGCGCTGCGCGAGCACGACCTGGAAGATGTCGCCGGCGACGATATAGTCCTTCGCCTTCAGCACCATCTCTGCATAGCGCTCGGGCGCCATCTGCGGCGTCACGACGATGTCGGCCGGGTCGAAGTCCGGCGCCTGTGTCGGCGGCAGCGGCTTGGCGAGCTGGGCTGCGGTTTCCTCGATGCGGTCGGTCGCGACGGAGAGCGCCTTATCGATGTCGCCGACATCGCCGGCCCAGACGGGAGCCACGACATAGAGCGCATCGGCCAGCCGATCGAACACCAGCACCACCGTCGGCCGCACGAACAGCATGTCCGGCGTGCCGAGGCCGTTGTCGGCCGGGCGCGGCAGCTTCTCGACGAGGCCGATCGTCTCATAGGCGAAATAGCCGACGAGGCAGGCGAGCGCGCGGGGCAGGGCGGGATCGACCTCCGCCCGGCACTCGGCGACGAGCGCGCGCAGGGCGGTCAGCGGGTCGGCGCTCAGCGGCGCGAAAGCTGCCCGGTCGGTCCGCCAGTTGCGGTTGATCTCGCATTCTCGACCCGTGCCACGGAAAACGAGGTCCGGCGCGAGGCCGATCAGGCTGTAGCGCCCACGCACCGATCCGCCCTCGACCGACTCCAGGATGAAGTCGCCGCGCTCCGGCTCGATGAGCTTGAGCGCTGCCGAGACCGGGGTCTCGGTGTCGGCGATAAACCGCTGCCAGACCAGCGCCGAGCGGCCCTGCGAGAGGGCGGCGCGGGCCGCGGCGATGCTGTCGTGCGCGAGCGTCAAGCCGGTCAGCCTATTCCGCCGGGGCGCTGCCATTGGCCTGGCGGAGCGCCTGCTCGACCGTGGCCATCGCCGCCATGTTGCGCTCGATGCCCAGATCCTGCTGGATGGCGACGAGGAACTGGCGGCCATATTCGCCACCGAGCACGTTGCTCAGGCCCGCGCGGGTCGAGACGAGCAGCTGCGGCACGCTGTTCGGGTCCTTGGGCACGATCTGGTTCAGCTTGACGACGATGAAGCCCTGGTCGTTCTCCAGCGGCAGCATCTTGGCGGCGCCCACCTTGATGGTGAACAGCGCCTCGAGCGGCGGCGGGATGCGGCCGCCCTGCTGGTTGATGTCGGCGCGGCGGGCGGCGATCTTCTCGCGCGGCGTCTGGGCGATACCGAGCTTTGCGAGCACTGCCGTCGGGTCCGCGCCCTTGCCGATTTCCGCGGCGAGCTGCGTCGCGATGCGCTGCGCCTGCGCCGAGCCCTTGGAGAGCGCCCAGGCGGTCTCGACGGCGGTGCGCACTTCGGCGAAGGGCGGCGGGCCAGCCTGGACGATGTCGGCTACCTGCAGGATGGCGGCTTCCTCGTCCGGCTTGATCGGCACGATCTGGGGATCGTCGTCCTGCGTCATGCCGAAGCCCTGCGTCAGCAGTGCGGTCAGCGCCTCATCGGCCTTGAAGGCGGGGTCCTTCAGAACCTTGCCGTCCTTCACGATCAGCGGCGTCTCGACGATCGTCAGGCCGTTCGCCTTGGCCACTTCGGCAAAGGTCGCGCCTTCGCCCAGCTTGCCGTCAATGTCGTTCAGGAAAGTGCTGAAAAGCTGCTTTTCCTTGCTCTGGCGGATCTCGGGGATCAGCTCGACCTTGGCCTGCTCGATGGTCTTGCCGGCGATCTCGCGGATTTCCTCCACCTTCAGCACCGTCCAGCCGAGCGGGGAGCGCACCGGGCCGATCACACCGCCCTTGGCGGTCGCGAAACCGGCCTTGGCGATCTCGGCGCTGGTCTGGGTGGTGAGCTGCGCCTGGTCAACGCCGTCGATGCGCGTTGCCGAGAGGCCGAGGCCACGCGCAACGTCGGCGAGCGACTGGCCGGCCTTGGCCTTGGCGGCGGCATCGCGCGCCGCATTTTCCGTGGTGAGGATGAGCTGGCTCAGGTCACGCGACTGGCGGGAGCGATAGGTCCCTTCCTTCGCCTTGTAGGCCTGGGCGATTTCTGCGTCGGTCGGCGCCGCCTGCTGCTCGAACCGGCTCATGTTGACCAGCGCATAGCGCAGCTTGCGCTGTTCGGGCTGGCTGAACTTGGCTGGGAACTGGCGGTAATAGGCCTGCAGCTCGGCGTCCGTCGCGGGCGTCTTGGGCGCGAAGGTGGTCGAGGGCACCGCGATCATCTCGCCGTTGCGCTCTTCGATCAGCATCGCGGCATAAGGCGGCACCATGCTTTCCGGCGTGCGCGCGCCCGCGGCGATCGCGGCGAGGGCATGCTGCTGCATGATCTGGCCGACAATGTCCTCGCGGAACTCCTTTTCCGTGATACGGCGCTGGGCGAGGAGCTGGCGGAAGACCGTCTCGCTGAAGCTGCCCGTCGCGTCGACGAAGGCCGGGTTGCTGGCGATCTGCGCATCGACCAGCGCCTTGCTGACCCGCATGCCGTGCTTCTCGCCATAGGCGATGAGCGCCTTGGTCGCGATCAGCTCGTCCGCCACGCGCCGCAGCCCACCCTCGGCGAGGAACTGGTTCATCGTGAGCTCCGGCCGCTCCTCGCGCATGCGCTCGAACACCAGCTGGGTGCGCGATTGCAGTTCGTTGACGGTGAGCGTCTGGTTGCCCATCCGCGCGATTTCGGCGGAGGAGGGGCCGATCGAACCGATCCCGCCGCTGCCGGTCATGTCGCCGATGATGAAGGCAAGCGCGATCACGCCGAGGAGGCCCGCGGCAATGAAACCGCCGAGCTTGGATCCGAGAAGGCGACGGAAGAAGTTCATGTCGGTATGTCCAGAAACTGTCGGAGGCGGGATGTTTGGCCCGACGCTTTAGGGCCGGGTGGGGGCTGCATCAAGCGGGCTTTGCGCGCGCGGTCGTCCAGGCACTGGACAAACTTGTCCCTCCCGTCCATCCGCAGCCGCAGATGCACGGCAATGAAACAGCGAAGGAGAGGTAAGGCAATGACCGCACGGCGCAAGATCATCGCAGGCAACTGGAAGATGAACGGGCTCAAGGCCCAGCTTGGCGAGGTCTCGGCGATTGCCGAGCTGGCCGGCGCGCGCGCGGATATCGACGTTGCCCTGTTCCTCCCTGCCACGCTGATCGCGGCCGCCGCGCCGCTGGCCGGCGCGGTGCTGATTGGCGGGCAGGATTGCCATCATCAGGAGAGCGGCGCCTTCACCGGCAATGTCTCGGCGGCGATGCTGGCCGAGGCTGGCGCGGGCGGCACGCTCGTCGGTCACAGCGAGCGGCGGCAATATCAGCATGAGAGCAGCGCCGATGTGGCGGCCAAGGCTGCCAGGGCGCATGAACACGGCCTAACGGTCATTCTCTGCATCGGCGAAACGCTGGAAACGCGCGAACAGGGCGACGATGTCGCGCACGGCTTCGTCGCGGACCAGCTCCGCGCTTCGCTGCCGGAAGGCGCCGATCCCGCCTGGCTGACCATCGCCTATGAGCCGGTCTGGGCGATCGGCACCGGCAAGGTCGCCACCCCGCCGCAGGTCGCCGCCATGCACGCCGCCCTGCGCGCCGCGCTGGTCAAGGCGCTGGGCGAGGGGCCGGGCAATGCCATGCGCATCCTCTATGGCGGCTCGGTCTCGGGGGACAACGCGGCCGACATCCTCCACACCGACAATGTCGACGGCGCCCTCGTCGGCGGCGCGAGCCTCAGCGCCGCCAAGTTCGCCCCGATCATCGCAGCGGCCTGATTTTTCTGCTCCCCGCTGGGAGGGGATGGGGTAGCCAGTCGATCAAGCATCTCTGCCGTCCACGGCATTGACGCTACGGAACATTCTCCCCCAATCTCCTGCCTATGGGGCGGCGGCATCGGCGGTCGCCCACATCATGGGAGGGGATAATGGTGCTTCGACGTCATGCCATCATGGCCAGGTTCATCGCGATTCTGGGCGTGCTCACCCTCTCGGGCCTCGCCGCCGCACCCGCCTCCGCACAGAGCTGCGACCGCGCGTGCCTCACCGGCATGATCACCCAATATGTCGACGCGCTCGTCGCCCGCGACCCCGCAAAGCTTCCGCTCGCGCCCAACGCGCGCTTCACGCAGGATTCGCAGGAGCTGAAGCTCGGCGAGGGCATCTGGAAATCGGTGACGGCCAGGACCGCCTTCCGGCACGACTATCTCGATACGGCGAAACAGGTCGCCGCGAGCCATGTGCTGCTGATGGAGGGCTCGAACCACATCATGTATTCGGTCCTGCTCTATGTGAAGGACCGCAAGATCACCGGCATCGAAACGCTCGTCCAGCGAGTCACGCCGGACTCGCGCTGGCAGCCGACCGAGCTTGGCGGCCCGGTCAAGGGCATGAACGATCCCGTCCCGGCAGGGAAGAAGATGTCCCGCGCCGACATGATCCGGGTCGCGCTCACCTACACCGAGGGCCTGCGCGTCGGCAGCTTCATCGACGGCAAGACGCCCTTCGCGCCGAACACCTATCGCGTCGAGAACGGTGTGGTCACCGCCGGCCCCGGTTGCGGCCGTCCGGATTGCGGCATGTATGCGCAGCGGATCATGCTGCACCCGAGCATCGTCGGCAATGTCGCGGCGGTCGATGAGGAGGCGGGCATCGTTCTCCTCTGGATGAACTTCGGCTTCACGGACAGCTACGGGCCAGGCAATTCACTCGTGACCTTCGAAGCATTCAAAGTCTGGGGCGGCGAGATCCACTCGATCCTCGCCTTCTTCCGCCCCCTGCCGCTCGCCACCGCACGGTTCTGGCCGTCGTCCGATCCGCTGCCCTGAGGGGGCGGCGAAGGCGATCGCTCTCTCGTCACCCCGGACTTGATCCGGGGTCCAGCTTCCTCCTCCCTGCATGTTGTTCAGACTGAAAAACAAGCGGGATCCTGGATCAAGTCCGGGATGACGAAAAGCAAGAACGCCATGTGAGCGGCCTGCTCTCAGGGCAGTTCCATTTGCGCCCGTCCCACCGCCGCATTATCCCTTCCCAAAACAGCATCATGGGGAGAGCGGCATGTCCTTTACGACGGAGCAAGAGATCACGGCCCAGGCCATGCAGCGCTGGTCGACGGCCCATGATCCCCGCCTCGCGCGGATTATGCCTTTGCTCGTGAAGCATTTGCATGCCTTCGCCCGCGAGGCCCGGCCCAGCATGGACGAGTGGATGGCCGGCATCGAGTTCCTGACTGCCACCGGTCAGATCTCCGACGAGAAGCGCCAGGAGATGATCCTCCTCTCGGACGTGCTCGGCCTCAGCATGCTGACGGTGATGCTCAATGATCGCAGCACCGCACAGACTACACCGTCAACCGTGCTCGGCCCGTTCCATATCGATGCGTCGCCGGTGGCGGCCCATGGCTCGGATCTTGGCGACGGCATCGGCGGCGGGCGGCTGCATGTCGTCGGTTCGGTGCGTGGGGCGGACGGCGCGCCGATCGCCAACGCGCAGGTCGATTTCTGGCAGGCCGATCATGAAGGCTTTTACGAGGCCCAGCTTGGCGCGGAGGACGCGCGACTGCGGGCGATCCTCTCGACGGACGCGGAGGGGCGGTTCGACTTCTGGACGGTCATGCCGCTCGGCTACACCATTCCGATGGACGGACCGGTCGGCGATCTCGTCGGTCGCACCACCATCTCCAACTACCGCCCCGCGCATATCCACTTCATCGTGAGCGCGCCGGGGCATGATCCGCTCGTCACGCATCTCTTCCCGACCGGCGCCGATTATCTGGGCGACGATGTCGTCTTCGGCGTGCGCCAGCCGCTGGTGGTCCCGTTCGAGCCCGTCGCGGATGGAGCCGGCGGGCATCATGAAGTGCGCTATGACTTCGTGCTGACGGCCGCCGAGCCGGTTCCGGCCTGAACGGCGCGCGCGTCGGCGTGCGCTGCAAACCCGTTCACCGACTGCGCACGTCGGGCCGCGCCTGAAATTCCGCTGTCCTATTTCGCATGTCTCATGACATGAGGAAGCTCATGTCGTCCGCCCCTCCCTTGATCGACAGAAGCGATCACCGGCGTCTCAAACGCTGGCCGTTTCTTGCGCGATGGTGTGACCTTAGTGTGACCTTTCGGCGCAAGGCCAGCGCGCAGGCCGGTTTCACGCGCTTCTCATGACCCAGCTTCTGGCCACCGCGATCGTCTGCGCCGTTCGTCCGCATGGTGAGCATGGCGCCATCGTGCGCGCGCTGACGCAGGAGGCGGGTTTGCTTCCGGGCTATGTGCAGGGCGGGCGCTCGACGCGGATGCGGCCGGTCCTCATTCCCGGCAATGTCGTCAGCGCGACCTTTCGCGCCCGCACAGCCGATCAGCTCGCTAGCCTCTCCGTGGAACTGGAGCAGAGCCGTGGCCCCCTGCTGGGCGAGCCGCTGCCGGCCGCGGCGATCGACTGGGCCTGCGCCTTCACCGCCGCGACGCTGCCGGAGGCTCATCCCTATCCGACGCTCTACAGCGCGCTGGCGGCGGTGCTCGATGCGGTCGAGGCCGCGCCGGCCGCGCGCGGCTGGGCCGTGGCGCTGGTGCGCTACGAGTTGCTGGTGCTGGCGGAACTCGGCTTCGGCCTCGATCTGGGCGAATGCGCGGTGACTGGCGCGCGCGATGGTCTCGTCTATGTGAGTCCCCGCACCGGGCGCGCGGTGAGCGAGGCGGGGGCGGGCGTCCATGCCCAGCGCCTCCTGCTGCTGCCGCCCTTCCTCACGGAAGGGGGCGAAGCGGGGTGGGACGATATTTTCGCCGGCATCGCCCTCACCGGCCATTTCATCGCGCAGAATCTCGTCGATCCCCGCCATGCCGACGTCCTCGCCGCGCGCGAGCGGCTGATCGAGCGGCTCAAAAGAGCGGTTGCGTGAGGGCGGGGCATGCGGCAAGTGCCCCTCGTTCGCCGTCTCACCCGTGCGCCCCGCGCTTGTCGAGGGGCTGCCCTCTTCGTAGGGGCCGGGCGTCGACAGGCTCAGTCCGAACGGTCTTAGAAAGGTTTGTCGATGCTCGTAGCAGTCCTGCCAGGCGATGGTATTGGCCCCGAAGTGACGGCGCAGGCCCGGCGTGTGCTCGATGCGCTGGCGATTTCCGGCCTCAGCTTTGAGGAAGGTCTGGTCGGTGGCGCGGCCTATCATGCCTATGGCCATCCGCTTCCGCCCGAGACGCTCTCGCTCGCGCGTCGCGCCGACGCGCTGCTGTTCGGCGCCGTCGGCGATCCGACCTGCGACAATCTCGAGCGCGCGCTGCGTCCCGAGCAGGCCATTCTCGGCCTGCGTAAGGGGTTGACCCTGTTCTCGAACCTGCGCCCGGCGAAGATGTTCCCGGAACTCGCCGAGGATTCGACCCTCCGCCGCGAGGTCGCCGAGAAGATCGACCTGCTGATCGTGCGCGAGCTCAATGGCGACGTGTATTTCGGCGAAAAGGGCATGCGCCACACGACGGACGGCCTGCGCGAGGGCTATGACATCATGTCGTACAACGAGTTCGAGGTGCGGCGCATCGCGCACAGCGCCTTCCGCGCGGCGCGGGCGCGGCGCGGCAAGCTGTGCTCGGTGGACAAGGCCAATGTGCTGGAGACCAGCCAGCTCTGGCGCGACATCGTGATCGAGGTGGCGACCGAATATCCGGACGTCGAGCTCAGCCATATGTATGTCGATAATGCCGCGATGCAGCTGGTGCGCAATCCCGGCCAGTTCGACGTCATCGTCACGGGCAATCTCTTCGGCGACATCCTCTCCGATCAGGCGAGCATGTGCGTCGGGTCGATCGGCATGCTGGCATCGGCTTCGCTCGATGTGAACAGCAAGGGCCTCTACGAGCCGATCCACGGCAGCGCGCCCGATATCGCCGGCCAGGGCAAGGCCAATCCGCTCGCCATGATCCTCTCGACCGCGATGATGCTGCGTTTCTCGCTTGGCCAGCCCGAAGCGGCGGACCGCATTGAGGCGGCGGTGGCCAAGGCCCTTGCGCGCGGCGCGCGGACTGCCGATCTGGGCGGAACGCTCAGCACGAGCGCGATGGGCGACGCGGTGCTCGCCGCCCTGTGAGAAAGGCGGTGTCATGGTCTGGGATCTGCGCGGAGCCCTGCTGAAGAAGGAGGAGTTCGAATCCGCCCGTCTTCAGAATTTCGAGTTCCGCCACCGCGCCCGGACCATGCGCCTGCTTGCCGAGCGGATCGGCGAGGACCCGCAGGCGCTCGCGGTCGAGACCGCCGAGCATGACGACGAGGCGATTCTCGCACGTCTCACGGAGAAGCACGGCGATCTCGCCGAGCGTTATTATGAGTGCCAGCGCGAGGCCCGCGCCCAGCTCATCGCCGAGATCGGCGACCCGACGCCGCACCGGCTGGGCTAAAGCTCAGCGCCAGCTGTCGAGCCACATCCAGCGGTTGAAATCCTGTGGGTCGCCGAGCGGCGCGGCCGAGATGATGGGATAGAATTCGAGGAAGAGCAGCGCCGCGAAGCCGATGAACAGTGCCGGCACGACGCGATGCCCGCCCTGCCAGAACCACCGGTCCAGCACCCCGGCGATGGCGAAGCAGAGCAGCAGCGACGCCGGGAAGTAATGGTAGAAGAACATCACCGGCTTGGGGATGATCGCGAAGAAGGCCAGCGACGCGGCCCAGAGCAAGGCGATCACCAGCAGCGCGGTGTGTCCGCGGCGCAGCCCGGCATAGAGGCAGAGCGCCAGCGCCACGAGACCGCCCCAGGCGATCGCCGGATTGCCGACGAACAGCACGCCGCGCTGGATGCCTTCCACCGGCTCGTAGAAATACCAGACCGGCCGCAGGTTCAGCACCCACTGCCACCAGACGCTCTGATAGGTGTGCGGCGCCATCGGCGAGCTCTGGAGGGTGAGCATCGCGAACTGCTGCGGCACCATCCCGCCCAGCGACACGGCATTGTGCTGCAGGAACATGAGCGGCAGGAACGTCGCGAAATAGACGAGCAGCGCGAACGGGCCGAGCCAGGCCAGTCCTTCGAGCAAAGTGATTCCGGGGTCGCCCTGGGACTGATCGCGCCAGTCGCTGCGCCGCGCGACGAGGTAGATGACGATCGCCATCGCCACGAGGGGAATCGCCGTCCACTTGCAGGCCGTGGCGCAACCGAGGAAAGCGCCGGCCAGCGCCAGATAGGTCCGGCTGCGGAAACCGGTCCGGCACGCAGCGGCGAGCATCCACAGCGCAAGCATGAGGAAACTCGCCATGAAGATGTCGAGCATCGCGATGCGCGACTGGATGAACAGCATCGGGCTCACCAGCAGCAACGAGCCTGTCATCACGGCCGCCGCCCGCGTGCCGAGCAGCCAGCGCGCGGCCATGACGCCGGCGAACACCAGCAGCGCGCCGAACAGGGCGCTCATGATCCGCCAGCCGAACGGATTGTCGCCGAACCAAGCGATGCCGAAGGAGATCAGCCATTTGGCCAGCGGCGGATGCTCGGCATTGGCGATGTCGCCCAGCCCCATCAGGATGCGGACGGCGGGGACATAATGGGTCTCGTCGAAGTCGAGCTTGGCAGGATCCGCCAGCCGGAACAGGAACAGCGCGAGCGCCGTGAGTCCGAAGAGCGCGGCGATGCCGATGTCGCGCCAGTCGGGCGCCTGATAGGGGCGGGTGGCCGCCCGCTCGGGCGCGGGCGTCTGCGTGCTCGTCATCGGATTTTGCGCCCCTGCCTGCGTGTCCGCCGTGGATTGACCCCGGTGGGAGAGCGGCTAGAAGCGGCCGCATGAAAAAGCATAGTGGACAAGACCGATCCCTTACAAGCCGCTGGCGGCCCGCAACGCAGGCCGTGCGCGGCGGCACCTGGCGTTCCGAGCAGGGGGAGACGAGCGAAGCGCTCTTCCTCACCTCTGGCTACACCTATGACAGCGCCGAGGAAGTGGCGGCCCGGTTCGCGGGCGAGTCCTCCGGCATGCAGTATAGCCGCTTCCAGAACCCCACCGTGCAGATGCTGGAAGAACGCATCGCGCTGATGGAAGGCGCGGAGGCGTGCAAGGCGCAGGCGACCGGCATGGCCGCCATGACCAGCGCGCTGCTCTGCATGCTCAGTTCGGGCGATCATGTCGTGGCCGGCCGCGCCGCCTTCGGATCGTGCCGCTGGATCCTCGACAACGTCCTCAACCGCTTCGGCATCACGCACACGATCGTCGACGCGACGGACAACGGCGCCTGGGAAAAGGCGATCCAGCCCAACACCAAGGTCTTCTTCTTCGAGACCCCCGCCAATCCGACGCTGGATATCGTCGACCTCGAGTTCGTCTGCGCGCTGGCGCGGGGCCATGGCATCACGACGATCGTCGACAATGCCTTCGCGACCCCGATCCTCCAGCGCCCGATGGATTTCGGCGCGGACGTCGTCGCCTACAGCGCGACGAAGCTGATGGACGGTCAGGGCCGCGTTCTCGCCGGCGCCGTCTGCGGCACGGACGAGTGGATCAACGGCAAGCTCTCGCCTTTCCAGCGCAACACTGGCCCGATCATCTCGCCCTTCAACGCCTGGGTGGTGCTCAAGGGCCTGGAGACGCTGGACCTGCGCGCGCACCGCCAATCGGAAAATGCGCTGAAGGTCGGCAAGTTCGTCGCCACGCGCGTCGAGAAGATCCTGCACCCCGGCCTGCCGAGCCATCCGCAGCACAATCTGGCGATGAAGCAGATGACCGCCGCGGGGCCGATCTTCTCGTTCATCCTCGATGATCGCAAGCAGGCGATGGCCATGTTGAACGCCATGGAGCTGTGCGACATCTCCAACAATATCGGCGACTCGCGGACGCTGCTTTGCCACCCCGCATCGACGACCCACAACAATATGGGGCCGGAGAAGCGCGCCGAGGCGGGCGTCGAAGAGGGCATGGTTCGCATCAATGTGGGACTCGAGGACCCGGACGACATCATTGAGGATCTGGATCAGGCATTGACCGCGGTGGGCCTTTGATTAGGGTCATTTGCACGGGGTCATAGGACAGGTCGCATGACGAACACCCACCACCTCATGAGCGCCCTCTTCCCATATGCGGAGACGACGCTCGACGTGACCGTGCGTGTGGCCGTCACCTATTTCGCAGATCAGTCCGATCCCGATCTCGGCAAGTGGTTCTGGACCTATCATATCCGCATCGAGAACGGCCGCTCGACGCCCGTGCAACTGCTGACGCGCCGCTGGACGATTGCGGACGGGCGCGGCGCTCTGTTCAGCCGAGAGGGGCGCGGCGTTGTCGGCGAGGAGCCGGTGATCCAGCCCGGCTGCGCCTATGATTATGTCTCCGGTTGTCCGCTCAGCACGCCGACGGGCTGGATGGAAGGCGTCTATTCCATGCTTGACGGCGGCGGCGGTATCTTCGATGCGCGCATACCTCGCTTTCCCCTGATCGGTCCCGCGGTGTCCAATTGAAGCGTACACATCTCCCCTTGAATGGCTTGCGCGTGTTCGACGCGGCGGCCCGGCACCTCTCGTTTACCCGCGCGGCTGATGAGCTCGCGGTGACGCCGGCGGCCGTCGGCCAGCAGATCCGCGCACTCGAGGACATGCTCGGCGTCGTCCTGTTTCGGCGCACGCCGCGCGGCCTGGAGCTGACGCCCGAGGCCGAGGCTGGCCTGCCGGCGCTGCGCAGCGCCTTCCTGGAACTGGAAGAGTCGGTCCGTGCGATGCAGGCCGGGCAGAGTTCGCAGCATCTCACCATTGCGGCCCCGCGCGATCTCACGACCAAATGGCTGAACGCGCGACTGGCGGGCTATGCGCTGGGCGAACCGGACCTGCAGTTCCTGCTGGTCGCCGCCGACGAAGCGCTGGATTTCACCGAGGCCAATCTCGATCTCGCCATCCGTCTTGCCGACGGGCCGGGCGAGCATGAAGGGCTGGCGCTCGGCGAGGCGAGCTTCGTCACCGTGGCGGCCGCGGACGGCAAGGGCATCGACGCGCCCATCGCCTGGCCCGGCTGCCCGAATGAGGAAGGCCGCGCCATCATGCGCGTCGCCGACGCCGGGCTCGCCATCGACGCGGCGGCGAGCGGCTTCGGGCGGGCCTGCGTGCCTGAATTGCTGGCGCGCGCCGACATTGAAGCCGGCCGGGTCATGACCGTGGGCGATACGCGCGGCGGCAAGGGCTATTGGCTGATCGCGCCGCTTCCGCAATGGCGGCAGAAGAAGGTCAAGGCGCTGGTGACTGCTCTGACGGAGCTTTGACGGCGGGCTGATCGGCGCTCATTCGTCGCGCTTGTACACGTCGTTCCTGAACGCGAGCCCGGTGGACGTCGCCGTCGCGGTGAGATAGGTCAGATAGACCGGCACCGAAACCGGCAAAGGCACGGCTGTTTCCGGCTGAACGCCCTTGGTCTGCAGCGGTTTGTGCATCAGCCAGCGGCCGAGTTCGGCGGCATTTTCGAGGCGGATGCAGCCATTGCTGAAATGGCGGTCCTCCTTTTTGAGCAGGTCGCGCGCGGGCGTATCGTGGAGATAAATGCCCTCGTCATTGGGGAAGATGAACTTGACCCGGCCCATGCTGTTATGCGCGCCGGGCAGTTCGCGCAGCCGCACTTCCTGGTTTCCGGTGGCGACGGCGGCCCAGTCGACCTCCGACTGGGCGAGCTGGCGCGGATTGGCGCTCCAGTCGGACAGGGCTTCCATCTTCAGCGAGGCCAATGAACGGCCGGCGAGGACCTTCGGCGCGACGCTGTCGCGGGCCAGATAGGTCGGCACGTTCCAATAGGGGTTGAGGACGGCCCATTGCAGCATGCCGGCCAGCATCGGCGTCTGGGTCGCCTCGGCGCCGACGACGACGCGCATCACGCCGACTTGCTTTCCGGCTTCGTAATACCAGAGCCGGCCGGAGGAGGAGTCCACCACGACATGCCGCACCCAGGGGCTGGGCAGGATGCGGGCGCGATCCAGATTGCGCTGGAGCCGCGCCATTTCTTCCGGCGACGCACCCTTGGCCTTGGCCCGCCCAGCAAGTTCGCGCAGGCGGAAATAGTGCTGGCTCATCCAGCCCATGCTGCTCACATAGTCGGCGAAGGAGCGCGGGAAGGCAGCCGCGCGCAGGATGGCGTCAACCTTCAGCTTCTTCTTCGGGCGCAGAGAACGATCGGCGAAGACCATGCCCTCGTCGTCGTCGATCCGCCGCTGATCCTGCACATAGCGCGCGAACGCGGTGGAGAGGGCCAGTTCGGCGCGCACCAGCGCGACCACATTGCCCGATCGGGCCTGCGTCAGCGTGGCCCGTAGCCGCTCGACGCGGTAGGTTGAGGGTTTGAGGCCATCGAGGTCGGCCGTGGCGAGATAAGTGAGCAATTGGCTCGCTTGCGGGCCGAAGCCGCCGGGCGTCAGCCAGAGCGGCCGATAATTGCGCTCGGCGTAGAAGCGCTCCAGATCGCCGCCCGCCTGTTTTCGCAGAACGGAAGGGATGCCGGCGCCCGCACCGCTGGCAGCCTGCGCATAGGCAGGCGTCGACAGCGCTCCCACCAGAGGGAGAGCGCACAGGATGGCTATGGCAATGCGCAACGGATGGGGAGAGCGGCGTGGCCGCGCTCCCCGAATTTTCACGGTCAGCCTCGTTCCCCCGTAGCCGTGGGGGCCGGCGGGGGCGGGGGCGGCGGCGGCACGTAGTTGGGATGATAGATGCCGTCGGCTGTGTAATAGCCATCGACAATCCCGTCGCCGTCCCGATCGGCCGCCGTGCTGCCGGCGACGGCGCCCGGCGGCGGAGGCGGGGGCGCAGCCGCGACTTCCTCGTTTTGGGTGCAGGCGCCCAGCATCAGGGTGGCGAACCCGGTCAAGAGGATGATGTGTGAACGCATTGTTGTTCTCCCATTATTTCAGGCGCGCGGGACCCGTGCGCTGGCATTCCTCACCCGAATGCGAGTGAGCGCCCGAGGGTTGCCGACGTCATCCGCGCAGCGGCAAGCAGTGCGGCGCGCGCGGCGATGCGTGCGTTTGCGGGCGCATGGTTTGAGGGAGGTGAGCCACGACTGGCGCGCTGTCCGAAGAGCCGATCCGCCCCGACTTTGCGCCCTGTGGCATCTGCGCGGAAATCCCCAATCGAACCGCACCGGCGGACAAGTGGCGGATGACTTGGCCAGACCCTTGGCCTAGGCTCGCGGACAGGAGAAGGAGGACAAAAGATGGACGAACAAGTCCCGGTCCTGATCGTCGGCGGCAGTCTGGTCGGACTGACCATGTCGGTGCTGCTCGGCCACCACGGCATCCCGCACATCCTGATCGAGCGGCACAGCGGCACGGCGATCCACCCGCGCGCCGCAGCCTTCCACCAGCGCACGCTGGAAACGTTCCGCAGCGTTGGTCTCCAGGAAGCGGTCGAGCAGGCGGCCGAGCGCGAATTCATGCAGGATGGCGCGATCATGTCGGTCGACACGCTGGGCGGGCGCGAACTCGCCTGGTTCTATCGTTCGGTTAACGACGGCGTGGAGCATCTCAGCCCGGCCCGGCGCATCTTCATCACCCAGATCGGCCTGGAACCGGTGTTGCGGGCACGGGCGATCGAGCTGGGCGCGGACCTGCGCTTTTCGACGGAACTGGCCGGTTTCGAGCAGGACGAGGCGGGCGTCTCGGCGACGATCCGCTCTCGTGCCGACGGAACGGAGCAACATATCCGCACGCGCTACATGATCGCGGCGGACGGCGCGCACAGCCCCGTGCGGCGGGCGCTGGGCATCGCCATGGGCGGGCGCGGCGACTTCGCCAACTGCGCCACCATCTATTTTCGCGCCGACGTCCGCCCGCTGCTGCGCGATCGCAATCTGAGCGTGGTCTATGTGAACCAGCCGGACCTGCTGGCCTTCTTCCGCTTCTCGATCACCGGCGACGCGGGATTTCTGGCCGTCTTCGCGGCCTGCGATGCCGAGGGGAAGCGCGACGATCAGTTGGCGCAGGGACTTTCGCCGGAGCGCGCCGCCGATCTGGTCCGCGCGGCGCTCGGCGTGGACGCGGATTATCCGCTAGCCATTGAGAACATCCAGTCGTGGACGGCGACGGCGGCGACCGCGGATGCCTTCCGCCAAGGCAATGTCTTCCTTGCCGGCGACGCCGCCCACCTGATGCCGCCAACGGGTGGTTTCGGCGGCAATACCGGCGTTGCGGATGCTCACAATCTCGCCTGGAAGCTGGCGATGGTGCTGAACGGTGAGGCCGATCCCGCTTTGCTGGACAGCTATGAGGCCGAGCGCCGCCCGATCGCGCAGATGACGGTGGAGCAGGCCTATCGTCGCTATGTCGAGCGGGTCGATCCCACGCTTCCGGCCGACGATCTTGCGTCGAACCTTGCCGACACCGCGATCGAGCTGGGGTCGGTCTATGGCGCGCCCGGGACGCTGACCGAGGCGCCGGAGGAACCGAGCGGGCGGCCCGGCACGCGTTTGCACCACCTCTGGATCGAACAGGACGGCGAGCGTCTCTCGACGCTCGATCTGGCGGGGCGGGGCTTCAGCCTGCTGGTCGGGCCGGAGGGGGCAGACTGGATCGAGGCCGCCCGCGCAGAAGGGCTCGACGTCCACCGCATCGACGATGCCGCCGCAGCGGCGGACCTCGGCTTGAGCGGCCCATCCGCTCTGTTGCTACGTCCCGATGGCGTGATCGGCTGGCGTACCAATGCGCTGCCAGCCGATCCGCAATCCGTGCTCAAAGAAGCAAGGTCCGCGCTCCGGGCAGCGGAAGCCGCTTCGGCTTAGCCGACCGCGACCGGCGCGACGGCCTTGAGGCCAAGCACTTCGCGTGATTCCGCAGCCGACATGGGCTCGTAGCCCAGCTCGTTCATGATCCGCACCTGGCGCTCGATCAGCATCAGGTTGTTGGCCTTCACGCCGCGCGAATAATAATGATTGTCCTCGAGACCGACGCGGACATGGCCACCCATCAGCAGCGCCTGCGTGGTCGCGGGCAGCTGCGCCGGACCGATGCCGGAGATGCACCAGATCGACTGTGGCGGCAGGCATTTCACCATGAAGTCGAGGATATCCATGCTGTAGGGCATGGCGCCCTGGAAGCCGTTGTGCCCGCCGAGCACGATGTTGATGTAGTAGGGCGGCTTGTCATAGCCTTTCTGGATGAGGCGCGTGACGTCCTGCAGGATGTGATCGGGCGAGAAGACTTCCCACTCGGGCTTGATGCCCTTGTCGATCATCGTCTTGACCAGTTCCTCGCAGCGCGTCGGCGGGGTCAGCACCAGCACGTCGTGGCCGGCCATCGTGTCGACCACGGTGACACCATCGAAGGTGCACATCTCGGCGCCGCCGTCGGTACCCTTCAGGCGCTCCTCGAAATTATTCTCGAAGCGGCCATCGGCGCGGGGCTCCAGCATGTCGCCGGTGTTGCCGCCGCCGGTCGAGTTGTTGAGGATGATGTCGCAGCCGGCGCGGATGCGATCGTTGATGTCGCGATAGATGTCGGCGTTGCAGGTCGCCTGGTCGTCCGGACGGCGCGCATGGATGGCGGCGATGGCGGCGCCGGCCTTGGCGCAGGCGATGACGTCGCGCGCGATCTCGTCAGGCTGGGTCGGCAGGGCGGGGTTGGCGGTCCTCATCGAGGTGCCCCCGGTCGGGGCGATAGTGACCATGCGGCGATTGCTCATGCAGCTTTCCTCTCCAAGGCGACGGCCCGGAACGGGCGAACGCGCGCGTGCTGCCTTGTTGCCGCGGCGGGGTCAAGCGGATGCTTGCCTAAGCGAGATTGATCTTGTCCGATTGTCGCGATGGGCGGTTCGCGATTTCGTGCAACGAGTTCCCTGCTGTGTTATACAAGGCCTCAGGGCGATCCTATCGCCGTGATCTCGCTATAAAATCACTGTCGCACCCCCGTGACGTTGAAGCTTGGCTCGCCCGTGCACCGAAAGGTGTCGAAAGGCTTTCAAATGCGTACGACGGAGGAAGAATGCGCCGCCATGGCAGCGGCGATGCTCGATATTGAATTGCTGACGATCACCCGCCGCCTGCAAGGCGAATCGCATACCGATTTTCAGCGCGCCGTCATTGCCGAAGCCCGGCGACGCAAACTCGAGTCCCTGCCGGCATAGCGACCCGGCGCCCATCGTCGAAAAGGGTCAGTCGACCCAGTCGAGTCCGATGTCTCGATAGACCTGCCGGTCTTCGTCCCAGCCCTCCTTCACCTTGACGTGCAGGTAGAGATGGACCTTGCAGCCGAGCAGGGCCGCCAGTTCGGTGCGCGCCTTCGAGCCGATTTCCTTCAACCGCTGCCCGCCCTTGCCGAGGATGATGCCGCGCTGCGTCGCTCGCGCGACGAGGATCTGCTGGTGGATCTCGACCGATCCATCTTCGCGTTCCTTATATTGCTCGGTCTCGACCGCGCTCTGATAAGGCAACTCATCGTGGAGCTGGAGATAGAGTTGCTCGCGCGTGATTTCCGCAGCAAGCAGCCGGTCGGTCGCGTCCGAGACCTGATCGGCCGGGAAGTGCCATGGCCCCTCGGGCATGGCGTTGGCCATCGCCGTCTTGAGTTCGGCCAGCCCGTCGCCCGTGGCGGCGCTGACGAAGAAGGTCTCGGCAAAACCGACGCGCTCGTGGAGCCGTTCGGTCAGCGTGAGCAGCTTGTCCTTGGCGGCGATATCCACCTTGTTGAGGATCAGCCATTTCGTCTCGCGGCGATTGGCGAGACCGTCGAGGATCGGTTCCATCTTGGGGCCGAGGCCCGCGCGCCCGTCGACGACGAGCGCTATCAGGTCCGCATCCTGCGCGCCGCCCCAGGCCGATTGCACCATGGCCCGGTCCAGCCGCCGCGAGGGCGCGAAGATGCCCGGCGTGTCGACCAGCACCAGCTGCGCTTGGTCCTCGATCGCGACGCCCATCACGCGAACCCGCGTCGTCTGCGCCTTGGGGCTGGTGATCGCCACCTTCTGCCCGACCAGCGCATTCACCAGCGTCGACTTGCCCGCGTTGGGCGCGCCGACCACGGCAACGACGCCGCAGCGCTGGTTATTGTCCGAACTCGAAATTTCCAATCTAAACTCCGTTCGCCCTGAGCGTTTTGAGGACCCTACTCCTCGACAGGAGACCGGGCCAGTCCCCTCCCGCTTGCGGGAGGGGCTAGGGGAGGGCTTTCGCCCTATCAGTTAAAGGGTTGCCGTGCGATCGAGCGCACCTTCACCCCACTCCAATGGGGAATGAAAACCTACGCCTTCAACTGCTCCAGCAAGGCCCCGGCGGCCGCCGTTTCGGCCTCCTGCTTGGAGCTGCCTTCGCCGCGCGCTTCGCCCGCGCCCTTGATCGCGACCGAGACGGTGAAGCGCAGCGCGTGCTGCGGTCCGCTGCGCTCGACCAGCGAATAATCGGGCGGGCGGCGGTTGTTGGCGGCCGCCCATTCCTGCAGCGCCGATTTGGGATGCTTGGGGGCGCTTGCCTGGCCCTCGACCTCGGCTTCCCACAGCCGGCGGACGAAGGGGCGGGCGGCGTCCATGCCCTTGTCGAGATAGAGCGCGCCGATCAGCGCTTCCATCACGTCGCCCAGCACATTGTCGCTCTCGATCGCGCCGTCGTCGCGGGCCTGCTTGCCGAGCCGCAAATGCGTGCGCACGCCGACCGCGCGGGCGACCTGCGCGCAGGTGCCACCGGCGACGAGCTGATTGAACCGGCGGGAAAGCTGGCCTTCATTCTCGTCGCGGAAACGATCGAACAGCCACTCGGCCATGATGATGCCGAGCACCCGGTCGCCGAGAAACTCCAGCCGCTCGTAATGCGCGGCGCTGGCGCTGCCATGCGTGAGCGCCTGCTCGTAGAGCGCCGCATTGCCCGGCGTGCCGCCGATCAGGGCGGTCAGCCAGCTATCGAGGCCGCTCCCGCTCAAAAGCCCTCGCCGATGCGCTCGGCCCGGGCCGCGGTGAACCAGGTCCAGGGAAGAAGGAGGCTCGCCGAGCCGTCGGTCGAGAAGAAGCTGACCATCGCGCGGCCGATGAGATGGTCGATCGGAAGCGCGCCGACGCCGCCGCCCTCGACGGAAATGCGGCTGTCCGCGCTGCGGTCGCGATTGTCACCCATCACGAAGACATGCCCCTTCGGAACGACGAACACGCCGGTATTGTCGGCCGGACCGTCGATCAGGTCCAGCACTTCGTAGCTTTTTCCGTTGGGCAGCGTCTCGCGATAGCGCGGATAGCGGCAATGCTTCGCGCCCTGGGCGTCGTTGAACTCGAAATCCGGGCGGAAACAGGGCGAGATCGAGCGCTCGCGCCGGGCGGCCTCTGCCATGTTGGGCGTCACCGGAATGACGAGATCGTCGATGCGCCGCTTGGGCACCGCCTGGCCGTTCAGATAGACCACGCCGCTGCGCACCTGGATATAGTCGCCGGGCAGGCCGACGACGCGCTTTATCCAGTCCTCATCCGGATTGCGGGGGGCTGCGAACACCACGACGTCGCCGCGCTCGGGCGTCCCCTCCATCAGTCGTCCGTCGAACAGGTGCGGATGGAAGGGGAAGCTGTAGCGCGAATAGCCATAGGGCCATTTCGAGACGAGTAGATAATCGCCGATCAGCAGGCGGGGCTGCATGGATTCCGAGGGGATGTTGAACGGCGATACCAGCAGCGAACGCACCGCCAGGACAATCAGCGCCAGCTTCAGCAGAAACGACAGGAGATCCCGCGTTTCGGATTTGGTCGACATGAAGCGGGGGCTTTCCTTGGTTCTGGATCGGGCTTGCGCGGTGCCCGTCTTTGAAAGGCGGGGCGCGTGGCGTCAAGCCGGGGCTTTTCTGCGGGGGATGACGCGAGAAAGGCATGACGGCGAGAATCGTTCCGGTTCACGCTGTGGTCCGCATCGCGAAAGCCGGATGGGACTCGCTGCCGAACCCCGCTATGCTTGGCGTCATTCACGGATGGAGCTCGCGAATGGGCTCGCGGGGAGGACAAGCATGAACAAGGAAACGGGATCGGAATTCTGGCGCGGCCTCAAGCCGATCGAGAAGGTGTTCCAGCCCGATGCACTACCCGAAGTCTATATCGCCAAGGCCTCCGACATGGAGGATGAGCGCTATTATGTGCCGATCACCGACACGGTCTTCACCAAGCCGCTCTGGATATCCCCGCAGAAGAACCAGTGGTGCGACATCCTCCTCGCCAAGGGGCCGGGGCTGGTGAACCGTCACTATCACCCGCACGGCGTCTTCGCCTACACGATCTCCGGTAAGTGGGGCTATCTCGAGCATGACTGGGTCGCGACCGCGGGCGACTTCGTCTACGAGACGCCGGGCGAAGGCCACACGCTCGTTGCCTATGAGCATGAGGATCCGATGCGGGTCCATTTCAACGTCACCGGCCCGCTGATCTGGCTGGATGAAAATGGCGAATCCGTCGGCTATTTCGACGTCCACACCTACATCGCGATGTGCAAGGAGCATTACGAGAAGGTCGGGCTAGGCGCGGCCTATATCGAGGGGCTGTATCGCTAAGGCAGCGCGCGGTTCGTCAGTCCGGGGACGGGGCAGGGGCGAAGGCCGCCATGAAGATGCGCACGGCCTCCCCCGCGTGCCGCTCCAGCGCCGCGCCGTCGGGAACGGCTTCGTCGCCGAGCATCATGGCGCGATTGACCGGCTCGCCCATGATCAGCCAGTTGAAGAAACTCGCCGCGGCCAGCGGATCGGGCGTTTCCAGCAGGCCTTTCGCGCTCCACTCGGCGAACACATCGGCCAGCCCCGCAATCGCCCGTCCCGGACCGTTCTCGTAGAGCGCTCGGCCAAGGTCGGGAAAGCGCGTGGCTTCGGCGATGATGAGGCGGCGCAATTGCATCAGCGCCGGCGTGCGCACCACCTCGAGCTGGCGCGCGGCATAACCGATCAGATGCGCGGCGAGGCTCATGCCGTCGGGCGGTGACCCGAGGCCGACCTGCACCTTGTCGCCCGCCGCGCGGGTCAGGCGCCGCACCATCGCCTCGAACAGCGCGTCCTTGCTGGTGAACTGCGCGTAGACGGTCTGCTTGGATACGGCGGCACGGCTCGCCACCTCGTCCATGCTCGTGCCCAGATAGCCATGCTGAAGGAACAGCGCGGCCGCCGCGTCGAGGATCGCCTCGTGCTTGCGCTCGCTCCGCGTGCCGCCGGCCTTGTGGGGTATGGTCATCGTATCTCCGTTGACACTTGGTACTAGACGGTCCAGTCTAGTTCAAGGACGAAGGAGGAGTCGCCATGACGACCGATGAAACCACCATCTCCTGCCGCTGCGGAAAGGCGCGCATGAGCGTTCGCGGCACCCCGATTGTCACCGCCGCCTGCCATTGCACGAGCTGTCGCACGGCCGCTGAAGGCTTCCTCGCGCTGCCCGGCGCGCCACAGGTTCTGAACGACGATGGCGGCGTCGACTTCGTGCTTCATCGCAAGGACCGCGTCACCTTCCTGAGTGGCTACGATCTTCTGCGCGGTCATCGCCTGACGCCGACATCATCGACCCGGCGCATCCTCGCGGGCTGTTGCGACACCCCGATGTTCCTCGAATTCGAGAAAGGTCATTGGCTCTCGGTCTATCGCGATCGCTTCGGCGCCGCCGCGCCGGCCATCGACATGCGGGTGATGACCGGCGATCGCCCGCAGGGCAGCGACTTTGGCGATGCCATTCCGAGCTACCGCACGCATTGCCCGAAGTTCATGTGGCGCCTGCTCACGGCCTGGGCGGCGATGGGCTTCCGCGTCCCCAGGCTCGCGCCCATCGAGGCCGCTGCCTGAACCTTGCTGTCTTTCGTTCTTGATACCGGTCGAACGCATCTCTTCGCAGGTGCAAAAGTCATACGAAACCGATAAGGCCGCAGCGTCGAGACCGCAGCCGAGAGTGTCGCTACCATGACCGATCCCGAGAAAATCGCCGCCTGCTGGCATCAGCTCAAGAGCATCGAAGTGCCGGACCTGCGGGGATTGTTCGAGGAGGATCCGGACCGGCTTGCGGCGCATGTGATCGAGGAAAGCGGCCTGCGCTTCGATTTCTCCAAGACGCATCTGACGGACTTCTACCTCTCCCAGTTCGAGGAACTGGCGCGCGCCGTCGATTTCGCAGGCAAGCGCGCGGCGATGTTCGCGGGAGAGGTGATCAACGTAAGCGAGGGCCGCGCCGTAGAGCACACCGCCGAGCGCGGCGAGGGCAGGGCGGAAAGCGTCGCCGCCGCCGCCGAACACAAGATGCGGATGCGCACGATGATCGACGTGATCGAGGCCGGCGCGCTCGGCGAGATCCGCCACATCCTCCATGTCGGCATCGGCGGCTCCGCGCTGGGGCCGGACCTGCTGGTCGACGCGCTTGCCCGTGACGCGGACCGCTACGAGGTGGCCATCGTCTCCAATGTCGACGGCGTCGCGATGGAGGAGGCAATGGCCTGTTTCGATCCGCACCACACGCTGCTGGTCGTCGCCTCCAAGACCTTCACCACCACCGAGACGATGCTGAACGCGGCCAGCGTCATCGACTGGATGATGCAGGCCGGCGTCGACGATCCCTACGGACAGGTGATTGCGCTCACCGCCGCGCCGGACAAGGCGATCGAATGGGGGGTCGACGAGACCCGCATCCTCGGTTTCTCCGAGAGCGTCGGCGGTCGCTATTCTCTCTGGTCGTCGATCGGTTTCCCGGCCGCGCTGGCGCTCGGCTGGGACGGCTACGAGGCGCTGCTGGAAGGCGCTGCCGCGATGGACCGTCATTTCCGCCATGCCGACCTGCGCGACAATGCGCCGCTCCGCGCGGCCTTCGTCGACCAGTTCTATTCGCGCTGCATGGAGTGCCAGACTCGCGCCGTCTTCGCCTATGACGAGCGGTTGCGGTTGCTGCCGTCTTATCTCCAGCAACTCGAGATGGAGAGCAACGGCAAGTCGGTGAAGGCCGATGGCACGCCGACCTATGGCCATACCGCCGCGATCACCTGGGGCGGCGTCGGCACGGACGCGCAGCATGCGGTGTTCCAGCTTCTCCACCAGGGCACACACATCGTGCCGGTCGAGTTCGTCGCGGTAATCGAGGCGGGCGACCTGCTCGATCCCGCGCACCACCAGACGCTGCTGGTCAATTGCTTCGCCCAGGGCGCGGCCCTGATGCAGGGACGGGAAAACGCCGCCGATCCAGCGCGCGCCTATGCCGGCAATCGGCCCTCGACCACGATCCTCATCGATGCGCTGACGCCGCATGCGCTGGGCGCGCTCATCGCCTTCTACGAGCATCGCACCTTCGCGAACGGCGTGCTGCTGCAGATCAACAGCTTCGATCAGTTCGGCGTGGAACTGGGCAAGGAGATTGCCCGGTCCATCGAAACGGACGGCGCGAAGGGCTTTGACCCCTCGACCATGGCGCTCATCGATCTGGCGCTCGGATAAGTCCGCGACGCACGGCATATGGCGGCCGGATCCCGTCGGAATCGCCGCCATCACCCGGCAAACTTCGCGGCGCAGGTGCGCGAAGCGAGGCCGGGCTGACCGGCCTCGCACCGCACGGTCGCTTACTGGACGACCGTGATTACGACCCGACGGTTATCGGCATTGTCGCCCGGCGCCCCGACCTGGTGTTCTTCGCCCTGGTTGAACAGCATCATGCGATTGAGGGCCACGCCCTGGTCGCGCATGTAGTTGTAGACCGAGCGGGCCCTGCGCAGGCTGAGTTCACGGTTCTTCCTTTCGGTGCCGCGAGGATCTGCGAACCCTTCGATTTCGACATAGACGCCCTTGTCCTCGGCCTTGAGCCGGCCGACCAACTGGTCGAGCTTGGTCGTCTCTTCGGGCTTCAGCGCAAAGCTGCCGGTGTCGAAGAGGACGGTCTCTTCCGCGACCTTCTGATAGACGAACTTGCCTGCCGCAATCTTGTTGAGCGCGGCGTCGGTCTGGGTGGCATGGCTTTCCAGCTGGCCCACCTTGCCGTCCAGCGCGCCGAGGCGCTGGTCGTGGGCGGTCACTTGACTTTGGACGGCAGCCACCTTCTCGTCGACATAGTCGGTTGTCGCGCAACCGCCCAGGCCGAGAGAGAGCAACACAATGGCGCTAAGGCCAATTATCTGACGCTTCCTGTTGAGCATTTCTCTGCCTTTCGATTTGGAGCTCCCTCATTCACTCCGAGCGAAATACAGCTCACAGCAATGTAAAAGCCCCCTGCGCATCTTGATTATTCCCCCCCGCCCGCAATCGTCACATAGGGCGAATATCTGAGACGCGCGGCGGAAAGACCCTTAATCGGGCGCGTCGGATGCACCGATTTTTGGCATGCAATAGTCGAGCGATGCGCCTCTTCTGGACCGGTCTCTTGAAATTGCGGCGTGGCGTTTTCGTAAATGGCTGAAAAAGACCGCTTCTTGTCTTTGGCGAATAGTCGCCGGGCTCCAAGATCAATGTCTCGCCGAGTCGTGATTACGAAAGGCGCGCCACCCGCGCTTCGTAGAGTGGCCCAAAAGGGCGACCAGCAGCCCCATAAATGCGGAGAATATCGGCCGGAAGGGGGTGGTGTTCCTACTGCTTTCTGTGGTTCTTAATGCAGATCCGAAGCCATGTGGGAGTAGCTGATGAAACCGGACCAGGTCATAGAAATTGTCGGAGATACGCCGCACACGACGCATGCACAGGGGCGCGCCTTATACGATCTGGTTTTGAAGCATCGTCTTTCCCGATGCCTGGAAATGGGGTTCGCGCACGGTGTGGGAAGCGTCTGGATCGCGGCGGCGCTGCAGGAACTCGGCGGAGGCAAGCTGATTTCCGTGGACAATGAGAGCGCGCATGACCGCAAGCCTACCGCCCGGCAATTGCTCGACAAGGCAGGTCTCTCGAGTTTCGTCGATCTGCACTATGACGAAACCTCGTATAACTGGCATCTTCACAATCATTGGGATGACTATCTCGACGACAAGTTCGATATGATCTTCCTGGATGGCGCCCATAATTGGGATGTGGATGCGCTGGCCTTCTTCCTCGGCGATCGGATCCTCAAGAAGGGCGGCTGGTTCCTGTTCGACGACATCTACTGGTCCTATGCTGGCAGTCCTTCGCTCCAGAACACGCCGGCGGTCCTGGCGATGTCGCCTGCCATGAGGGATACCCAGCATGTGCGCTCGATCTGGGAGCGTCTGGTGCTCCCCAATCCGGCCTACGGCAATTTTCTCGACGACGGCACGCGGGGCTGGGCGCAGAAGGTCGGTGAGGATCAGCCCGCCGGCCGGACGCTCACCGTGCGGCAGGAGGACCACTCGCTCACCGGGCGGGTCCTGCGCAAGGTTCGCAAGCTGACGGGCGGCTAGGACGTGGGCTCATGGAAGCGGACGATCGGGACGACGACCCAGTACAGGACGTTAGGTTAGTAGTCGTTCCCCCGCGCAGGCCGGGGTCCAGACTCGGCGCGTAGCGCCGAAGGGACGCTCGCGCGTGCGTCGCTGGTTCAGGACTGGACCCCGGCCTTCGCCGGGGAACAGCTAAAAAGTGTAAGTCCGCTCCCCACCCCGAGGCCGGTCCTTCAAAGCGGCGAAGGAAAGTTCTGAACACCGACATTCCGCGCAATTCCAGGCCACGCCTGTCCCCAACGCATTTTCCCTCTGTCCTACAACCTGGCATCCATGGCAGGCCGGTCGCATGCCACGCCACACGCCCCCATCGCCCAAATCTCGCCGCGCAACGGCCCGCCTGCGGGTCAGCGAGAACATGCTCGATAGTGTGACTTTAGTGTGACTTTTGGGGGTGAACATCCGCGCTAACTTCAGGGGCAACGCTGCGTCTCGGGGGTGGTCCGGTTTTGTGAATTCACGATCCGCCTCATTCTGCGGGCGTCTCCCGAAGCGCGGCGGTCCCGTGCCGGACACTATCAACCTCATAAGCAAAATTGCTTTGCGGCGGCGCGTCGTCGCTTCCATATGCGCGCCGAGACATCATCCCGGTGACGAGGACATTCCATGAGCGACGACTACGATTTCGACCTGTTTGTGATCGGTGCGGGCTCGGGTGGCGTGCGCGCCTCGCGCGTCGCGGCAGGGCACGGCGCCCGCGTGGCCGTCGCCGAGGAGCATAAGGTCGGCGGCACCTGCGTCATTCGCGGCTGCGTGCCCAAGAAGCTGCTCGTCTATGGCGCGCACTTCGCCGAGGATCTGAAGGATGCCCGCCGTTTCGGCTGGGACGTGTCGTCCTGCAGCTTCGACTGGCCGACGCTGCGCGACAACGTCATCGGCGAGGTCGACCGGCTCGAAGGGCTCTATCAGCAGACGCTCGACAACAACAAGGTGACGACCTTCCACGAGCGCGCCACGATCGAGGGGCCGCATGAGATCCGCCTCGCCAGCGGCAAGCTCGTCACGACCAAATATATCCTCATCGCCACCGGCGCCTGGCCGCAGATTCCCGAGGCTCCCGGCGCGGAGCTGGGCATCAGCTCGAACGAGGTCTTCCACCTTGAAAAGCTGCCCAAGCGCATCGTCATCTTCGGCGGCGGCTACATCGCCAACGAGTTTGCCGGCATCTTCCACGAGTTCGGCACGGACGTGACGCTGGTCCTGCGCGGCGACCAGATCCTGCGTGGCTATGACGAGCAGATCCGCGACCGCCTGCTCCAGATCAGCATCACACGCGGCATCAAGTTCCGCTTCAACGCGCCGCTCGAGAAGATCGAGAAGCAGGAGGACGGCACGCTGCTCGTCCACACCGGCTCGGGCGATCCGATGCCGGCGGACGTCGTCCTGTTCGCGACCGGCCGCAACCCGAACATCAAGGGCCTCGGCCTCGAAAATGCCGGGGTGGAGCTGGAGAAGGGCGCGATCAAGGTCGACGACTATAGCCGCACCAATGTCGAGAACATCTATGCGGTGGGCGACGTCACCAACCGCGTCCAGCTGACGCCGGTTGCCATTCGCGAGGGCCATGCCTTCGCCGACACTGTCTTCGGCGGCACGGCCCGCACGGTCGACTATAGCTGCATCCCCTCGGCGGTGTTCTCGAACCCGCCGATCGGCGCGGTCGGCATGACCGAGGGCGAGGCGCGCAACAAGCTCGGCAATGTGCAGGTCTATACCTCGGACTTCCGCCCCATGAAGTTCACGCTCGCCGGACGCAACGAACGCAGCCTCTACAAGCTGGTCTGCAATGGCGACACGGGCCAGGTCGTCGGCATCCACATGATCTCGCCCGACGCGCCGGAAATTCTCCAGGCGGCCGCCATCGCCGTGAAGGCCGGCCTCACCAAGGCGGATTTCGACGCCACGGTCGCGCTGCACCCGAGCATGGCCGAGGAACTTGTGCTGATGCGCTGACGCGAAACGCGCAGCGTCAGATGAAGGTCAGCGCGTCCGGCCGGGCACCGTTGTCCGCGAGCACGGCGAACTGGCCTTCCAGAAAGGCCGCGTCGAAGTCGCGATCTGGCTGCGCGGGTAGCGTCACGGCTTTGCCCGGATGATTGTGGCGCGAGATGCGGCCGCGGCCGACCTCGTGCAGCAGCGTCACGAATTCGCGCGACCGCTCGCACAGGAAGGACTTGTCGAAGCAGGCCACCGCGCCGAGCGCGAAGGCATCGTCGCAGATCGCCGCGCCATGCTTGGCTGCGGACGAGACCACGATCACCTTGAGCGGGTTCCAGGGCTTGTGGATCAGGTGCTGCACCCGGTCGAGAAAGCTCAGGCCATCCAATCCCGGCATGGCGAGGTCGAGCAGCACGACGTCCGGCCGCCTGTTCGCCATGTCCTGCAACGCATGTTCGGCATTGGACGCGAGGCCGCAGATTTCGAGACCGGCGCTGCGCTCGACGAGCGTTTCCATCATGGCGCGCATGATGAGCGAATCGTCGATGATGTAGATCTTGGTATATTTCATGAGTGCGACCGTTGTTTCATGGCGTTCGTAAGGACGGGCGCGGGGTCGCAATCTTTAACGGTTTCGCCGCTTCCCTCGCTCGGCAAGACGGGCGTCAGATGAGGGTGAGCGGACCGGGACGCAGGGCAGGGCCGAGCGCCTGTTCTTCGGGCGGCGGCGCCGGCAGGGTGACGGCCGTGCCGAAGGTCGCTTCGTCCCGCCGCTCGAACCCCGCGACCATGCGCAGGAGCGTTAGCAGATCGGCCGAAAGCGCCGAGGCGAGCGACATGTCGAAACAGGCCGCGGCGCCGCGTGCGAAGGCCGCCTCGCATATGGGGGCGTGACGGCTGGTGCTGGCCGAGACGACGATCACCTTGAGCGCGAACCAGGGGTCGCGGATCTCCGTCTGCATCCGGTCCATGAAGGCGAGGCCATCCATGCCGGGCAGGCCGAGATCGAGCAGGATGATGTCGGGCCGGGCTTCATCCATTTCGGCGAGCGCCTCTTCCGCGCTGCTGGCGAGGCCGCAGACGCGAAAGCGCGGCTCTTGCTCGACCAGCGCCTGCAACAACGCACGGATCGTCAGCGAATCCTTGATGATATAGACGCGGCGCTGTCTCATAGCCTCTGTCGCTATCCTCGCCGGACTGTTGCCGAAGAGGGTGTGCGAAAGGCTGAGAAATGCGGTTAGGGCGCGTTTAGGCTCGTTTTTCAGCCGATCCCGTAAGGCACGATGCCACGATGGCCGCGCTCGATGCGGATCGGCCGGTCGAGGGGCGGGAAGGCGCGCTGGTCGCAGCCCTCGCGCGGGCAGAGGCGGCAGGACATGCCGATCGGCGTCGCAGCGGCCTCGTCTGTCAGCCGCAGGCCGTCGGCATAGATGAAGTTCGCCGCATGCTCGATCTCGCAGCCGAGCGCGACGGCATAGCGGCGCGGCGCACGGGCGTAGCTGCCCGACGGCTTCACCAGCCCCTTGGCCATCGAGACGTAGCGCATCCCGTCGGGCATCTCGGCGAGCTGCACGACGATGCGGTCGGGGATCGCAACGGCCTCGTGCACGCCCCAGAGCGGACAGGCGCCGCCGAAGCGGGCGAACTGCAGGCGTGTCGCCGAATGCCGCTTGGTGATGTTCCCCGCCATGTCGACTCGGCAGAAGAAGAAGGGGATGCCGCGCATGCCGGGCCGTTGCAGGGTCGAGAGGCGGTGGCAGGCCTGCTCGAAACTGACGCCGAACTGCCGCGCGAGCCGGTCGATATCGTGGCGCATCTCCCGCGCCGCCTGGCGGAAGGCGCCATAGGGCATGAGCAGTGCGCCGGCGGCATAATTGGCGAGGCCGAGCTGGAGAAGCTGGTCGGCCACAGGATCGCCAAGCTGCGCGCCGGCGACGATCTTTGCCATCTCTCCGCCCAGCTCGAACTGCATGAGCTGGTTGGCGAGCTGGAAAGCGATGCTGGGCGCGGGGAGGGCGGCATTGACCGTGAGCCGGTGCGCGTCCGGCTCGAAGGCGCGCATCGTGGTCGTGTCGCTTTCGCTCAGCCGGCTGTCGCAGCCGTGGCGCTGCGCCAGCGCCTCGATCAGCAGCCCGCCACTGTCTGCCGTGCCGAGGCCGAGCTGGCCGCTCAGATCCTCCGCTGCGACATCAAGGCTGTGGAGATAATTCCCTGCCTCGTGAAACCAGTCGCGCACCGTCTCCCAAGGGGCGCGGGCAGCAGGCGCGGCCTCGCCGGCAATCGCTTCCTCCATCATCGCGAGCCGCTCCTGCGTCTGCCGCAGGGCATGGTGCAGCTCGACATAGCGCGCGGCGAAATCGGGATACTGCAGGTGCAGCCGCTCGGCCCGCTCGGGGTCGGGCGGCGGCGATCCGAGGCCGGGATTGGCCAGCGCCCAATTGAAGGCACCGAGCAACTGTTCCTCCTGCCGCTCGTCGAAGGAGGACCAGTCTAGCGGGAAGGCGCTGGCGAGCGCCGCCTTGACCTTCGCGGTCAGCGGCCGGTCGTCATTCTCCAGCTGCGAGAGGTAAGAGACGGAAATGCCGAGCAGTCGTGCCATGGCCGCCTGATCCATGCGCGCATCGAGGCGCAACTGGCGGACTTTCTGGCCGACGAAGAGGCGGGTGCCGCGGGGCATGACTTTCGCTTAATCCGCAAAATGCGACTTCGCAACTCCGCAAGTTTGCAAAGCTCCCTCGCGTGACAAAGCGGTGGTCCGGCCATATTCAGGGCGCCCTGCGATTTCGCAAGGGGGAGCCTCCATGTCCGACTTGCCGATCATCGAACAGCTCGAAGCCAAGCGCGCGGCCGCCCGGCTCGGCGGTGGTCAGGCGCGCATCGACGCGCAGCATGCCAAGGGCAAGCTCACCGCGCGCGAGCGGCTGGACGTGTTGCTCGACGAGGACTCGTTCGAGGAACTCGACATGTATGTCGAGCACAACTGCATCGATTTCGGCATGGACGCGCAGAAGGTGCCCGGCGACGGCGTCGTCACGGGTTCCGGCACGATCAATGGCCGGCTGGTCTATGTGTTCAGCCAGGATTTCACTGTGTTCGGCGGCTCGCTTTCCGAGCGACATGCGCAGAAGATTTGCAAGATCATGGACATGGCGATGAAGGTCGGCGCGCCCGTCATCGGCCTCAACGACAGCGGCGGCGCACGCATTCAGGAGGGCGTCGCGAGCCTCGCCGGCTATGCCGAGGTGTTCCAGCGCAATGTGCTGGCAAGCGGCGTCGTGCCGCAGATTTCCCTGGTCATGGGGCCGTGCGCAGGCGGCGCGGTCTATAGTCCGGCCATGACCGACTTCATCTTCATGGTGAAGGATTCGAGCTACATGTTCGTCACCGGCCCCGATGTAGTGAAGACCGTCACCAATGAACTGGTCTCGCAGGAGGAACTCGGGGGCGCCGTGACGCATACCACGAAGTCGGGGGTGGCGGACGTCGCCTTCGACAATGACATCGAGGCGCTGCTCGCGGCCCGCGACTTCGTGGACTTCCTCCCGGCAAGCAATCGCGAGGCCGTGCCCGAGCGGCCGACAGCCGACCCGTGGGACCGCGAGGAGCCGAGCCTCGACACGCTGATCCCGGCCAGCGCCAACCAGCCCTATGACATGCACGAAGTCATCCGCAAGACGCTGGACGAAGGCGATTTCTTCGAGATCCAGCCGGCCCATGCGGGCAACATCCTCTGCGGCTTCGGGCGGGTCGAGGGGCGGACGGTCGGCGTGGTCGCGAACCAGCCCACGGTTCTTGCGGGCGTGCTGGACATCAACTCCTCCAAGAAGGCCGCGCGCTTCGTCCGTTTTTGCGATGCCTTCGAGATCCCGATCCTGACCTTCGTGGACGTACCCGGCTTCCTGCCCGGCGTGGCGCAGGAACATGCCGGCATCATCAAGCATGGCGCCAAGCTGCTCTTCGCCTATGCCGAGGCGACGGTGCCCAAGATCACCATCATCACCCGCAAGGCCTATGGCGGCGCCTATGACGTGATGGCCTCCAAGCATCTGCGCGGTGATTTGAACTATGCCTGGCCGACCGCCGAGATTGCGGTGATGGGCGCGAAAGGCGCGGTCGAGATCATCTTCCGGCAGGTCAATGGCGACGCCGCCAAGGTCGCCGACCGCATCGCCGAATATGAGAAGCGCTTCGCCAATCCCTTCGTGGCGGCGAGCAAGGGCTTCATCGACGAGGTCATCCTGCCGCATGCCACGCGGCGCAGGGTTGCTCTGGGGTTAAGGAAACTGCGCAACAAGCAGTTGGAGAACCCGTGGAAGAAGCATGATAATATCCCGCTGTAAGGCTGGCTAAAGGAAGCAACTCCCTTTCCGTTCGCCCTGAGCTTGTCGAAGGGCTGTCCTTCTTGTTGGCCCGCTCCGGAAGAAGGAAGTCCGGCCCTTCGACAGGTTCAGGGCGAACGGCTGATTATCGCGCAAGCGACATCACGATATTGGAAAGCAGATGACCACCGATCCCACCCTCATCCTGTCCTACGCCCGCACGCCGATGGGTAGCTTCCAGGGCAGCCTTTCCGGCGCCACCGCGACGCAGCTGGGCGCCGCTGCCGTCAAGGCGGCGGTCGAGCGGGCCGGCGTCGATCCGGCGGCGGTCGAGCGCTGCTATATGGGGTGTGTGCTTCCGGCCGGGCTCGGCCAGGCGCCTGCGCGGCAGGCGGCGCGGGGCGCGGGCCTGCCCGATCATGTCGAGGCGACGACGGTCAACAAGATGTGCGGCAGTGGCATGATGGCGGCGATGATGGCGGCGGATGCCGTCGCAGCGGGATCGGCGCAGGTCATCGTGGCGGGTGGCATGGAGAGCATGTCCAATGCGCCCTATCTCATGAAGAAGCATCGCGCCGGCGCGCGCATCGGTCATGACACGATCTACGACCATATGATGCTGGATGGCCTCGAGGACGCCTATGAGCCCGGCAAGGCGATGGGCGTCTTCGCCGAGGCGACGGCGCGGGACTATCAGTTCACTCGCGAGGCGCAGGATGCCTATGCGATCGAGTCTCTCACCCGCGCTCAAAAGGCGCAGGCAAGTGGCTGGTTCGAGAAGGAAATCGCGACCGTCGACATCGCGAGCCGCAAGGGCGTCGATACCGTCGCGCAGGACGAGCAACCGCTGAAGGGCGACCCCGGAAAGATCCCCGGCCTGGGCCCCGCCTTCCTCAAGGACGGCACGATCACCGCTGCCAATGCCAGCTCCATCTCGGATGGCGCCGCGGCGCTGCTGCTCGCACCGGCCTCGCTCGCGGATGCGCGGGGCCTGAACGCGGTGGCGCGCATCGTCGCTCACGCGGCCCATGCCAAGCTGCCCGCCCAGTTCACCACGGCGCCGATTGGCGCCATCGAGAAGCTGCTGGCCAAGACGGGCTGGAGCATCGGCGATGTCGACCTGTTCGAGATCAACGAGGCGTTCGCCGTCGTCACCATGGCGGCGATGCATGATCTCGCCATTCCGCACGAGAAGGTGAACATCCATGGCGGCGCGACGGCCATGGGGCACCCCATCGGCGCCTCGGGCGCGCGCATCCTCGCGACCCTGCTGTCCGCGCTGGAGCGCACCGGCGGCAAGCGCGGCATCGCCTCGCTCTGCATCGGCGGTGGCGAAGCGACGGCGATGGCGGTGGAGTTGCTCTGATGCAACTTGGCCGTCTCAATCATATCGGCGTGGCGACGCCCTCCATCGAGGCGTCGATCGCCTTCTGGCGCGACGTGATGGGCGCGACGCAAATCGGCGCGCCGTTCGATATGGCGGCGCAGGGCGTACGTGTCTGCTTCGTCGAGACGCCGGGTGAGCGCGGCACGCAGATCGAACTGCTGGAGCCGCTGGGTGACGGATCGCCGATCACGGCTTTCCTCGAGAAAAATCCGCAAGGTGGCCAGCATCATATGGCCTATGAAGTGCCGGATATCGCCGCCGCCAAGGCCTGGTTCGAAGGGCAGGGCAAGCGCGTGCTGGGCGAGCCACGCCTCGGTGCGCACGGCACGCTCGTTTTCTTCGTCCATCCCAAGGACATGGGCGGCGTGCTGACCGAAATCATGGAAACGCCCAGGGGAGACGGGCATTGAAGCAGATCGCGATCGACATACTGCACTCGTCGCTCAAGGACGGCGTGCTGAAGCTCACGCTCAATCGGCCCGACCGCCTCAACGCGCTCTCGACCGAACTGATCGTCGACATCAACACCGCGATCTACGACGGCGTCGCCGCCGGGGCGCGCGCGGTGCTGATCACCGGCGCCGGGCGGGCCTTCTGCTCGGGCGCGGACCTTGCGAGCGATGGCGGCATCAGTCCTAATCTCGGTGAGACGCTGGAGACCTATTATCATCCGCTGTTCGAGCGGCTGGCCGATCTCGACGTGCCGGTCATCAGCGCCGTCAACGGCCCGGCGGTTGGCGCGGGCGCGGCGCTGGCGCTCTCGGCGGACATCGTGGTCATGGCGCATTCGGCCTATCTGCAGCTCGGCTTCGTCAATATCGGACTCGTGCCCGATGCCGGGGCGACCTGGCTCGTCGCCAAGAGCGCGGGCCGGGCCAAGGCGCTGGAAATGGCCTTGCTCGGCGAGACGATGAGCGCGGAGGAAGCGCAAGCCTCGGGCCTCGTTGCCCGTGTCGTGGGTGACGGGCAACTGATGGACGAGGCAATGGGGATCGCGCGGCGGCTCGCCAACGGCCCCACCATCGCCATCGGCCTCATCCGCAAGCAGGTCGCAGCCGCGCTCAATGCCAGCCTCGCCGAGACGATGGCAATCGAGGCGAAGCACCAGACCGAGGCCGGCCGCACCAGCGACTTCCGCGAAGGCGTCATGGCCTTCCTCAACAAGAGCAAGCCGAGCTTCCGGGGCAAATAGTGACCGACAAACCCACGCCCGAGGACTGGCGCAAGCTCGCCGCGCGCGAGGTCAGGGATAAGGATCTGACCTGGCAAACGCCGGAAGGTATCGGCGTCAAGCCATTGTATACCGTGGATGATGTCGAGCACGCCGGGCTGCCGGGCTTCGCGCCGTTCACGCGCGGCGTGCGCGCCTCTATGTATGCGGGTCGCCCCTGGACGATCCGGCAATATGCCGGCTTTTCGACCGCCGAGGAAAGCAACGCCTTCTACCGGCGCAACCTCGCCGCCGGGCAGAAGGGGCTGTCCGTCGCCTTCGATCTCGCCACCCATCGCGGCTATGACAGCGATCATCCCCGGGTGCATGGCGACGTCGGCAAGGCCGGCGTGGCGATCGACACGGTCGAGGACATGAAGATCCTCTTCGACGGCATCCCGCTCGATGAGATGTCGGTCAGCATGACCATGAACGGCGCGGTGATCCCGGTCATGGCCTTCTACATCGTGGCGGCGCAGGAGCAGGGCGTCGCTCAGGCGGACCTCACCGGGACCATCCAGAACGACATCCTCAAGGAGTTCATGGTCCGCAACACATACATCTATCCGCCCGCACCGAGCATGCGGATCGTTTCGGACATCTTCGCCTATTGCTCTGCCAACATGCCGAAATTCAACAGTATTTCTATCTCCGGCTACCATATGCATGAGGCCGGGGCGACGGCGGTGCAGGAACTGGCGTTCACCATCGCGGACGGCATCGACTATGTCCGACAAGGCGTAGCCTCGGGCCTCGATATCGACGAATTCGCCGGCCGCCTCAGCTTCTTCTTCGGCATCGGCATGAACCTGTTCATGGAGGTCGCCAAGCTGCGGGCCGCGCGCACGCTTTGGCACGGCGCGATGACCCGGCTCGGCGCCAGGGACGAACGCTCGAAGATGCTGCGCACCCATTGCCAGACCAGCGGCGTCTCGCTCACCGAGCAGGACCCGTACAACAATGTCGTGCGCACCACGGTCGAGGCGCTTGCCGCCGTGCTGGGCGGCACCCAGTCGCTGCACACCAACAGCTTCGACGAGGCGCTGGCGCTGCCCACCGATTTCTCGGCTCGCATCGCGCGCAACACGCAGATCATCCTCGCCGAGGAAAGCGGCGTGACCAAGGTCGTCGATCCGCTGGGAGGCAGCTATTATGTCGAGGCGCTGACCGCGCAGCTGGCGCAGGCCGCGCAGGCGCTGATCGACCGCGCCGAGGCCGAGGGCGGCATGAGCGTCGCGGTCGCGGCCGGCTGGCCCAAGGCGATGATCGAGGAAGCCGCCGCCGCCCGCCAGTCGCGCGTGGACCGGGGCGAGGACGTCATCGTCGGCGTCAATAAATATCGCCTGACGGACGAGACGCCGATCGAGGTGCTGGAGGTCGACAATCAGGCCGTGCGCGCCGCGCAGATCGCAAGGATCAACCGGGTCAAGGCGGGACGGGACGAGGCGGCCTGCCGCGCCGCGCTGGCCGCCCTTCAGGAGGGCGCGGCGGGCAAGGGCAATCTCCTTGCCCTGGCCGTCGAGGCCGCTCGCGCCCGCGCCACGCTCGGTGAGATCAGCGCTGCGATGGAAGCCGTCTTCGGCCGCCACGATGCCGTGCCGAACCCGGTCAGCGGCGTCTATGGCGCTCCCTATTCCGAGAATGTGCGCTGGCGGTCGGTGGTCGAAGGCATCGAGTCCGTCGGCCGCCGCCTCGGCCGCAAGCCGCGCATCCTCGTCGCCAAGCTGGGGCAGGACGGGCATGATCGCGGCGCAAATGTCATCGCCTCCGCCTTCGGGGACATGGGTTTCGAGGTCGTCAGCGGGCCGTTGTTTCAGACGCCGCCCGAGGTGGCAGCGCTGGCGCTCGACAAAGGCGTCGACATGGTCGGCGTCTCAAGCCTCGCCGGCGGTCACAAGACGCTGATCCCCGAACTGGTCGAGCGGCTGCGCGAGGCAGGCCGTGCCGACATCAAGGTGGTTGCCGGTGGCGTAATTCCGCCGCAGGATTACGACTCTCTGCGGGAGGCGGGGGTTCAGGGCATTTACGGTCCCGGCACCAATGTCGTTCAAGCTGCCGAGGATCTGCTCCGCTTACTCGGTCACAACCTGCCGGCGCCGGGCGACGCATGATGTTGCCCCGGGCTGAGCCATGAGCTTGAGGAGAACCGGATCATGACCCAGCATCTCGACACGCTTGCGATCCATGGCGGCACCGCGCCCGATCCCACGACAAATGCGCGCATCACGCCGATCTACCAGACGACCTCCTATGTGTTCGACGATGTCGATCATGCCGCCCGGCTCTTCAATCTCGAGGAGTTCGGCAATGTCTATACCCGCCTGATGAACCCGACCAACGACGTGCTGGAAAAGAAGATCACGGCGCTGGAAGGGGGCGTTGCCGGCCTTGCCGTGGCATCCGGCCACGCCGCGCAGTTCATCGCCTTCCACACGCTGATGGAACCGGGCTGTCACATCGTCGCGGCGAAGAAGCTCTATGGCGGGTCAGTCAACCAGATCGGCCTAAGCTTCCGCAAGATGAGCTGGGGCTCAACCTTCGTCGATGCGGACGATCCCGCCAATGTCGCCGCCGCCATCACGGACAAGACCCGCTGCGTCTTCATCGAGAGCCTCGCCAATCCGGGCGGTGTGGTGCAGGATATCGAGGCGATCGCCAGGGTCTGCCACGATGCCGGGGTGCCGCTCATCGTCGACAATACGCTGGCGACGCCGATGCTCTGCCGGCCGATCGACTATGGCGCGGACATCGTCGTGCATTCGACCACCAAGTTCCTGAACGGTCACGGCAATTCCATCGGCGGGCTGATCGTGGACAGCGGCCGGTTCGATTGGGGGGCATCGGACAAGTTCCCGACGCTCACCACGCCCAATCCCTCCTATCACGGCATGGTGCTGCACGAAGCGCTGGCGCCGGTCGGCCCGATCGCGTTCATCATCGCCTGCCGTGTGCTGGGCCTGCGCGATCTCGGCCCGGCGATGGCGCCGATGAATGCCTTCCTGACGCTCACGGGCATGGAGACGCTGGCGCTGCGCATGGAGCGGCATTGCAGCAACGCGCTGCTGCTCGCCCGCTGGCTGCAGCAGCATCCCAAAGTCGAGTGGGTGAGCTATGCCGCGCTTCCAGGAGATAGCTATTTCGATCTCTGCCAGCGTTATCTGGGCGGCAGGGGCGGCGCAGTCTTCACCTTCGGCGTGAAGGGCGGTTACGAGGCGGGCATCAAGCTGGTGAGCGCGGTCAACCTGTTCAGCCATCTTGCCAATATCGGCGATACCCGCTCGCTCATCATCCACCCCGCCTCCACGACGCACCGCCAACTCGACGACGACGCGCGGATCGAGGCCGGCGCCGGGCCGGACGTGGTGCGCGTTTCGGTGGGGATCGAGCATATCGACGACATCATCGCCGACCTCGCGCAGGCGCTGGACCAGATCTGACCATGGGCAGCACGGCGCCGAGCTTCCGCGATCCGGTCGATTTCTATCTCGACCATGCCGCCGAGTTCGACGCCGTGCGCTCGCGCACGCTCTATGAGCAGGACTGGCTCGACGATTTTCTGGCTGACCTGCCGGAGGGCGGTTCGGTGCTCGATCTCGGCTGCGGCACCGGCGATCCGATCGCCGGCTATCTCTTGGAGCGTGGCTTCGCGGTAACGGGCGTAGATGCCGCGGCGCCGATGCTGAGCCTCGCGCGCGCCCGCTACCCGCAGGCACGATGGATCGAGGCGGATATGCGCGCACTCGACCTGGGCGCCCGGTTCGACGCGATCCTCGCCTGGGACAGCTTCTTCCATCTCTCGGCCGATGCCCAGCGCACCTGCATCGCGACTTTCGGTGCCCATGCCGCGCCGGCGGCGTCGCTCCTGTTCACCAGCGGCCACTATCATGGCGAGGCGATCAACCCGCTGTTCGGCGAGCCGCTCTATCATGCCAGCCTTTCACCCGATGAATATCGCGCGCTTCTCGCCTCGCAGGGTTTTCATGTCGTCCGCCATGCTGCACAGGATCCGGCATGCGGCGAGCGAACCATCTGGCTTGCGCGCCGAAAGGGATAACGGAGACTATTGATGACTGAGCCGCGCACCGACTGGACACGTGAGGAGATCACCGCGCTGTTCGATCTGCCGTTCATGGACCTCATCTATGAAGCGCAGACGATCCACCGCGCGCATCACCCGCGCAACGAAGTGCAGCTCTCGACGCTGCTCTCGATCAAGACCGGCGGTTGCCCGGAGGATTGCGGCTATTGCAACCAGTCGGTCCATGCCGAAACCGGCCTCAAGGCGACCAAGCTGATGGACGTGCGCGGCGTGCTCCAGGCGGCGGCGCAGGCCAAGGATCACGGCTCGGGCCGCTTCTGCATGGGCGCGGCCTGGCGCAACCCCAAGGATCGCGACATGCCTGCGCTGGTCGAGATGGTGAAGGGGGTCCGCGCCATGGGCATGGAGACCTGCATGACGCTTGGCATGCTGAGCCCCAAGCAGGCCAACATGCTCGCGGAGGCCGGCCTCGATTATTACAATCACAACATCGACACCGCGCCGGAAAAGTACGCGGAAGTCATCACCACGCGAACCTTCGAGGATCGCATGGACACGCTGGACGCGGTGCGCTCGGCGGGCATCAATGTCTGCTGCGGCGGCATCGTCGGCATGGGCGAGACCCGCGCCGACCGCATCGGCTTCATCCACGCGCTCTCCACCATGCCGCATCCCGAAAGCGTGCCGATCAATGCGCTGGTGCCGGTCAAGGGCACGGTGCTGGGCGACATGCTGGCCGACACCCCGCTCGCCAAGATCGACGAGATCGAGTTTGTCCGCACCGTCGCGGTCGCCCGCATCACCATGCCGTCCTCGATGGTCCGCCTGTCGGCTGGCCGCGAGAGCATGAGCGAGGCCTGCCAGGCCCTCTGCTTCATGGCGGGCGCCAACAGCATATTCACCGGCGACAAGCTGCTGACGACACCGAACGCGGGCGACGACAGGGACGGCGCATTGTTCGCCAAGCTTGGCGTGATGGCGATGCAGGCCGCGCCGCACGGGCATCTGGAGGAAGCGGCGGAGTGATCCGAAGCCTCCTGCGTCACGCTGAACTTGTTTCAGCATCTATGATCCGGCCAGGGACTTCGGCTCCGGTTGCCGAATGGACCCTGAAACAAGGTCAGGGTGACGGGGCAGGGGAGTTGAAGTCAGCGTGACCATTTCCAAACTCCTCATCGCCAATCGCGGCGAGATTGCCTGCCGCGTCATCCGCACCACGCAGCGCATGGGGATCGCGACGGTTGCCGTCTATTCCGAGGCGGACTCCCGCGCCCCGCATGTGCTGATGGCGGACGAGGCGGTGCTGCTCGGGCCGCCGCCGGCCGCACAATCCTATCTGCTTGCCGATGCGATCCTCGCGGCCTGCAAGGCGACCGGCGCGGATGCCGTGCATCCGGGCTACGGCTTCCTCTCCGAGCGCGAGAGCTTCGCCAAAGCCTGCGCCGACAATGGCATCATCTTCGTCGGCCCGCCGCCCAAGGCCATCGCCGCGATGGGCGACAAGATCGAGTCCAAGAAGCTGGCGCTCGCCGCCGGCGTCAACGTCGTGCCCGGTCATGTCGGCGAGATCGACGACACCGACCATGCCGTTCGCATCGCCAGCGAGATCGGCTATCCGGTGATGATGAAGGCTTCGGCCGGCGGTGGCGGCAAGGGCATGCGGCTGGCCTATAGCGAGGCGGAGGTGCGCGAGGGCTTCCCGGCAGTGAAGCGCGAGGGGCTGGCGAGCTTTGGCGATGGCCGCGTCTTCATCGAGAAGTTCATCGAGCAGCCGCGCCATATCGAGATTCAGCTGCTGGGCGACCAGCATGGCACCATTCTCTATCTCGGCGAGCGCGAATGTTCGATCCAGCGGCGCCACCAGAAGGTCGTCGAGGAAGCGCCGTCGCCGTTCGTCACGCCGGCCATGCGCAAGGCGATGGGCGAGCAGGCTGTCGCGCTGGCCCGCGCGGTGGGCTATTTCAACGCCGGCACGGTCGAGTTCATCGTCGCGGGCAAAGATCCGACCGGGCAGGGATTCTACTTCCTGGAGATGAACACGCGGCTCCAGGTCGAGCATCCAGTGACCGAGATGGTGAGCGGCCTCGATCTGGTCGAGCAAATGATCCGGGTCGCCAACGGCGAGGCGCTGGCTTTCGATCAGGACGACATCCACCTTGATGGGTGGTCGATCGAGACCCGCGTCTATGCCGAGGATCCCTATCGCGGCTTCCTGCCGAGCACCGGCCGGCTGGTGCGCTACACGCCGCCCGAGACCGGCGAGTTGGCGACGAACGAGGTCGAGGGCCTCGACGGTACCGATCTGGAAGACCCCGACCACGGCAAGACCGCCGGAACCGTCCGCCTCGACGACGGCGTGACCGAGGGCAGCGAGGTCTCGATGTTCTACGATCCGATGATCGCCAAGCTGGTCACGCATGCGGCGACGCGCGAAGCGGCGATCGACTTGCAGATCGACGCGCTCGACCGCTTCGAGATCGAGGGGCTCGGCCACAACATCGATTTCCTCTCCGCGCTGATGCAGCATGAGCGCTTCCGCTCCGGCGCGATCACCACCGGCTTCATCGCCGAGGAATATCCCGAGGGCTTCACCGGCGCCCCCGCCTCGGACGAACTTAAAAGCCGTCTCGCGGCCATCGCTGCCTTTGCCAGCATGGCGCAGGCCGACCGCGCGCGGCGGGTCGATGGTCAGCTTGGCCGCCGCTTGCCGCCGCCGACGGATTGGCAGGTCCGTCTCGACGGCGCGCTGCGCGATGTCAGCATCGTCGGCGACGAGGTGACGGTCGACGGGGCGCCGCTCGACATGGCGCTCGATTTCACGCCCGGCGACCGGCTCATCGAGGCCGAGTTCGGCGACGACGAGGCGCTGGCCGTGCGCATCGCGCCGATCCGGGCGGGCTGGCGGCTGACGGCGCGCGGCGCGGCGCACAATGTGCGTGTGCTTCCCGCCCATGCCGCACGCCATGCCGGCCACATCATCGAGCGTCCCGCGCCCGATCTCTCCCGCTTCCTGATGAGCCCGATGCCGGGCAAGCTGGTGAGCCTGCATGTCGCCGAGGGCGACCGCGTCGAGACCGGCCAGCCGCTCGCGGTGGTGGAAGCCATGAAGATGGAGAACATCCTGCGCGCCGGCCGCGCGGGGCGCGTCGCGCGCGTCAGTGCCGAGGCCGGCGCCACGCTCGCGCTCGACGAGATCATCCTCGAACTCGACTAGCTGCGCTTCGGAGCGAGAACTGTCCGCTGTGTTCAAGCCCAGCGGCTAGCGACCGGATCGGCGCGCTTTCGGTTCGTCGGGAGCGGCGTGCCGCCTGTCGCATGAGACCTGCGCGAATCGCCGTTAACCATATTCTCTCGCCGCTGCACGGCCGATGGGAGATTGGCCGTCGATCAGTGGGAGAACAATCATGCTCCATGTGAGAGGAACGCGCACTGTCGCGCTGATTTCTGCTGGCCTGTTTGCCCTCGTCGCCGGCGCGCCCGGCAATGCTCTTGTCTATGTCTCCACCGTGTTCGCCTCCGGCCTCGACAATCCGCGCGGCCTAGCCTTCGATGGCGGCGGCAACCTCTGGGTGGCCGAGGGCGGCCACTTCGTCGCCGGCGGACCCCAGACACCGACTGCGGAAGGTCTCGCCACCTTCGGCGAGACGGGTGCACTCACCCGGATCGCGGGAGGCGTCCAGACTCGAGTCCACACCGGCCTTCCTTCGCTCGCCGTGGCGTCCGGCACCACCACCGGTCCTGCTGACGTCGCCTTCTTTGGTGGCGTCGGCTATTTTCTGACCGGCCTCGGCGCCAATCCCCTCGTGCGCGCGACCGATCTCGGTAGCGCGCCGGCGGCCGCCAACCTGGCTTCGCTCTACAGTTTCGATGGCGTGAGCGTCACCAAGGTCGCGGACATCGGCCTCAATGAAGTGCTCAACAATCCGGCCGGCGACCAGATCGACAGCAATCCCTTCCACCTGACGGCCGGCCCCAATGGCCTGCTCGTCGCCGATGCGGGCGGCAATGCGCTGCTCAACATCACTGCGGGTGGCGCGATCAGCACTGTCGGAGTCTTCCCGGACGGCGCGGGCGGCATCGATGCCGTGCCGACCGGCGTCTCGGTCGGCCCGGATGGCGCCTTCTATGTCGGGCAATTGACCGGCTTCCCGTTTGTGCCCAACACGGCGGAGATCTTCCGCATCGATCCGATCACGCTCGACAAGACCGTCTTCGCCTCTGGCTTTACCAACATCACGGACATCGCCTGGGGACCTGACGGCGAGCTCTATGTGCTGCAGTTCGCCGATGCTGGCATCCTCAATGGTCCTCCGGGGTCGATCCGGCGGGTCAATGGCGATGGCACGACCACGCTCATCTTTGGCGGGTTGATCGCCCCCACCGGTCTCGAAATCGGGTCGGACGGGTCGTTCTACGTCACCAACTTCAGCCCGCTTGCCAGCATCGGCCAGGTGCTGCGCATCACGGCGGTGCCGGAGCCGGCGAGCTGGGCGATGATGATCGGCGGCTTCGCGTTCGCCGGCGCAAGCCTGCGTCGCCGCAAGGTCAGCCTCCGCTTCGCCTGAAAGGCCAACCAAAATGTCCTGCGAGCCGCCGGTCCCACGGGGGCGGCGGCCTTGCCGTGCCCGTGGCGGCGCGGGGAGTTCACAAGACCCGCCGACTTGCCTAAAGCTCGCGCACTATTCGGCACGAGGGGGAGTGTATGGCGACGGTCGCAACCGCGGATGAGAGCGGCAACGAGAAGCAATCCATTCCGCTGGTGATCGGCGCCTCGTCGCTCGGCACCATCTTCGAATGGTATGATTTCTTCATCTACGGGACGCTCGCCGCCAGCGGCATCATCGGCCGCACCTTCTTCCCCGCCGGCAGCGAGACCATGCAGACCCTGCTGGCCTGGGCCGGCTTTGCGGTCGGCTTCGGCTTCCGGCCGCTGGGCGCGATCGTCTTCGGCTATCTCGGCGACAGGCTGGGTCGCAAATATACCTTCCTTGCCACGATCGTCCTGATGGGCATAGCGACGGCAGGGGTCGGCATGATCCCCTCGGCGGCGGCCATCGGCGTCGCGGCGCCGATCCTCATCATCCTGCTGCGCATCTGTCAGGGCCTGGCGCTGGGCGGCGAATATGGCGGCGCGGCGATCTATGTCGCCGAGCATGCGCCCGGCGGTCGCTCGGGCTTCTACACCAGCTTCATCCAGGCCTCCGTGGCGGGCGGCTTCATCCTGTCATTGCTGGTCGTGCTGGTCTGCAAGGGGATGATGAGCGTCGAAACCTGGGATGCCTGGGGCTGGCGTGTGCCGCTGCTGCTCTCGATCATCCTGCTGATCGTCTCGGTCTGGATGCGCAGCAAGCTCAAGGAAAGCCCGGTCTTCGAGAAGATGCGCAGCGAAGGCAAGATGGCGCGCAATCCCTTCGTCGAGAGCTTCACCTATCCCGGCAATGTCCGCCGCCTGTTCGTGGCGCTATTCGGCGTCGCGGCGGGCCTCACGGTCATTTTCTATACCGCCATGTTCTCCGTGCTGTCCTTCCTGCAGGGGCCGATGAAGGTCGCGGGCACGACCGCGCAGATCGTGGTCGCCGTCGGTGTCGCGATCGGCTCGGGTTGGTTCATCTACTTCGGCCATCTCTCGGACAAACATGGCCGCCGCCGCATCATCGGCATCGGCTATGTGCTGACACTCCTGCTGCTCATGCCGATCTTCTGGCTGATCGGCAGCCAGGCCAATCCCGGCCTCGCCGAGCAGAGCGCGCGTGCACCGATCGTGGTGACGGGCTCGGGCTGCAGCTATGATCCGTTCTCCAGCCCGCAGGCGACCCCGTGCGGCCGCGTGCTCGATCTGCTGACGGCAAAGGGCGTGCCCTATACGATCGAGAAGGGCGAGACGCTTGGTGTCACGATCGGCGGCGCGCCGGTCGCCGGTACGGACGCGGATACCTTGACGGCGGCGATCACCGGTGCCGGCTATAATCTCGCGCCGCAGGTGCCGCCGATGCCCAATCTGCTTGTCGTGCTGCTCGGCGTCATCGCCCTCAGCTTCCTCTCCGGCATGACCTACGGGCCGGTCGCGGCGCTGCTCAGCGAGATGTTCCCGCCCGAGGTGCGCTACAGTTCGCTGTCGATCCCCTATCATTTCGGCACCGGCTATTTCGGCGGATTTCTGCCGCTGATCGCTGCCTATATCGTCGCCAAGACCGGCGATCCCTATGCCGGCCTCTGGTACACGCTGGTGGTGGTGGCGGTCGCGCTGCTGACGATCCTCTGGGGGGAGGGGAAGAGCTGGTCGAAGGGGGTCGACGCGGCCTAGGCGGCGCGCTAACCCGCGCCGATGATCGATCGCCCTTCCGCGCCGCTGGCGCTGCATCTGGATAGCGCCGCGCTCAAGGCCAATTGGCACTGGCTGGCGAAGGCGAGTGGTGCCGCGCGGTGCGGCGCGGCGATCAAGGCCAACGGCTATGGCCTCGGCGCGATCGAGGTCTTGGGGCATCTCAAGGCCGCGGGCTGTCGCGATTTCTTCGTCGCGACCTGGCATGAGGCGGCGGAAGTCCTGCCGCATCTGGATGGCGCGTCGCTCTCGGTCCTGCACGGCGTGCGGGCGGAGGACATGGCCTTCGCGCTTGCTTCGCCCGTGCGCCCGGTTCTGAACACGCCCGGGCAGGTCGCCCGCTGGAAGGCGGCCGGGGGCGGGGCCTGCGATGTCATGATCGACACGGGCATGAACCGTCTCGGCCTCGATCCGCGCGATCTTGGCGACGTGCTCGATGGCCTGCGCATCGAAACCCTGATGAGCCATCTCGCCTGCGCGGATGAGGACCATTCTCTCAATGCCGCACAACTCGCTGCCTTCAGGGATGTCGCCGCGCGCGTTCCCGCGATACGCTACAGCCTCGCCAACAGCGCCGGCATCCTGCTCGGCCCGGACTATGGGTTCGATCTCACCCGGCCCGGCCTCGCCCTTTATGGCGGCCTGCCGCGCGCTGAAGCCGCAGGCGGGATCACGCAGGTCGTCCGCCCGCATGCGCAGGTGCTGCAGCGACGGCGCGTGAGGGCAGGGGAGTCGGTCGGTTATGGCGCCACCTTCGTCGCCGCGGAGGCCCGTGAGGCGGCGGTGCTGAACATCGGCTATGCCGACGGCTATCTGCGCGGCTTCTCGGGCCGGGGCGCCGCGCTGCGGGGCGGGCAGCGGCTGCCGCTGCTGGGCCGCGTCTCGATGGACCTCGTCGCCGTCGACGTGACCGATGCGCCGGACGTGGCCGAGGGCGACTGGCTGGAGCTCGAATATGATCTGCCGATCGCTTCCGCGCAGTCGGGCCTGTCGCAATATGAGCTGCTGACCGGCATGGGCCGGCGCTACGCGCGCGTCTGGCGCTGAGTCAGTTGCTCGGCTGAACCGTCAGCCCCGCCTGGGCCGTGCGCACCACGTCGCGCAGCCCGCGCACGATCTGCAGCACCGTCGCCGGCTTGCGGATCGACCGGCAACTCGCGAATTCCTGCACATATTCGAGGTCTTCATAGCCCGTGCAGAACAGGAACGGGATGCCGAGCTTGCGGAGCGACCGCGCCAGCGGGAACACGGGCATGCCGGCCAGGTCCACGTCGAGAATGGCGGCGTCCGGCCGCTTGCCGCTGGTGTCCGCCAGCAGGCGATTGGCCTCGTCGATTGACCCCGCCACGCCGAGAATCGACCAGCCGAATTCCTTGAGCGATCGGGACATCTGCATGGCGAGAAGCGGTTCGTCCTCGACGATCAGCAACGTACCGAACTCGCCGTCATTCTTCGCCTGCGCCGGCTGGGACATCACGCTGCTCCCCGTCTCGGATCGGCGCGTTGATGCCGCCCGCTCCCCAAGCTGGAGAATGTTCTCGGGCAAATTTAGTTTCAGCCGATAACCGTCCTTTTTCCACTCATGCTCGAGTGTGCCGCAAAGCTGGTTCTGGACGATCTGCTGGATGAGATTTCCGCCGAAGCCCGGTTCGATCGGCGTGGAGACCGGCGGTCCGCCGCGCTCGCTCCAGACGATCTCGAGGTTCTCGTTCGCCAGTTGCCGCCATGTCAGGTAGACATGTCCGCCGCGAGCCGAGAGGGCACCATATTTGACTGCGTTCGTCGCCAGCTCGTGGATCAGCATGCCGACCGGCTGCACGGCGCGCGCCGACAATTTGAGGTCCGGCCCCGCGCAGGTGAAGCTTTCCTCGTCGGCATAGGTGCCCAGTTCGTCGACCGCGACCTGGGTGAGCGATGCACCCTGCCAGCGGCCGCGCGCGAGCAGGCCGTGCGCGCGGGACATGGCGGCGATGCGGCCCGCCAGCGATTCGGCATAGGCCTCGCGCGTCGGCGCCTGCGTCAGCGAGACCAGCGAGGAGACGATGGCGAGAATATTCTTGGCGCGATGATCCACCTCGCGCGCCAGCAGAGCCTGCGCCTCTTCGTTGGCGCGCCGTTCGGTGATGTCGCGCAGGATGAGCGTGGACATCTTCTCCTGGCCGACCTGCGCATGCGAGATCGAGACCTCGACGGGGAACTCATCGCCGTCCGCCCGCACCGCGCCGATCGTTCCGATCGCGCCGATCCGCAGGCCCGTGTCGGCGAAGGGATCGACATGTTCCTCGTTCGCCCGCCGGGAACGCTCAGGCAGGAACCGCTCGACCGGTGTTCCCATCACCTCGTCGGCACTGATGCCGAACATCTGCTCGGCGGCAGGATTGAAACAGATGATCCGCTGCGCCTCATCGAAGCTGATGATGGCATCCATTGCCGTGGCGATGATCGCCTCGAGACGTTCGTGCGTCTGGGCGTGCGTCGCCCCTTTGTCGATGAATCCGGACACCATAGGTCGAACGGACTCCCTGCCCGTTGATGTTCTCTGACCCGGAGAGGGAGATATAGCGGAAGCCTGGCTGTCAACCAACCGTAAAATAACGAAAAACGGGATCATGACGAAAGTTCATGATCCCGTTTCAATTCAAAGGTGTCGGTAAGAAGTTTTTGCGACGAACCGCGTTTTTTATCTTTCGATGCACATGGCGATACCCATGCCGCCGCCGATGCAGAGTGTCGCCAGGCCCTTGTGCGCGTCGCGGCGGATCATTTCATAGATCAGCGTCGTGAGGATGCGCGCGCCCGATGCGCCGATCGGGTGGCCGATGGCAATCGCGCCGCCGTTGACGTTGACGATGTCGGAGTTCCAGCCAAGTTCCTTGCCGACCGCCAGCGCCTGCGCGGCGAAGGCTTCGTTGGCTTCGATGAGGTCGAGGTCGGCGATATTCCAGCCCGCCTTGTCGAGCGCGATGCGGCTCGCGGGAGCCGGGCCGATGCCCATGACGGACGGATCGACGCCGCAGGTCGCCCAGCTGGCGATGCGGGCAAGAACCGGCGCGTCACGCGAGGCGGCTTCCGCGGCGGACATGACGACCAGTGCCGCGGCGCCGTCGTTGAGGCCGCTGGCATTACCCGCCGTCACCGTACCGTCCTTCTTGAAGGCGGGGCGGAGGGCCGCCATGCCTTCGACGGTCGCACCGGCACGGATATACTCGTCGGCATCGACGATCGTGTCGCCCTTGCGGCCGGGGATCGTCACCGCCGTGATCTCGTCCTTGAACTTGCCGGCGGCGCGCGAGGCTTCGGCTTTATTCTGGCTGGCGGCGGCGAAGGCGTCCTGCTCGTCGCGGGTGATCTGGTACTGCTCGGCCAGGTTCTCGGCCGTGATGCCCATGTGATAGTTGTTGAAGGCGTCCCACAGACCGTCATGCACCATCGTGTCGACCAGGCTCACATTGCCCATCTTGGTGCCTGCGCGCAGAAACTGGGCGTGCGGCGAGAGCGACATGCTTTCCTGGCCGCCCGCGATCATGATGGAGGCGTCGCCGGTCTTGATCGCCTGGGCGGCGAGCGCCACCGAGCGCAGGCCCGATCCGCAGACCTGGTTGATCGCGAAGGCGGTGCGGTTGGTCGGGATGCCGGCCTTGACCGCCGCCTGCCGCACCGGGTTCTGGCCCTGCGCCGCGGTCAGAACCTGGCCGAAGATCACTTCCGACACCTCTTCCGCGTCGACCCCGGCCTGCTCCAGCGCGGCCTTGATCGCGATGCTGCCCAGCTCGTGCGCGGGCGTGTTGGCAAAGCTGCCGAGAAAGCTGCCGACGGGCGTGCGCTTTGCGGCGGTGATGACGATGTCGGTCATGTGCGTGTCCCTAGATTGAGGCGCAGCAGGGCGCGGTGTTCGGTCGATCGCGCGGGCGGATAGCATCGGAGCATTGCCGCGTCAGGTAAAATCACCCGATAGCGCGGGAATGCGATCGCGAAGCTATCCACCCGAACGCGAAAGCCAGTCGCTCAATCCTCTCCACAGACTCTCTTCCGCGCGGCTGCCGATCATCATGCCGACATGGCCGAGCGAAAGGTCGATCCGCTCGTCCGCGAGCGGGGTGGTCGCGGCCGGGACGATCCTGTCGCTGGTCGAGGCCACGGCGAGCGTCGGGCAACCGAGCTTGCCGGGATCCACCACCGTGCCCTGGATCGTCCATTGGCCGGTTCCGGTCATATTAGTGCCGTAGCAGCCTTCGGCAAGGTCACGTCCGGCCGCCCAGCTGAGCGGAGCGCCCTGATTGGCCCAGTCCTCCAGCGCGATGAAGCCGTTATAGGCGGGCGTGCCCTCGGTGATTTCGCCGAAATTCGCATATTTGGCGATGGTGCGGTCCGGGTCGAGCGACCAGAAGCCCGTCTGGAACACCTCCATGGGGACGAGGCCGAGCGCCTCGCAGCCGGATTTGGCCTGCAGCCAGGTCTCGCCCAGCTTGGCGCGGAATGCCTCGTCATAGTCCGCGAAGTGCCATGGCGCGGCGATCGAGGCGACGCCGGCAGCCGGGCGTCCAAGTGCGGCGAGACGGGCCGCCGCACCGATCGCCAGCGTGCCGCCCAGGCAATAGCCGACGAGGATGGACGGGCGCTCCAGCGTGGCGAGCAGCGGGAGAAGCAGCGCCTCGATATGATCGGCGAGGTCGCTTTGCGCATCGGCGCGCGGGTCCGGCGTTCCCCAGTCGAGCAGATAGACGTCGTGCCCCCGACTGCCGAGGAAGCGCAGCAGCGATCGGCGCTCGGTCAGGTCGAGCACATGCGGCGGATTGATGAGCGAAGGGACGAGGACGATCGGTGCTGCACTGCGTGCGTTTTGTGCACGTTGTGCGGCGCGGTCTCGCGTGAGCAAAGTCGCGCGTCCATGCCGCGCAGCAATTTTCGGCGGATCGGTATCGAGTCGGCGCTCGGCGGCCTGATAGCGCCGCAAACCGGCAAATGCCCGGCGCCTGAATTCAGTATCTTGTGCCGTTACGGACCACAAAATTGACAGAAACAGCGGGAGGGGGCGCGGGCCATGTTGCGATGCGGAAAGAATCGATGCTATGCTGCGCTCACCGGAGGGCGGAGCATTTAATATGGCACGATCGAAGTCGGGCGGCGAATCAGGAACCATCGTCATCAAGAAGTACGCCAACCGGCGCCTTTATGACACGGAAACGTCGAGTTACATTACGCTGGAATTGCTCTCGCAGATGACGCGCGAGGGCCGCGATTTCGTCGTGGTCGACGCCAAGTCGGGCGAGGACATCACGCATAACGTGCTCACCCAGATCATCATGGAAGAAGAGCAGCGGGGCGAGAACCTGTTGCCGGTCAACTTCCTGCGTCAGCTGATCTCGCTCTACGGCGACTCCATGCAGTCCATGGTGCCGCAGTATCTTGAGGCGAGCATGGAGGCCTTTCGCAAGAACCAGCAGCAGTTCCAGGAAGCGATGCAGGGCGCCTTCGCCGGCGGCCCCTTCGCCGAGATCGCCAAGCGCAACATGGAAATGCTCAACGCGGCGGCCAGCGCCTTCAAGCCGCCGGTCCCGCCCAAGGCTGCGCCGAAGAGCGAAGGCGCGGGCGACGACGTCGCCGAACTCAAGGCCCAGCTCGCCGCGCTCAACGCCAAGATCGACAAGCTCGGCGGCTAAGCCCCCAGCGTTTCCGGATCAGCGTTCGCCCTGAGTTTTCGACAAGCTCGGGGCGAACGGATATTTGTGTTTCGGACGCGGCGCACTAAAGCCCGTCCGACCTTTCACCAGCAAAGCCGAGCCATGAGCATCCCCAACATCAAGCACGCCCTTCCCGTCACCCGCCAGCAGGACTTCGCTGCCTGGTATCAGGCCGTGGTCAGCGAGGCGGACCTTGCCGAGGAAAGCGGCGTGCGCGGCTCGATGGTTATCCGCCCGTGGGGCTATGGCATCTGGGAGCGCATCCAGAAGCTGATGGACGCGCGGATCAAGGCGGCGGGCGTCGACAATTGCTATTTCCCGCTGTTCATCCCGCTCTCATTCTTCGCCGAGGAAGCCGACCATGTGGAAGGCTTCGCCAAGGAGATGGCGGTCGTCACTCATCATCGCCTTAAGGCGATCGACGGCAAGCTGACGCCTGATCCGGACTCCAAGCTGGAGGAGCCGCTTGTCGTGCGCCCCACGTCGGAGACGGTGATCGGCAAGGCGATGGCGCGCTGGGTGCAGAGCTGGCGCGACCTTCCGCTGCTGGTCAACCAGTGGGCCAATGTCGTGCGCTGGGAAATGCGCACCCGCATGTTCCTGCGCACCAGCGAGTTCCTCTGGCAGGAGGGGCACACCGCTCACGCCAACCGCGAGGACGCGATGCGCGAGACGATGCGCGCGCTTGAGATGTACCGCGATTTCGCCGAGACCGAGCTCGCCATGCCGGTCGTCGCCGGCGAGAAGCCGGAGAACGAGCGATTCCCGGGCGCCGTCGCCACCTTCAGCATCGAGGCGATGATGCAGGACGGCAAGGCGCTGCAGGCCGGCACCTCACATTATCTCGGCACCGGCTTCGCGCAGGCGGCCGGCATCAAGTATCAGGACGACGAAGGCCAGCAGCAGCTCGCCCATACGACGAGCTGGGGCACCTCCACCCGCATGATCGGCGGCGTCATCATGACCCATGGCGACGATGACGGCCTGCGCTGCCCGCCGATGATCGCGCCCTATCAGGTCGTCATCGTGCCGATGCTGCGCGACAATGACGAGGACGCGGCCGTCCTCGCCTATTGCGAGGATCTGGCCAAGGCGCTCGGCGAGGTCGACGTGTTCCGCGAGCCACTCCGCGTGCTGCTCGATCGCAAGCCGCTCAAGGCGTCGAACAAGCGCTGGGCCTGGGTCAAGAAAGGCGCGCCGATCATCGTCGAGGTCGGCGGGCGCGATGTCGCGGGCGGCAACGTCTCCGTCCTGCGCCGCGACCGGCTCTATAACGAGGCCGGCAAGACCGCGAGCGCGATCATGCCGCGCAGTGATTTCGTGGCGAGCGCGGCCGAGACGCTGCGCGACATCCAGACCAGCCTCCACAGCGAGGCCCGCGAACGCCTTGAGGCCAATATCCGACGCGACGTCACCGACAAGGCCGCGCTCGCCGCCGCCTTCGAGGGCGACAAGCCCGGTTGGGTCGAGGTCGAGTGGGCCAGGCCGACCGGCGCTGCGCTGGACGCGGTCGAGGAATGGCTCAAGGGCGAGAAGCTGACCCTGCGCAACACCCCGCTGGACGCCGCGCCGGCGAGCGGCACCTGCATCTTCACCGGCGAGAAGGCGGTCGAGCGGGTGATCGTCGGGCGGAGCTACTGATAAGCGCCGGTCCCGCACCGAGCCGGACTGGCGGATTGCGGGAAGGGGGCAGGCCATGATCATCGAGATTGCGGGGCAAGCGGGCGTCGGCAAGCTGACGATCGGGCGCCTGCTCGCCGCGCGCCTCTCCGGCCGGCTGCTCGACAATCACAGCATCTACAATGTCGCCTTCGCGCTCACCGAGTATCGCTCAGAGGCTTTCTATCGGACGGTGCAGGCCGTGCGTGACATTGCCTGGCAAGCGGCGCTCGACCTGCCTCCGGAAACACCGCTGCTGCTGACCACCGCAAGCGGCACGATCCCCTGGTGGCGCGAGCAATGGCGCGACGCCGTCGTCGATCTGGCGCGGCAACGCGGATCGCGGCTGCTCCTCGTCCATCTCCTGTGCTCGGACGAGGAAAACCGCCGCCGCATCGCGTCGCCCGATCGGCTCGCCAGCCGCAAGCCGGTCGACCCGGCCGCGGTCGACCGCAACGGCGAACGCCTCACACTCATCGATCATGGCGACGAGCTGCTGGAACTGGACGTGACGAACCTCACCGCCGAAGATGCGGCCGAGCGGATCGCGCTCTGGGTGGAAGCGGTGCGATAGCTCCCCTGCAAACCTAAGGGACGCGCGCGCTTACCTTTCCAGCAATCGCGGCATCAGCTCCACGAAATTGCAGGGGCGGTAGCGGTTGTCGAGCTGGTGGACGAGGATCTGGTCCCAGCCGTCGCGCACCGCGCCGGTCGAGCCGGGGAGGGCGAAGATATAGGTGCCGCGCGTCACGCAAGCACAGGCGCGCGACTGGATGGTCGAGGTGCCGATCGTCTGGAAGCTGATCCAGCGGAACAGTTCGCCAAAGCCGGGGATCGGCTTGTCCTGCACGCGCGCGATCGCCTCGGGAGTCACGTCGCGGCCGGTCACGCCGGTACCGCCGGTGGTGATGATGACGTCGATCTCCGGATCGTCGATCCAGCGATGCATGTGCGCCAGGATTTCCTCGACGCTGTCGCGGCTGATCTCGCGCGCCTTCACGACATGGCCTGCCGCCTCCACACGCTCGGCGAGCGTATCGCCGGAGCGGTCGTCAGCCAGCGAGCGTGTGTCGGAAACGGTCAGGACGGCGATATTGACCGGCAGGAACGTCCGGCTCTCGTCAATTGGCACCGAAGCTGACCCCGCTCGGCGCCATGCGTACCGCCACCGTCTTGTTGCCGTCGGGGAAGCGTGTCCACAGGCCCTGCGCCATGGCGGCGAGCGCGGGCGATTTGCCGGTCTCGTCCATCTGGTAGATCCAGTAGTTGCGCAGCACCGCGTTCAGATAGGCGCGGGTCTCGTAATAGGGCACGGATTCGATGAACAGCAGCGGATCGCCTTCGTCGCGCACCTGCACGTTCCATTTTTCGATCGGCAGCGGCCCGGCATTATAGGCGGCGATGATCTTGGGCAGCAGACCGCCCGTCGCGCGCATCTGGCTCAGTTTCTTGAGATAGAGCTGGCCCAGGGCGAGGTTGGTCGCCGGATCGTAAAGCTGTTCGCCGGTGAACGGGATGCCGGCCGCATTGGCGAGGTCGCTGCCGGTGCCGGTGCGCACCTGCATGACGCCGCGCGCGTCGGCCGTGCTGCGCGCATTGGTCTGGAAGCGGGATTCCTGCAGCGCGTGGGCGAAGACCAGCGCCTTGTCGACCTGCCAGCCATTGGTCGGCGTCCAGTCCGGGCGCGGATAGCGCACATAAGCGGCGGACTTGCGGCCGGAGGGCGAGCGTTGGGCGAGCCAGAGCTGCGTGGTCGGCAGCGAGAGGTCGCTCGCAAGATGGACGAGCGCGCCATAGAGCGTGTCGCTGCTGAGCGCGGCTTCGTGGCGCAGCACTTCGTCGGCGTCCGTGCCGCGGCCCATGGCGGCGAGGATGACGGCATTGCGAACATTGGCGCGGGTCGAGAGCGCGGCCCAGTCCTCGGGCGAGACATGCTCGCGCTGCAGCGCCTTGCTGGGGCCCAGGCCCAGCGTCTCGCGGGCGAGGAGGCCATACAGCGTTTCCTCGTCGCGTGCGGCGGCCCGCAGCAGCGCATTCACCCGCTCGGGATGCTTGTCCGCCATCACCGCGCGCGCCGACCAGAAATAGCCGCCGCTGCGCATGTCCGCATCGCTCGCGTTGACCGCAGCCTGATAGAAGGCGGTTGCCGCCTCGTTCCAGTCCTTCTGTCGCCAGGCGGCAAGGCCCAGCACCCATTGGGCCGGCGCAAGGAAGGCGCCGCCGCCGTCCTGCACGGCCTGCGCCGCGATCCGGCGGGCATTGGCCATGTCGCCGCAGATGAAATAGGACCAGGCAAGGCGCTGGCGCAGTTCGGTCCGGCCCTCGACACTGAGCGAGGCGAGCGAGGCGTCGACCAGCGCTTCGCCCTCGGCCGGCTTGTCGTCCTTGATCTGCTGCAGCAATTGGCCACGCAGGGCGTCCGCCATGCCGTCGCCGGCGACGGCCTTGAGGATGCGGCGCTGCGGCGAGCTGCCGGTCCACATGAGTTCGCGCAGGGCGGGCAGGTCCGGGATCGCGGTTGCGCCGCGCTTCTTGGCGAGCGCGCTCAGCCGTTCGGCCTGCGGCAGATATGGCGCTTTGGCGAGCACATCCATGAGGTCGAACAGCTCGACGCGCGGCGACCCCTTGGCGAGATACAGTTCGGCGAGCAGGTAGCTGCGCATGCTGTCGGTCTCGGGCAGGGCCTGGATCGCCATCCTGGCGTCGCCCCAGCTCTGGTTGGCCAGCGTGGTGAGAATGGTGCCGTAGCGGGCGCGATCGTCCTGGCTCACCGGAGTGACAGCCGAGGCAGCGCCCATGGCGGCGCCCGTTGCGGCCATGGCCGGCACGGCAGCGCTGCACAGCGCGAGCAGGGCCAGAAGCCGCTTTGAGGTTCGTGCGATCATGCCGTCAATTGCCCCTGGAGCAGGCGCAACGCGCGCCAGCTCTTTGCCTTGGCGGCTGGCCGGCTCATGAGCAGGTCCAGTCCGGCCAGTGAAACGGCGTCGATACTGCCCGCGCCATGGTTAACCTTGTGCAACTGATCGCCGCGTGGCGTCCATTGCGGCCCGATCAGCGCACGGTTCGTCCGATCGCCGAACAATATGGCCGCGCCGGGGCGGCTCAGCGAGAGGTAGCGCGTCATGCGCTGGCAGAGGTGCGCAAGCGTCGCCTCGTCGAGCAAGCCACCGGGCGGGCGGCGTGCGGCGAGCGGCGTCAGCACTGCCTCGTCGGGGCGGATGCCGACACAGGCCAGCATGGCGTCGAGCAGGCGGCGCTGCACCGGATCGAGCGCAGTCGCGCTGTCGATGGCGCCGGGCGCGGGCATCTCGACCACGACGAGCAGCCGCGCCTGCGCGATGGCGGGCGGCAGGATCGTCGCGCCGTCCCAGGCGGCTTCCGGCTGGCTCGCATCCTGTGCGATCCACTGGAGGAAGCCGGGCAGGTCGTCCGGCATGGCTGTCGGCGGCGCGACAGAGGCAATCGCCTGCGTAATCGGGGCAGGGCGCGCAGGCGCGGCGCGATGCGCTTCCGCCGCAGGCGCGGCACGCGCAGCCTCCGCGGCAGCCGCGTCGCGCTGCCAGAATGGCGCCGGCGGCGCCTGCCGCCAGCCATGGGAAATCGGATCGATCGCAGTATGAAAGCCCGCCTCGCGCCACCAATGCGCGTAGGATTGAGCTGCCTCCTCCAGCGTCCCCGTGTTCTTGTTCTGCATAGTGATCACTTGAGACAGAGGTTGACGAGACAGTCAACTCTGCCGCATCGCGGACGCCTGCAAGATGGTGCCCAATTGCGGTGACCGGACCGTTACAGATACGAAAGTGAGCCAATGTCCGAACGGGAGTCCATGCCCTATGACGTCGTGATCGTCGGTGGCGGGCCGGCGGGGCTCAGCGCGGCGATCCGCCTGAAGCAGCGCGCGGCCGAGACCGGCAGCGAGATCAGCGTCTGCGTTCTGGAAAAGGGTTCGGAGATCGGCGCGCACATCCTGTCGGGCGCCGTGATCGATCCGGTCGCGCTCGACGAGTTGCTGCCGGAGTGGCGCGACATGGGCTGCCCACTCGCCGAGACGCCGGTGACGGAAAACCACCATTGGTTCCTGAGCGCCGGCGACAAGTTCGCGATCCCGCACGTCTTCACGCCGCCCTTCATGCACAACAAGGGCACCTATACAGGCTCGCTCGGTTCGCTCTGCCGCTGGCTGGGCGAGCAGGCGGAAGGGCTGGGCGTCGAGATATTCCCGGGCTTCCCGGCAGCCGAGATCCTCTACAATGAGGACGGCTCGGTGAAAGGCGTCGCGACCGGCGACATGGGGCTGGCGCGCGACGGCAGCGCCAAGGGCGACTATCAGCCCGGCCTTGAGCTGCACGCCCGCTACACCTTCTTCGCCGAGGGCGCGCGCGGCCATCTCACCAAGCAGCTCAAGGCGCGCTATCATCTCGATGCGAACAGCGACCCGCAGACCTACGGCCTCGGCGTCAAGGAGCTGTGGGATATCGACCCCGCCAAACATGTCCCCGGCCGCGTCATCCATACGCAGGGCTGGCCGCTGACCGACGCCTATGGCGGCGGCTTCCTCTATCATCAGGCGGGCGGGCAGGTCGCGCTCGGCTTCGTCGTCGGCCTCGGCTACCGCAATCCCTATCTCAGCCCCTATGAGGAGTTCCAGCGCTGGAAACAGCATCCGGCGATCCGCGAGGTGCTGGAGGGCGGCAAGCGCGTCTCCTATGGCGCGCGCGCGATCAACGAGGGCGGCTGGCAGTCGATCCCCACGCTTGTGATGCCGGGCGCGGCGCTCATCGGCTGCTCGGCGGGCTTCGTGAACGTGCCGCGCATCAAAGGCACGCACACCGCGATGAAGTCGGCCATGCTCGCCGCCGACGCCGCCTTCGACGCGATCGCTGCCGATCGCACGAGCGACACGCTCGACGCATATCCCGCCGCGCTGGACGCCAGCTGGATCGCCGCCGAACTCAAGATGGTCCGCAATGCCGGCCCCGCGCTCGGCAAGTTCGGCAATGTCGTGGGCACGCTCGTCGCCGGCATTGACATGTGGATGCGTTACCTGAAGATCGGCTTGCCGTTCACGCTCCGCCAGAAGGCCGATCACACCAAGCTTTGGCGCAAGGATCAGGTCCACAAGATCGACTATCCCAAGCCTGACGGCGTCATCAGCTTCGATCGCTTGAGCTCGGTGTTCCTATCGGGCACCAATCATGAGGAGGACCAGCCGGTCCACCTCAAGCTCGCCGATCCCGACGTGCCGATCCGCTATAACTTGCCCGTGTTCGACGAGCCCGCGCGCCTCTATTGCCCCGCCGGCGTCTATGAGGTGCTGGACGACGCCGAGGGCCATCCGCGTTTCCAGATCAACGCCCAGAACTGCGTCCACTGCAAGACCTGCGACATCAAGGACCCGACCCAGAACATCAACTGGGTCGCGCCCGAAGGCGGCGGGGGGCCGACCTATCCGAACATGTGAGTGCTGAAGCCAGGCAAGGGGAGTGATGCCATGATCGCCGTCATCGGAAGCATGCGGTTTCCGCCCGAGAATATCGATGCGCTGCTGCCCCATGTCCAGGAGCTGGTCCGCCAGACCAACGCGCATGACGGCTGCATCGCCTATGATGTCGGCCGCGACGTCCTCGATCCCGGCGTGCTGCGCTTCTCGGAGCTGTGGCCCGATCAGGAGAGCCTGAACCGCCACCTCACCGCGCCGCACATCCCGCCATGGCGCGAGGCCTGCCAGACCTATGGCATCCTCGATCGCGACTTCGGCGTCTATGACACGGAAGGCCCGCGCTCGCTCTGAGGCGTGAAGGCCCGCCCCCAGCCGAGGGGCGCCACCTTTGGCAAACCGCTCGCGGCGGGCTATTGGGGCGCATGCTTACCGAAACCGCCTACGCCAAGGTCAATCTCGCCTTGCATGTCCGCGCCCGCCGCGCGGACGGCTATCATGAGCTGGAGAGCCTGTTCGCCTTCTGCGCCGATGGCGATGGCCTGAGCGCCACGCCGCGCGACGACGGCGCGCTGACGCTGGCGATCGAGGGGCCATTCGCGGACGATCTCGACGCGGGCGAGGACAATCTCGTCCTGCGCGCCGCGCGCGCGCTCCAGTCGACGAGCGGGACGATGCTCGGCGCGGACCTGCGCCTCGACAAGCGCCTGCCCATCGCCTCGGGCATCGGCGGCGGCTCGGCCGATGCGGCCGCTACCCTGCGCCTGCTCGTGCGGCTGTGGGAGGTGCGGCCCATGGAGATTGATTTCCCGGCCATCGCGGCCTCGCTCGGCGCCGACGTGCCGGCCTGCCTCGGTTCGCAGACAGTGTTCGGGGCGGGCATCGGCGAGCGGCTGGAGACGGTCGACCTCGATCTGGAAGGGACACCGATCCTGCTCGTCAATCCGCTGATCGCCTGTCCCACCGGGCCCGTCTTCAAGGGCTGGGACGGCCTGGATCGTGGCCCGTTCGATCCGCAGGACTGGCGGCGCGGCCGCAATGATCTTGCCGCTCCCGCCATCGCGCTGGTGCCGGAGGTCGACGAGGTGCTGGCCGTGCTTCGCGCGCAACTCCCCCGCGTGGCGCGCATGTCCGGCTCGGGCGCGACCTGCTTCGCCCTGTTCGCAAGCGACGCCGAGCGCGACGCCGCCGCCGCGCGGATCGAGGAGGATCATCCCGACTGGTGGGGGATGGCGTCGACGCTGCGCTGAGCTGAGCATTTTTGGGCTGTCCTACACGGCAAATGACATGGCACGATGCAGCCGTTCTTTCTCAGTGCCGACGATTTCGCAGTTTTCCGCCCGTGCGTGGGCAATCCGGCGCGCGGACCGCTCAGCAGAAAACATGCGTGATAGTGTGACTTTAGGCCACCGACTCATTATGTCGCAGCCAGATGCGGATTGCGGCGAGTTGGACGGATGCGAGGAAGTTGTCGTCTCGCTTGTCGTATCGTGTGGCGACGGCTCGGAACTGT
>Ga0160472_100061_pt1 | contig 179642 bp, 147 predicted proteins | sample HID1973M_E11MG_FD_108267 | JGI IMG/M metagenome (GOLD analysis project Ga0160472, IMG submission 108267) | Enriched mosquito-associated microbial communities from UW Madison campus, WI, USA - HID1973M_E11 MG | ecosystem: Host-associated > Arthropoda: Insects > Digestive system > Unclassified ... | reverse complement strand
TTCTTTTGATTTTACCTGTTCCAGTAAGCGAAAAACGCTTTTTAGCACTGGAATTGGTTTTCATTTTTGGCATAACCTGTTTTTTAATTTATAAACCTATTTTTATTTTTTTGCTACTTTAGGCGCAACTGTTAAGAACATACGTTTACCTTCTAACTTAGGTAACAACTCTACTTTCCCAACATCTTCCAAAGCCTGAGCAAATTTTAATAATAAAATTTCTCCCTGTTCTTTGTAAACAATTGCCCTACCTTTAAAATGCACATAAGCTCTAACTTTTTCACCATTCTCCAAAAAGCTTATTGCATGTTTTAGTTTAAACTGAAAATCGTGATCATTTGTATTAGGACCAAAACGAATTTCCTTAATTACAGTTTGTTTAGCGTTCGATTTAATCTCTTTCTGCTTTTTCTTCTGCTCGTAAACAAACTTACTGTAATCAATAATTCTACAAACCGGTGGTACTGCATTTGGAGAAATCTCTACCAAATCCAATTCCAGTTCATCAGCAAGCGCCAAAGCTTTAGCCAAAGGATAAATCCCTGGTTCAACATTATCGCCAGCTAAACGCACTTCGGGCGATTTAATAAACTGATTAATGTTATGTTCTGCTTCTTTTTTCTTAAAAGGTGGACGTGGTCCCCTGTTAAATCCTGGTCTTCCTAATGCCAAATTTGTACTATTTAATTAAACTGTTATTTCTTTTATTAATAAATTGTTGAATTCCTCCAACGTCATTTCGCCTAAATCTCCCTCACCATGTTTACGAACCGAAACTTTTCCTTCGGCCATCTCTTTATCGCCGATAATGAGCATGTAAGGGATTTTTTTAACTTCCGCATCACGGATTTTGCGACCGATTTTCTCATCTCGAAAGTCAATCAGCCCGCGAATATCGGAATTATTTAGCTCATCTAAAACTTTTTTTGCATAATCTTCATATTTTTCTGAAATAGGAAGAATTGTAAACTGTTCCGGACTTAGCCATAAAGGGAAATTTCCGGCACAATGTTCAATTAAAACGGCAACAAATCGTTCTAAAGAGCCAAACGGTGCACGGTGAATCATCACTGGGCGATGCTTTAAATTATCGCTACCGGTATATTCCAATTCGAAACGTTCTGGCAAGTTATAATCTACCTGTATAGTTCCCAGCTGCCACTTTCTACCTAAAGCATCCTTAACCATGAAATCCAGTTTCGGACCATAAAAAGCTGCTTCACCATATTCAACAACTGTATTTAAACCTTTTTCTTCGGCAGCTTCTACAATTGCGCTTTCAGCAAGTTTCCAGTTTTCATCAGAACCGATATATTTAGATTTGTTATCTGGATCTCTTAACGAAATTTGAGCGGTATAGTTTTCAAAACCTAAAGATTTAAATACATAAAGCACTAAATCGATTACTTTTTTAAATTCATCCTTAACTTGCTCTGGCATGCAGAACAAATGTGCATCATCTTGGGTAAAGCCACGCACACGAGTTAAACCATGCAACTCGCCACTTTGTTCGTAACGATATACAGTACCAAACTCTGCGAAACGAACCGGAAGATCTTTATAAGAACGTGGTTTGAATTTATACATCTCACAGTGGTGAGGACAGTTCATCGGTTTTAAGAAAAATTCCTCTCCTTCTTGCGGGGTTTTTATCGGCTGGAATGAATCTTTACCATATTTATCCCAGTGGCCGGAAGTAACATACAAATTTTTATTCCCAATATGTGGGGTAACCACTTGCTCGTAACCAGATTTTGATTGTGCCTTAGTTAAAAAGTTAACCAAACGCTCACGCAAAGCAGTTCCTTTTGGCAACCACATTGGTAAACCAGCACCCACTTTTTCTGAGAACATGAACAATTCCAATTCCTTACCCAACTTACGGTGATCGCGTTTTTTAGCTTCCTCGATCATTGCAAGGTACTCAGTAAGTTCACTTGCCTTAGGGAAAGTTACGCCATAAATACGGGTCAGCTGTTTTTTGGTTTCATCACCACGCCAATAAGCGCCGGCAACATTCATCAGTTTTACGGCTTTAACAAAACCAGTATTTGGAATGTGCGGACCGCGGCATAAATCGGTAAATTTACCTTGAGTATAGAAAGTAATTTTTCCATCCTCCAAACCATCAATTAGGTCTAATTTATACTCATCACCTTTTTCGGTAAAGTATTTAATTGCATCAGCTTTGCTTACACTTTCGCGAGTAAAGGTTTCTTTTTGCTTAGCCAGCTCAATCATTTTGGTTTCTATGGCTTTGAAATCATCCGAAGAAAATTCTTTCTCGCCAAAATCTACATCGTAATAAAAACCTGTTTCAATTGCTGGGCCAATGCCAAATTTAGTTCCTGGATAAAGCGCTTCTAAAGCTTCGGCCATTAAGTGGGCGGATGAATGCCAGAAAGTTGTCTTGCCTTCCGCATCGTTCCAAGTTAAAAGCTTAACGGAAGAATCTTCTTCGATTGGACGGGTTGAATCCCAAACTTGACCATTAACCTCAGCGGCTAATACGTTTCGAGCTAAACCTTCGGAAATTGACAATGCAATTTGATGGGCAGAAGTGCCCTTTTCGTACTGACGAACAGAGCCGTCAGGTAAAGTAATATTAATCATCTACAACTATGATTTTGTTCCTAATCCTTTGTTAAAACTTTGGAACGGTTTAAAAATATGGTGAATTCTAAATCACATACAAAGTGATTTTTATTTGGCGCAAAGATAGCGAAAGTTATTTGATTGGCTAAAATTTGGACAATTAATGTGTATAATCGTGATACAACTTAACTTATAGAATTTAAAAGGCCTGACAAGAGTATCTGTAAGTTAAAGACTTGCGAAGTTTCCCATCACACTCTTGCCCTTGAAACTTAGTAAGTCGAAACCAAACAACTTGCTAATTCAAGGAGTTTGGATTGGGAAGACTTTACAAGTTTTAAAACACAATTGGTGTGGGAGGTTTTGAATTGGAGACTGACGAAGTTTCCCATCACACTTTCCCTTGAAACTTCGTAAGTCGTAAAAAAAAAGCCTGCACAAATTAATGGGCAGGCTTAAATATTGCTTGAATGAATAATTAGTTCATTCCGAAGGTTCTTATTTGTCCACCACCACCTGGAGGCCGGTTGTTTCTAAAACGTTTCATCATGTTTTCCATTTTAGTTTTGTATTCCTCTTCGGTAATTAATTTAGCTTTTTTAGGGGCTGTAACATCTTTTGCACTTACATTTCTATATTCAATGCTCTTCGCAATAGAACTATTACCTCTACCTTCAATAGCTAAAACGGTTCCTTCTGTCCACATGTTAGGATTTGGAGAAAAATTGAAACCCAACTCGTTTGTGTACCAGATTTTGGTTTCTTCAACAACATTCTTATCCATATCCAAAAGCTTAATTGCTCTGGTTGATCTTACGATAACCTGCTTACAGGTAAAACCAAGAATTTTTTTAGTCGAATCTGTTTTAACAATTTCGATAGTTGGCGGTGCAACAGGTTTAGCTTTTGCTGTATCGCCAGGTGCTCTGTTCCCACCCATTCTCATAGATCCAATCGGACCACTTGTAGATAATGTTAATTTGCTCGGCATGTAATAAGTTGTATCGTTTAAATCGAAAACTTCAGTAAGTTTTTGATCTGCAAACGTGTAATAGTATTCACGATTACCGCCACCGCCACCAAAACGCATCATCATACGGCCCATTCCGCCTCCGTTTCCACCTCCACCAGCGCCATTACTGTCCTCAACTTCTTCTACTGGCATATAACTTGCATTAGTTGCCGTAAATAATAACTCGAAATTTGTCTTAAGTGCTGAAGACATTCTAGCTTTCTGCTGATCAGTTAACTGAATACCACTTGCAGATGCCATAGCAGCAGGATCTACCGTTGTTTCAAATTGTATAGCTCCAGAGGTTTTCTTTTGTGCATCAGCTATGGATACAATTGAGAAAATACTCATTAAAGCAAAAATTAATTTTTTCATTATATGTTGTTTTGTTGATTAGAGACTAAACTTGCTAAAAGGTTTAACAAAGGTATTGCAGATAAAACGTAAAGCTTGTTAATTTGTGTTAAATCTCTAGCAATCAGACGTAAAAAAATTGTTAGTATTCGGTACTTTCTAGCCAGCCATTACAAAGTACGTCTGCTATGTGCATTGTTTTAATCGGGAGATTATTCTTATCAATATAGCCTTGAAGATGTAAGAGACAGGATAAATCCGTCGAAATGATGTAATCTGCCTTTTGAGCCAACGCGTGATTAACCTTTTGCTCTGCCATGGCCGATGAAATTGCATCGAACTTAACAGCAAAGGTTCCACCGAAACCGCAGCACATATCGGTGTCTTCCATTTCCAGCATTTCCAATCCGTGCACTTTTGAGAGTAACTGACGAGGTTCATCCTTAATCTTGCATTCCCTTAATGCGCTACAAGAATCGTGATAAACGGCCTTTCCTTCTAGCTCGGCTCCGAAATAATCCTTCTTGGCTACGTGAATCAAAAAATCAGAAAGTTCCCAAATGTTCGATTGTAAACTACGGCATTTATTATGGACGATTGTATTGGTAAACAAATCGTTATACCCACTTTTAATCATTCCTACGCATGATGCTGAAGGTGCGACCACATAGGTATTTTCGGTAAAATCATTTAAAAATTTTGTCCCCACTTCTTTTGCTTCATCCCAATAACCAGCGTTATAAGCAGGCTGACCGCAACAAGTTTGTTTTGAGTTGTATTCTACCTTACAACCAGATTTCTCTAATAATCTTAAAGTGTTAAAAGCGGTTTCTGGATATAATTGATCGACAAAACAGGGCACAAATAATTCTACTTTCATAATAATCTTCAGGCTACAAACTTACGATTTTAGCAATTCTTTGCGTTCGATTTTTCGTAAAAGCACCAAAAAGATTAAGCCAACGATAAAAAATGAAGCCAATGCGATGATTGATTGACGCATATTATGTGTGAGCCCTTCTATCGAAGCAAAACTAAATAACCCAATAACAATGGCTAATTTTTCGGTGGCATCGTAAAAACTAAAAAAGGAGGCAGTATCTGTGGTGTGTTCTGGAATATGTTTAGAATACGTAGATCGAGATAATGATTGGATTCCGCCCATAATTAGGCCTACAATGGCAGCTAAACTATAAAATTGATATTCATTAACAATAGAATAACCATAAATACAGCATCCTATCCAAACCAATACAACAATTATAAGAACATTTACATTGCCCCATTTCTTTGCCAAAAGCGACATTAGCCATGCGCCTAAAATCGCAACCAATTGGATGATTAAAATAACCGCAATTAAACTTCCAGATTCTAATTTCAGCACTTTTGCACCAAAACCTGCTGCAGCTAGCATAATGGTCTGCACACCCATCGAATAAAAAAAGAAGGCAATTAAGTAGGTTTTTAAAAACTTCATTTTCCTTAACTGATTCCAGACCTTCACAAATTCGCCGAAGCTAACCTTAATAATACCTTCACCAACAAAACTTGTATTAGGCACATCTTTGGGCAATACCTTAAAAGGAATTTGCGCAAATAAGAACCACCAGATACCAACTAAAAGAAAAGAAATTTGAGCTGGTAGCGATTTATCGGTTATGCCAAAAATTTCTGGTTTCAATACAAATACAAAACATATCAACTGCAAGATTACGCTTCCGATATAGCCATACGAAAACCCCTGAGCACTTACCTTATCCTGATTTTCTGTTGAAGCAATTATTGGCAAATAAGCATTGTTAAACATTACGCCACCTACATAGCCCATTGCAGCCAAAACAAAGCAAATAATTCCCGCTTCCAAAGTTTCTAATTTGAAGAAAAACAAACCCATACAGGCAAACGAGCCAATGTAGGTAAACAATTTCATGAAAAATTTCTTCTTCCCCTTTGCATCGGCATAGGAAGATAATATTGGCAACAAAACCACCATTACCAAATAAGCAAAGGCCAATGCATAATTAGAGAGTACGGTGTTTATAAAGGTTTTGCCAAAAAATGTAACCTCATCTCCATGTTCTTTTGTTGTGGTAATGGCAACATAGTAAACCGGAAAAATTGTTGAAGTAATAACCAAGTTATAGGCAGAATTTGCCCAATCGAAAAAAGCCCAGGAGCGGATGGTTTTCTTATTGTCTTTTTCTATCATTTGTATTTAAAGCGGTTAACGGTTTGATGTGGTTAGTTGGTTAACTGTTAAATAAATTAACCAAACACTGGCTAAAGATAATACTTCTTCCCATCAGATTTTATCTTGCCGGCATCTAATAATTCTCGGATGGCTTCTATCCTATCATTTTCATTTCCGATCTTAATATTGGATACCAAATCATCTAAGCCTAACGCTTGTTGCTGTAACAAAGAAATGATTTCGAAATCGAGCTCATCGTTAATCTGATTTTCATTTTCGGCTCGCTTTTCTGCTAAACAAACATCGCAAACACCACATTTTGTAGCGTTGTGTTCATCAAAATAATTAAGCAACTGAATGCTTCTACAAATATGTGATGATGCGTAGGCAACAACAGCATTGACTTGCTTTAGCAGGATTTCTTTTCTTAGTTCGAGGTACTTAAAATCGACATCGAAGTGATCCATATCTACCCGCGGGCGAACATATTGCAATTGTGGCTGATCTGTTTGCTGAATGTAGGTAAGCATTTCTATCGACTGCAATTTATTTAGCAAAGCGATTACATCTTTGTAGGAGATTCCGATTTTCTTCGCTAAATCTGCTTCATTTATTTTTACGAAACCATCAAATGCGCCACCATGAGAACGAAGTATGGTTTTAATTACATTATCATAAGCTTTATTTTCTATTTGAAAGCGATAAACATCTTCATGACTTACAATAAACATCATTCTTGAGGGCAGGAAAACACTTTCTGACAAGGTAATATAGCCATCGTGCTCTAAAAATTTCAACGCAGAAATCGTTTTTAAAACACTAATATTAAATCGTTTACAAAAATCGGCTATATCGAAAGTAAAAGTTAATCCTTCTCCGGCGCCAAAAGCCAACTGAAAATAATTACCTAAGTAATGATAGGTTTTTCTAATGTCATCACTCGAAGGAAAACTATTAATGTATCGTGCTTCCAAACTCAAAACATCAGATTGATTGGCCAACAAAACGGCGTAACTTCGTTTTTCATCTCTACCGGCTCTTCCTGCCTCCTGATAGTAGGCCTCCAAACTTTCGGGCAAATCTAAATGGACAACGGTTCTAACATCGGCCTTATCTATTCCCATACCGAAGGCATTGGTAGCCACCATAATTCTGGTTTTATTCTGCTTCCATTCTTCCTGTTTTTTAAATCTCAGATCACGTTCTAAACCGGCATGATAAAAATCAGCCTTAATCTGGTTGCGATTAAGAAAATTAGAAACCTCTGCAGTTTCCCTTCTGTTGCGAACGTAAACCAGTCCTGTTCCATTTACATTTCTGCAAATATCAATCAGTTTTTTATATTTATCTTCTTGATTAAAAACAACATAAGACAAATTATCTCGAGCAAAACTTTTAACAAAAATCTGTGGATCTTTCATTTCAAGCTTATCCAAAATGTCTTTTCGAACAAATTCTGTGGCTGTTGCGGTTAATGCCATAACCGGAACATCGGGGTGGATCTCTCTCAGTTTGGCAATCTGCTGGTATGGAGGACGGAAATCATAACCCCACTGAGAAATACAGTGTGCCTCATCAACTGCGATAAGATTAACATTCATGTAAGAAATCCGCGTTCGAACCAGATCAGAAAGCAACCGCTCTGGCGATAAATAAAGGAATTTTATTTTACCATAAATACAGTTATCGAGTAAAATATCGATTTCGCGCTTCCCCATTCCTGCGTAGATGGCTATTGCTTCAATTCCTTTTGATTTAAGATTTTCAACCTGATCCTTCATCAAAGCAATTAGTGGAGAAACTACAATACAAATGCCCTCTTTAACTAATGCGGGCACTTGAAAACAAATAGATTTTCCACCTCCAGTTGGAAGAAGTGCCAAACTATCTTTTCCTTCTAAAACCGAAGTAATAATATCCTGTTGTAAGGGCCTAAAAGCTGAGTGTCCCCAATATTTTTGTAAAATCTCTATTGCTGTCATAAATCGGCAGTATCAAAACTATAAAAAAGCATCTGATATTACTAAATTGCGCTACAATTAATCCTGGTTTAATGAAACACCTCTACATAGTCACTGCTCTCCTACTAATTATTCTTACCTCAAATGCCCAAGAAAAGAAATGGGACGTAGAAAAATATCAAGGTACTACAAAAACCATCAACGTAAATACGGATGAAGGTACGTGGATGAATCTCGACGTAAGCCCTGATGGACAAGAAATTGTTTTCGATTTGCTTGGCGATATTTATTCAATGCCTTTTAGCGGAGGTGTTGCAAAATTAATTAGTGGTGGCATCGCCTGGGATGTTCAACCCAGATTTAGCCCCAATGGAAAATACATCTCTTATACCAGCGATAAAAGTGGTGGCGACAATATCTGGATTATGAACCGGGATGGTTCCAACAAAAAGCAGGTTACCAAAGAAAGCTTTAGATTATTAAATAATGCCACTTGGATGCCCAACAGCGAATATTTGATTGCTCGGAAACATTTTACGGCAAGCCGATCTTTAGGGGCAGGCGAAATGTGGATGTACAGCATAAACGGTGGCGATGGCGTACAGCTTACAAAACGAAAAAATGACCAACAAGATGCAGGAGAGCCAAATGTTTCGCCAGATGGGAGGTTTTTATATTTCAGTGAAGATGTAAGTCCTGGACCTAATTTCGAATATAGCAAAGATCCAAATGGAACCATTTACGCCATTCGTCAATTAGATTTAACAACTGGAAAATTAACAACTTTAATTAACGAACAAGGCGGTGCATGCAGACCCCAGGTTTCTCCGGATGGAAATTTAATTGCTTTTGTAAAACGCGTTCGTTTAAAATCGACACTTTACGTTCAGAATATTAAAACTGGTGAGGAATGGCCGGTGAATGAAGATTTATCTCACGATCAGCAAGAAACTTGGGCAATTTTTGGAGTTTACCCAAACTTTGCGTGGACACCAGATAGCAAAGCCTTGGTTTTTTATGCAAAAGGAAAAATTAGAAAAACAGAGGTTGGAACATTAATTAATAGTGATATTCCATTTCAGGCAAATACCATTCAAACCGTTCAAAAGGCTTTACATTTCGAACAACAGGTTTTCAGCAACGATTTTTCTGCGAAAATGCTTCGTCAGTTAACCACATCGCCTGATGGCAAAACGATTGTATTTAATGCTGCAGGTTATCTTTACAAACAAGAAATGCCAAACGGCACTCCAGAGAGACTAACCAATGGTTTAGATTTTGAGTTCGAACCGAGTTTTAGTCCGGATGGTAAATTTGTAATCTTTACAACATGGAGTGATGAGCTGCGTGGTGCCATTAAACGAGCGGATTTAAAATCTGGCAAAACCATTACGCTAAGCGATGAAAAAGGTTTTTATTATTCGCCACAATACTCTACCAAAGGCGATAAAATTGTTTTCAGAAAAGGTAGTGGAAATGATGTTTTAGGTTATAATTATGGTAGAGGAACAGGAATTTTTGTTATGCCAGCAAATGGTGGTTCTAAAATTTTGGTGTCAGAAAATGGAATCAGACCACAGTTTAACAACACCGATACCAGAATTTATTTTCAAAGTTATGCTGACGGGAAAAAGGCTTTAAAGAGTATCGATTTAAATGGCGCTAACGAAAGAACACATTTCACATCTCAATATGCTAATCAATTTGTAATTAGCCCCGACAATAAGTGGTTGGCATTTAATGAGCTCTTTAATGTGTACATCACACCGATGATTAACGTTGGAACAGCTCAAGATGCTTCTGCGGGCAATAAATCAATTCCTGTAGCAAAAGTAACCACCGATGGCGGAACTTATATACAATGGAGTGCAGATAGTAGATATTTACATTGGACGTTAGGTCCAAAATACTTCACGGTTGATGTAAATGGTGCCTTTAATTTTGATGGAACAACACCAAAAACAGAAGCTTCATCAACAGATATAAACTTAACCTTAAAAAGCGATGTTCCAACGGGAATAATTGCCTTGAAGGGAGCACGGATAATTTCGATGAAAGGTGATGAAGTAATTGAGAACGGAACAATTTTAACAGATGGAAATAAAATTACGGCAATTGGCAAAGCAGATGCAATCACCATTCCGGCAAATGCCAAAGTAATTGATGTAAATGGAAAAACCATAATGCCAGGAATTATTGATGTTCATGCGCATCTACGCACCAGTCCTGATGGAATTACGCCACAGGCAGATTGGAGTTATATGGCAAACTTGGCTTTTGGAGTTACAACTTCTCATGATCCTTCTAGCAATACAGAAATGGTTTTTAGTCAAAGCGAAATGTTAAAAGCCGGTAGAATGGTCGGGCCAAGAGTTTACTCAACAGGTTCGATTTTGTATGGAGCAGATGGCGATTTTAAAGTGGTTATAAATAGTTTAGATGATGCTTTGGCAAATCTTCGCAGGTTAAAAGCTGTAGGTGCATTTTCAGTTAAATCTTACAATCAGCCAAGAAGAGAGCAACGCCAACAAATATTGGAAGCGGCCAGACAGCTGAAAATGGAAGTGGTTCCTGAAGGTGGTTCAACATTTTTTACCAATATGAACATGATCGCAGATGGGCATACCGGGATTGAACATAGCATTCCTGTTTTACCTGTTTATAAGGATGTTACAAGCTTTTGGAATAGTACCGAGGTTGGCTATACGCCTACTTTAATTGTAGCTTATGGTGGCCAATGGGGTGAAAATTATTGGTATGATAGGACGAATGTTTGGGAAAACGAGAAGCTTATGACTTATACTCCACGTTCTATCATTGATTCGAGAGCAAGACGCAGAACTACTTCAGAGTACAGCGATTATAACCACATTGATATTGCAAAGGCAGCCAAACAGATTGCCGATGGTGGTACAAAAGTAAATTTAGGCGCCCACGGACAAATTCAGGGTTTGGGTGCACATTGGGAACTATGGATGCTGGTTCAGGGTGGATTTTCTCCCCTTCAGGCCATTAGAGCAGCAACATTAAATGGCGCTTCTTATTTAGGAATGAATAAGGAAATAGGATCTTTAGAGATTGGCAAACTTGCGGATTTGGTTATTATGGATGCGAATCCATTAGATGATATCAGAAATTCAGAAAAGATTAAATATGTTATGATTAATGGTCGACTTTACGATAGCGCTACGTTAAACGAAGTTGGGACTAGAGAAAAATTGCGCAACAAATTGTGGTTCGAAAATGCGAAAGGAAACGGTTATATCGTTCCTGTAGGAGAATCGGAAACTTGGACTTTTACTGTTCCACATTGCGATTAAATTAGTTGCTTTACCATGTAAGGAATGTAAGCTTCATTTAAGCTCAAAGTCTTATATTTTCTTACATTCCTTATATGGTTAGTTTCTATAAAACCAACAACCCAAATTCCCTCAAAGTATTTATTGGTTTAGAGTACCAGAACAATTCAAAGTTTTCTATCTTGGATTCGAAATCAGATTTTACTTCAGCAAAGTTGTAAACTTTTTCATTTGAAATGTGGATTTTTTCCAAAAATGAAATCAACCACTCACCTTCTTTTTTATTGGTTTGAACGGTAAAACTTTCACGTTTATCATGAAAAGTTAGCGACGCCATTTCCCATGTATTCCCTTTTTTCGATTTGGTAAAGAATTCCGCTGATGGACTTCCTCCTATCCACACCACTTTTGCAGTCAGTTTGGTACTAAATTGATTATCATCATTTAATGCTTTTTCAATAAAATCAGCAGGTATTTTAGTTCTGGGAATTTTAAAATCAAACCAATCCTGCAATTCATAATCTAAACAAATTCCATGCATAAAATTAAATAGGGATTTCTTTAATCCATAGCTAAATTTATTGTGGTCGATACCAGTCTTATCAATATAATTAATGTCGTTATTGGCGAAACTTCCAATCGTTTCAGTTTCTTTAACCACACCAAATCTTTCGGGATACATGCCCACAGGACTGTGTGCCGTCATAGCGAATTGATGCCAAAAACCTGATTGTAAAACACCTGCCTCAAACAACTGACGAACCATCTCCAAGCTATCGACCGTTTCCTGAATGGTTTGCGTTGGGTAACCATACATCAAATATGCATGAACCATAATACCAGCAGCCGTGAAATTACGGGTTACTTTTGCCACCTGTTCAACCGTTACGCCTTTATCAATCAGTTTTAATAAACGGTCTGATGCCACTTCCAAGCCACCAGAAACCGCAATACAACCCGAAGCATTTAATAACAAACATAAATCTGCAGTAAAGCTTTTTTCGAAGCGGATATTTGTCCACCAAGTTACGGCCAATTTCCTGCGGATGATTTCCAATGCTACCTCACGCATCAAGGCCGGGGGCGCTGCTTCATCAACAAAATGAAAACCGTTCTGACCTGTTTTGGCATATAAATCTTCAATTCTATCTACAATTTGCTTAGCCTGAACGGGCTCGTAAACCTTAATGTAATCTAAAGAAATATCGCAGAAAGTGCATTTTCCCCAATAACAACCATGCGCCATGGTCAATTTGTTCCATCGTCCATCGCTCCACATGCGGTGCATGGGGTTTACAATTTCAATTACCGAAATGTATTTATCCAAAAGTAAACCTGTATAATCGGGAGTTCCAAGGTCTGCTTGTTTATAATCTTTTCTAAATGAATCATTTTTATAAACAACTTCGCCATTTTCTAGCAAAAACGTACGTTTATACATTTGCATTTCTGCAGGCACAAATCCGCTAATGTTTTGGATCAGCAAATCAATTGGCAATTCGCCATCATCCAAAGTAATGAAATCAAAAAATTCAAAAACACGCTTATCAGAAAGTGAACGCAATTCGGTATTTGGGAAACCGCCACCCATCGAAATTTTAATTTCAGGATAATTGGTTTTTACCCATTGTGCACAACGAAAGGCACTGTATAAATTTCCAGGAAAAGGAACAGAAATTAAAAACAGTTTCGGTTGGATAGCTTCTATTTTATCCTTTAAAACTGAAATTAAAATATTGTCAATATATGTTGGTTGTTGGTATAATGCATTATAAAGTTCGTCAAAAGAATTTGCGCTTCTGCCCAAGCGTTCAGCATATCGGCTAAAACCAAAGTTTTCATCAATGCACTCTACAATATAATCTGAAATGTCTTCGAGATAAAGTGTTGCCAAATGTTTCGCTTTATCCTGTGTTCCCATTGCACCGAAAGCCCAATCGAGTTCTTCCAATTGCGCAAATCGAGATGCCTGAGGAAGAAAATCATCACCACAAATTTGAAGTGCCAATGTTGGATTTTTGCCTTGCAAGAAAGCAATTACCGCATCAATCGTTTTTAAGTATTCATCTTTTAAAGCTAGAATACGCTTTGCATTATCGCTTATTGGCCTCTGATTATTTACGGCAAATAAGTCGTTCAATCCTTTTTTTGAAAACAATTCTAAAATCACTTCAATGCCTAAATCGGCTTGGCTTGAAGATATATTCTTGGTATTCAAAAATCCTTTTATATACGCCGTTGCTGGATATGGGGTATTCAGTTGGGTAAATGGTGGCGTAATGGCAAAGATTTCGGTTTTCAAAGGGAAATTGTTTTTTTTTTGCAAAAGTAAGGGAATTTTAGAAGATTAGTCGCTTTTAATGCTATCATTAAAGGTTCGTCATTTCGAGCGAAGTCGAGAAATCCTTGTAATTGTTTTACTTGATTCAAAGATTTCTCCATTACGGTAAGCTCCAGTCGAAATGACGACTTATTGAAAATTCAAATATTTATAAGACAAAACCTCTTTCAATACATTCATTACAGATTCGTCATTTCGAGCGAAGCCGAGAATCCTTGTAATTGGTTTACTTGGTTCAAAGATTTCTCCATTCCACTGCGTCGCGGTCGAAAGGATGACTCTTAGAGAATACATTAAACTAAATCCACAATCCAAACGTTTTACAAATACATCAATACCTTTTTCTAACTGAATGAAAGTCTTTAATTTCTTTTTTATACTGCTTTTTGCGCAAATCAGCTTTGCTCAAAAAACATTTATTTTCCCTAAAATAAAGTCACAAGGAAATTCGATAGAACAACTTACGCCGAATAATTGGACCGTAATTGAAACAGCAAGCGGCGATTTAAATAACGATGGAACTGGCGATTTAGCCGTGATTTTCGAATCGAATAAGATTGCGGATGAAACCAGAACTTATGGTGATAATAACTCAGAAATTATAAAGGAAACACAAAAACCTCGAATTCTGGCCATTTATTTTAAGGATAATTCTTCAGGAAATTATCACTTATCTACCCAAAACAACGATTTCATTTTGCGCTCAGAAGAAGGTGGGAAACTTGGCGACCCGCTTAATCAAATTGGAATAAAAGACCAACAGTTATATCTTCGCTTTCAGGGTGGTGCAGAGTGGCGCTGGGAAATGGGCTATACCTTTAAGTTTGAAAACAAAGATTGGTTTTTAACGAGTGCGATAAACCTCTACTTCAATCAAAATACTGGCGATATGACTGAAAGGGTTTACGATTTCAGAACCCGTGAGCTATTTACCACCGTTGGTAATTTGCATCGAAGAGATATAGCCAATCGTAAAACAAGCGAAGTGCTTTATTTTTCGCAATTGAAAACTTTTAAAACCTTTAAAAAGCCCTGGGCTTGGGAAATTATGCCGAATGTTTATTTGTAGGTTGCTAAACAGTTATTGCTAGGTATATAACCTTCTGCCACGGAAACACAGAATACTCAGATATACGGAAATCGATATAACGGTCGTCATTGCAAGGTATGAAGCAATCTTAATGCGCTAAATTTAATGGCGATAGTAGTAGGGCTGCTCCGTGCCTCGCAATGACGAATATTTTGAAACTAAATATTTTGTGCTATCACAAATCCACTTGCCCAAGCCCATTGAAAGTTATAACCACCTAACCAGCCCGTAACATCCAGACATTCGCCTCCAAAAAAAAGATTTGGAATTTTCTTGCATTCTAAGGTTTTAGAAGAAATTTCATTGGTGTCAATTCCGCCACGCATCACTTCAGCCTTATCATAACCTTTATCGCCAGCTGGTTTAACTTTAAATTCGTGTATGGTTTGTTCGATTAATTGAATTTCTGTATTTGTTAAGGACGCAACAGGTTTGGTTAAGGGTAAAAACTTGCCTAAAGCATCAGTAAACTTTTTGGTGTAGAAGCGGTTTAACAAAGTTGATAACAGAGTTTTTCCATTTGATTTTCGCTCCTCATCCAAAAGTAAAACGATATTGTGATGTGGCAATAAATTAATATTCACTACTTCGCCCCTTCTCCAAAAAGATGAAATCTGTAAAATCGCCGGTCCGCTTAAGCCCCAATGTGTAAATAAAATATTCTCCTCGAAAGAAATTTCATCATTACTCACTTCGCAAAAAACCGAATTGCCCGAAAGTTGGGCAAACCAATCTTCATCTTTTCCGGTAATGGTTAAAGGAACTAATGCCGGAGCCGTTTCTATAATTTTTAAATCGTGTTTACGGGCAAATCGTAAGGCAAAATCTGTTGCACCCATTTTTGGAATTGGTAATCCACCTGTTGCAATAACAAGCTTTTCAGCCATTAAGACAATCTTTTTACCATTCTTTTCATAAGTAACGCTGAAACCATCTGATAAGATTTCAATATCTTTAACATCGGCATTGCATCGAATTTCCTGACCAAAATCTTCGCAAATGGAGGTAAAAACCTGAACCACATCCTTCGCATTTTTTTCATCGGGAAATAATTGTCCTAATGTTTTTTCTTTGCCTTGAATGCCATAAGTTTCAAAAAAGCTAATGGTATCGTCAACTGTCCATTGGGTAAATGATGATTTAATAAAGTGAGGATTGGCAGAGATAAATTGTTCAGCAGAAGCAAACTGGTTGGTATAATTACAACGACCACCGCCTGAAATCAGAATTTTGGCACCTGGTTTTTCGTTCTTTTCAAGTACAATTACTTTTTTACCCAAATAGCCGGCTTGTACCGCACACATCAATCCGCAAGCACCTGCACCAATAATTATTGCATCAGCATTCATTTGGCAAAGTTAGAAGTTTTAGGTTTATAGTAGCGACTTGTTTTAATAGCCCCGATTGCAGTGGAAAGCTTTTTGGTGTAGCAACTATAAATAGATTGTCATGCTGAGGTACGAAGCATCTGCAACCTATGAAACAGATGCTTCGTACCTCAGCATGACAGAAGTTAAAAAAACTTGTAACATAAAGCGGGACTGATTTTTAATAGCTGTGGTGTAATTGCGCTTCAAAAAACTTATGATACAAATTAACCATTGTTCCTTTATCCATCTTCTTTTTGCTATTTTTGCATTTCAAAAAATCTATCTTATTAATGGCAAAACAGATTAGCGAATTAAAACTGGGCATTTTAGGTGGTGGACAATTGGGCAGAATGCTCATTCAGCATGCCATAAATTACAACGTAACTTCTTTAGTTTTAGACCCTGACCCTGATGCGCCTTGCAAACACATTGCAAACCATTTCGAAAACGGCTCAATAACGGATTTTGATACCGTTTACAACTTCGGTAAAAAAGCAGATATCATTACCATCGAAATTGAAAAAGTAAATATTGAGGCTTTGGAACAACTCGAGAAAGAAGGAAAGATGGTTTTTCCACAATCAAGGGTAATTCGATTAATTCAGGATAAAGGTATTCAAAAACAATTTTTCAAGGAAAATGATATTCCTACCGCTCCTTTCCAAATTGTAAATACGAAAGAGGACATCGAGAATAGCCACTTCCATTTTCCCTATATATTAAAGTTGAGAAAAGATGGTTACGACGGTAAAGGCGTAATGAAAATCAATCATGCATCCGATTTAGATAAAGCTTTTGATGCGCCTTGCATTATCGAAAAACTGGTTGATTTTGAAAAAGAAGTTGCGGTTATTGTGGCTCGCAATTCAAACGGTGATATGAAAACTTTTCCAATGGTTGAGATGGAATTTAATCCAGAAGCGAATCTGGTTGAGTTTTTGATTTCTCCATCTACATTTGCGGAAAGCTTGCAACAAAAGGCAGAAAATATCGCAAAAAACATTGCCTCATCAATGAACATTACTGGTATTTTAGCCGTTGAAATGTTTGTTTGTAAAGATGGCGAACTTCTGGTAAATGAGGTTGCCCCTCGTCCACACAATAGTGGCCACCAAACAATAGAGGGCAATTATGTATCGCAGTTCGAACAACATTTACGATCGATTTATAATTTGCCATTGGGCGATACAAGCAGCATTACCAATGCCATTATGATAAACCTATTGGGCGAAAAAGGTTCGGAGGGTGTGGCGAAATACGAAAATTTAGAGAAGATTTTAGCTATTGACGGTGTTTACGTTCATCTTTATGGAAAGAAATATACCAAACCATTCCGTAAAATGGGTCACGTAACCATTGTTGATATTGATAGAGAAAAGGCCATTGAAAAGGCTAGATATGTACAAAGAACATTGAAAGTAATTGCTTAGACGAGCAAAGAACAAGGATTAAGGAACAAGGATTTAAAGTTAAAACAAATATAATGAGTGCGAAAGTAGGAATAATAATGGGCAGCAAATCTGATTTACCTGTTATGCAAGATGCGGCTGATGTATTAAAAGAATTTGGGATAGACTATGAAATTACGGTAGTTTCTGCTCATAGAACTCCAGAACGGATGTTTAATTATGCAAAAGAAGCACAAGGCAGAGGTTTAAAAGTGATTATTGCTGGTGCTGGTGGCGCTGCGCATTTACCTGGAATGGTGGCATCAATTACCACGCTACCTGTTGTTGGTGTTCCGGTAAAATCCTCAAATTCTATTGATGGCTGGGATAGTATCTTATCCATTTTGCAAATGCCAAATGGTATTCCTGTAGCAACTGTAGCTTTAAACGCGGCTAAGAATGCTGGTTTACTGGCTGCTCAAATTTTAGCAACTGCTGATGAATCTTTGATGGAAAAAATGCAAGCTTACAAAGATGAGTTGAGAAGAAAAGTTGAGGAAAGTGCTGATGGCCTTTAGTCCGAAGTCGGCAGTCCGATGATTTGACGTATTAATTAAACGCCATGACTTCGGTCTTCCGACTTCTAACTTTCCGACTAGTTTAATTCAAACTCGGATCTGATGGAAAATTACTTACATGAGCATATTTTGGACCCAAATTTACAATCACATCTCGCCAAAGTTTTTCATCATCAACATTAAAAATAATATCCGGGTTCGAAACATCGCTTACCATCCAAGAGTTCTGCTCTAATTCTCTATCCAATTGCCCGTCATCCCAACCAGAATATCCCATAAAGAACTTAATTTCCTCTTCGCTTATCGCATTGGTATTGATTAAAATTTTCAAAGTTTCAAAATTTCCGCCCCAGTAAAGACCATTTCCAATAGGCTCGCCACTTTGAAGCTTATCATAACATCTATGAATAAAATGAAGCGTATCTGTTGCTACGGGGCCACCGAAATAAATGTGGTTATTTCCCTCCCACAAATCTTGCATAATATCGCTTAAAATTAAGTTGCCAATTTGGTTTAAAATATAACCAACGGAACCATCATCATCATGTTGCGTTAATAAAACAACAGATCGCTTAAAATTCGGATCGGCCATAAAGGGTTCTGAGATGAGTAATCGGCCTGTTTTAGGTTTTATATTGTTCAGCATGATAATTATCATTTGTTGCACCATAAAAGATGCCTATTTTTGTTAAATGCAAGTTACAAATGAATTTCTACAAAACCTGCGCCAAGATTACAAAAGCGCAACGTTAGATGAAGCTGACGTAGATAACAATCCGATTACACAATTTAAAAAATGGTTTGACCACGCCGTTGAGGCCAAAATTTACGAGCCCAATGTAATGACTTTAGCAACGGCAGATAAATCTGGAAGACCAGATGCCCGAATTGTTTTGCTTAAAGGTGTTGATGAAGATGGTTTTCGCTTTTTCACGAATTATTTGAGTGCTAAAGGAAAAGAGTTAAAAAGGAATCCCTACGCTTGCCTGGTTTTCTTTTGGCCGGAACTAGAAAGACAGGTTAGAATAGAAGGATCAGTAGAAAAATTAGATAAAGAAACTTCTGAAGCTTACTTTTTAACCCGCCCTAAAGCCAGCCAAATCGGTGCTATTGTTTCTCCACAAAGCCAGATTGTACCCAATAGGGCTTTTTTAGAAGAACGATTTGAAGATTTCAGCAAAAAAAATGAGGATAAAATGGTTGCCAAACCGGCACATTGGGGTGGTTATATTGTTAAGCCAACAAGAATAGAATTTTGGCAAGGAAGACGAAGCCGATTGCATGATAGAATAAATTACGAGTGGGTTAAAAAAGAATGGGTTAAAACCAGATTAGCACCATAATTAAAATGCCTTTAAATAAATAAAGGTCAGCTATCCAGCAAGACCTTTATTTTAACTAATCATTAACTAACCTAAATTTACTAGGAAGTACTTTTATAAAAACGCTTCGATTGTTCAAATCTTTGCAGTATATTTTCTGTGTCAGGATCGATTAAACGGTTATTTCGTTTTCTTGATGGATCAAAAATCCTCTAAAAAAACTGCATTCTAACAGTTGTATCGATGAATAATTGGTATGTCTCGACGAAATTTAAATTAAGAAAAATTAACATCCGTGTTAACATTTTTTAACTTTATTAATTTGAAAATCAGCATATTATACACTAATAATTAAGCAGAAAATGCATCTAAATTTTTGATTAGAATGTTTAAAAAATTAAAAAGCCGAGGCAGATACCAAACTCCTTTTAAAGAATTTGTTATTTACCTCGACTTTAAAATCAAAAACAGCTAAGCTTAGTAGCCAGCGTTTTGAGCAATATTTGGGTTGGCATTTAACTCATCTGTTGGAATAGGCCAAATGTATCTGTAATCGCTATAGGCAATTGCAGCTTTAGCAGCTGCAGTAGTTGGTCTTAAAACCGCATCCCAATTTGATCCTGTTCCGCTTAAGGCTGTTACTAAGATTTTAGCAGGAATTCCTCCGCCAGCAACTTGGAAATTTGCATCTTGAGAAAGCCTTGTAATATCTGGCCATCTTCTGCCCTCACCAGCAAACTCAATTCTTCTTTCGTTTAAAATGGCTTGGGTTAAAGCATTTTGTGATGCAAAACTCGAGATTGTGTATTGACTTGCCGTTGGCACAGCACGGTTTCTAACCGCATTTAATAGCGTTAATGCTCTTGTATCTAAAGCTGTAGTTCTAGAATAAGCTTCGGCTACGTTTAACAAAACTTCAGCATATCTAATTATTGGTGCATAATCGGTTTTGTTTGTGTAATCTCTAAACTTGTAGTTAAAGAAATATTTTGCACCTGTTGTAGTTTGCTGAATCTGCAACAGAGTTCTTCTTGTATCGCCAGTAACCCAAAAAGAGGCGTTATACAAATTTGGGCTTGTGGCTACCAATCCACGGCCACCTAAACTGGCTGGCCCAAACATGTTGGCTAAAGCTCCATTTACGCCACCGTTTGCAGCGGCACTGTTTTCGATAGAAAATATAGACTCTGTATTATTGCTGAAACCCGTAAATGGTCCATCGGGAGAAGCCGTTAAGGCATAATTACCTATTGGACTTGTAAATGGTGCTGTGGTTGCCGATGTACCCAATTTTGCACCTTCAGTAATCACTCCAGCAAAATCATTCATATGAAGTTTTACCCTGGTTTTTAATGCAATTGCAGCGCCTTTAGTTGCTCTAGTAATTGCATAAGTAGATCGGGTAGCAGGCAAATTCGCTTCTGCATAATCCAAATCCGCTAAAATTTTAGAATAATCTTCTGCTACGGTTCCTCTTGGTACCTGGATTTGTGCTGAAACTGCATCTGTAGAATTTACGGCAACGGTACGGTAAGGAATTCCAATGTTGCTTCCATTTCCATCAACGTAAGGGCGAGAAAAATTGATCACCAGTTCGTGATGTGCCAAGGCTCTCAAAAATCTAGCTTCTGCAGCATATTGAGTAGAAACTGCTGTAGTAATTGTACCCTTTGCAGCCGCAGCTTCTACCCCAGCAATTAAAATATTACACTGATTAATTAGAGCATACAAATTACTCCAAAGGTTGATGTTGTTTGCCGTTGTAGAGGTATAAGTAGATTCATAAGTAATCTGGTAAAAAGTCGCCAGATTCACCATGTCTTCTCCCCTCATTTCACCTTGTTCTATCGAAGCGGCACCAAATGGATAACCTCTACCCGAACCTCCGTTATAAGAACCTACAGCAGCGGTATTGTAAACACCTGCGGCAACCAGTTCTATGTTTGCTGGGGTATCAAAAGCTGTTGCTTCTGATAAGGAGTTAATGGGATTTAACTCTGTATATTTTTGGCAGGATGATACTGTTAACAGGGTTAAAAGCAATCCCCCAAAGGCCAATTTATTTTTTATATTAAAAAATTTCATATCGTGTATTCTTAAAATCCAACATTTAAACCAACCAAAAACGTTCTAGCTTTTGGATTTGTATTGTAATCTAAACCAGCCTGGCTATTGGTTGATGTGCTATAATTTAATTCAGGATCTAACCCAGAGTAAGGCGTAATTACAAATGCATTTTGCACTTGAGCATAAATGCGTAGTCGGCTGAGTTTAATTTTATTGGTTAATGAAGTTGGGAACGAATAACCCAAAACAATATCTTGAGCTCTAATAAACTTACCATCTTCTACAAAACGAGAAACTGTGCTAGAAGTTAAATTGATAAAAGCATCTCTACCGTAATATAATTTGGGCACATCGGTTACCTGTCCAACGGTTGTCCATCTATTTAAAATCTCCGCTCCGTTATTTAAGAATTTCTGATTTAACAAACTTTCCTGACGGGTAATATTCATCACTTTGTTACCACCAGAAAAAACCATGTTAATATTTAAATCGAAACCTTTGTAACTGAAGTTGTTTACGAACCCACCATAATAGGTTGGGTTAGATTGACCCAAAATCTTTTTATCTGCAGCAGATAATGTGGTGGCCGTAGTTAAAGCAGTTGGATTTGCAGGATCATAATTATAGTACGTTTGATTGGCAATATTTCCCTGAATTACCTGCCCATTTGCCTTAACATATAATGGATTACCGTTGGCAGCATTTACGCCTGCATATTCGTAGCCATATAATGAACCTATCGATTCTCCAACTCTATTGATGTTATACGTATAAGTAATATCGGAGTTGTTGTTTGATAATTGAGTAATTTGATTTTTAACCAAAGTTAAGTTGAACGATGTATTCCACTTAAATGGTGTACTTCTTAAAATATCTGCATTAACCGCAAACTCATAACCTTTATTGTACATTTTACCAACGTTTTGGTTAATCGAGTTTCCTGGAACACCCAACGAAGGTGCCGTTGGCGCAGCTAAAATCAAATTATCGATGTTGTTTTTAAAATAATCGGCAGTAATGGTAATGCGATTATCAAAAAGTGTTGCGTCGATACCAACATCATATTTCCCACTGGTTTCAAATTTTAATGAACTATTTCCAACCTGAGTATAGGCTAATCCACTTTGAACGCCATAAGTTGCTGCACCAAAGGTTCCTGCAAATGGATAGTTGCCAATATCGGTATTACCAGTTTTAGCATAACCACCACGGATTTTCAAGTCGTTAATAAACTTTAACGATTCGCTATCCTTAATAAAACTTTCTTGAGAAATCCTCCATCCTACTGAAACACCAGGTAATTTTGCACTTTGATTACCTAAAGGAAGTGAAGAAATCGCATCGATACGATAAGTACCGGAAACTAAATAACGATCTTTATAAGCATAATTTGCTCTGGCGAAATACGATTTATAAGCATTTTCTGAAACACCACCACCAATACCATAAGTAGATTGAGTTAATGAATTACTGATGATGTTTTCTCCACTAAAGAAAGTACTTGATAACTGTGATCCGCTGGCATAAAATGATCTGTCTTTCGATTTTTGATATTCGATACCTACAACCGCACCGAATGAATGATCGCCAATTGTTTTTGAATAATTCAAGGTATTGGTCCAGCTGTATCTAAATCTTGGGATATACTGTTGCAACTCATAACCTTTCGTTGCACTTCCACCATCGCCATGTAAAGGATCTAAATATTGATAATCTTCGCCAAAAATATTCATTGTAGAAATTTGCGAGCGAAGATTTAAGCCATCGATAATTTTTAAATCAGCAAAACCATTTCCCATAAGCGTAAAGGTTTGGTTTCTAAAAATGTTGTGATCCAATACATATTTTATATTGGTATAGTTATCATCAATCTCTTTTAAGTTGGCTCCCTTACCTAAGCGAGCATTATCCGAACTTAAGTTGTAAGAACCATCTGCGTTAAAAGCACCAACGTTAGGCAATGCCCTAATGGCATTTCCAACATTTCCAGATAATGAACTTGTACCAGAGTTTAATCCAAAATTGGTTACATAAGAACCTGTGGCACTCATGCCAAAGGTTAGTCGATTGCTTAAAGCTTTTTGCTCAAACTTACCAGAAAACTGATATTTGGTTTGGCTATTTGCCGTTATAATACCCTTCAAATCTGCATAACCTAAAGAGAAGTAATAATTCGATTGATCTGTAGCGCCACTAAATGAAATGTTATGATTTTGCTGAAAGGCATCTTTGTTATACACAACATCCTGCCAGTCTGTATCAATTACATTTCCGCTAGCATCTGTTGCCAAAACTGCCTGTGGAGTTGTTGTTCCCGAATTGGCAAGTTTTTCGTTGGCAATAGTTACAAATTGATTCGCATTTAACAAATCGAAACGCTTAGCTACATTCGCCCATGCAAACCACGAATTGTAATTTACCTTGGTTTGGCCTTTTGTTCCTCTTTTTGTAGTGATGATAATTACACCATTAGCACCTCTCGATCCATAAATAGCGGTTGCGGCACCATCTTTTAAAACATCTACACTTTGGATATCGTTAGGATTGATATCACCCAATGGATTTATTGAAGCCACACTGCTCGACCCGCTTGATATAATGACCATTCCATCAACCACATACAAAGGATCTGTTCCTGATGAAATACTGTTTGTACCCCGAATTCTAATTCTCGGACCAGCGCCCAATATCCCGCTCGAATTGGTTACCTGAACACCGGTAACTTTTCCAGCCAAAGCTTGATCAAAACTGGCTACAGGTTTTCCAGCCAGGTCTTCGCCCTTTATACTGGCTACAGATCCCGTTACATCTTTTCTTTTCGCTGTTCCATAACCAATTACCACTACGTCTGTTAGCGCTTTTGCTTCGGATGTTAGCGAAACATTCACTTTTGTAGCCTTACCAATTGTTATATTTTGAATAACATAACCAATTGATGAAAACTGAATTACAGCATTTCCATTTACTTTGATAGAGTAAGTTCCATCAGCACCTGTAGAAACTCCATTTTTTGTGTTGGCAATTTTCACACTCACACCCGGTAATGGCAAACCATCTTCTTTTGCGGTTACCACACCGGTAACAGTTCTTTCTTGTGCGGATACTTTCGTTACCAGCAAAACAATAAAGAGCAACACACACTTTAGTAGTTTTCTTTTCATTTACATTTAATTTTAGTTTAAATAGTTAATAATATATTTGAAGAATTAATCACAGCAAGGCTTCGCCGAACTAAAAATGTTCTGCCACAAGCGCAAGCAAAATGATTAGTAGAAAAATTCATCGTGCGGAAAACTTGAGAGGATTTCCAGTTTTGTAAAAACCTATGCGATGATTAATAATTCGAGAACTAATAACAGTTATTGAAAAAAATTAAAATGTTAAGTAACGATGAAAGAGAAAAATGAATCGACAAACCGTTTTAACATTGTTAAAAAGCATTTTTTAACAAAATTTACCAATTAAATTCATAAAGAATCATTTTTAGATATGATGAATTGTTAATTTTTCAGCTCATTAGCAGACAAATACAAAATATAATGAGCGAATGCCTAATCTAAAACAATAATAAGAGCAAAAACTAACCAAAATGATAAAAAATATTTCAGTAATCGGATCAGGAACAATGGGAAATGGCATCGCACATACCTTTGCACAGTTCGGTTTTAAGGTAAATCTTATAGATATAAATCAAAATGCGCTAGATAAGGCATTGCAAACCATTACCAATAATTTAGAAAGACAGGTATCAAAAGGAACTTTAACCGATGATCAGAAGTTAGAGGCTTTAAAAAACATAAATTCATTTATATCAATTCCGGAGGGCGTAAAATATGCTGATTTAATTGTTGAAGCGGCCACAGAAAATGTAGATTTAAAGCTTAAAATTTTCAAAGAAATAGATGAATCCGCTCCTAGCGATGCGATTTTGGCTTCAAATACTTCTTCTATATCCATCACTCAAATTGCGTCCGTTACCAATCGTGGCGATAAAGTAATTGGGATGCATTTTATGAATCCTGTTCCGGTAATGAAACTGGTTGAGGTAATCCGCGGTTACCAAACCAGTGATGAAACAACTAAAACGATCATGGCTCTTTCTGAAAGTCTTCAAAAAGTTCCGGTTGAGGTAAATGACTATCCGGGTTTTGTAGCCAATAGAATCTTAATGCCAATGATTAATGAAGCCATTTATACATTATATGAAGGCGTTGCTGGCGTTTACGAGATTGATACGGTGATGAAATTGGGAATGGCACATCCAATGGGGCCTTTGCAATTGGCCGATTTTATTGGTTTGGATGTGTGTTTGGCCATTTTAAGGGTTTTACATGATGGTTTCGGAAATCCAAAATATGCGCCTTGCCCACTCTTGGTAAACATGGTTGCTGCTGGCAAAAAAGGCATAAAAACTGGCGAAGGGTTTTACACCTACACTGCCGGATCAAAAGATTTGGTGGTTTCTGATAAATTTAAAAAATCCTAATTTTTTTAGCATTTAATTTTATATTTGCTGTATGAATGAAAATCTGGATCCAGAAGCGCATAACTTAACCCCTACCGATCGTGATATCGAAAGGGTTTTGCGTCCGCAGGCTTTTGAAGATTTTACGGGTCAGGAAAAAGTGATGGAGAATCTAAGGATTTTTGTTCAGGCAGCAAAACTGCGTGGCGAGGCTTTGGATCATGTGCTTCTTCACGGTCCTCCCGGATTGGGAAAAACCACGCTATCTTATATCATTGCCAATGAAATGGGTGCTGGGATCAAAGTTACTTCTGGTCCGGTGTTAGATAAACCTGGCGACTTGGCTGGTTTATTGACTGGTTTGGATACGGGTGATATTCTATTTATTGATGAGATTCATCGTTTGTCTCCACTTGTAGAAGAGTATTTGTATTCTGCAATGGAAGATTTCAAGATAGATATCATGTTGGAAACTGGCCCCAATGCCCGTTCTGTACAGATTTCCTTAAATCCATTTACACTTGTTGGTGCTACAACCCGTTCTGGTCTGTTAACAGCTCCGTTAAGAGCCCGTTTTGGAATCAATGCCCGTTTAGCTTATTACGATGCCAAATTATTAACCACAATTGTACTTCGTTCATCAGATATTTTAAAAACGCCAATTAATGACGAAGGCGCTTACGAAATTGCCCGAAGAAGTCGTGGTACACCGCGTATTGCCAACGCACTTTTAAGAAGAACTAGAGATTTTGCGCAAATTAAGGGAAATGGAAACATTGATACCGAAATTGCTCGATACGCTCTAAATGCTTTAAATGTTGATGAGCATGGCTTAGATGAAATGGATAACAAAATTTTGGTAACCATAATCGATAAATTTAAAGGTGGACCTGTTGGATTAAAAACCATTGCAACTGCTGTTGGAGAAGATGAGGGAACAATTGAAGAGGTTTATGAACCATTTTTAATTCAAGAGGGTTACATTATGCGTACCTCTCGTGGTCGCGAAGTTACGGAAGCAGCTTATAAGCATTTGAAGAAAAATTATCCAGGGCAGACAGGGAAATTGTTTTAGATTTAAGATTTCCCGCAGATTTAAAAAGATGAAAACCGCAGATCAACGCAGATTCAAATAAAAAAAATGACGAATTTGCTGAACTCTTAATCAACTTTTTATCCTTTTAAATCTGCGTCCTTATCTGTGCTCATCTGCGGGGAAAAAATCTCAAAAATCTCTTAAACCATAAGCCTTCCTATAAATACTATTTGCAATATTATCTGTATTAAAGTTAATCAACAACCCTAGTTTAATCCCCGATAGCTTTAAATATGTAAGTAATTGCTTATGATGCACATTCAAAATCATTTCATTTGATTTTAATTCAATAATTACTTTTCGTTCAACTACTAAATCCAATCTATAACCAACATTAACCCTAATATTTTCGTAAACCATAGGTAAAGCAACCTGATTTTGAACATATAATTCTGATTTTTCTAATTCATATTTTAAAGCAGCTTCATAAGCCGATTCTAAAGTCCTGGCCCAAGTGTATTGTAAACTCTAAAAACACTGCCTCTAATTATATAAGAAAATTTCATTTTCCGTCATTATTAAAAATAACAATTAAAATTTATTATTCCTAAAAGGAGTATTTCTTTTGTTATTCATTAGTGTTATGTAAATCCGGTACAAACATTAAGGCATCTTCTCTGTTCATAATTATATAAATCAAACATTTTATGAATATTGAATTACGCAAATTAACCCTCGAAGATTATACAGATTTAAAAGAATCCATGCTACAGGCTTATGACAGTATGGGAGGCTCAATCTGGCCAAAATCAAGTATTGCAAAACTTTTAAATATTTTTCCAGAAGGGCAACTGTGCATCGCTGTTGATGATAAGGTAGTTGCCTGCTCGTTATCGATAATTGTAGAATATGATGAATATGGAGATCGCCATACCTACAAATTAATTACCGGCGATTATTCCTTTTCTACTCATGATCCGAACGGTGATACTTTATATGGAATCGAAATCTTTGTTCATCCAGATTTTCGCGGTTTGCGCTTGGGCAGAAGATTATACGAAGCAAGAAAGGAGCTTTGCGAAAGTTTAAACCTAAAAAGCATTATTGCAGGTGGACGCATTCCGGGATATCATGCTCATGCAGATAAATTAAGTCCGAGACAATATATTGATAAGGTCAAATCAAAAGAAATTTACGATCCTACCTTAACCTTCCAGATTTCAAATGATTTTCACGTTAGAAAAGTTTTAAAAAATTATTTACCGGGCGATCACGAATCTAAAGAATATGCTACCTTAATTGAGTGGAATAATATTTATTATCAGGGGTTAGATGCCTCAGCCCGTTCAGCCATGACCATTCGTTTGGGTTTAGTACAATGGGAAATGCGTTTATTTCCAGACATGGATGTGTTTTACGAACAAGTAGAATTTTTTGTTGATGCGCTTAGCGGATACAAATCCGATTTTATCCTGTTTCCCGAATTGTTTAATACCCCCTTGCTTCAACCTTATAATCATTTACCAGAGATTGAAGCCATGCGAAAACTCGCAGAAAAAACGCAGGAAATTGTAGATAAAATGCATGAGTATGCTTTGAGTTATAACGTAAATATCATCACGGGCAGCATGCCTTTATTAGAGAACGGGAAACTTTATAATGCTACCTATCTGTGCCATAGAACTGGGAAAATTGATGAATACAGAAAAATACACATTACGCCTAACGAACAAAAATATTATGGAATGGTAGGTGGAGATAAGGTTCAGGTTTTTGATACGGATTGTGGCAAAGTAGGAATCTTGATTTGTTATGATGTTGAGTTTCCTGAGCTTAGCCGGATTTATGCCGATCAGGGAATGCAAATTTTGTTTGTTCCATTCTTAACCGATACCCAAAACGGCTATACCCGAGTGCGTCATTGTGCGCAGGCAAGAGCAATTGAGAACGAATGTTATGTGGCTATTGCAGGTTGTGTGGGTAATCTTCCGAAGGTAAACAATATGGATATTCAGTTTGCACAATCTGCTGTTTTTACCCCTTCAGATTTTGCCTTTCCAACCAATGCTGTTAAGGCAGAGGCAACTCCCAATACGGAAATGGTTCTTGTTGTCGATGTTGATCTTCACCTATTGGATGAATTGCATCATTATGGTACAGTTAAGGTTTTAAAAGATAGAAGAACCGATTTATACCAAACAAGACTTTTAAAATAAAATTAAACTTCTTTGAAACAAAAAATGCCGGTCACATCACTAACCGGCATTTCAATTTAATCTAAAGCTAACTATTTTCTCATGGCAAACCATACAATTAAGCCAATAATAATGGCAATTGGTAAAATCCATTTTAAAACGGAACCCGCACCATTTTCATCCTTTTCTGTTACCGCCGGTTTTGCTGGTCCTGGATCTTCTTTATGACTCTCGTAATCTTTTTCTATCGGTTTTGGAGCTTCCCCTGACTCGACATGTTGTGGATCTATATTTTCCATTTTTTTATTTGAGTAAAGGCCTCTAATCATCGAGAAGCCAGTAATTAATTAATTTAGTTTTCTTCATTTACAACAAGTGATTAGTGAAAATGTTTTAAAACATAAGCCTTATCTTTGCAAATCTGTGTATAACAATTCAGCAAAATATAGCCAACTCATTAAAGATGAAGCCATCCGTTTAGGTTTCATTTCTTGTGGTATTTCTAAAGCCGAATTTCTAGAAGAAGATGCGCCAAGATTGGAAAAATGGCTTAAAAACAATCATCATGGCGAAATGAAGTATATGGAAAATTACTTCGACAAGCGCTTGGATCCACGTCTTTTGGTTGATGATGCAAAATCTGTAATTTCCTTATCTTTAAATTATTATACCGAAGAAAAACAGACTGATGCAAATGCTCCAAAAATATCAAAATATGCCTATGGCCAGGATTATCACACCGTAATCAAAGATAAACTTAAGGCGCTATTATTTTTTATAGAAGATAATATTGGTGAGGTTTCTGGACGTGCATTTGTAGATTCTGCGCCTGTTTTAGATCGGGCCTGGGCTAAAAAATCGGGTATTGGCTGGATTGGAAAAAACTCTAACTTAATCAGTAAAACTGATGGCTCTTTCTTTTTCTTGGCAGAGTTGATTGTTGATTTAGAATTGGATTACGATCATCCTTTCCAAACCGATCATTGCGGTACCTGCACTCGTTGCTTGGATGCCTGCCCTACTGATGCCATTATTGCACCACAGGTTGTAGACGGAACAAAATGCATTTCTTATCTCACCATAGAATTGAAAGAAGAAATTCCTACAGAATATAAAGGTAAAATGGCCAATTGGATGTTTGGCTGTGATATTTGTCAGGATGTTTGTCCCTGGAATCGATTTTCAAAAGTGCACAACGAACCAGCCTTTAAACCCGAAAATGGCTTGTTAGATTTAAATGAAAAAGACCTCACCGAAATAACAGATGAAGTCTTTAAAAAAGTTTTTAAGGGTTCTGCCGTTAAGCGTACCAAGTTTAATGGATTAAAAAGAAATATCGATTTTCTGAAATCTTAATTTTCATTAATCTTTGTTATATTTGATAATGACTGATATTCAATTGTATACTAAACTTTCAGAATTACCTACTGGACTAAAAAAAAAGGTATCTGATTATATAGATTCTTTGGTTAATAAGACCAGAACGGATATTCACAATCAAAAAAGAACTTCAGGGTTAGCTAAAGGTTTAATAATGATTAAAGATAATTTCAATGACCCAATTAAAGGTTTTGAAGAATATTTATAATGAACCTGTTACTTGATACACACATCGTAATTTGGTTTATTACTAGTGATAAGAATCTTTCTAAAACTATAAAAACTCAAATAGAAGATCCCGAAAATAAATGTTTCATTAGCATAGCTAGCTATTGGGAATTATCAATAAAATATTCACTTGGCAGAATCGATTTGAATGCAGCCCTTGAAAAAATATTTGATATTATCGAAGAAAGTGGGTTTGAGATACTTCCAATCACATTAACACATATTTTAAAATTGCAACAGCTAGAGCATATTCATAATGATCCTTTTGATAGAATTATAATTGCTCAGGCCACAGTTGAAAAACTCACTTTGGTAAGTAAAGATGCATATTTTCCTTCCTACCAAATTCGACTAATCCAATAATATCTAATTTAGTTCACTGAAAAGTTATTATCACTCTTAACCTTATCCGGAATGTGAGCACTACCCATAACCACTTTAGTTAGTTTTTTAGTTGTTTTAATTTCAACAAAAACTTGTTTATCTCCTTTTTCCCAAACCCCAATTGTATTGTGATTCTTTTCGATTGTACCATCACTATATGTTAAGGTTAAATCTATCGGTAACGGTTTAATGCTCTTATTTTCTACAGTAATCGTATAACCAGTAGCTGTTTTTTCTACTGCCTTTATAGCCATATCGGTCACTCCACCTTCAAAAAACCAAGCTTTCCAAAACCAGTTTAAATTTTTGCCACTCCCCTCGTTTATACTGTTAAAGAAATCGTAAGGCATTGGGTGTTTGCCATTCCAATTTTTAATGTAATTATGTAACGCCTTGGTAAACAATTCATCGCCCAAATAATCTTTTACAAATAGATAAGCCAAACCCGGTTTAGGATAAGAGTTTGTAAAAGAACCTGAACCTTTAAGATCTGGAGTTAAGGTCATAATCGGAGTATCATCCTTACCTCCCGAAGAAGATGCTGTAGGTTGGATACCATACTCATCTACAATCGTAGAATCAATCATTGGTGAAATTAACCACTCGCCTATTGTTGCCCAGCCTTCATCCATCCATCCGTATTTGGTTTCGTTTATACCCATATAAAATGGAAACATGGTATGGAAAATTTCATGATCCGTTAAAGTAATGGCATCAACACGATTATCAACCGGATTATCATTCACCATCATAGGATATTCCATCTGATCTAAACCATCAAAAATTGTTTCATGATTATAAGGAAACGGCCATTTTGGAAAAGTATAACTCATAGATTCAACCGTTTTACGGGCAAAATCGATCACCTCATAATAATCTTTATGTTTTGGATTGAAAACGGCATCTACACGCGTTCTTCTCTTTGTATTTGGATCTACAACCAAGCTCGAAGATTTCCATAAATAATGATCGCTTAACGCAAATACAAAATCGGTTACGTTTTTAGCTTCAAATTTGAAAGTGTTGAAATCATTAGGCTGTGTTACTTTTTTATCCGTGAGATCTTTTTCGGTAATCACATCAACAATACCATCATTCTTTTCTGCAGTTAACATTTTCGCAACAATATCTTTTTGGAAAACAGAAGAAGCATTTTTTAAATCGCCTGTTGCCCAAACGCCGTAACCGCCCGGAACGGTTACTTCTGCATTAAAATTATCAAAGTCGTTGTAAAATTCTTCGGCACCTGTGTACGGAAATTTATTCCAACCATCAACATCATCATAAACGGCAACTCGAGGAAAAAAGTAAGCAACAAAATGTGAACCTTCATCAACCTGCCCCGTACGCATGTGCGAACCTTTGTTAAGGGTATAATTATAATCTATAGAAAATGTAATGGTTTTCCCTGGCAAAACTGCTGGAACATTAACCGTCATGTTGGTACCATCAATCTTAAAATCGCTTATTGATTTTCCGTTTGATACCATTTTATTAATGGACACACCTTCGCCTAAATCCGACTCGGCAAACTTGGCTTTTCTAGGTGTTCCTTTTTTGTACAGATTTGGGTATAGTTTAAACCAAATTTCCTTTAAGGTATCAGGACTGTGATTGGTATATACAACTTCTACCTTCCCTTTTAATAATCGGTTAACTGGATTAAAATCAACTTTCAGATTATAGTTGGCACTATTTTGCCAATATTTTTTTCCAGGTTTTCCGTCTTCATTTCTTGTGCCTTTTGTATATGTATTTTTAAAGACTGGCTCGATCGGCAATTGAGTTTGTGCAGAAACTGAACCACAAAGAATTATTAAGGCAATAACAATTTTAACAAATTTCATAGTATATAAATAAATGAGAAGCTATCTGATAGAAACTTCTACTTTAAGCTTTGGTCTTTAAGCTTTTGCTTATTTTCCAAACTTCATTTTCAACTGCTCCAACATATCCGTATTAATTGGCTCTGCAGGCTTTTCTTTTTTAGGTTGAGGTTTTGGTGTATAAGGTTGTTTATTAGCTGGCGCTTGATTTTGAGGTCTGGGCGCTCTGTTCTCATTCTTTTTGGCATTGAATTTTGCCCATTCCTCATCTAATTTCTTTTTGGTGTACAAAGGGAAATCGCCTTGCTTCATCCAAGCATAATAACTTGGCTCAATCGCAAAAACCTGTTCAGTAGTTTTGCCTTTGTGCTTACCAAAATTGAAACAAACTTCATTATTATCATTATAAACCATTCTGCCTGCAAAATCAACAGGCTTGTTAATGTTTGTAAAAACGTGCAAAGCATCAACATCATTTACAACCGGTATGCTTTTAACACCTTGTTTGCTTTCATATTCAGTTTCTTTATACATTTCCAATTGGCCGAGCAAAACTTTATAAGTGGCAATTACATCTGCTTCTGCTGCGTGGGCATTAACTAAATCTTCCTGACAATAAAATTTATAGGCTGCTTTTAAGGTACGTTGTTCCATTTGGTGGAAAATATTCTGCACATCAACAAACTTTCTATTGTTCATGTCGAAATCTACATCTGCTCTTAAAAATTCTTCCAAAAGCATTGGAATATCAAATTTATTTGAATTGTAGCCTGCTAAATCGCTTTCTCCAATAAACTCAGCAATTTCTACAGCAAGCGTCTTAAATGTGGGCTCGTTCGCAATGTCTTCATCATAAATTCCATGAATTAAAGAAGTTTGCAACGGAATGGGCATTTCTGGATTAACACGCCATGTTTTAACAATTTCAGAACCATCTGGCATTGCTTTTAAAATTGCAATTTCTACAATTCTATCGGCACCAACATTTATACCAGTAGCTTCTAAATCGAAAAATGCTAATGGACGTTTTAAATTTAATTTCATTCTTTTATGATGTGAGATTAAGACATTGATTTGCCACCAATGTTCTATAATATTTTTTATTCAAAAGTGCTAAAAAGGTTTCATTACTTATCAAAAAGAGGCTAACTAATTTAAAAATATAATTGTAAAATTATTTTTGAATATTATTTCCTACCATTACCTTGCAGGTAAATTTCCGCTTTTCTCAAATGAAAATAATTTTAATACTGGTGCTATCAATATTTGGCGCCATTACCTGTAAGTGTCAAGATTTTAACTTCGGAGCAGTGACTCTACAAGAATATAATTTTGATAAAAAAACAATAGATAGCAATGCAAATGCTATAGTAATTCGCGAATTTGGAAAGGGAGCTTTCCAGATGAATTTTGAAGGACATATTGACATTGCTTTTACCTATCATGTTAAGATAAAAATCTTTAACAAAGAAGCTTTTAAAAAGGCAAATATTGTGGTTCCATTGTATAAGGGAGAGTATCGAGATGAAACTATAGAAGATTTAAAAGCATCGACATTTAATTTAATTGATGGAAAAATCAGCGAAACTAGTCTCGATAATAGTACCTTAATTACCGAAAATAAATCAAAGTATATCAATCTTGCCAAATTTACACTGCCAAATTTAAAGGAAGGTTCTATTATAGAATATAGCTATAAATTAATTTCGCCCAATGTTTTTAATTTCAAAACGTGGGAATTTCAAACTGATATTCCAAAAGCATTTAGTGAGTTTAATGCAAATATCCCAGCAACTTACAATTACAATGTTTCGCTGAGGGGTGATCAAAAACTTAATGATCAAAAAGCTGAGGTTTTAAAAAAATGCTTCACTTTCGCTGGTACTTTAATTAATTGCTCTAAATTAACTTACGTAATGAAAAATATTCCTGCTTTTATTGAGGAAGATTACATGACGGCTCCTAGCAATTTTAAATCAGCTATTCATTTTGAACTATCAGAATATCAACATCTTAATGCGGGTAAAATAAAATATACTAAAACTTGGAAGGATATTGAGGATGATCTTCTTGCAGATGAAAGCTTTGGAGTACAAATGAGAAAATCCGGTTTGTTTAAAAATGCAGTATCCAAAATCGTAGTAGATAATACGGATAATTTAGAAATGGCTAAAGCCATTTATGTCTACATTAAAAAACAAATAAAATGGAATAATCAATATGGAAAATATACGACCGAGAACCTTAAAAAAGCATTAGAACTAAAATCAGGTAATGTTGCGGACATTAACCTATGTTTAATAGCCGCACTTCAGGCCGCAGGATTAGATGTTGAAGCCGTTGTTCTATCTACAAGAGAAAATGGAGTGATTAACAAGCTATATCCCGTTATTTCGGAGTTTGATTATGTTATCGCAAAAGTTAATATTAATAACGAAAGCTATTTATTGGATGCAACTGATCCTTTACTCCCATTTGGATTGTTACCTTTTCGTTGTATCAATGATAAGGGAAGAGTTATAAATTTAAAAAAACCATCATATTGGATCGATTTAAAATGCGCTCAAAAAACCACAAAAAATTATTTATTAAACGGTTTATTAAGCACTGATGGGAAAATTTCTGGAAACCTGACCATCCACAGTCAGGGTTACGCGGCCTTAAACAAAAGAAAACAGATTAAAGGTTATAGTTCTATTGATGAATTTGTAGAAGACTATGAAGAAAGTATTGGAAGAATAAAAATCAAAAATTATCACATTTTAAATTTGGATAGCGTTGAAAATACCCTAACGGAACATTATGATGTTGAAATTAAAATAAACAATGACTTAAATAAGGATAATTTTTACTTTAACCCCTTCCTTATAAATAGCATTTCTAAAAATCCATTTAATCTAAATGAGCGAAACTACCCTATAGATTTGGCCACTAAATCTGATGATCGGGTAACTATAAATCTGGTTTTACCTGAAGGATTTAAAATGGACGAAAAACCAAAGAATCTTTCAATATCACTTAAAGATAATAGCGCGAAGTATTTGTTACAAACAGATTTTGAGAATAACGCAATACAATTAAATCAAACCTTGCAACTTAATAATGCTATTTATCAACCCTCAGAATACCTAAATCTAAAAGAATTTTATAGCAAAATAATCCAAAATCAAAAAACCGATTTCTTATTTAAAAAAATCAAATAGTAAATTATTTCATAATATTAGTTTCTACCTTTAAATTGCCATAAATATTATCCGCTCCTAATGAAAAATATTCTAACCATCTTACTCCTACTTTTCGGAAGCTTAGTCGCTAATGCTCAAAACTTTAACTTCGGAGCAGTTACTTACGATGACTATGAATTTAGTAAAAAGAAAATAGACAGTAACGCAAATGCAATAGTTTTACGGGAATTTGGAACGGCTTCTCTCCAATTAGATGACAACACGGGTAGATTGGAACTTGTATTTGATCATCATGTAAAAATAAAAATATACAACAAAGAGGGTTTTAAAGAAGCCAATATTGTGATCCCGATGTATAAGGATGACAGTCGTGAAGAAAGCATTTCTGATTTAAAAGCATCCACATTTAACTATGAAAACGGAAACTTTGTAGAAACCGCAATGGATAAAAAAGGTGTTTTTACTGAGAATAAATCCAGGTATTTACGGCTAACCAAGTTTACACTCCCTAATTTGAAAGAAGGATCAGTTATAGAATACAGTTACCGATTAAAATCTCCAAATATTTTTAATTTCAAGTCATGGGAGTTTCAGAGCGATATTCCGAAAGTGATCAGTGAATATATGGTTTACATCCCCGGAAATTACAATTACAATGTTTCGCTTCGCGGATTTCAAAAACTATCTGATCAGAAAGTAGAACTCGCTAAGGAATGTTTAAGGGCCGGCGGTGTATCTATGGATTGCTCGAAAATTACTTATCAGATGAAAAACGTTCCAGCATTTATTGAAGAGGATAACATGACGGCTCCAAGTAATTTTAAATCAGCAATTTACTTTGAACTATCTGACGTTCAAAATATTAATGGCGGAAAAACTTCTTACACCAAAACCTGGAAAGATATTGATTACGACTTGGCATCAGAGAAAAGAGTTGGCGCCCAGATGAAAAGAAAAGATGTTTATAAAGATCTTATTCCGGTAATTACCAAAAATGCCACTGATGATTTGAGCAAGGCAAAAGCCATTTTTGATTACATTAAAAAACAAATTAAGTGGAATAATTATGTTGGAATGTATTCTGAAGACAACATAAAAAAAGCTTTGGAAATTAGATCTGGAAATACCGCTGATATAAACTTAAACCTAATTTCTGCACTTTCTACCGCAAATTTAGACGCAGAAGCTGTAATCCTTTCAACGCGTGATAATGGCACGGTTAATAAACTTTATCCGGTAGTAAGCGATTTTAACTATCTCATAGCAAGAGTTAACATCGGCGATCAAAGCTATCTGTTAGATGCATCTGAACCTTTGTTACCATTCGGACTGCTCCCACTGCGCTGCATAAATGATCAAGGAAGAGTTATCAATTTAAAAAAGGCATCTTATTGGATTGACTTAAAAGCCTCTCAAAAAACAATCACCAGCTACATTTTAACAGGTAAATTAAATGATAATGGAAAAATTACAGGCACAATAACCACGCACAGTTCTGGTTATGCGGCCTTCAATAAAAGAAAGGATATAAAACGTTATAGTTCGCCAGAAGAATATGTAGAAAAGCTTGATGAGCGGATGCCTAAAATTAAAATTTTAAGCCAGCAGATAGACAATCTTGATAGCGTAGAAAATACTTTAACAGAACGATATGAAGTTGAGTTTATCGTATATGATGGTGTAAAAACGCAATTTTATTTAAGCCCGTTTTTTATCAATACAATTTTAAAGAACCCATATAATTTAAACGACAGAACGTATCCCATCGACCTTGGCACGGCTTCTGACGAAAGAATAATCATAAATATTGCCATGCCCGATAAGTACGAATTGCTCGAAAAACCAAAGGATATGGCCATCGGACTTCCAAACAACGGAGGAAAATATTTACTCAAAACATCATTTGAAGACAATTCAATTTCTTGTAGCCAAATTTTACAATTTAACAATGCCATTTATCCAGCAGAAGAATATCTATTTTTAAAGGAGTTTTACAGCAAGATTATCCAAAACCAAAAAACAGAACTTCTATTTAAAAAAGATTCAAAATGAGATTAATCATAACTTTTGCTGTTTTATTTTTTGTTGCCAAAACTGCTTTTTGCCAGGATAATTACGATGTAGACTTAATTCCTTCCGCTCTACGAAGTCGGGCAAATTCCTGCATCAGAAACGAAGAGCGAACTGTTGATATGCAATCGCCTGATAACGTTATGTTTAATGTTAAAAAGGCAATTACGGTTTTTAACGAAAATGGCGAGGATGAAGCTCGGCTGGTTTTATATTATGACAAAAACGTATCTATAAAGAGCATAAAAGGCGAAATATACAATGCCTCGGGAATATTGATAAACAAGTTTTCTCAAAGTAATTTCTCTGATGTTAGCGCAGCAGATGGGTTTTCGTTATTTGTTGATAGTCGCGTCAAACACTATTTGCCTTCAATTAATCAATTCCCCTATACAATTGTCTACAATTATGAAATTCGGAATAAGCAAAACCTGATCATTCCAGATTGGGTTCCAAAACCAGGCAACGATGTTTCTGTAGAAAAAAGCACATATACTTTTATTTGTAAGCCTACTGATGTAATTAGAATCAAGGCTCAAAATTTTGCTGGCAAACCAGAAGAAACCACTACAGAAAAGCAAAAAACTTTTATCTGGAAAACAGGCAACATCTCCGCCGTAAAAACCGAACCATTTAGTCCAGATGCAGAAACCTATGAAACAAGTATAAAAATTGCGCCACAACAATTTACTTACTATGGGCGTAAGGGCAGTTATGCTAATTGGCAGGAATTGGGCAAATGGATTTATGATGATCTGTTAAAAGATAAAACCGAGCTGCCTCCTGCTACCATTCAATATGTGAAGAATTTAGTTAAGGATGAAAAGACCGATCAGGATAAGGCTCGAAAAATTTATCAATACCTGCAGGATAAAACCCGTTACATCAGTGTTCAAATTGGAATTGGAGGCTTCCAGCCTGTGTCTGCATCAGAAGTAGATCGATTGGGTTATGGCGATTGCAAAGCCTTGGTTAATTATATGCAAAGTCTGCTAAAGGCCGTTGATATAGCGTCTTACTATTGCGTGGTTGAATCTGGAAGCACCAAAAAGAGCGTTGACCCAAACTATGCCAGTATGGTCCAAGGAAATCACATCATTCTTTGCATGCCTATGAAAGGCGATACCACTTGGCTGGAATGCACAAGTCAGAAAATTCCATTCGGGTTTTTAAGTGATTTTACAGATGATAGATTGGTTTTGGCCTGCACTGCCGAAGGTGGAAAACTCTTGCATACGCCTAAATTATCGACAGAAAAAAATCTTCAAATCCGTAAGGCAGATTTAATTTTACAAGCAGATGGAAACATAATAGGAAACGTTAATACCGTTTTTTCAGGTGCACAATATGATAATCAAGAAAGTATTATTGGTAAACCCCTGAGCGAGCAATTTAAGTTACTTAAAGAATATTATGATATCGATAATATTGATTTTAAATCCGTTAGCTACAATCAGAAAAAAGATATCAATCCAGAAGTTGCAGAAAATATCGCAATAAGCATAAGAAACTACGCACCTGTAAATGAAAACAAAATGTTTCTGTTGCTCAATGCATTTAATATTAAAAGATCCGTACCCGAGGTTAGAAACAGAACTTTGCCCGTTTATTTAAATAGAGGTTATACTGATGAGGATGTGATTACTTATACATTACCAGATAATGTTCAAACAGAGTTTATTATTCCTCAAAGTAAAAACTTAAAAAGCCCTTTCGGCGAATATATTTCCAAAACCAGTGTTGATGGTAAAAAGCTAACTTACTATAGAAAATTGGTACTTAATGAAGGTACTTTCCCTGCCGAAAGCTATGAAGCTTATGCAAAATTTGTTGGTGATGTAAATTCGGCAGATTATCTGAAACTGGCACTTAGCTTAAAAAAATAATTCCAAGGGTAATTCCAATAATCATAATAAGATACATTAAAATTTCCGTCGAGGCGAAGCGTTTGTATTTGGTCCAAAAAGAATAATCTTTATCGTGCTCGGGCATTTAAATTGTTTGAGCCGTAAAAATAGGCAAATTGATTTAATTTTTAGGTTTATAAGTCGTAATCTGCTTGGCCATGCCCTTAAATAAGATTACATGGAATGGCCACATTGCATACCAGTACATTCTTCCCCATAAACCTTTTGGCCTAAAAGTGGCAATCTGCGATAGAAAAGCTTTACCATGAAATTCAATTAGTTTAAGTTCTAGCCAGGCTTCTCCCGGCACTTTCATTTCGGCAAATAAGAGCAATCTTTTATTTTTTTTATCGGCCAATAAAACCCGCCAAAAATCCAGCACGTCTCCAGCTTGAATGTCGGTATTACTTGTTCTACCCCTCCTAGTACCTACACCACCAAAAATTTTATCTAAAAACCCTCTAAAATGCCAAAGCCAATCCATATAATACCAGCCTCTATTTCCTCCAATACTCCAAATGTTATCAAAAACTTCTTCAGCCTTACGCTCAAAAGGCATTTTCACTTTATAGTTTAAAGTTCCATTTTGCGGAACCTTAATTTGGTCCATGAAATCTGTAGTTAAATAACCGCGGTTTAAGGCATCCTTCCAGCTCGAAACAATAGAGTTTTGATCAATTTTTTCGAAGGCTAAATGAAGTGCTTCTGCATAAGTTAAGCACTTTCTTGGCACAACTTCGTGGATTTTGTTATCCTTACAAACCACTTCGTTCTTCATACTATCAACCAAACTTCGTGCTAAAGAATATGGAACTGGAGTAATTAAGTTTAACCATAGTGAAGATAATCTGGGTGTTAAAACCGGCAAAGTAATAATCCACCTTTTTAAGCCACGTTCGTCTGCATAACCCTGAAGCATCGCCCGATAGGTTAAAACATCGGGACCGCCAATATCAAATGTTTCATTATAGGATTTCTTGTTGTGAAGAACGCCGGTTAAATAAGCCAAAACATCTCTAATTCCTATTGGCTGACAGCGTGTATTTACCCATTTCGGTGTAATCATTATCGGAATCTTTTCTGTTAAATCTCGAATAATTTCAAATGATGCACTTCCAGATCCTATAATTATAGCCGCTCTTAAAATGGTACAGGCAATTCCCGATGCTTTAAGCTCCTCTTCTACGGCTAATCTAGAACCTAGATGTTTGGATAAATGATCATCATTGGCAATTCCGGTTAAATATATAATCTGCTTACAAGTTGTTTTTTTTATTGCCAAAGAGAAATTCTCGGAAGAGGTTCTTTCCATCTCCTCAAATTTGGCATCGCTTGATGACATTGAATGAACCAAATAATAAGCTGCATCAATATCTTTCGGAATCTCCGTTAAAGTTTCTGCCCTTAGTAAATCTCCATTAATGATGGTTACTTCTTCACTTAAATCAGATTGAAGTACAAATCGTCTTTTATCCCTAACCATGCAAACCACTTCATGCTTTTCTTCTAAAAGTAATGGCAATAGTCTAGTTCCAATATATCCGTTAGCTCCCGTAAGTAAAATTTTCATTTGAAATGTTTGAATAATAACACTTGTATCCAGGCTTTGTTGATGATAATCAAACATTTAAATTAAAATAACATTCCAAAAAGCTATAACAGGATCAATTGCGTCATGATAGTGTAAAGGAAGTCCCTTAAACATCGTGACAGTTTAAACAGACACAACAAATATAATTTCACATCGTATAAGTAGTTCAATATAAAATCAAACATCCCTGAATGAAGAGAAACATCATGGGCATTGCTGCGATTATTTTGGCGGGAATCAGCATTGTCGGAACGAGTTGGAAAGCGGTGGAGGCTCCACACACACAACAACAAACAATTAAAAATATAGCACAAGATAGTCTTTACAACCGCTACATTTTAAATCTTTACCACACTGCACATTTAGATTCTGCTGGTTTAAATGAAGCGGTTTTTGAAAAGGCACTAACCGGATATTACAACATGAAATATTCGGGTTTACTACACTCAAAATCTATTCTAACCATTGCAGATTTTGATCAGGAAAGCTGTAAAAAGCGTCTTTACATCATCGATTTAAATAAAAAAGAACTGCTTTTAAATACGTGGGTTGCTCACGGGCAAAACAGTGGAGGTGATAAACCCACTGCTTTTTCTAACAACATGAACTCGAATCAAAGCAGTATTGGGTTTTACTTAACCGGAGAAATTTACTTTGGTAAACACGGCCGTTCTTTAAAATTGGATGGCATGGATAATGGCTTTAACAGCAATGCCAGAGAGCGGGCAATTGTGGTTCATGGAGCAGATTACGTATGCCAGGAAAGCATTAACCAACTGGGTAGATTGGGCAGAAGTCAAGGATGCCCTGCCGTTGCTACCAAATTGGCAAATCAAGTCATCAACACAATTTCCGATCGAACGGTCTTATTTATTAATAATTCAGAACAACGCTACAACTCACAATTTCTTAATGAGCAATTGGCAGCAACTGTAGCGCTTAATAACGAAGAGGTTTTGGCCTCTAAGGTGGATTAATGATTTTTTAAGTTTGTGGCGTTTAAGTTTTTAGGCAATAGTTTTAAAATCGGTTTTTTGAATTTTGATAAACAATCCCAAATCCAACGATTACTGTCTACATCTTTTTCGCCACAATCTACAATTTCTGCCCGTTTTAAAAGTTTGGCAACCAAATTCTGAATCCAATGGATTCTTACAAAACGGTTAAATCCCAAACCTATGTAATCGCAATAAACATGCACTACAATTTCGACAACCAAAGAATCATTTGTAATATTTAATTCCTTTCCATAGCAGTTTTGATAAGCTGCTTTTATCGTTTCAATTAAAAGGTCGAATCTTAAGTTCGGCTTTCCATTTAAAAAACGCCACAATTCTGCGTCGCTGTAAACACGAATTAGCTGTGGTTCCAAATCAACCCTAATTTTGCAATTTTCTAATTCGTAAAATTCATTCATATCTGTTTTTAGATGTGCCAGAGCCTATTTTGTTACTAAAATCCCATCCTGCTAACACATAATGAGCGAAAAGGTTTCTGTTACAACAGGTTATAGTGTGAGTAAAAATTTGAGTCGTACACAAATAATTTTAATCATCTTTGAGGTTTAGAAAACATTCTAATTCATGAAGATTGTAATTGCGGAAAAGCCCTCTGTTGGTCGCGAGCTTGCAAAAGTTTTTGGAGCGACAACCAGAAAAGATGGATACATTGAAGGTAAAGGATATTCTTTTACTTGGGCTTTTGGGCATCTTTTACAATTGGCACCGCCACAAGATTATGGCTTTATTGGCTGGAGAAAGCAACATTTACCCATGCTGCCTCAAAAGTTTAAACTGGCCATTAGAAAAATTAAAACCAAAGATGGTTTTGTTGAAGATCCGGCGGTTAGAAAACAACTTGACACCATTAAAAGGTTATTTGATGAAGCCTCGGAAATTATTGTTGCAACAGATGCCGGACGTGAAGGTGAACTCATTTTCAGGTATATTTATTATTACTTAAAATGTAAAAAACCTTTTAAACGTTTATGGATTTCTTCTCAAACTGATGAAGCGATTAAAGACGGATTTAGAAACTTAAAACCGGGTACCGATTACGATACCTTGTTTAATTCTGCGCATTGCCGTTCAGAATCTGATTGGCTTGTAGGAATGAATGCGACTCAGGCTTTAAGTATTTCTGCCGGGAACCGAACGGTTTTATCTTTGGGAAGGGTACAAACCCCTACGCTAGCCATGATTTGTGCCCGCTTTTTGGAAATCAAAAATTTTGTTCCTCAAACGTATTTCCAGATTAGCATCCAGTTAGTAAAGGACGAGCAAACTTTTAAAGCTGTTTCAATATCCAATTATAAAGAAAAAGAAGAAGCCGAAAAACTCTTCGGTCTGATCGAAGATGTGCCATCAGGTTTTACAAATGGAGGAAATATTACTGCGGTTGAAGCAAAACCAAGAAAAGAGCCACCACCATTATTACACGATTTAAGTAGTTTACAGCAAGAGGCCAACAAGAAAAAAGGATTTACGGCAGATCAAACCTTAAATCTTTTGCAGAATTTGTACGAAAGCAAATTGGTTTCCTATCCCCGTACTGGGAGCCGGTATATAGGTGATGATGTTTTTGCGGGTGTTCCAGATTTGATCTCTAAGTTTACAGACCATCCTGATTTTGGAAAGCAAGCTCAGTTTTTACAGACCACCAAATTAAACAAGCGGAGTGTAAATGCAAAAAAGGTAACCGATCACCATGCCGTTTTACCTACAGGTGAGCAAGCTTATGGTTTAAGCAGCGATAAACAAGCCATTTACGATATGGTGGTTGGGCGAATGATGGAAGCTTTCCATCAAGAATGTTTAAAGGAAATTACCAAAATTACCATCCAGTCAGGTCTCACTTTTATTGCAAACGGTACGGTTATTCGTTCTGCTGGCTGGCGCTCTGTTTTTAACGAAACAGATGAAGATAAAAAGGATGAAGATAATGCTGCTTTACCAAAAGTTGCCGTAGGTGAGCAACTTCCGATAACCGAAAAATCGTTACTAGAAAAGCAGACAAAGCCAAAATCGATGTATAACGAAGCTTCACTTTTAAAAGCACTTGAAACATCGGGCAAGGAAATTGAAGATGAGGAATTGCGTTATGCCATGAAAGATAGCGGACTGGGAACTCCGGCAACACGAGCATCGATTATAGAAACACTGATTACTCGAGAATACATTACCAGAGAAAAACGTAACCTAGTTCCAACGATAAAGGGATTGGCTGTTTACGATGTTGTAAAGGATAAGCAGATTGCCCAGGCAGAACTAACGGGCCAGTGGGAAAAAAGATTGGAAGAAATTCGTTCTGGTGCATCAGTAAAGGATTTCAAATCTGAAATTACGGAATATACCAAAACAATTACTCAAGAACTTTTAATTGCCGGAGCATCAATTTCTGGTAAATTGGAAGATCAAAAATTAGAAAAAGCTTAGTCTTTAAACAACTTATCTACAAGTTCGCGAGCCGAATTGCCCATTTTTTCATCTTTTTGGATAAATCCTATTGCGCCGGCATCGTAATAACTCTGTTCTAGTAAAGATTTATCATTTCCTGAAAACATGCAGACTTTTAAACCGGGTTGAATGGCATGGATTTCGGTAACGGTTTTAGGATTGCTATCGCCATTTGGCATGTTAATATCTAAAATCAGCAAATCAAATGGCTCATTTTTTACAAAATCGAACGTTTCATTTAAGTTTGATGCTTGCTTAATTTCTGGTGACGTGAGCAATTTTGTAAAAAAGCCCTTCATTACAATCCGCATCAATTCGCTATCATCAGCAATTAAGATTTTGAGATTATTAGTCATTATGAGAGATTCTGCTTAGGATGATTTATCAAAAGTAACAAATTATTTGATTTAAGCCTAAAATCGGAAAATGATCCCAATCACTTTTAAAAATCCATAAATGCCCAAGCGCTATGATAACCGCCCAAATCTTCAGCATACTGAATAAAGTTGGCATAGAACGATGACTTCGAGAGTGTAGAACTGTCTCCAATTACAACGAGTTTTTTTCTGGCCCTCGTCATGGCAACATTCATTCTTCTAATATCCGAAAGAAAACCGATTGAACCCTCTGCATTGCTTCTAGTTAAACTAATGTAAACCACATCACGCTCCTGGCCCTGAAAACTATCTATCGTATTTACAGAAATTTGATCAGTATATGATGCAAGCACTTCGTTCTCTTTTACCAATCCCTTTAAAATTTGAACCTGCTGCTTATAGGGTGATATTACCGCGAAAGTAGGAAAACTTCCATTTAGCTTTTTTTCTTCAAGAGTTTCTACAAGGTTAACAAGATGTTTGATTAGAAAACTTGCTTCTTCCGGATTTGTTGTACTGGTTCCATCCAACTTTTCATCAAAGCTACAGCCTGCCGTATCAATAAAAGTTAGGGCCTCATCTTCAGGAAAAAGCAGATGATGTGCTACAGATTGATGCGCATTTAGTTGATTTTCATAAAATACTTTGGAAGAATATTTCATGATTTTCTCATTCATTCGATACTGTTCGTTAAGAAGCACAACCGCTTCTGGATGAAGCAAAACCGATTTTTCCAATAACGTTTTACTTAAACCGTTTCTTGCTGCCTCGTTCGATTTTATTGTTGGCGAAAGCTGAAAATGATCTCCTGCCAAAATTACTTTTTGCGCTTTTAAAATTGGTATCCAACAGGCAGGTTCCAACGCCTGTCCGGCTTCATCGATAATGATGGTATTGTAGGTTAAGTTTTTAACCGTATAATGATTTGCACCTACCAGAGTTGCTGTTATAATTTGTGCATTGGTAAATAGATTGTCCATAATGTACTGTTCAATCTGTTCTACTTCCTTCCCTATTTTATGCGCTTCGTTAAAAAGTGCCTTACGCTGATCTCGCTCTGCTTTACCAAAACTTCGTTTATATTTATGAGCCATGTTTTTGTACTCATTTGCCTGTTTTTTTAAGGCCTTAATGTTTTTCATTTCTACATGATCTGCCATTTTATGATCAAGTGTAGAAGCCATTAAATGTTCAGAAACCCGAGCGGGATTACCTACACGAATTACATTTAAACCTTCCTTCGAGAGTTTTTCAGTTAATAAATCCACTGCCGTGTTACTTGGCGCAACAACCAAAATTTTTTGATTATTATGTTTCACCAGCGATTTTATGGCCTGTACTAGCGTAGTCGTTTTACCCGTTCCCGGTGGGCCATGAACAATTGCCAAATGATCGGCAGAGATAATTTTATTTACCGCAAGCTGCTGAGATGCATTTAGGTTATTCGGCAGAATAAACTTTTCTTCATTTTGAAAAGATGGTTTATCGCCTTTGGTTAAAATCTTAATAAGTTTATTTTCGGTATCATGATCGGCAAGATTGGTGGCTTGTTTTAGCGCACTCTGCATCTCATCATAGCTATTGTTATCAAACAGCAAATCGATACCCAGCTTGCCATCTCTGGCCCAATCGGGCATTTCATCAATGCGAAAATTAATTTTCATCTTATTTCCGCTAAGATGCGTAATCACACCCTCTATACGATCGATTTTTGCATCGTGATTAGAAAAAAGCACAGCTGATGAACCAAATCTAAATTGATGGGAAAATTCCTGATGAGTGGTCCGCTCTAATTCGACTGTTAAATAATCACCACGACCAATTTCTGTGTTTCTAATGGCTATAGGGTACCAGGTTAAACCCAACGCTCTCCTATCCGCAGCAGAAGTATTTTCGGTAAGTTTTAAATACGATTGTAAATCTTCCTCACGCTCTATGTTGAGCAAATCTTGAAGATTTTTAAAATATTCTTTAGGCAATGGGAAATTTTTAACTGTGAAAAATGAGATAATGACGAAGTGTTATAGCAAAATAAATATCTATAAAACCAATTCCTGATGCAGTTTCAGCAATGTTTCATTGGGATCGGTGCAAAACCCTGGGTGAACCTTTGAACACTGCACTACTGTACTCCTGGTAGCGGTTAGCCACCTAAAACGCGATGCCTGATCGTATTTGCCAATTGGCCCAGAACCAGCTGATCCTTTACTAATTCGCTGAAAGGCGTTAAGATTATCTGTTAACTCATTAATATCAATCTCTTTCGAAAAAGCATTAATTTTGCTTTCATCTAAATAAAAAATACTTTGAAGATACTTTTGTTTTGCACAGAACAAAATAATGCCCACATTAAGAAACTCTTCGCGTTCTACCCTAGGCATAACCCGAATAACAGCATACTCAAATAAGAATTTCTCTTGCATGCTGTGCTTCTTTTAAAAATATATCAGAATGTGCTAAACGCGTTTCTAAAAAATACGCATAAGCTTTACGATGTTCATCCTTGGTGTCAAAATTTGTTTCGCCTTCCAACCATTCATCGGGAATTAAATTAATTACAGCCTGAATTTTTTCAGCGTTTAATATTGATCTAAATTCTTGATCAACCAGTTCTAATTCTGAGGCCCACTGTAGCAAAACGTGGTCTTTAACCAAAACAAAAGGTCTCTCGGCCTGCTCTTTCCAGTTTTGCCAAGAATGGTGAAAGTATAGCGCAGCGCCATGATCTATTAACCAGAGTTCTTTATGCCACAACAACATGTTGGTGTTTCGACAAGTGCGGTCCATATTGGTTAAAAAACAATCTAACCAAACAATTTGAGATGCCAATCTGGAATCGATTTCGGTTACTGTTGGATCGAAAGTAATTGCACCAGACAGATAGTGCAGCGCTAAATTTAAACCCACACTGGCTTTTAGTAAGTCTTGTATCTCTTCGTCGGGTTCTGTTCGTCCAAAGGCTTCGTCTAAATTTGCAAAAACAAGCTCTGGTACTCGTAAACCTAAAATTCTTGCAATTTCTCCACCAATTAGTTCGGCAATTAATGCTCTTGGCCCCTGGCCAGCACCACGGAATTTTAATACATATAAAAAACCATCATCGGCCTCAGCGATTGCAGGCATAGATCCACCTTCTCGCAAAGGCGTAACATATCTGGTAACATTAACGGTTCTTAATTCTATTGGGAAATTATTCATAAATATGAATCGACGGGTTTTTTAGAAAAACAATCCCCATCCAAACTTTCGACAAATTTAGCAGAAATCCACGAATTATCAGATTTAAGAATTTAAGGCTAAAGTTGGTGCTAGTCGTGCCCTAAATAAGCATTTCCAGCTGGTGTCATTGCTGCAGACCATTGTACGGCATCGCGATTAATGGTTACTAAACCCATGCTTTCAAGTTCTTCATACTCTTCTTCCATTCCACCCAAAACCGAAGAACTTACTTGTTGGTTAATTACCTCAAGTAGAGATAAAATTTCTGCTCTTTCCATAATGATATAATCGATTAGATTTTAATTAAACATAAATATAATCAAAATGTTTACCGCTTAAGTAAAACATTATTAAAGGTTTGAGGTTGATTAATTAATCCCTTTTTTAATCATTCATCCTAATGGAAACACATATTTATTACCTTTTTATTTTGGCGCTACCCGTTGCCTGTATTGCATGGACGGTTACGAAAGAAGAGATTTTTAGAGAAGCTAGAGAATTTTGCGTTGATAAATCAAAAAATTGCAACAAGCTAATCAAGCGGAAATTTTTCTATGTTTTTACTTGCGAATATTGCTTTAGCCATTATGTTACTGTATTGATTCTTTTTCTAACTGGATTTACACTTCTTTATCATGATTGGAGGGGTTATATTATTGCTGGTTTTTCCATCGTTTGGATTGCGAATGTTTATATGAGTTTATACAACATTATTCGGATCGATTTAAAGAAGGAAAAAATAAGGGTTGCCAAAGAAGAATCTGAATTAAACAGCTAAATCTGAAACTTTTGAGAGGAAAGAGATGTTTTTAAAACTTCTAAGCCATTATATATGCCATCATCAGTTATTGACCATTTTAGTTATGATACAAAAACAAAGGCATTAAGAATAACTTTTTTAACCGGAATGGTTTATGAATATAAAAATGTTCCGCAAAAAATTTTCGATATGTTTCGGGTTTCAGGCTCGAAGGGCCGATATTTTAACGATCAAATTAAGGGAAGTTATAAATTCAAAAAGTTAAAAGCAGAATAATATGCCCGAGGGTCCATCAATTGTTATTTTAACAGAACTAATCGAAAATCTGCATCTACATAAACCAGAAATTATTGAAGTTTCCGGAAATGTTACAACGATAGATCAGGATAGGCTTCTACATCAGAAAATTCAAGAATTTAGAAGTTTCGGAAAACGTTTCTTAATCTGTTTTAAAGATTTTACCCTCCAAATTCATTTTATGCTCTTTGGAACTTATCTTATAAACGACACCAAAAAAACGCCTCTTAAACTTGGCTTAACGCTTAAAAAAGATCAGCTAAATTTTTACACTTGCAAAGTTGATTTATTAGAAGGCAAAGCCGATAGTTTATATGATTGGTCTATCGATATTATGGGCGATGAGTGGGATAGCAAAAAGGCCATTAAAAAACTAAAAGAACTTCCAGATTCTTATATATGCGATTTACTTTTGGATCAGCATATTTTTTCTGGTGTGGGCAATATCATAAAAAATGAAGTCCTTTATCGATCGAGGATTCATCCTTTAAGTAAAATCAAAGATTTACCATTGGCAAAAATTAAGGAATTGGTTGCAGAGGCGAGGCATTACAGTTTTGATTTTTTGAAGTGGAAAAAAGAAGGAACATTAAGCAAACACTGGGAAGTATACAATCAAAAGGTTTGTCCCAAAAACCATCCTATCGCAAAAAAGGAAATTGGAAAAACACATAGACAAACCTATTATTGTCCTGCATGTCAGAAAAAGTATAATTGACGGTTCAAATATTTTTTTCTACAAAAACATTTGTAACTCTTCAACAACTTTGAAATGAGAGATTTAATTTGGTGTCAAAATTCCCAAGATTAACCAATTATAATTTTAACGTAAAAGAATTGTTAACCTTTTAGGATTTATGGAAAGTAACCCTATATTTGTCCTCGAGAGCGTTAATTTAGATACGGGTATATGGCTTAGGCTGTATGCCCGTTTTTTATTTCCATTAACCTTTTAAATGGCTTATTACCTTGTTCAAACAGATTTTAAGCCAAGATGTATACAATTCTGGATGCAACTCAATATCCTGTTTTAGTGAAGTTAAATCAATATACTTATAACTTTCAACCTCATCCCTGTTTATTTTAGGAAGATCATCCGACAATCCAAAAAACACATGATCAAGCTCATGTTCCGTTAAGCCATCTTCAAAGTCGGCTCTGTATGTAAAACTGAAAAGATACCGTAAATCACAAACCATTCCCATTTCTTCAAGCAGTCTTCTGTTCGCGGCATCGAGATTATTTTCTTCTACACGGGGATGGCTGCAGCAGGTATTGGTCCATAAACCTCCAGAATGATATTTATTAATGGCTCTTTGTTGCAACAAAAGCTCGTGATTAGAGTTAAAAATAAAAACAGAAAATGCCCTGTGGAGCGCTCCTTTTTCATGAGCCTCCATTTTTTCCATTTGACCAATTGGCAGATCATCTTTATCAACTAATATTACCTGTTCGTTCATTTACTGCAAATATTTTTTAAATCACGTTTAGTTTATGGCGAATTACAGAATCAAACATTAAACCTATTTTATGATGATTGGGTATGCGGATTCTTTCAGTCATAATTCTTTCTGCGGTTAAGCCTTTTATCTTGTTAAATAACTTTCTATAATAAATATAAGCTAAATAAACACCATTTCTGGAGCACGAAGGTAACATTTTGATTCCAATCAGGGCTTCTGTAAACTCCGATTCAATTTCTTCTTCTATTTGTTTCTTTTGATTATCGCAGAATAATGCCAAATCTACATTCGGAAAATAATTTCTATTTAAGGCTTGATGATCTGCTTTAACATCTCTTAAAAAATTCACTTTTTGAAAAGCCGAACCCAGTTTCATGGCATAGGGCTTCAATCGCTCGTACTCTTCCTCATCTCCTTTTGTGAAAACCTTCAGGCACATTAAACCTACCACTTCTGCAGAACCCAAAACATAAGCATTATAAAGTGCTGGTGTATAATTCTGTTCGTTCAAATCCATCTCCATGCTCTTTAAAAAAAGATGAATGAGCTGATGATCTATTTGATATTGATTAATTACCTTTTGAAATGAATTTAAAACCGGATTTAAACTAATTCCCATTTTAATGGCTTCAAATGTATCTGCAGAAAATTTATCGAGAAGATATTTTTTATCAAATTGATGAAAGCTATCTACAATTTCATCCGCAAGCCTTACAAAACCATATATTGAATATATTGGTTGCCTTACCTCCCTGCTTAAAAAATAAATTCCAAGCGAAAAACTAGTGCTATACCTTTTGGTTGTTAGCTTACTGCATTCTTCTGATAACTGATCAAATATTTCTTTCATGTGGTAATTCGTGTTGGAATAGAATTTTCAAAATCGTTAAGGCTTTTTATCCAGTTAATATGACTGATGTTTTCTAATTTTTCAATAACATTTCCATTTCCTGCCAAATGGATTTTAGCATTTTGGCAAATTTCCGATAATTGATAAATGTATTGTTGTGCCATTTTAACGTGGCGGGATTTGACCATAAAAAACAAAATATGATCTATATAATTGGTTGCAAAAACTTTTTCTAATGAACTTAATGGAACCTTACTGCCTAAGAAAATAACTTTTTGATTAGCCGATCGAAGAAAATAATTGGCATAAAGCAAACCAATATCATGATCTTCATCCTCTGGAAGAAAAAGAAGCCAGGTTTTTTCCGCATCTTCGGCTATTGGAATTTCATTAATTGCCGAAAAAATTTTCTGTTTGATGATGTTTGTCAGGAAGTGCTCGTGTGCGGGACAAATATCTTCTTTTAACCACATTAACCCTAATCGCGTTAATAGCGGATACATTATGTTTTTGTAGGTAGCGGATAATCCATAAGTGGATAAAGCCTCATCCAATAAACTGCAGAAAGACTTTTCATCAAAAGCAATCCCAAATTTTATAAGTTGAGTTATATAATATTCTACTTGTTGATCGGTGGAAATTTGGTGATATTCCTTAACCAAAAGTGTTTTCACTTCAGCATCAGAAAGTTTGCAGATTTTAGAGATTTTTAAGCCAGATTGATTTAAACTTACAATATTTAAGAGCTTAACAAGTTGCTTATCATCATACAAACGTGTGTTTCCTTCAGATCTCATTGGCGTTAACGCATTATACCGCTGTTCCCATATCCTAATGGTATGAGATTGAATGCCTGAAAGCTGTTCAAGATCTGAAATGGTATAAGTCATTTATTTTGTTTAAAAATAGGCAATATTTATTTAAACAAAACTAAACTTAAAAAGTTTCCCCATCAATTAAAAGTTCAGGAATATTTATCCTTAAACTTTTAAATAATTTGATTGTAAGGATTTTAACGCAAAGATTTTTCGGTCAGTAAAACACCCCTTTCGCCATTTGCAGTTTCTATTGTATGCACATGCTTGTAGGTTTGACTCAATAAATCATAACCATGCTCTCTTTGACGCACTGAAACTGAATTTAATAGGTATGTTCTGTTGTTCTGCATACAAAGCAAACTGCCGTTAGCTAAGAGTAAAAAATCGAAATCATAACCAATATCCTGAAGTTCGATTACTTTTTTCGTTATAGAACTATTTAATTTCCTGGTTGCTTCGGTTCTGTTTTTCATGGCTTTTTTGTTTTAGGTATAGGTTTGCGTTGTGATTATGAAAATAAGTCAACAACACAGTATAAATTATACGGAATAATTATTAATATATTGTAATCCAACCGTTTAAATTAAATTGTTTGAGAAAAATCAACAGGAAAAATTGTTCAAAAAGGTTTTTAAGGTGTTTATAAAGAATTAGTTATAAAATATAAACCTATTATTGAATATATTTTATCCAAACCAACCAAATTCCTTTACGAATGAAATAAAAACCGTTACAAATGCTTTTTATTTCTTAATTTGAGAATCAAGCTTTAATTTGGCAATAAATTATCCTACTCAACCTAAAAATGAAATTAAAATGTATTGTGATCGACGATGACATTCATGCCATTAATGGCATAAAGTCTTACATCAACACATTATCAAATATTCAACTTGTACATGCTTATACCGATCCTTTAGAAGCGCTAACAGAAATTAGCGGGGGAAATGATGTAGATATTATTTTTATGGATGTTGATATGCCGATGATTTCGGGTATCGAACTTTCTAAAGCTGTTCGCCATAAAACCAGTAAATTAATCTTCACAACATCGCATTCAAAATATGCTTATGAGGCATTTGAAATGCATGCCAGTGCATATTTACTTAAACCTTATACTTTTGCTCGATTTGCCGAAACTATAAATCGGTTATTTCCGCAAACTCCGAATGTTCAAAATATAAACATCCAACAAGAGGATGATTATTTTTTTGTACGGAACAAAAATGAACGGAATAACCTAATTAAGGTTCGTTACACTGATATTGTAGCAGTAGAAAGTCTTCAAAACTATGTTAGAATTTACACAGTAGATGAAACCATCGTTACCTATATCGCACTGTCTGAAATTAAAGTTATTTTAAAGGAATATCCAAATTTTGCGCAGGCCCATCGATCATTCATTATCGCAAAAAACTATATTGAAAAGGTAGAAGGAAATATGCTTAAAATGATCAATAACCTAACTGTAAATATTGGCAACAACTATAGAGACGAAATCCAAGCCTATATAAGGGAAAAAACAATTAGAACAGGCAGATCGTAGATCCGCCTGCATTAATTTATTAGTTCTTTTTAATGAAAACGATGTTCCCTCCTGATATGGAGGTTGAAATCGGATCTGTTGGATCTGTAGAATAATTTACTACAAGTCCGTTTCTTTTGAATACAAATACTGTTTTTTTGGTGATTGTCTGTAGCTTTTTCATAGTTCTTTTTTCTATGAAACTAGTCTGATAATCAACCGAGTAAAAAATCCTTACACATACAATATGATATCCTACACGGACAATAAGAATCAGGCGACAAATAGAATTTGGAGCTTTATCAAAATGAAAAAGATCCACATTATAACCTGGATCTTTTTCATCTTTTACGAAGCTATAATTGCTGGCTTGTTAAGCGGAAGGTTTGGCACGTTTCGCAACTACGTAATCCACTACACCCTGAACATTGCTTTATTTTATATCCATGCCCACATTGTTTTAACATACGGGCTAAAAGATATAAAACAAGCATACTGGAAAATTCCACTTTTTTTTATTACCGAAATATCAATATATTTTTTCGCCATTTATGGCATTGAATTTTTATCCATAAAATACGGTGGTTATATAAGCACTAAAAAATTTGAGCTTAGCGTATCCTATTTTATTGGTCCCTTATACAGATGGACATTTTTTACAGGCTTTGCAACAGGCTATTATTTTCTGATAAACTTTTTAAAAGAAAGAAAGAAAACTGAAAATTTGGAGCAGCAACGCTTAAACAATATTATCCAAATTGCTAAATCGGAAAATGCATTTTTAAAGGCGCAGATTCAGCCTCATTTTCTATTTAATACCTTAGATTTTATCTATCATAATGCGAGAGAATCGTCTCCAATTGCTGCAGAAACTATTCTTTCCTTATCTGAAATGATGCGATATGCAGTAGATAGCAATCAAGATGGAGAATTTATCTCTTTAGGAAATGAAATTGATCAGGTAGAGAATTTAATCAACTTACATCAGCTTAGACAAAATCATTCGCTACAGATTAGATTTGATTACGATGATGAAGTGAAAGACCTCCAGATTATCCCACTGGTTTTAATTACGCTTGTTGAAAACATTTTTAAACATGGTAACCTAAATAATTTAAACCATCCAGCTGAAATAAGTATTAATCAAAATGACCACACCTTGATTATTGAAACTTCTAACTTGGCTAATTTGGTACCAAATAAAACCGGTTTAAACTCGGGAATGGAAAATATTCGAAAGCGTTTAGCATATACTTATAATAATTTAGCTACTTTTGAATACTATATTGATGATAATCAGTATTTTAGAGCGAAACTAACTATTTATAATTCTTAACATTAATTCAAGACAAAAAAATCACCTAAAACGGATTGTTTTTTAAGCTTAATAACACAGAAAGCACATATTCCTTTACCAACTAACTACAATACTTTACCAAATGCGCTAGTTTCAGTATTAGATAATGAAATTGTAATTTTGATTAACCAAAACTAAATTAAATGTCTATAAGTTGCATCGCAATCGACGATGACCCTCACGCTCTAGAAAGCTTAAAAGCATACATGACCAAGTTGCCTGATTTAAAACTTGTTCAAAGCTTTACAGAGCCACTAAAAGCACTCGCAGAAATTTCTGTTTCTAACCCAGTCGACATTATCTTTATGGATGTGGAAATGCCAGCCATTTCTGGAATCGAGTTGGCAGGCTTGCTCAGAAAAAAAACCAAACATCTTATTTTCACAACAGCCCATGCACGTTACGCAATTGATGCATTTAAAGTTGATGCCGATGCATATTTGTTAAAGCCCTATTCTATACTTCACTTTGCAAAAACAATAAACAACCTTTATCCAACAGGAAAAAAAACGCATTTGCCCTTTTCTATCTTTGAAGATCACTTTTTCTATATTCCATTACAAAATGCTGATGGCGATCTGGTAAGAATAGATTTGAACGAGTTGGTTGCCGTTGAAGAGCTTAAAGAAGAAATTCATTTTAGAACGGTTAAAAGTTCGTATTTAAGTTCGAAAATAAACTTTATCAAAATGATTAAAATGTTGAAAAAGCATCCTGCCTTTATCCAAATTAGTCAGTCTGCCATTGTATCTAAACAACACATAAAGAGCGTTTTAGGCGATCAAGTTGTTTTATCTGGTGGTGTATCTTATGGCTTAACCAACCCATATAAAGAGGTTTTTACAACTTTCATCAAACACAATCTCCTAAAAAGCAAAACTAAAGCCATTAAAAAAGAAGACTGACCTATTTTCTTCGATTATAAAATCAGCCTCTAAATCAATACAATAGTCAATTCTGCTAACTAAATAAAACTTTATCCAATCCAATTTGTATTAGGAGTGTTTATTTGATTAACTAATTGATTATCCTGCTTTGAAAAGAATATTGGTCGTAGATGATGACCCTGATATATTAGAAGTTTTTCAGCTCGCATTAGAGTCTGAAAATTATCGCGTTTATCCCTTATTATCGCCTAGATATATTTTTAAAACCGTTCGGGAGTTCAATCCAGATTTAATCATACTCGATATTATGCTGAATGGCATGGATGGAAGAGCCGTATTTAAAGAATTAAGATCTAATCCTGAAACAGAATCTATCCCTGTGATAATGGCTTCTGCCAGATACGATGAAAATTACATTGTTTCTCAAAAATATCATCCTGATGATTATTTAGAAAAGCCTTTTAATATTGCAGATATGCTGCAGAAAGTAAACTTGTTAACCGAAAATTAAAAAACATGAAATTAAAATTACTAACGGGTGTTATGCTGTTAACGATAGCAATCGCCACAAATGTTAAGGCACAAACCACGAGGCCAGACAAGTTATACTCTATGAGCGGAATTGGCTTTGCTTTTCCTATGGGAGAGACATCCGATTACCTGAAACCTAAATTCTCAACCAGTTTAGGTTTAAATTTAGGATTGGGCAATGGAGGATTATTTTTATATCCAAAAGTAAGCTTACACGCTTTTACATTTAATCAAATTACGCCTGATGCCGGATACACCTATACCTTACAGAAAGGACGTGCAACTACTTATTTGTTAAATGTGGCGCTTGGCTATAGAAAAATTGTAGATAAATGGGCTTTTTATGGTTTCGCTGGCGGTGGCGGTGGATTTATTCTAACACCGCAGGCAGGTGTTAATTCAACAACATTGCAGGTAACTATGGATAATAAAACAAATTCTATGGGCATTGTTGAAGCTGGTGGTGGTATTGAATATAATATTGGTGGTGCTAATTTATTTGTTGAGGCCAGTTATATGTATGGAACGGGCAAAATTCAGAACAGGGTTTTTAATACAGTTTCAATTCAAATAGGCATTAAACCAAATTTAAGTAAATTACTTAGTAAACTTTAAGCAAACCTACATACAAAATATTGAAGCGATTACGTTAAAAACGTAGTCGCTTTTTTTTATGAATTTTAAACCGGACTTAAAATCATTCCAATATTTGATTTATATATTTAAGCAACAAAATGTATGAACAAACACTTTTATTACTAAATATTTTAGCATAGATTTGTATAATAATTAAACTTGAATGTTATACGCAATTGTAGATATAGAAACAACTGGTGGCCACGCTTCTGCAAATGGAATTACTGAAGTAGCCATTAATATTCACGATGGCAATCAGGTTGTTGAAACTTATACTACGCTGATTAATCCGAAGCGGGAAATACCCGATTACATTACCGCATTAACAGGAATTGACAATGTCATGCTGGTAAATGCACCAACTTTTGATGATGTAGCTTTACAGATTTATCAGCTTCTTAATGATAAGGTATTTGTTGCCCATAATGTAAATTTTGATTATTCTTTTCTTAAACATCATCTTTCTTACGCTGGCTACGATTTACAGTGCAGGAAACTTTGCACAGTGAGGTTAAGCAGAAAACTTCTTCCGGGCAAAACTTCGTATAGCTTAGGTAAACTGTGCAGCGCATTACAAATACCAATTCAAAATAGACATAGAGCCGGTGGAGATGCTGATGCAACGAGTATTTTATTTAACATGCTCTTAGAAGCCGATCAAGAAGGCGTAATTGCAGAAATGCTTAAGAAAACATCTAAAGAGCAGGTTTTGCCACCGCATTTAGATAAAAAGGTAATTTTAAAACTCCCAAATCAGCCTGGAGTATATTATTTCAAAGACAATAAAGGCAAGATAGTTTATGTAGGAAAAGCAAAGGATTTAAAAAAACGGGTAACTAGTCATTTTACAGGAAACAAGCCAAATAGACAGCGACAGGATTTTTTACGAACCATTTATAATGTTGATTATGTGGTTTGCGGTACCGAATTAATGGCGCTTATTTTAGAAGCAAATGAAATTAAGCGTTTATGGCCCGAAAATAACCGGGCCATGAAACGATATGAACACAAGTACGATTTATATGTCTTTGAAGACCAAAACGGTTATCTCCGCTTAGCAATTGATAAGCACAAAAAGAATAACAAAGCATTGCAAAGCTTCAATAACTTGTTGGAAGGGTACAATTTTTTAAACCAGCTGGTGGATAAATATCAACTCTGCGCCAGACTTTGTTATTTACAAAAAACAGCTACAAAATGTACCGCACATGAGAATGGTCAATGTTTTGGTGCTTGTAGTGGAATTGAAACGGTTGCCATTTACAATAAAAGATTAAACAATGCTCTACTGGAAATTCAGAATATGCAACCCAGCTTTGCGTTAGTAGACGAAGGTAGGAAAGATGAAGAATTTAGTTGCTTACTTGTAGAAAAAGGCAAATTTTATGGCATGGGCTATTTTACTGATAAAACCTATTTATCTGACGGACTTGCGCCCATTAAAGAAAATCTTTCAACCTATCAATCTAATAGTTACATATTAAATTTGATCTTGAATCATGCTGAGCAACATCCGCAAAAATTGTATAAGTTATGAGTTACAAGCTTAATCCAATGTTATTTAAATTACTTGTAATCTTAATTTATCAATTATTCACCCTTACTGCTTTTGCCCAGAAAAGTGAAACTGCTACTGTGGATTTAATCCAAAAGAACATTGGAAAAGAAATTTTAAAAATAGATAAATATGGAGATTCAAAATCGACATATTTGGGAAAAATAATCGACGAAAATGGAAATACAAAATATTATGTTGCAAAAGAATTTTATAGGATTAAAGCGGCAATAGTTTATCATGGACACAGCAGAGTTGTATTTTATAATTCTTCAAAAAAATTCATTGCTCAATACATATATAATATGCCTAATGAACTTCCTTTCAAGTTAAAATCTAATAAACTTTATTATAAATCAAAAGAAGGAAAAGTATCTACACAAAAAATCGGTGCTATTTTACCAAAGATGTTATGTAGTGACGAAGCAGGGTGTATTGAAATAAAATTGACAATCTGATGAATTCAAAAATCTTTATAAAACTTGCATTGTCTTTTAGCGAATCCATCGAACAGCCACACTTCGAAAAAACATCGTTTAGGGTAAATAAAAAGATTTTCGCAACGCTAGATTTTGTTAATTTAAGAGCATCCTTAAAACTCTCCGAAATTGATCAATCTGTTTTCTGCGATTTTAGCCCAGAACATATTTATCCTGCTAAGGGCGCATGGGGCAAACAAGGCTGGACAATTTTCGAAATCAACCATTTAAAACCCGAAATGGTTCAAGATGCCCTCACCCTATCCTATTGCAATATTGCGCCTCAAAAACTTTCTGATAAATATAAAATGTAATTTTATCTTGTCTTAAATGCCCCTTCAAAATTTCGCTTTTGGCAAGCCGTACTCAACATTCAGAATACTATCTTTACATACAACAAAATATAAACGTTATGACAAAATCACTTTGGATCAACCTGCCGGTTAAGGATGTAAGTAAATCAAAAGAATTTTTTATCAAATTTGGCTTTAAACTTAATCTTAAGTTCGGAAGCCGTGAAGATTCAGCCTGTTTTATGATTGGTGACGATAATTTTATCGTTATGCTTTTTGAAGAACCATTATTTGAAGGATTTATTGCAACAAACATAGCTGATCCAAAACTGGGCACCGAAGTTTTATTTTCAATTGATGCAGAAAGCGTTGAAGAAGTGAATGAAATGGCAAAAAAAGCTGTAGATGCAGGCGGAACGCTGTACGCAGAACCGGGCTTTAAAGATGGATGGATGTATGGTTGTGGCTTTATTGATTTAGATGGACACCGTTGGAACATTCTCTATATGGATACAGCTAAAATGCCACTTGGCTAACCGCAATCCTAATTATATTTTTTTTTGACCAAAAGTTATAAATATGAAAAACGATCCAGTTATAGTTGAACGCGTTTATAATGTGCATACAAAAGACATTTGGAATATTTTAACCGATAAGAATGAAATTAAAAAATGGTATTTTCAGTTAGAAGATTTCAAACCAAAAGTTGGTTTTAAGTTTGATTTTCTTGGTGGAGCGGATGAAGGTCCAAAGTATTTGCATTTATGTGAAATCACAGAAATTATTGAAGGAAAAAAAATTGCTTACTCTTGGCGATATGATGGTTATCCTGGGAATTCTATTGTAAACTGGGAATTATTTGATCAAGGTGATAAAACTTTGGTAAGAATAACCCACACAGGTTTGGAAACCTTTGATGAAAATGGAAAGGATTTCAGCAAAGAAAGTTTCAGAGGTGGCTGGACTTATTTTTTAAATGATGCATTGAAAAACTATTTAAGTGCGGAATAAAACACATTCGCTTAACCTTGTACTGGTCTCGAAGCGTCTCGCTACGACCCATAACAGTACAACTGCATTAAAGTCTTAGCGGGACGCTAAGACTAGTTTTTTTTCAAGAACTTTCGTCATTGCGAGGTACGAAGCAATCTTACTACTATAGATTGTAATAAACGCATTTGCTTCATGCGCCTCTCAATGACGAAATAGTTTGGCCTTAGCAAGAGACCTTACAACTAATTTCCACTATATTTCTTCCAGCGCTGATTTTATAGCAGCGTAAACGTAATCTAAATCGTCGTTGCTGATGATGTAAGGTGGCAAAATGTAAATGATATTGCCAAGGGGTCTTAAAATGATTCCCTTATCTAAAAAATACGCATAAAGCAGATTTCGTAGATTACTTAAATACGAGGTTTCGTTTCCTGTTTCCCATTCAATAGCAATGATAGTTCCCGTTTGGCGAACGGCTTTTACTTTGGCATGTGTTTTTATCTCGTCCAAAAAAACCGAATGTTTAGCTTCAATTCTTTTAATATTCTGCAGAGTCGTACTTTCTAAAAGGATATCTAAACTCGCCAAAGATGCTACACAAGCAATTGGATTGGCCGTAAATGAATGTCCATGATAGAGTGTTTTAAGCTTATCGTCGCTTAAAAAGGCATTGAAAATTTCATTGGTACAAGTGGTTACCCCTAAAGGCATGGTTCCACCGGTTAAACCTTTGCTCAAACAGAAAATATCTGGTTTGTTCGTTAACTTTTCGCAGGCAAAATATGTTCCCGTCCGACCAAAACCTGTCATTACCTCATCGGCAATAGTCAAAATATTATTTTGTTTACACGTATCAATTAAATCATCAAGATGTTTAGCCTCATACATCAGCATTCCACCAGAACCTAAAATCAATGGTTCGAAGATGAAGCAGGCAAATTCGGATTTTAGATTTACGATTTTGGATTTTAGATCAGAAATATTATCATCATTTGGCAAATCGATAAATTCCACATCAAATAACAGGCTATTAAAAGCATCTGTAAAAATACTTCGCCCACTTACAGACATTGCACCAAAAGTATCGCCATGGTAAGCATTCTTAAAGGCCAAAATCTTAGTTTTTGGTTGCTGTTTATTATCCCAATACTGCAGACACATTTTTAAGGCAACTTCAACCGCTGTTGAACCATTATCAGTGTAAAATACTTTGTCCTGTTGCCCAGGAAGGATTGGCAACAATCTCTCAGCCAATAAAACTGCAGGTTCGTGGGTAAATCCAGCAAAAATTACATGTTCCAAAACGGTTAATTGTTCAGCCACTTTTTTTGCAATATAGGGATGTGCGTGCCCATGAATATTTACCCACCAAGAAGAAACGGCATCAATATATTCTTTACCATGCTCATCAAAAACATAAACGCCCTCTCCCCTAACAATTGGGATATGTGGTAAAGCGTTTTTCATCTGAGTATAAGGATGCCAGATTACGTTTTGATCTCTTTCTGTTAAATTGAGTTTAGCGTTTTGGGGATTTAAAGAATCGGACATGAATGTTATATTGATGGATCTGAAAATTGTTTTTTTAAAAGTTTGGCAACCGTTTTATCAGTTCGAAAAGTAATTTCTTCAACGGATAAATCTTGAATTTTTACCCATCTGAAAGCCTGAAGTAATTCTCCATTCCCATCAAAATCGTATATTTTGGTTTTAAAGGCCAACTCGAGCGGTGCCTTCTCTTTTACCAAATAATATATGCTTATTACCTGACTATCATTGAACGAAGACTTTTCAAAAAAATCTGTGGTATAAAAATGAGAAACAACTTCGATTTCAGCATTGCATTCCTCAACAAATTCACGTTTAAGTCCGTCAATAAGTCCTTCTCCAAATTCTAATCCACCGCCTGGAAATTTGCTAAATCTTACACCGTATTCCTCTTCATCACTTACTAAAACTTCGTTGTGTTGATTAATAAGCAAACCATAAACGCGAACATTAAAGTAACTCATTCTCGAAATGTTTTTTGTTTTTAATTACAATTTCAGGTGTCCAGACAATTTCCTTTCTGAATGCTTCTGCTCTTACAGGACATTCGCTCATGTGGCAATAATGGCAACATTCTGGCAAACAAGGATCTGCATGGATAAAAAGTTCTGCCTTTCTAAAACCGTTTTTGTTAATCAGTTCATCAATCTGAGATATTTCTCTATGAACTTTATTTAAATCAAAATAATAAGGCAGTGTAACGTGGCAGTCTATGTGGAATTCTGGCCCATACTGTTGTGTACGAAGGTTATGAACATCAATCCAAGGGTTATGTCTGTTCTTTTGCAAAACATCAACCACCTCTTCAACCAAAGTAAAATCACTCTCATCCATTAGTCCCCCAACAGAGCCACGGGTTAGTTTATAACCAGAGTAAACAATATAAAAACCAACCAAAACAGACAGCAGGCTATCCATCCAGATTATGCCGGTAAGCTGAATTAAAACTAAGCCGATAACAATTGCAATACTCGTATAAGTATCGGTGAGCAAATGCTTTCCATCTGCCTGTAAAGTAATGGAATGCTGGTCTTTTCCTACATTAATAAGATATAAGCCGACAATCATATTAATTAATCCGGTAATGCCGATAATCAGTGTACCTTCTAACAGATTGCCTACTTCGTGCGGATAAACCAAGTTGTAAGAAGATTTAAAGATGATAATCACCCCTGCAATTAAAATCAAAATCCCTTCAACAAAGGCAGAGAAAAATTCTACCTTACCATGCCCATAAGGATGATTTTCATCGCGGGGTTGCGTGCTTAAGTAAATGCTGTAAAATGCAAAACTGCCCGCAATAACGTTTACAATACTTTCGGCAGCATCTGTTAAAATCGCGTTGGATTCAGTAATAAAATATGCTACAAATTTGGCTAGCATCAACACCACACTCACCACCAGCGAAATTACAATTGCTTTCTTTTTAACCGTCACAAGGATTTTTTTTTCAAAAATACGGTTATCAAATAAATTAAATGAGAAAAACTCAGTCTTTTTTAGTGCAGAATAATATTTGGTTTATATATTTGCGCACAAAGTAATTAACCATGAGCACCTTATCCAAAAGAATCAACAGTCTATCAGAATCTGCAACACTAAAAATGACCAAACTTGGCCGTGAATTATCTGCCAAAGGCGTTAATGTTATTAGTTTAAGTGTTGGCGAACCCGATTTTAATACGCCCGATCACGTAAAAAATGCCGCTAAAACAGCATTAGATGAAAATTACACCCGCTATTCGCCAGTTCCAGGATATCCCGATCTGCGCCAGGCAATTGCAAATAAGCTTAAAACGGAAAACAATTTAGATTACGATGCTTCACAAATCGTGGTGTCTACCGGTGCCAAACAATCGCTTTCAAACGTTATCTTAACTTTGATCGATCCTGATGATGAAGTAATTATCCCTACTCCTTATTGGGTTTCTTATTCGGAAATGGTGACGTTGGCAGAAGGTAAATCTGTTTTTATCGATACAGATTTGGAAAGTAATTTCAAAATTACAGCTGAGCAACTAGAGGCTGCCATTACGCCGAAAACGAAATTATTTATGTTTTCTTCGCCATGCAATCCAACTGGTTCAGTATACAGTAAAGAAGAACTTGCTTCTTTAGCCAAGGTTTTTGAAAAACACCCTAATATTTTTATTTTATCGGATGAGATTTATGAGCACATCAACTTTGTTGATAAACATGAATCTATTGCTCAATTCGATAGCATTAAAGACCGCGTAATTATTGTAAATGGCTTCTCTAAAGCATTTGCCATGACAGGCTGGCGCTTAGGCTACATCGCTGCAAACAAGGAGATCGCTGCTGCAAATGATAAGCTGCAAGGCCAAACAACTTCTGGAACATGTTCAATTGCTCAGAGAGCTGGCATTGTAGCTTACGAGCAAGGTTTGGAAAGCGTTTTGGAAATGAAAAAGGCCTTTTTACGCAGAAGGGAACTTGTTTATAATTTATTAAACGAAATTCCAGGCGTAAAAACAAACCTTCCAGATGGCGCTTTTTATTTCTTCCCGGAAATTAGCTCTTTCTTTGGTAAAAAAGATGCTGATGGAAATGTAATCAAAGATTCATCAGATTTATCACTTTACTTATTAAATGTTGGGCACGTGGCTACAGTTGGTGGCGATTCGTTTGGAAACAACAACTACATCCGTTTATCTTACGCCGCATCAGACGAGAGTTTGTTAGAAGCGCTTAAAAGAATAAAAGAGGCATTGGCAAAATTAAGTTAATCAGCCAAAAACTTTAAACCAAAAATCCCTCGTTAATTTATATTAGCGAGGGATTTTTTTTTGAAAACGAAAGCAAGAATTCCATTTGAGCATTTGCCCTTCTTTCCGTTGCAAGTCCTCAGCAATCGTTCCTCATGCTTCCGGGCTTTTCACTTCAATAAGGTTTATTAAGTAAGAACAGTGCATAGAAACTAAAACTGCAAATATTTAGCTTCGTATAGCTTCAACCGGATCTAACCTAGAAGCAGAATATGCAGGCCAAAAACCAGAAATTGTTCCTATAATAACCGAGATTCCTATCCCTAAAATAATATTATTTATGCCTAAAATTACTTCGAAGCCAGATACAGCCGTGATAACTTTGGCAAAGAGAAACACAAAAAACAGTCCGAGCAATCCGCCTAAAATACAAAGCGAGATCGATTCGAAAATAAACTGAAGTAAAATAAAGTAGTTTTTTGCACCCAATGATTTCTGAATACCTATAATATTTGTACGCTCTTTTACAGATACAAACATAATATTTGCAATGCTAAATCCGCCCACAAGAATAGAGAAACCTCCTATTACCCAGCCTGCAATGTTTACCATATTAAACATGGTATCCAACTGGTTAGAAATCATTGTGGTTTTATTTAATGCAAAGTCATCTTCCTGCCCTGGTCTAATCCTATGAATAGAGCGCATTAATCCGGTTAGTTCACTTTCAACTTCTTCTAAAGATACTTTTGTTGAACCTCTAACGGTAATTTGAGGGTTATATCTTTCGTTTTGAATGTCCAAAATCCCTTTGGCAAAATTAATTGGAATATTTACGCTTTTATCCAGTGAAGTGCCAAGCATATCCTCACCTTCTTTTTTAAATACACCAACTACCGTAACTCTCCTACCCAAAATCTGCGCTTGTTTACCTATTGGGTCTTCGCTACCAAATAAACCTTCGGCAATATCGGCCCCCATTAAACAAACGGGAGATCCATTTTTGCTCTCATTGTCGGTAAAATATCTTCCAGCCTGAAGCTCAAAACTCCAGGTTTTGTTAAAATCCTGCGATGCTCCTGTAACCGAAATCCCTTCAACAGAACTACTTCTATATTTAATGGTCCTGTTCCCAGTAGAAATTTCAAAAGTAATTCCGTCGGCATTTTCCATCCTATCGCGGAGCGAAGCAAAATCTCTTAACGATGGCTGAGGACGATTCATGTATTTCCACCAAGGATAATCTCCGAAAATCCATGGCCATTTTTGAACGTAGATTGTATTAGAACCTAACTTATCTACACTGGACTGCAGTTTTGCCCTAAAACTATCTACAGCCGAAAACACCGCGATAATAGTAAAAATACCAATTGTAATCGCCAAGAGCGATAACATGGTACGCAATTTATTTTGACGCAAAGCATCAAACGCAAAACGGAAACTCTCGCCTATTAGCCTAAAGATTATCATAATTAGGGTTTAGACACAAAGGAGTTAAAAAGGTTACAGCTCATTTTCAAAACTAATTAATTTTAAACGACGGAAGCATAATTAGATTCAGTTTTTTAACGAAAAAACGATCAAAACATAATATAGTATAATTGCGTTTGATAAAATACGGAAAAGAAAAATTAAATTCGTATTTTTGCACCTCAAAAAATTCATCAGGAATGAAATTATCACAATTCAAATTCAACTTACCAGAATCTCTTATTGCCAATAATCCGGCCGAACAACGCGACGAAGCACGTTTGATGGTTTTGCATAAGGACAGCGGTAAAATTGAGCATAAAATATTTAAAGATGTTTTAGGTTATTTCGATGACCAAGACGTAATGATATTAAACAACACTAAGGTTTTTCCTGCCCGTTTATATGGAAACAAGGAAAAAACCGGTGCTACAATCGAAGTTTTCTTGTTACGTGAATTAAATAAAGAGCTGCGTTTATGGGATGTTCTGGTAGATCCAGCTCGTAAAATCCGTGTTGGCAATAAATTGTATTTTGGTGATGACGATTTATTAGTTGCTGAAGTTGTGGATAACACCACTTCTCGTGGCCGTACCATCCGTTTCTTATTCGAAGGAACTGACGAGGAATTTAGAAGAAACGTAGAAATTTTAGGAGAAACACCTCTTCCTAAATACATTAAACGTAAAGCCACTGCCGAAGATAAAGAACGTTACCAAACTATTTTTGCCAAACATGAAGGTGCTGTTGCCGCTCCAACTGCTGGTTTACACTTCAGCCGTGAGTTGATGAAACGTTTGGAGCTTAAAGGAATCAATTTTGCCGAGGTTACTTTACACGTTGGTTTAGGAACTTTTAGAACTGTAGAAGTTGAAGATTTGACTAAACACAAAATGGATTCTGAGCAATTTATTATTGAGCAAAAAGATGCTAATATTGTAAATAGGGCTTTAGAAGAAAAAAGAAAAATTTGTGCAGTGGGTACCACATCTATGCGTGCCATAGAATCTGCAGTATCTGCCAACAGAACTTTAAAATCAGCTAATGACTGGACAAGTAAATTTATTTTCCCTCCTTACGATTTCAGTATTGCCAACTCGATGATTACCAATTTCCACACACCTGAATCTACTTTATTGATGATGGTAAGTGCATTTGGCGGTTACGAAAACGTAATGAATGCTTATGAGGTTGCTGTAAAAGAAAAATATAAATTTTATAGCTATGGCGATGCCATGCTAATTATCTAGATTAGATTCAAGTATTAAGTATCAAGTATCTCGATTAAGCTCTACTACTTGCTACTTGATACTAAATACTTGTTTTTTTTGATAATGAAATACTACGCTATAATTGTAGCAGGCGGTTCTGGTAATCGGATGCAGACTGAAACCCCAAAACAATTTTTGTTGCTTAATAACCTTCCGGTTTTAATGCATACCGTAAAAGCTTTTGCATTAAGCGATTCTCAACCCAAAATTTTAATTGTCTTAAATCAAGAACAGCATAATTACTGGGCTAGGTTATGCGAGGAATTTAATTTCCGCATTCCACACCAAGTTATTGCAGGAGGCACAGAACGTTTTCATTCTGTTAAAAATGCAATTGACTCTATTGAGGAAGAAAGCTTTGTTGCTATACATGATGCGGTTCGTCCTTTAATTTCAAAAACCCTGATCGATAGCTGTTTTAACAAGGCTGTAAAATTAGGAAACGTAATTGCAGCTGTTCAATCTAGCGATAGCGTAAGGATGCTTAGGGCAGATAAAACCTCTGCCTTAAAACGCAACGAAATTTATCTTGTACAAACTCCACAGACTTTTAGTTTGCCTGTTCTAAAAGAGGCCTATAGACAGGAGTTTAATAACAGCTTTACTGATGATGCAAGTGTGGTAGAATCAATAGGCTATGAAATTAACATTATAGAAGGCGAACGCAACAACATTAAAATCACCTATCCGATAGATCTGGAGTTGGCAGAATTGCTCTTAAAAAAATAAAACAAATGTATCTATCATAAAAAAAGGGAATCCCATAACTGAGATTCCCTTTTTAAGTTTTATTAATTTCAAGCTGGGCTTATAAATCAATAATGCTCGCTTTTATATTCTTATGTTGCTCTGCCTATCACTTTAAGCAAGATTGCAATTACTGCGATCACCAATAAAACGTGAATTATTCCGCCCACATCGCCGAAGCCGTGAAACACAAATCCTATGACCCAAAGTATTACCAATACTACTGCGACCAAATACAATAAATTTCCCATAGTGTTAATTTTTTTAAGTAATTAAGTTTGATGTATTAACACGCAGGTTTAAACTTTGTTTAAAAAATGTAATAAAAGTTAATAATATTTTTTTTTGATAGAGCTAAAAGAGGTAAAAAAATATAATAAAAAGAGCAAAAAAAAGCCTCCCAATTTTCTGATTGGAAGGCTCTTATCTTTTTTAGATTTTAGTATTCATCCTCGTTAAAGAAGAAATCTTCCTTAGTTGGATAATCCGGCCAAATCTCCTCAATTGTCTCATAAGGCTCACCGTCATCTTCTAATGCCTGTAGGTTCTCAATAACTTCAACCGGGGCACCAGAACGGATACCGTAATCAATTAATTCATCTTTAGTTGCAGGCCATGGTGCGTCTTCCAAGTGCGATGCTAATTCTAATGTCCAATACATATCTTCAATTCAATTAAATTCTTGTTCTTAATAATGCGCAAAGTATATTAAAATTTTTGAGCAAAACAAACTTATTTTTCAACTATTAAATACGCGGTATCCAAATGTTTTCTTCCACGTTAAAATCATAGTTCAGTTTTCGTGCCAAAACGAATAAATAATCACTCAATCGATTCAAATAAATGGCTACACGTTCATCTACAAAGCTATTTTCAGCAAGTTCTACCGTTAAACGCTCTGCTCTTCTACAAACACAACGGGCTATATGGCAGTAAGATACTACCGTATTTCCACCAGGCAAAACAAAATGTTTTAACGCAGGTAATGTTTCATTCATGGCATCCATTTCATTTTCTAATAATGTGATGTCTGTTTCATGAAGATCTGGAATTTTCATTTTGGATTTTTCAGGGTCGGCAGCCAAAGAAGCGCCAACTGTAAAAAGCCTATCCTGAATTTCTTTTAACAACAGCTGATGGTGGGCATCAATTGCCTGGCACATAATTAAACCAATATAAGAATTGAGTTCGTCTACGGTTCCGTAGGCCTCTATGCGGAGATGATATTTTGGTACGCGGGTTCCACCAATTAATGATGTTTGTCCCTTGTCGCCCGTTTTAGTATAGATTTTCATTTAAAAAGTTTAAGGTGAAAAGTAAAAAGTTAAAACTTAAAGCTTCAGCATACAAATCTTTAATCTTTTCACTTTAAACTTTCAACGCTTTAATTAATTTTTTCCCAATCGCTACCACTATCTTTTAGGGCCTGCAGGCGTGGAGAAACTGATTTGACCTCATCATTTTCGTAATCGTTTTCGATCAATCCATCACGCATTCGCACAATGCGATGTGCATGTTGAGCAATGTCCTCTTCGTGTGTTACCAAAATAATTGTATTCCCTTTACTGTGAATTTCTTCAAGTAAAGCCATAATTTCGATTGAGGTTTTTGTATCTAAATTCCCCGTTGGTTCATCGGCAAGGATAATTGAAGGATTATTAATGAGCGCCCTTGCAACCGCCACACGCTGGCGCTGTCCGCCCGAAAGCTCATTGGGTTTGTGATCCATACGATTACCCAATCCAACATTTTCTAATGCTTGCGATGCCCTGGCATCTCGATCTTTTTTACTTGCCCCAGCATAAATTAATGGAAGCGCAACATTATCTAAGGAAGTTGATCTTGGAAGTAAGTTAAATGTTTGGAATACAAATCCGATTTCCTTATTTCGAACTTCAGCAAGTGCATCATCGCTCATATGGCTTACATTGGTTCCGTTTAAGATGTATGTACCGCTGGATGGAGTATCCAGACAACCCAAAATATTCATCAGTGTTGATTTACCCGAACCGGAAGGACCCATTAAAGCCACAAATTCTCCTTTGTTAATATCCAACGAAACAGATTTTAAAGCGTGTATCACTTCTGTTCCAATTACATATTTACGACCAATTTCTTTTATAGTAATGAGCGGTTTCTCCATGTTTTTTCTTTTTTAGACAAGCTGAATGGTCGAGATGTTACAGGTAGGTTAAATTACTTTTCAATAATTTTGGGAACCATGAAAAATTGATCGGTGTGTTTGGCTGAATTTTTTATTCCATCTGCAGTTGATATTTCTTGTTTAACAACATCTTCTCTCCAAACATTAACAGATTCGTTCATGTAAACCAGGGGTTTAACATTCGAGGTATCAAGTTCGTTTAACTTTTCCATGAACGACAGAATTTTATTCATTTCAGGAATTAAGGTATCTACTTCTTTTTCATCGATATGAATTCTTGCCAAATCGGCTATTTTGTGAATTGTTTTTGCGTCTAAATTCATGTTAAATTAACTTACTATCAATCAGTTGGAAAACTTTTTCTTTTAACACATCCGAATCCACATCTGCCAGTTCCGAAGTATCAATGGGTTTATGGACGTAAATATCGCAAATTCCCGGCTTACTTCCATACTTGGCACCGTCATCCCAGTTTATTTGCCAGACGTTTACAATACTTACCGGAACCAATGGAATGTTTTTATCGATTGCCAAGCGAAAAGGTCCATTTTTAAACTCCCCTAATCTGGGCGGATAATGATCATCTATTTTGCCTTCCGGAAAAATGATCAGACTCATCCCCTTTTCTAAATTTTCGCCCGCTTTTTTAAAGGCACGAAATGCAGAAATTTTACTGTCCCGATTTACCGAAATATCGATGGTTTTAAAGAAGATGCCCAAAACTGGATTATTCAGCAACTCATCTTTTCCCATAAAATGGAATTTCCCGTGGCACATGATGCAAAAAACCATAATATCCAGGTTAGAGGTATGGTTTGCGCAATAAATATACGTTTGATTATAATCTAATTTTTGCTCGTATTTATAATTGAAAACTACTCCAGAAAAAAGACTGCACAAAAAACTATTGGCTTTTCTGCAAAAATTAAGTAGAGTATAATACTTAGGATCTCGCGATGTGAGATAGTACATCGGATAAAAAAGAATGAAGAAAAAAAGTATCCAGAATAAAAACCATATTCGGTGTACTTGCCTTAGAAAGTGAATCATAGATGTATCAAAAATATAAATTAGTTTGGTATTTAATAACCCGGATTAAATGAGGTGCATTTTTTACTTAGAAATCCTGCATTCGAAGTTTTTTTTTATTGAAGAGACTGACGAAGTTCACCGAAACACCGCCCTTCTAAACTTCGTAAGTCGATATGGAGATTGACTCCCCAAGTTTGAAAAGATTTATTTGAAGAGACTGACGAAGTTCCCCAGAAACACCGCCCTTCGAAACTTCGTAAGTCGGTATGGAAATTGAACCCTCCAAGTTTAAAAAGATTTATTTGACGAGACTGACGAAGTTCCCCCCTAAACACCGCCCTTCGAAACTTCGTAAGTCGGTATGGAGATTGACTCCCCAAGTTTTAAAAAGATTTATTTGATGAGACTGACGAAGTTCACCGAAACGCCAGCCTTCGAAACTTCGTAAGTCGATATGGAGAATCAACTTCGTAAATTCATAGAAACTGATAAAATTAAATCTATAATATACTTTGCTTGCTTTTTATTTTTAATTTCGTGCCATTATGAAAGAAACAGTGGTGAGTGGCATTAGGCCAACAGGAAAGCTACATTTGGGTAATTATTTTGGTGCGGTAACCAATTTTGTAAAGATGCAATATGATTACAACTGCTATTTTTTTATTGCAGATTTACATTCTTTAACCACACATCCAACTCCCGGCGATTTACATGGTTACGTAAAACATGTTTTAGTGGAGTATTTGGCTTGTGGAATTAATCCAGAGGAAACAACAATTTATGTACAATCTGATGTTCCAGAGGTTTCGGAACTTTACTTATACTTAAATATGAATGCATATTTAGGCGAGTTGGAGCGCAGTGCATCATTTAAAGATAAAATCCGTTCTCACCCTGAGAATGTTAATGCTGGTTTATTAACGTATCCAACGCTAATGGCTGCAGACATTTTAATTCACAGAGCTACGAAAGTACCGGTAGGAAAAGATCAGGAGCAACATTTGGAAATGACCAGAACTTTTGGGAACCGTTTTAACAGATTATACAATGCAGATTATTTCCCTGAATCATTTGCGTTTAACTATTCTGAAAACTTGGTAAAAGTACCAGGTCTGGAAGGCAAAGGAAAAATGAGCAAATCAGATGGAGATGGAAACTGTATCTATTTGGCAGATAGCCCTGAAGTCATTCGCAAAAAAGTGGCTAGAGCGGTAAGTGACAGCGGACCAACGGAAGAAAATCAAACTAAACCTGAAGCCATTCAGAATTTATTTGATTTAATGAAAATTGTTTCTACAGCAGATACAATAGAACATTTTGATAACCTGTACAACAAAATGCAGATCCGTTACGGAGATTTGAAAAAGCAATTGGCAGAAGACATGATAATTTTCAACACACCAATTCGCGAGCGTATTGAAGAGTTATCAAAAGATGAAACTTATTTGCGTCAAGTAGCAAAACATGGTGCATTAAAAGCACGTGAAAGTGCTCAAAAAACCATCAGAGAAGTACGTAACTTAATCGGATTTAAAAGTTTTTAATAATTTTAATAGATTTGAGAAGATAGAAGTTAGATATTAGACCTAAAGTTGAAACAAATTGCTAACCTTCAGTCAAAATTCTAACATATCATATCTCATATCTCATATCTAAAAAATATGCACATAGCAATCGTAGGAAATATAGGCGCTGGCAAAACTACTTTAACAGGTTTGCTGGCAAAGAATTATGGATGGGAAGCTTTATACGAAGCTGTGGACAATAACCCTTATCTGGAAGATTTTTACAGTGACATGAAACGTTGGAGTTTTAACCTCCAGATTTATTTTTTAAACAGCCGTTTCCAACAAATTACAGAAATCGAAGTCAATAAAAGAAACGTTATTCAGGATAGAACCATTTATGAGGATGCGCATATTTTCGCTGAGAACCTGCACGATATGGCTTTGATGACGACTAGAGATCATGATAACTATCGGGCTATTTTCGACAATATCACTTCGTTTATAAAACCGCCAGATTTACTGGTGTATCTGAGAGCATCAGTACCAACTTTGGTAAATAACATTCAGCGCCGCGGGCGTGAATATGAGGCCGGAATCCGTATCGATTACCTTTCTAAACTGAATGAAAAATACGAAGCTTGGATTAAAGGTTACAACTTGGGTAAATTGTTAATCTTAGATAAGGATAAATTGGATTTCACCAACAATCCTGAAGATTTGGGTACTGTAATTCAAGCCATTGAAGCTGAAATTAACGGTTTGTTTTAACCCCCCATCCCCCTGAAGGGGGAACTACACGCAAATTGAAAATTACTGTTCAATAAAATCAAGTTTTGAGATTTGAAAATCAATATATGAGCGATAAAAATTCAAATTCCGCTTTAGGGGATTTAAGGGTTATCGGCATAATTCCTGCTCGTTATGCCTCTACCCGCTTTCCGGGCAAGCCCTTAGTTGATATTGCCGGAAAAAGCATGATACAAAGGGTTTATGAGCAAGCGATGAAAGCAGAAAGTTTATCAAAAGTGGTTATTGCTACCGATGATGAAAGAATTGCAGAAGAAGTTAAAAGGTTTGGTGGAGAATATATTTTTACCACATCGACACACCAAAGTGGTACAGACAGATGTGCCGAAGTTGCAGAGCAATTGCCTGAATATGATATCGTAATAAACATACAGGGCGATGAACCTTTTATTGAGCCTGCCCAGATTGATCTACTTGCAAGTTGCTTTACCGAAGAAAAAGTACAATTGGCTACCTTAATAAAATCAATAGAAAGCCAGGAAAGTGTGTACAATCCAAATAGTCCGAAGGTTGTTATTGATGTAAACGGAAGAGCAATTTATTTTAGCCGAAGTCCAATTCCTTTTATCAGAAATGGAGAACCGGGCGTTTGGGCAGAAAAACACCAATTTTATAAACACGTTGGCATTTATGGCTACAGAAGCGAATCTCTAAAAGCCATTACCAAACTACCACCATCATCTTTAGAAATTGCGGAGAGTTTGGAACAGTTACGCTGGATAGAAAATGGATTTTACATTCAAACCAAAGTAACCGATTTAGAAACTGTTGCCATTGATACGCCTGAAGATCTTAAAAAATTAAACAAGCTGTTAAAAGCTTTGAAATTAGAGTAACTATAAGAGATAATTGCAGATTTACAGGTGCAATAATGTAAATCTGCTGTTATTTACTTTATAATATATTCCATCTGAATGTTGCATCGCGTGTATGGCGTTGGCTTACCGGCAACTTTTCGAAAACCCAGCTTGTTGTACAGATTGATAGCGGGCTTTAAAATGGTATTGTTTTCCAAATAAACTTTTGATGCACCTAAAGATTTGGCCCTTTCCAAAACTGCGCTTGCCAACAAAAAACCAATATTTTTTCCCTGTGCTTTGGGCGAAACGGCCATCTTCGCCAATTCATAATCATATTCGTTATCGTCCATTTTAATCAGCGCACAAACACCCAATGGCTCTCCATTATACAATGCGATTAGGATATAACCGCCTTTATCCAAAATATAATCCTGCGGGTTATCCAAAGCCTTGTAATCTGCATCTTCCATGGTAAAATAGGTAGAAATCCATTCTTCATTTAGTGCCTTAAAAATCTCCTGATATTTTGGTTGATAATCAATGATCTCTACATTTATGCTGTCTCGGTCTTTTTTCTTTTCCATAACTCTTCTTAAAAGCGTTTTTTGCTCCAGCAAAAATTCCCATTCACCAATGGCTTCCCAAAGCTTATTGTGGGTTTGAGCAGATAATTCCTCAATTGCTGCGTTTACATCTATAAGTTGATCCTGAATTTTGACCGCAACCTCCTGCCCTTTTTTAGATAAGCTTACAACATTTCTCCTGCCATCAGTTTTATCTTTTTTTTCTAAAACATATCCTCTTTGCAACATCTCGCTAATAATTTTACTAACAGATGGGTGGGAATGCCCAATCGCTTTTGCCAACTCGGTTATTGTTTTTCCTTCGCCTTGTGACAAAGAATAAAAAACGGGAAACCACTTGGGTTGCATATCTATATCGTAGAGTTTATAAATTTGAGATGCATCTTCAGTAACCTTATCCGTTAACATCCTTAACCTACTTCCTATAGCTACCTTACCGGTTCTTTCAAAAAAATCCATAAAAAATTAATTACGTAATCAATTACGCAAATTTACAATTATCTATCAATTTATCAATACTCATTTTTTGGATTAATATATTTTATATTTTAGGACAGCTTATCCCTTGGTATGAAAAAAGTATTCCTGATATTTATCTGTACTTACATTACAAATTTAGCTTATGCCCAAGAGCAAGGTGGATTAATTGTTAGAACCAACATTTTAAATTTAGTAGCCAAAAGACCGTCTGTATCCGTTGAAAAAACATTCTCGAATATATATGGCCTGGAATTATCCTATTCATCAGGCGAATTTCGACATACGTTTTCGAGGGATTATTATGAATATGAAGGTTTCTTACTTAGAGCAAAAAAGTATTTGGTTCCAATTGAAAAGCGAGAAGCAAATGCCTTTTATGGCCTTTACGTAGGTTCTTTACAAAAAACGTTTCAAAATCAAGGTCGAAGTGGGGAAGGTTTTTTTGATACCTCGACTGCTACTAGAGATTTTACAGCGAACTCGGTTCGTTTTGGTGGGAATTTTGGAGTGATGTTTATTCCTGCCAAACATTTAACGTTAGAGGCATTAACGGGTTTTGGATATGGAAAATACTTCAATATGAAAAGTAATCCAACTTACAGTGCACCCCCAAAAGGCTATGTAGATTTCCAATTGTGGTTATCAGTTGGTTATTATTTTTGATACAATATTATTAATCCTAAATTAGAAATTTTAGAAATGACGAATTTCCCGCTCCAGAACTATATCATAAGTTTCATTCTATTCGTAATTTTAATCCCTTCGGTGAAGGCACAAGAGCAGAGTGGATTCTTGCTTAAAACCAACCTATTAAATTTGGTTGCTAAAAGACCAACAATCTCCATCGAAAAAACATTTGCCAGAAAATATGGCTTGGAGTTATCATACACTAGTGGAGAACTTAATATTGGCCACTACTATAAATACGACGGCTTTTTATTGAGGGCAAAAAAATACACTCGTGAAATAAAGACAAGGGATGCTATTCCTTTTTATGGTGCTTACATAGGCAATGTAAACAGAAAGATAGTTAGAGATGGCTATTATGAATCGTGGCTTTTTAACCAAAAAGAGAAGAATTTTGAAGCAAGCTCAGTAAGAGTAGGTGGAAATTTTGGCATTTTATTTATACCTGGAAAAAGATTTGCATTAGAAGGATCGACCGGAATTGGTTACGGAAAATACATAAGCACAACCAATTATACCCAATATGCTATCCCAAAAGGCTACTTCGATTTCCAATTGTGGCTTTCAGTTGGATATTATTTTTGACGGAATTATTATTAAAGCTAAAATTAGTAGTTTTGAATATGAGAAATTTTTCGCTCCTAATTATTATTTGCCTATTTGCATTAACTGCTTGCAATTCCAACAACAAAAAAGATGCAGGCTCTATTGAGTTTAAAAATGTTAACCAAAGCATTACCAAATCTTTTTCGAGCTTAAAAACGCTTGATACGTTTAAGATAGAATTAACTGGCCGAACACCAGAGGATATGGTTTTGAATTTCACCATAAAAAATGTTGAAGGAAAAGAAATATACAGTACGAAAATAAAAGGCACTGAATTATTGGGAAGCACCGATCCAAACGTAGATTTAACCAAAGAAAAAGATCAGATTATCTTTTTGAAAACCATTGCCGATGATTTTTTTAGTGATGATAATTTTCTTGAACCTGCTGTAATGCCAGAAGATAAAGCAGATAATTATGTTCCCGATAAAGCGCTTTACGAGGAGCTTAAAAAATCGGGGTTAAATGGCTTCAAATATCGTTTGGGCAAGGAAAATAACCTTTATATTGCCTGGAGTGAAAAAGAGCATAAAGTTAAAATCTATTACAATTGCTGTTAATCACTGAACATAAATAGCTTAAACTCTGCCGAGATGGCTAACAGAAATTTATCTAGCATATATTTATTAACCAGCAAAAACTAACCAATTGCTTTGCATTGTTAGATTAAAATATAAATGATCGTTAAATATTTAACTTTTGGAATCTCAATAACATTTATTTCCTGGATAGTCGGGATGATTATTAATGCTTTTTTAATTAAAACAACATTCTACGATAAAAATTTAACTTCATTAAATTTTATTAAAAGCAAAAAGCTGAACAAACGAATTGGGATTGGAATTGTAAAATGGATTGTAAAGAATACTTTCTTTAAATTTTTCAATCCAAATCTTAAAATGAAAAGGAAAATCGAACTTTCCGAATTAGATCAATTACGGAAAGAAATGACCTTAGCTGAAATTAACCATCTAATTGCATTTGGCTTCGTGGCGATTTTTGCAATCGTGGCGGTTGTAAAAGGCAACTACATGTCTGCGTTGATTATGATGTTGGTAAATATCCTGATGAATTTATATCCTTCCCTATTGCAGCAAGAAAATAAGCGTAGAATTGATAAGCTAAAGCTGGTTTTTAATCGAATTAACCCTTCTTTCAAACAACAGGCTTAAGTTACTAAACCCGGTTGTAGCGGTATACTTTTTCGAAGTACAAACTTGGATTTTGCAATTAAAAATTGCGAAAAAGATTTAGCGAAAAACGGGACTTGTGTTGCCAAAAGCCTCAAACCTTAATTTTCTTACCTATATTTTTTTTGTTTTATTTTTTAAAATTCTGATAAACACAACATTATCATTTTTAAAATATGTTATTTTTAAATCAGCAGAAATGAGGAATTTTCTTACCTTTGTATCCCGTACAAAAAGCAGCAATTATTACATCAGCTGTAAAAAATCACAATCATGACAAAGTATATTTTTGTTACGGGCGGTGTTACTTCCTCTCTTGGAAAGGGCATCATTTCCGCTTCTTTAGCTAAACTTTTACAGGCACGTGGCTACCGTGTAACCATTCAAAAATTCGATCCGTACATTAATATCGATCCAGGAACTTTAAATCCATACGAACATGGCGAGTGCTTCGTTACCGAAGATGGTGCAGAAACCGATCTGGATCTTGGTCATTATGAGCGTTTCTTAAACGTTCCAACTTCTCAGGCAAACAACATCACCACTGGCCGGATTTACCAAAATGTAATCAATAAAGAACGTAAAGGCGAGTATTTGGGAAAAACCGTTCAGGTTGTGCCGCACATTACCGATGAGATTAAACGCAACATGCGTATTTTAGGTGAAAGTGGCGATTACGATATTGTAATTACAGAGCTTGGCGGAACAGTTGGAGATATTGAATCTTTACCTTTTATAGAAGCTGTACGTCAGTTTAAATGGGAAGAAGGCAGTACAAATGCAATTGTGATTCATTTAACATTGGTGCCTTATTTAGCTGCTGCCGGCGAATTAAAAACAAAACCGACCCAACACTCGGTTAAGGCTTTGTTGGAATATGGAATTCAGCCAGATATATTGGTTTGCCGTACCGAACACCACATTTCTCAAGATATCAGAAAAAAAATTGCATTATTTTGTAACGTTAACATCAATGCAGTAATCGAATCAATGGATGCATCTACCATTTATGATGTTCCGTTGCTGATGTTAAAAGAACAATTGGATAAAACAGTTTTATCAAAATTAAAACTTCCAACTAAAAACGATCCGGATATGGAAAGCTGGAAAGATTTTCTTGGTCGTTTAAAAAACCCAACAGCCGACGTAAAAATTGGTTTGATTGGGAAATATGTAGAATTGCCTGATGCTTACAAATCGATTATCGAATCTTTTGTACATGCAGGTTCTAAAAACGAATGCAAAGTTCGTGTGGAATACATTCATTCTGAAGGACTTTTCCCAGATAATGTTAAAGAAAAATTAGGACACTTACATGGTGTTTTAGTCGCTCCCGGCTTTGGTAGCCGCGGTATTGAAGGAAAAATTGATGCCATTAAATACGTTCGCGAAAATAATATTCCATTCTTTGGTATTTGCTTAGGAATGCAATGTGCCGTAATTGAGTTTGGCCGCAATGTTTTAGGGCTGAAAGATGCACACACTACAGAAATTGAAGAAAATGCTGCAAATCCGGTAATTAATATGATGGAAGAGCAGAAGAAAATTACCAATAAAGGTGGAACCATGCGCTTAGGTTCTTATCCATGCGACATTAAAAAAGGCACCAAAGCTTTTTCTATTTATGGAAAAGCCCACATTAACGAGCGCCATCGCCACCGTTACGAATTTAATAACGATTATTTAAAGCAATATGAAGAGGCTGGAATGATTGCTTCGGGTATGAACCCACAAACCAATTTGGTTGAAATTGTGGAGCTTAAAAACCATCCTTTTTTCGTTGGCGGACAGTTTCATCCTGAATTAAAATCAACAGTTGCAAATCCTCACCCACTTTTTGTTAAATTTGTGGCCGCTGCAATGGAGTTTGCGAAAAAGAAAACGAATTAAAAGCAGTATAAACATAAATAATGGATAGAAATACCTTTACAGGATTGTTCCTGATCATGATCATTTTGGCAGGATCATTCTACTTTTTTAAGCCAAGTGAGGCTGAAATTAAAAAGGCCAAAGAAACAGAGCGAGCTGACTCTATAAAAAAAGCTGGCGTTGTTGCCCCTAAATTAGATACTACAAAAACTGCAGCCGTTACTCAACCAGCTGTTGATTCATTAGCCTTAAAAGGTCCTTTTGGTACTGCTTTAACCGGCACAGAACAAAATGTAACTTTAGAAAATGAAAACTTATTAATCACTTTTAGCAATAAAGGCGGTAAAATATCCTCAGTAGAAATTAAAGGACAGAAAACATTTAATGGTAAGCCATTAATTTTGTTTGATGGAAACCAGAACAACTTTGGATTAAACCTTAACGCTGCTGGCAAAGTAGTTAACACAAACGATTTATTCTTTAAGCCAACAAAAGCAGGAAATACTTTAACCATGCGTGCCGATTATGGTGCAAATGCCTATGTAGAATATGTTTACGACTTAAAAGGCTTAAGCAACAAAGTTGGATTCAACATTAATCTTGTTGGCTTACAACAGGTTATTTCTGGAAACAGCATTGGCTTAAACTGGGAAACTGTTTTATTGCAGCAAGAAAAATCTATTGAAAGTGAACACCGTTACTCTGCCCCATACTACAAATATCTGGACGGAGATGTAAATCACCTAAGTGTATCTAAAGATGAGAAAGAGGATTTAGCTAAAGGCAAAATCCAGTGGTTCTCTTTTAAACAACACTTTTTCTCGGCTTCTTTAATTGCAAAACAAGCCTTTGAAAAAGGCAGCTTAGAGGTTAAGATACCAACCGCTCCTGGCCAGGTTAAATTTTATGGTGCGCACATGCAATTGCCATATGCGCATACTGCAAATCAAGTGTATGAAATGGAGTTCTACTTTGGTACAAACAAATTCTCTGCTTTAAAAGCTCAAGGTTACGATTTAGAGCAACAGGTAGATATGGGTTACTGGCCGTTAAAATACATTAACCGTTTCATCGTATTGCCTGTATTTAACTTCTTAAACAGTTTTGGCTGGAACTATGGTTTAATAATCCTTGTACTTACCATCCTGTTAAAAGTTGCTTTATCTCCATTAACATACAAGTCATACTTATCGATGGCTAAAATGAGGGTTTTAAAACCAGAAATGGATGAAATTAAAGCTAAAGTTGGTGAAGATAATCCTACTCTAGTACAACAAGAATATTTAAAGCTCTATAAAAAAGCAGGTGTAAATCCGCTCGGAGGATGTTTACCAATGGTTTTACAACTGCCGCTGGTAATGGCTTTCTTCTTCTTCTTCCCGAATTTATTCGAGTTAAGAGGCGAAAGTTTCTTATGGATGAAGGATTTATCTACTTACGATGAGTTTATTCGTTTTGGTGTTAAATTACCATTTATTGGCGATCACTTAAGTTTAATGTGTGTATTGATGACGATCTCTACATTGATTATGACTTATTTTAACAATCAGGTTTCCGGTGCTACAGGACAAATGAAGTATATCGGCTACATTATGCCAGTTATTTTCTTAGGTGTTTTAAACAGCTACCCAGCCGGATTAAATTATTATTACTTCTTAGCCAACTTAATGACTTTCGGTCAGCAGTTCCTGATCCGTAAAATGGTTGATGATGAGAAAATCCACGCATTAATTCAACAGAATAAAGCCAGGCCAGTTGATGAGAAGAAGAAAAAATCTAAATTCCAAACACGTTTAGATGATTATATGCGTCAGCAACAGCAAGCAAAAAAATAATTTTATTCTATAACGGCGTAATTTAATATTGAAGAATCCCGATTGTTTTAAAACAGTCGGGATTTTTTTATTTATCCCCAACCAAATTCCTTTAAATTGTAATATTTGGCATACATGTTTCATAATCTTCCAAAATTTTCCAATTTTAGAAGATTAAAATCATAACCAACAAATTAATTTATCCTTAAAATGCAAAAAAGACTTACAATAATTCTGTTATTCGTTGTTAGCTTTGCTTACGCACAAAAAAAACCTTTAGATCATTCTGTTTATGATACGTGGGAAGCTGTAGGCATTAAGCAATTATCAAACAATGGCCAATGGGCTTTGTACGGTGTGGTACAACAGGAAGGTGATGCAAAACTGTACATCTCTAATTTAAAAACCAATACCAAAATTACAATTCCAAGAGGTATAAATGCCGAGTTTAGCAATGATTCTAAGTTTGCGGCATTCAACATTAGACCTTTTTACAAAGATCTGCGCCAGGCAAAAATCAAAAAGAAAAAATTGGATGAAATGCCTAAGGATACTTTAGGAATAGCAAATTTAACCACAAATGCCATTATCAAAGTGGCTCGCGTTAAATCGTTCAAGTTTCCAGAAGAAGGTTTTGGGGTTATGGCCTATCAATTAGATAAGTTAGATACAGCTAAAAAAGTACTCGCCCCTCAAAAAAAAGACAGCGAAATTGATTTTGCAGATGATGAACCGGGCACTGGTCTAAAAAAGGAAGAAGGAACTGATTTAGTAGTTAGAAACCTGCTAACCGGTACAGATAAAACCTATAAATTTGTTACTGATTATACTTTTAGTAAAAATGGCAAGCAATTGGTTTTTGCCTGTAGCGGATCAAAAAAAGACAAGTCCGCAGCTCAAGGGGTATTTTTGCTGGATACTGAAAAAGGAACACTAAAATCTTTGGTAAAAGGAAAAGGCTCATTCAAAAATTTTGTATTTGACGAAGAGAGTGAGCATGTTGCTTTTGTTGGCGAGCAAAGCCCAGAAAAGCAAGAAATTAAAAACTATAACATTTATTACAGCTCGTTAACTTTAGATACCGCTCAAACCATTGTTGACTTTGATATGCCTGGCCTGCCTGCAAAATGGTCGGTAAGTGGAGATGGGCGTGTAAATTTTAGCAAGGACGGCAAAAAATTATTCTTTGGCATTGCTCCTATCAAAAAAGCTAAGGATACTACCATTGTAGATTTTGAAGTAGCTAAAGTAGATGTATGGAATTATAAGGACGACTATCTACAGCCAATGCAACTTAAAAATGCAGATCGAGACAGCAAGAAAAGCTACCTGGCCGTAATAGATGTTTACAGCAGCGATCCAAAAGTTGTTCCATTAACCGATTTTAACTTGCCAGATGCCAATATGGTTGGAGAAGGCGATGCAAACTTTGTTTTGGCATCTACAGATTTTGGTCACCGCATTGAATCTCAATGGAGCGGTTCTACCAATAAAGATTATTATTTGGTTGATACCAAAACCGGACAGCGCAAAAAAATAATCGAGGGCTTAAATGGTTATGCAATGGCTTCTCCTGGTGGCAACTATATTTTATATTTCGATAGAAAAACAGCTAACTGGTACACTTATAATGTGGCCACCGCAAAAGTAACCACTTTAAACTCGGGCTTAAATGTAAAGTTTGTTAACGAAGAAAACGATGTGCCAGATTTACCAACACCGTATGGCGTAGCAACCTGGACGGAAGACGATAAAGCTGTTCTACTAAATGACCGATATGATATTTGGTCATTTTCACCAGATGGAAAAACGCAGCCTAAAAATACTACAGCAGGTTTTGGCAGAGCGAACAAAATTACTTTCCGTTACGAAAGAACTCAAGAAACCAATCGTTTTGAAAGAAGCGTGGATAATAAATTCGTAAAATCCAATGAGCTGGTTTGGCTGGATGGTTTTAATAACCTGACAAAAGAAAATGGTTTTTATCGTACAAATGTTGGTTCTGTAAAAGCACCGGAGTTGGTTGTAATGGCAAAAACAAAATATTCGAATTTGTTAAAAGCCAAAGACGCTGATGTTTACATTTACGATAAGGGCAATTATGTAGAATCGCCAAATGTATATGTAACCACAGATTTTAAAACCGAGACAAAGTTAACAAGTACCAATCCTCAGCAACAAAACTACAATTGGGGAACTGCAGAACTGGTTAAGTGGACTACACCAAAAGGATATCCATCTGATGGTATTTTATACAAACCAGAAAATTTCGATCCGAATAAAAAATATCCCATGATTGTTTATTTCTACGAAAAACTATCAGAAGGTTTATATTCTTATCAGCCACCTGCACCTACTCCATCACGTTTAAACATTTCTTTTTTCGTAAGTAATGGTTATTTGGTTTTTGCACCCGATATTAGTTATGAAACTGGCCATCCGGGTCAATCGGCAGTAGAATTTATCAATTCTGGAGTAGAGAACTTAAAGAAAAACAGTTGGGTTGATGGTACCAAAATCGGAATCCAAGGGCAAAGCTGGGGCGGTTATCAAGTTGCTTATTTAATTACCCAAAATAACATGTATGCCGCTGCCTGGGCAGGTGCTCCGGTTGCAAACATGACTTCTGCTTATGGCGGAATTCGTTGGGAAACCGGTGCAAACCGCCAATTCCAGTATGAGAAAACTCAAAGCAGAATTGGTGCTACCCTTTGGGAAAAACCAGAACTGTACATCGAAAATTCTCCTTTGTTTATGTTCCCGAAAGTGAACACACCAGTTGTCGTAATGGCGAATGATGGCGATGGAGCTGTGCCTTGGTATCAAGGAATAGAAATGTTTACAGGATTGCGTAGATTGGGTAAACCTGTGTGGCTTTTAAATTATAATGGAGAAGCTCATAATTTGGTTCAACGCCAAAACCGTAAAGACATTCAGATTCGTGAGCAACAGTTTTTTGATTATTATCTAAAAAGCGCAAAAGCTCCTGCTTGGATGACGAGTGGCGTGCCAGCAACCGAAAAAGGAAAAACCTGGGGTTTTGAACTCACAGATGATAAACCGTAATATAGTCTAAAGTTAGGAGTCCGAAAGGCGGAGGTTTATAAGACTAAACTTTGGCCTTCGGACTCTGGATTAAATAAGCTATTTTACATTCTCAAACAAATATAAGTCAATGGCATTAAGTAGAATTTGGTCGGCATTTGTTATTGTTGCTATTGTTGTAGCCAGTATTAAATGTTTCTTTTTCGGACAAAGTGATATTTTTAACTGGATGGTAATCGGTAAAGCTGATGACCCTGCAAATCCGTTAAAATTAGATGGAATTATACAAACCTGTTCTATTGCGGTAACATTATGTATTGATCTGGTAGGTACTTTAGCCCTATTTATGGGGTTTATGGCTATTGCCGAGAAAGCGGGTGGTATTCGCTTATTATCAAAAATTATAGCCCCTTTCTTTTCAAAACTATTTCCAGAGGTTCCAAAAGGCCATCCATCTATGGGGCACATGATTATGAATTTTTCAGCAAATTTATTGGGACTGGATAATGCGGCTACCCCGTTCGGAATTAAGGCAATGGAAAGCCTGCAAGAGTTGAATCCAAATAAAGATACGGCGAGCAACGCACAGATTATGTTTTTATGTTTGCACGCTGCAGGCTTATGCTTAATTCCGGTCAGTGTAATCGCTATCCGTTCAACCCGTAACGCCTCCGATCCAACAGATATTTTTATTCCCTGTATGATCGTAACCTTTGTAGGAACAATGGCTGCCATGCTGATTGTGTCGTTTAAGCAAAAAATCAACATCATTCAACCAGTTATTTTACTTTGGGTGCTGGGGATATCATCAGTAATTGCAGCAATGGTTTGGTATGTAAGTACTTTAAACACGGCTGGCATCACCTCATTTTCAGGTTTACTAAGCGGTGGACTTATCCTATTCATATTTCTGTTAATTGTATTGGGAGCGCTTCATAAAAAAATAGATGTGTTCGATGCTTTTGTAGAAGGCGCTAAAGGAGGTTTTATGACTGCAATCAAAATCATTCCTTATTTGGTTGGAATACTTGTAGCCGTTTGTATGCTTAGAACCAGCGGAACCTTTGATGTGGTTATGAACGGGATTAAACATCTTTTTATTCTTTTTGGGGCAGATACCCGTTTTGTTGACGCACTGCCAACAGCATTAATAAGACCATTAAGTGGCGGCGCTGCAAGAGGTATGATGGTCAGCACAATGATTGCTAATGGCCCTGATTCATTTGCGAGCCGATTATCGGGTGTATTTCAGGGTGCATCGGATACGACCTTTTATGTAGTTGCCGTTTATTTTGGCTCAGTGGGAATAAAAAATACGAGATATGCAATCGGCTCGATGTTGCTGGCCGATTTGATTGGCGTAATTACAGCGATAACAATGGCCTACTTATTTTGGCCCACCTTAAAATAAGATCCAAATAAAAGCCTGTTGAAATATTTTCCAACAGGCTTTTATTTTTATGAGCATTACATTAAATGAATAAATGGTTTTAAGATAGTTGCGCAGGCAGGGAAATTCGATTGATAATTTCATCAATCGCATCAGGATCAATTGCTACGTTTTTTGATGAACACCATTTTTCATTTTTGTTATCCAGCCAGATACAAAAAGAATGGTAGCCATCTAAAACAACAGCATAAGTTTCATGAAAATCGTCTTGAATGCGCATGCAAAATCCTTTAAAAATTTTGCCTCTAACAATAAATTGCAGGGTTGAATAATTTTCTAACATGGCTCATTATATTTTTGGTTAAGTTACAACAACCTATTAACGAGAATGTTTTGTTAATTTTAAGAAATTAATAAATAATTCTACCGCTTTAAACTTCGGCTTAACCTATGTTTAACATGTTGGAGTAACCTTTGGCTATTAAACGTTTTTTAGCAGGTAAAAATATCTCACACTGTAAATTTAAAATTGTCTTGCCACGTTTTACAATTGAAGTTTCTGCAACAATTTCATCGCCTTCAGTTGCTGGTGCAAAGTAATCTATATAATTATTTACCGTTGTAAAACGATCATTTAAACCCATCGTAAAAACTGTTGCTCCTATCAGATCATCGATAATTCCTGCAGTTACGCCTCCGTGTAAAATCTGATAGGGATTTGTCATTTCCCTGCGAACGGTATACTGGCAAACCAAAACTCCATTTTCGGCCCTGATTAATACTGGCGCAAGCCAATTCATGAAGTTTGATGGCGAGTTGGTAATCACCTTACCAATGGATTGCCTTAAAAAATTTAATCTTTGTTCGCTTAATGATTCTTCCATTTTTATGTAAGATGTATTGAGTTAAGATGGATGAGGTAAAGTTAATAAAATATGGATGATGGAAAATGTAATATAGAATTTGTTGCATTTAGTATGTATCAATAATGCATTTCACATTTTCTATCTCACCCTATTAAAATGGTACAATTATTTTAAAACTCATGTTTCTGCCCATGTTATAAATTCCAGATTTTCCATTTGGAGATGCATTGTAATATTCGAAATATTTAAGCCGATTTAAATTAGACTGATAGCTTTTGTTAAAGATGTTATCTACCTGAACAAATACATCACAAAGCGTTTTGCCTGCTTTAGATTTTAAAGTAGAACCTATTCCTGCATTAAGCAAACCGTAACCTGTGGTAAACGTTTCTGTGTTATCCAAGGCATAAAACCTGTTTTGATCAGCATAAAATACACCATCTACCTTAAAGTAAGGCTTATCCAAGATTCCGATGGGTTTCTTGGCGGTTACTTTAATTTCCGATCGGATTTGCAATGGCGGTATAAATGGTAAATATCTGGCATCTCGACCATGCTTAGCCAAAAGTTCCCCGTTTTTATTCAAGCCAACTACATAAGCCAAACTATTATTAACCGTGAGCCATTTTAATTTTGAGGGGTGAAGATTCACGCTGATTTCAGCACCGTATAACCTCGCTTTTGATTGTTGATATTGATAGGTTAAATTACCGGGAACAATAACTACAGGATTTCCGTTTGCATCCGTTAACCGAGACTGGTAAATGTAATTCTGAATCTCATTATTGAACAACTCAAAACTCAGATCTGCATCCTTAAGGTAAGCAATAATGCCGAGGTCTTCCTGAAGGTTAAATTCGGGCTTGAAACTTCGATTGCCTAAATAAACAATATGGGCGCCGGGATCCAGTCCGTTGGAACCAATTTCCGTAATGTTGGGTGCACGATAACCCCGAGCAATATTTGCTTTAATTAAAAGTTTCTCAGAGATGTTGTAGGTTAAACCCAAACTTCCCGATAGGCCATAATAATTCTTTTTAAAAGCAGGAAATTGAAAATTAGCACTGGGATAATTAGCTTCTACCTGTTTGCCGAAGCCGGTTTGCGGATTGGTACCTACATAAAAATCGTTCCATTGGATATTCCGCCGATCTATTCGAAGGCCTCCGGAAACATCAACCTTACCCATTGATTTCTTGGCGAAATAAAAGGCGCCAACATCGAAAAGGTCGTAATCAGGAATGGGAAAATCAGTGGCATCCTTACTCCTATTTCCCTGCAACATTCCATTAATACCAAATGTACTTTCAATTCCAGCAAAGTCTGGCAGATTATATTTAAGGTCGTAATTTAGTGTGTTTAAAACCACGTACAATCCTGCCTGCTGTGGTGCAGTTGGGTGATTATATTCCCGACGAACACTCTGTTGCCCACCAATGAGTACATTTAAATCGCTATTACCCAATTTAAACTGAGTGGTGTTGTACAATCTGTAATGTTGAATGTGCTGATGAAGCGGATTGATCGAATAGCTTTTTAAATCATCATCAGGAACAATCGGCCGATTTTTTATATCATCGGCATAATCTGAAACCTGTTTGGTAAATTTTCTGGATAAGGAATCCCGACTTCCATCCGGGATTTCCATTAGGTTGTTGTAATATGTAATGGCCGTTTTGGAGAAACCCCATTTTTGATCCACCCTTGCCGAGGCGGACAGGTTGTATTCGCGAAAGGCAGTTCCATAAACCAAACCATCTATTGTATTGTAATAATTGTGGGCTGTTTTCGCGGTAGTCCTAATGGCATATTTCCAATCCCTTTTAATGTAAGCCAAGCCAATGGATGCCCCAATCATTCCGTTATTGCTTTGATAATTTGTGGTGAGATCGCCTTTCAGTTTACCTTCATCAAAATTGGGGCTGTAAGGAATCATGTTAATTACTCCTGCCAAAGCATCCGATCCGTAAGTTAGACTCGCAGGCCCCTTAACCACTTCGGCCCTTGTAATTCCATACTCATCAACCTCAATCCCATGTTCATCTCCCCATTGCTGGCCTTCCTGACGCAAACCATCGTACAACGTTAAAACTCGATTGTAACCTAAACCGCGGATGAAAGGTTTTGAAACATTTGGTCCGGTGGTGACCGCTGTAACGCCTGGAACCCCTTTTACAATGGCCTCTATTAGATTGGTGTTTACGTTTTGGTCCATTGATTTTTTAGACAGAACCGCTATTGGCACAGGACTTTTCCGCAACTGAGTTGCCCGGTTTACACCTGTTATAACCACATCATTTAAATTAGATTCTGAATCTAGAAGATCAACATTTAGCATTGCAGGCTCATTTGTTAAAACAACAGTTGCTTTTTTGGTTTGATAACCAATGCCAGAAAAGATTAAGGTATAATTTCCAATCGGAAGATTTTCTATTTGATAATTTCCTGTTTGGTTTGTTCTGGCCGACTTACTCTGACCAATAATTTTTACTGTGATGTTTTCAGCCAATGCATTATTTGATTTTACCTGACCTTTAATTGAACTATTTTGGGCAAGAAGCTGATTTGCAAAGAAAATAAAGAGAAAAGATGGGATGAGGTATTTCATAGCGTATTTATCTAAATATATTTTTAGACAAATCTAAATTTAATTTTATACTTATCAAATAAAATAATTAGAGCATAATAAAATATGTAATTAGGAATTTTAAAAGACATTAAGTTGCAATAAGAAAGCCTTATATTTGTGAAATATTAATCAATAATCATGTCTTCTGTTATGGAAAATCTTCAGGTTAAGAAATATGAAGACCTTTTGGTTCACAATGGCTTAAAGAGGACGGGTGCGCGGATTCAAGTTTTAGAAATTCTTTCGAACAGAAATTCTGCTACTTCACAGCCTTATTTAGAAAATGTAGTTGGCAAAGAAATCGATCGGGTTACTTTATATCGAATTTTAAAGGCTTTTGAGGAAAAGGGAATTATTCATAAAGTTATCGACAATCAGGGAACGGCGAATTATGCAATTTGTTCGGGAGCCTGCTCGGCGCATCATCACGAAGATGGACATGTTCATTTTAATTGCAGTACCTGTTTAAGGGTTTATTGCCTTGACGAAGTCAAGATTCCGACGCTTAAAATGCCAAAGGGGTTCGAAATTGGACAGGTAAACCTGATTGTTTCTGGAATATGCCAGGATTGTAATTCTTCTAATTAACTTATCCTGAATTACTTAAAATTATAATAGAAATACCCTGCAAATAGTTTAAAATATATTTTTGCTTATTCAATAGAACTTCTATATTTGCAGACATTAAAAAATGAGCCTCGGTAGCTCAGCTGGATAGAGCGTCGGTTTTCTAAACCGAGGGTCAGGGGTTCGAGTCCCTTCCGGGGTACAGCCTTTTAAATGAAGATAAAAGGAAATTTTAAAAAGTGGCTTCTAGCTTTCTCTTAGCCACTTTTTAAAATAATAAACATCAAAAAAATCGAGTTTTGTTTAAACATTATTTAAACACGTTAAAAACGAGGCATTGATGTTTCCCGGCTACACCGTTTTTGCGTCAACAAAAACAACCATGGTAAGCTATTCAGTAAAACTTAAAGGAAATTTACCGCGTATTCGTAAAGATGGCTTTGCACCACTTTATCTGATTGTTATCATTAATCGTGAGGTAAAATATATCCCTCTGAAATTAACATGGCCAGCCGATCTAATTGTCAACAAAAACGGGATAATCAAACCTCGCCAGAAAAATGAAAAAGAGCCTAAAAACTATCCAAGCCTATCCAAGAAATTTTGAGTGACTTAAAAATCAGGTAAATCTTGGATAGGCTTGGATAGTTTTGGCGCACTGTAAGGACATAAAAAATATAGCTAAGTAGTTAATATATAATAAGATAAATATTTAAAAATTAAGAGCTATCCAATTATCAAAGCTATCCAATGCTATTCATAGTATATTTAAAATATTTTAGTATCATTTTATTTATCAGAAAATCAATTAGTTAGAAAAATTGGAAAAAAGTAAAAAAACCAATTACTAAAAATATTAGTATAATTGTGGTATGGAAATGGATTTTAGGGTATATCAGATAGCTTTAGAACGCCAACTGCAAAGCTGGTTTTGGCTTAACGATTTAATGCGCCCCTGGATAATAAATTTAGAGCGGTTAGGCGAAGTGCAGGGTGCAGATATCATCATAAATTTCCGAGGTTTTAACGAATTATACACGGGCAGGTATTTCAAATGAAACCTTGAAAGCGTCTGTCTAAAAATGGTTCAGGATTTTTTAAAACCTAAACTCAACAATTTTATTCAAACTATAGGCTATGGCGGTCATTCATTTACTTTTCACTTTCGTTTGGGTGGAGAAAAATTTGAAAAAAACCTAACTATAATTAATCCGGATTTAGAATGAGCAGTTGGGGGCCTCAGCCAGATTTTGCGCAGGATTTTAGAGCACATTTATCGCTAATGGCTAAAAGAAAGAATATGTGGATTTTTAGCAAAACCACAAAACAATGGTGTACGCCAGAAGTGTTTGCGTTTGCTAAAGATGATATCCATGTACATCGTGGCAAAGCATCTGCACTCCAGTTGGTTTTAATGGATCCTCGGCAGGGTTTGGAAATCGCCAGTAAAACAATTTTAAGAGCTTCGCAATTTATAGATAGCCATACTAGGAAAATGTGGGAATATTATAAAATTGAAAAGAAATAATTAGGATTCCTTTTTAAAATCTATTGATTGACCTGTCTTTAATGAACGGCCAGTCAACGAAGGATATTCTAGAATAAAACTGTCATAATAATAATCTTCAGGTTCCTCTCCTCTTAAATAGTTTAAGGTTAAGACAATTAAGTTTTCAGAAGGATTTGCATTGATAGACTTGATGTAATACTTCTCTACACCAGTGGTGGGATTATATATTGAGATAACAGAATTCGAGATACTCCAGGAGCGTTCCACGATTGTTCCATTTATAGCTTGATCGACTTTCCATCTCCCTTCAAACATGTTCTTACTCAGCATCGATTCCCATTTAAAAAATCTAGAATCCGATTCGGCTTTTACCTGAGCAGCTTTTTGCTTTGCTAACCCTAGATCAGTTAATGATGTTGCATAATCCTGTTGTAATTTATCCTGATTTTCGAAAAATTTTGTTATTTTTTGAATATTATCTTCATACTTCTGTTGAAGTTCCATGTGTTTTGAAACAGATATGTAGCCGTCTTTAGATATTTTTAAAAGTTTAGCATCAGTAACCTTAGCTATTCTTGCATGAATTTTTCTTATAAAATCTCTGAAGAAAGGATAAATAAAAGTATAGCCAAAAGCTGAGGCTATTGGCCAGCCAAAAAAATTCCAGTTATCATAGTTTGATGAAATTACATCGATATAAGAATTATAACCATCTAAATGCAAATCATCCTGTTTATAAAATAATAGAGCAACAGGTATTCTCCAGTTGATTATTACCCAGGATATAAGAAAAGATCCAAAAAACGGACTTGTAAGTCGGCTTCGCAAATCTTTTAAAAATTCGTTAACAGTTTCCATAATGAGCGTTTTAGCTCCGCAATATAGTAAACTTATAATCTACTCAAAAATGCAAATTACGCCCTCAGTTATTTTTGCTTTAAGCCAATCGGCATTGGTAGTTTCCTCTATCCAACGGAAATCCCAACCGGGTTACATTTAAAAAGAGCTGTCTATTTTTAGACGTCTCTTTGTTTTTTAAGGCTTTTTCCAAGCCAATATTCATTTACAAAATACCGATAGATAACTAATCTAATCGTTACATTAAAGTGGTTTTCATCTTAAGTAACCTATTCGTTGTTCTCTTTTCCGACATTTTGATCTGCATCGGCATCACTTCCCTTAATCTGATCGCTCAAATCGCCTAAGTCTTTTTCATCCTTCCCTTCTTTTGAAGATACGGGTCCATCAGTGGCTTCAGACTTGTTTGAATCATCCTGAAGATTTTTAGTTCCTTCTGCATCCGTTACGTTCAATTTGGTTTTTTCGAACTGTTCTTTGTTTTCCATTTCCTTATCGTTTATGATCTGCAAGTACAACACCACTAAATTGAAATTTGTTCAAGAAAGATTAATCGCTACTGGATAAATACCACATGAGTTAAAACGCAATTATACCTTAACTGTGCTTTTACCACGGGGATGTGGTGAATGGAATACGCTTAGGCTATAGATGAAGAAGGTATTTACATCAGAAACTTAAAAGTTAATTACGCTATAGGATTATCTCACTAATCCACCATACAACTTAAAGTTGTGAATATTTCGTAATTTTGTAATGATTAAACATGTATGGCATTTCAAGAAGGGCAAATTAAACTTGTCGGTAAAATTGCTGATTTAAGTTTTTATAAGCGTGGTTCCGATTATCTGGTGCGGGCTAAGGGAAATTTTAATGGCGAAAGGATTAAAACCGAGCCTCAATTTGAGGAAGCTAGAAAAAATAATTCAATTTTTGGTCGTGCCAGTCGTGCCAGCAAAATGCTTCGGGAGGCCTTTAGGCCATTTCATCCAAAATTTCCGGAAGGTGCTCTCCACAATCAGCTCACGAAGATTTTTATGGAAGCCATTCGAAGGGACGGAGAAATTACTTCAAAAGTTATTGAGGAGCTGAAAGGGTTAAGTTTTTTTGAGGGAAACTCTGACTGGGAAAAATTTCTCGCAAGTACCGATTTGAGTAATCTTGTTTAATGGAAATGTAAAGCATTTTTGATTAATTATTAAAGTCGAAAACCCTTCACACAAATCCTTATGCCGTATATGCATTGCTTACTTTATTTATTTCAATCGGCCTTTAATTAAATCTTTAGACTTCCCATCTATATTCAATTTGGGCAACGAGAAAACTATGCTTAGCTAAGCATCTTCGCCGTTCCAAACATCATCATCGGCATGCTTAATTTCATCGTGGCTTCCAAAAACAGATCGAAATTCTTCGTGATGATAATTTCTTTCTGGGTTTTCTGGTAATGCATCATCATAATTTAAGGGCATTTTACGTAAATGCTCCGGTTTTTTAACCTCTGGTAAATCATCATGTACAACTGATGGCTTTAGGATTTTCTTTTCAGGGATGTTGCTGTTTTCCATACTCAAAGCTAAACAAATTTTAAGCCAGTTTGGACTGAATCTATTTTTATCGAGATAAAAGGCTTACTAAATAGGCTTAGCATAAAAAAAGGTCTGCCTCTTTTGAAGAAGCAGACCTTTATTAAATGAATGTAGAAATATTAATAATTTCCGGTCACTCCTATCTCCAAACCCCTTAATTCGGCTAAACCTCTCAATCTTCCAATTGCAGAATAACCCGGATTGGTCTGTTTGGCTAAATCATCCAACATTTGGTGGCCATGATCTGGACGGAATGGGATTGATTTGTCTCGAAGGGCATTTTCTTCTGAAACTGCTTTCATAATTTCGTACATATTTACATCGCCACCCAAATGATCTGCTTCGTAGAAACTGCCGTCTTCATCTTTGGTAACGTTGCGTAAATGAGCAAAATAAACTCTTTTTTTAACTGCTTCAAAAATTTCTAAAGCATTATTCTTCATCCCTGCGCCTAATGATCCCGTACAAAAACAAACGCCATTGAATTCCTGATTTACTTCGTTAATGATGTATTTAAAATCCTCCAAGGTGCTGGCAATTCTTGGCAAACCCAAAATTGGATAAGGCGGATCATCTGGATGAATCGTCATTTTGATGCCTTCTTCCGTGCAAACATCGGCAATTGAAGAGAGGAAATATTTCAAGTTTTCTTTTAAGCCCTGCGTACCAATAACTTTGTATTCGCTAATGCTATTGCGAAGCGTTTCCAACTCAATTTCCTTTTCGTTTGGAATGCCCATTAAAACATTTATTCTCAAATCGTCCAAATCTTGTGCTGTTAATTTTGAATATTTATCGATTGCTCTTTGAAGAATGGATTGTGAATAATCATTCTCAGCATCTTCTCTCTTTAAAATATATAAATCGAAAATCGCCAAATCAATCCAATTGAAATACAAAGCTTTAGAACCATCGTGCATTTCCAAATCCAACTGCGTACGCGTCCAATCTAAAACGGGCATAAAATTGTAGCACACAATCTTGATTCCACATTGTGAAAGGTTGCGGAGCGAAGTTTTATAATTTTCGATATACAGATCTGCGTCTGCCCTACGTGTTTTAATGGCCTCGTGAACAGGCACACTCTCCACAACAGACCAAGTTAAGCCTGAGGCCTCAATAATTGATTTCCTTTCCTGGATATCTGCCAACGGCCAAACTTCACCATGCGGAATGTGGTGTAAGGCTGTTACAATTCCGGTGGCACCAGCCTGTTTAACATCTTGTAAAGAAACGGGATCATTTGGTCCGTACCAGCGCCAGGTTTGTTCTAATTTTTTGTACTTCATTTTAAAATTGAAATTACACCGTTATTCCAGATTACTCTTTCTAAAGGGTGTTAAGGTTCTATGGTTTTCAGTTTATATTTATATTAAAAGTGTTAAACTCCAGAGAAGGCACTAAATCCACCATCTACTTTAACGTTTTCGCCATTCACAAATTTGGATGCATCACTTAACAAATAAACCAGTACGCCAATTAATTCCTCAGGATTACCGAAGCGCTTAAATGGTGTTTTTGAAATAATGGCCTGTCCGCGACTGGTCAAAGATCCATCTTCATTGGTTAACAAGGCCCTATTCTGATTTGTAATAAAGAAACCTGGAACTATGGCATTCATCCGAATTTTATCTTCGTAACGATTTGCTAATTCTACGGCCATCCATTTTGTATAACTATCAATCGATGCTTTTGCGAGCGAATAACCTAAAACTCTTGTAAGCGCCTGTGTTGCCGAAACCGAAGAAATGTTTACAATGCTGCCTCCGTGTTTGGCTATCTCCTTACCAAAAATCTGGGTTGGCATTATGGTACCAAAAAGGTTAAGATCAAAAGCCTGTTTAAGGGCGGATACATTTAAATCGAATACATCATTACCAGGTTGAACAACGGCTTCTGCCACGTTTCCGCCTGCAGCGTTTACCAATGCATCTATTTTCCCAAATTCATTTAGAATTGTATTCTTTGCATCGATTAAGTTTTGTTCATCCAACACATCTGCAATTATGTAAATCGATTTGCAACCTGCATTTCTTGCTTCTTCTACCCTTTGCTTGGCCACATCTTCATTTCTGCCAATTACAACAATTGTTGCACCAGCACTGCATAGTCCATTTACAAAAGCCTCTCCTAAAACACCTGTAGCTCCGGTAACCACTACAACTTTGTCTTTTAAAGAAAATAGGCTTTCTACTTCTTTTATCATCTGATTTTTATTTTGAGCGTTTATTTATTCTACTACCAATGTGGTGATGGAATGCGGTAAACTTGTTGTTGTTGCCGCCTGTCCTTTAATCCACAAGCTGTATTTTAATTTATCGTCAGATTGGTTCATTACCACCACAGCTAACTTTCCATCGGTATTTAAGAAAGCTGTTGCCTGCAATTTATCACGGCTAGATGCCGAACCAATTCTTTTTGCACCCGGACGGATGAATTTTGAGAAATGGCCCATGTAATAATAGGCATTGGTATAAATCAATTTATCGTTTTTAGTATCTGCATGTACAGGTGCAAAACAGAAGTTGCCAACATGGTTTGGTCCACCTTTTTCATCTAAAAGAATGTTCCAATCTGTCCAGGCCGCTGTTCCGCTGTTAAAATCGTTAATCATCGAATTGCCGTAGCGTTCGCCTAAGGTCCAATCGTCTAATTTATTTACGTCGTATTTTTCTTTACAGCCTTCAGTAAAAATCAAGGCTTTATCTGGGTATGCATCATGCGTTTGGCGAACGTTGCCAAATTGCATTTCGCTTCCCGTCCATGTTTCGTACCAATGGAAGCCAATGCCCCAAACATATTTGGCTGCATCCTTATCATTTAAGATGGTGCTTGCTCTTTGGAAAATCTGATCGCGGTTATGATCCCAAGCGATTAGTTTTTTTGATGCCAAACCTTGTTTTTGTAAAGTTGGTCCTAAAAAGTTTTTAATAAAATCGCGTTCCTCTTCTGCTGTGAACACACAAGATTCCCATTTCTGTTTTGCCATTGGTTCGTTTTGAACACTTAAGCCCCAAACTGGAATGCCCATCGCCTCGTAAGTTTTGATGAATTTCACATAGTGGTTTGCCCAGCTCTGGCGAAATGCTGGCAATAAATGTCCTCCTTGAATTAAGCTGTTATTGTCTTTCATCCATGCTGGTGGCGACCATGGACTTACAAAAAGTGGCAATTTGCCACCTGCAGCTGCGATTGCCTGCTTGATTAAAGGAATCTTGAATTCCTCATCGTGCGCTACACTAAAAGTTTTCAAGTCTTTATCGTTGTCCTGAACATAGGTATAACTTCCGCTAGAGAAATCGCAGCTGGCAATGTTTGTACGGGCTAAGGTATAGCCGATTCCTTTATTTGGGCTATAATAAGCGGTTAACAATTCCTGTTGATTTTTTTTAGAGAGTTTGGCAAATGTTTCTGCCGATGCATCCGTTAATGCGCCACCTATTCCTACCAGTGATTGATATTTTACTGTTGGATCGATAAAAATACAAGGCTCTGTTTCGAAGGGTTGTTTGTTCTCTGTAAAACTTAACGTTTCGGTTTTGCTGATGCGGTAATCTGTTTTTTCTGCGGTTGTGTAAACCGTTACTTTCTTATTGCCAACGGTGTAGGTTTGAACCGTTTTTGCAACAGGCTTAGTTGCTTTTTTAGTTTGGGCAGATACACCAAATGCTGTTGCCAAAAGTAAAAGAATACTGAGATTTTGTTTCATTTTATTTTGCTCTATTAAGGTTATTATTGTGTTTTGGAAGCCCAAAAAATGGCATTCGTAAACAATGTTTTATAAGCCGAATTTCCGAATAAATCGGGCGAATGACCCATAAAAATGTAAATATTTCGTCCTTTTATTTTTTCATTTGTCCATATAACGGGATGATCGCCCATAACAATGTCAGACTTAGGCTTATACGATGCCTCGTTTACATTCGCTAGAACCTTAACATTTGTTCTTGGGCTTTTGTCATAAGTATACCACTCGTCTTTATCAACGATAAATTTCTTCGGAAGGCCTTTCATAACAGGGTGTTTTGAGTCCTCGATATTGACTTCTGCCTGCGCAAAACCTGCGATGTAATTTTTAAATTTGATGCCCCCCATAAAATCAGAAAACCAGGGCCACATTTTATAGCCATCAAAATCGCCCAAAAGTGTTGCATGATGAAAACCGATCCATCCGCCTTTTCCTTGTGCCAAGTATTTCTTAAAGGCTTCCATTTCTTCAGGCGCCCAAGCATATGGCGGGTAATCTAGCTGAATAAGCAACTGATATTGACTCAAAAATGCATCCGTAAACATTTTAGTGTTCTGAACATAATCGATTACAAAATTGCTATCAATTGCCAATCGGTTTAACCAAATTTTAGCTGCTTTAGAATACGCTACATGATGACCACCATTTTCTGCAAGGGCAAGCACCTTAAATCTCGGCTTTCTCTGTTGAGAAAAAGCTGCAAAATTTAGTGTAAGCAAGAAAACAAGCATCCATCTTTTCATGTAATCTATTTTAATGTTTTATTAATCTGATTTAATAAATAGCCATTTAAATCCGCATCGTATTCCCAAAACATTACACCTCCCATTTTATTTTTTATTACATATTCGCACTTTTGCTGAACCGATTTTTCGTCATCATAAGTCATGTATTCTCTAGTTGTGGGATTATAAATGTAAGATGCCTTTGCTTCTTTATCGTGATAAGCCGTGAAACCCTTTTGGTTGATTAAACTGTCTTTAATAAAAGTATAACCTTTTCCATATCTGCTGCTTAAAACCGAATCACCTAAACCTTTTATTGAGTTTTCTTTTAAGGTAAACGAACGACTGTAAAAAGCAATTCCCATAACCAGCTTACTGGCTGGAACACCTGCTGCAACAAATTCTTTAAAGGTTTTATCTGCATAATTTTCTGCCGGATGTTCTTTTGAATTATAGAGGTTTGTGTGATGACCTGCAAAATCTCCATTATAGAAATCGTAAGTCATCAGATTTACAAAATCAAGATACTGTTGGGCCTTATCCATTTCGGTGTTGCGAATAAAATTGGTAAATCCTCCAACCGCTACCGTTAAAAGCTTCTTAGTTTTGGTATTCTTTTCCAAACTATCCAACTCCAAACGCAACTCTTTGAGCATTAAGGTAAAATTCTCTTTATCTTCCGGTCTGAAGATGTTTCCCTGCTCACCAGATATTGCCGGATATTCCCAATCGATATCTACCCCATCTAAATTAAATCTCTCAATAATGGCTACAGCACTTTGAGCAAATGCTTTTCTTGAAGTATCGGAAAGTGCAGCATCCGAAAAATTCTCGCTCCAAGACCAACCACCAATAGAAATTAGAACTTTTAAGCTTGGGTTAATCTGTTTTAGTTTATTCAAATTTTGAAGGTTTAACCTATCGGTTGCTTCGCGATTTAAGAAAGCCCGATTATTCTTTACGTTTACAAAGGCATAATTTATATGCGTGAGTTTTTCTGCAGCAATTTTCGAAACATCAACCCATCCTTTATAGCCACCAACGTAACCAATAACAACTTTGGTTCTGGGCAAATTTTCTGAACGAAATGCCATGATCGCAATTGCACCGAAAAGTCCGATGAAGAATAAACGTTTAACAGTCTTCATATTTATTTCTTGCTTCGTAATAAAGCCTCTAGATAGTAGTAATCTGCATAATTAATGGGTACATCTATTTCTGACTTGGCTGGACGATGACCTGTACTGTGTTCTAAAATGAAACCATAATTGGCCCCTGGTTTACTTGCATATTTCGTGCTTAACGAAACCAAGATCTTATCGGCAGCCATTTTGTATTTTTTCGCATCAGCTTTATTGTATTTTGCCAATTCGTAAAGTGCAGAAGCTGTTATCGCCGCCGCCGAAGCGTCTCTTGATACATTTGGAATCTGTGGATCGTTGTAGTCCCAGTAAGGAATTCCATCAGCAGGCGTAATTTTACTGCTTAATATAAAGTTTGCAATTCCGTTTGCCTGTTTCAAATAATTTGGATCTTTGGTTTCTCTAAAACACATTGTATAGCCATAAAGCGCCCAAGCCTGACCTCTGGCCCATGCCGATTCATTTGCATAACCCTGGGCTGTTAATTTTTGCAACACCTTGCCGGTTTCGATATCGTAATCAATAACGTGATAAGAACTAAAATCTGGACGGAAGTGATTTTTCATTGTGGTATTGGCATGTGTAACCGCAATTTTATAGAAAGAGGAATCGCCAGTTAACTTGGTTACTTCAAAAAGCAATTCCAGATTCATCATATTATCTATAATTACCGGGTATTTCCATTTGTCGCCATTATGATCCCAAGATTTTAAAACGCCTGCCGTAGCGTTAAATCTGGTAGAAAGCGATTTAGCGGCCTGAATAATTACCGAGCGGTAAGCGGTATCTTTTGTTAATTTATAACCGTTACCGAACGGACAATAAATCATAAAGCCCAAATCGTGCGTGCCTTTATTAAACTGTTCTTTCTTAATGTCTTCGGTATATTTTCTTGCCAGATTTAACCACTTCTTATCTTTTGTATACTCGTAGAAATACCAAAGCTCTGCCGGGAAAAATCCACTTGTCCAATCTTTGGAGATTACCATTTTAAACTCTCCCTTTTCTACCGTTCTCGGAGAAACCAACAGGGGCTTGACCAATCTTGCTGAATCTACATTTTTAATGAGTACTTCGGTTTGCTTTTCTGCTGATGCAAATGCCTTTGCAACCTCTACCTTTTGTGCCTTTACCAAACTGAAAGACAATAACATTAAGGCCGATAACTTAATTTTTAAATTCATATTAATTTTTGCTTTCTTCTACCTGTTTTAAATATAATGATGAAGGCTTTAGTCCCTCCTTATTCTGATTTTCCCAAACCCCGATTGGTCTGCCTTTTAATCGACCTTCCGCTTTTTCTGCATGCACACCTATGGCATAATTTACGCCACTTACGTATGGATTTTGAATGGTAACTTTTGATGCCGTACAATTCCAAAGCACCTGATTTACGCCCGACCAACCATGTCCTGTTCCCCAATTGCCCCGATCCTGAATGTTGATTTCTCCATCTGTGGTGATGTTATCGTACAGCGTACCCATTGCCCAACGGTGGTGCGGGCCAATATCAGCTTTTGCATTTTCAGATTTGCAGTTGTAAAAAACGTTCGGTCCGCACACTTTAGCGCCCGTTACGTAATCGTGCCGACCTTCTGATGCATAGCAATTTATAAACAAATTCAGTTGCCCATCATTATTAAAAGAATATCTTCTGCCTCCAATAATCTGAGATTTCGGCGCTAGGCATTTACTATCTTTAACGGTAATCTGCTTACTATCGTGCGATAGATTTACGCATGAATAACCAAAATATCTACTCGTTACATTGCTCACCCAACTGTTCTCAATTTTATTAAATGAGATTGCATCCCAGCCATGCTCTTCATCGGTGTCGCCATTATATTCTGATTCTAACAACAGGTTTTCGATTCCAACTTCAGAAATTCTGCCATCAAAGGCACATTTATAAATTTCGCCACCCCCATATTGATCTTCCATAGCCATTACAATTGGGTTATCAATCGTAATCTGATTTCCATTTATAGCGGTAATGATTCGTTCGAATTCAAAATTATAATCTTCTGGTGTCCATTGGATTGTTCCGGTTCCTGGCTCAATCTGATCCATTTTTAAATCGTGAATCCAATTGGCGGTTGCCGGACGATACACGACAATTTTATCTCCAATTTCCAATCCTTTTGCTGAAGTAAGATTCAAGGATTTGGTTCCTACAGGCACATAGTGATCTGTAATTTTAACTCTTGTTCCTGCAATTTCAATAAGCTTTCCTTCTCCAGAGGCCATAATTGTCTTCCTTTTACCTATTCCAGTGGCGATAAGTATTGTTTCTTCGCCTTCGCCTCGAAGCACGATTCCGCTTGAAGAGATTTTGAGGCTTCCTGGGATTTTATAAGTCCCTTTTTTTAACAATATCGCACCACGAATCCCATTTGCATCTGGTTGTTTTTTGGCCAGTTCATTAATGGCTTGCTGGATTTTAACTTCATCGTTTTCGCCTGTGGCAGATAATGTTGCTACCACCTGAACCTGAGGAATGGCCTTCTGATTTTGATGATAACCAACATGGCTAAAATCGGGAATGGTATTTCCTTTTTGATCGGCAATGTATTGCAAATGACCATCCTTTTTAATTTTAACGAATTTAGACTGCCATTCTTGAGCTAAAGTAATCTGCACGTTAAAACCTGTAACAAGCAGAATACAAGATATTAATCTAAAAAAATAAGTAAAACTTATTTTTTTATCAAGACGACGGATCATTGATTTAAATGTTCTCACTATAACCAGATTAGAGGGTTACGTACTGGAAGGTTACGAATAACTTCTTCTACCTTCGGTTTATGATCTAACTTTTTCCATGTGGCAAACCAATCGTTTTTATTGTACTGAATGGCGCCGAAGAGCAGGAATGGCTGAGCAACAGGCCAGTTCTCCCAATACATTACATCGGGTTGCAAAGTCCATTTCCTTTTATCGGCAATGAAAGGGTATAGATAGGAAATTCCTTTTTTAATCGACTTGCCATCAGCTGTTTCAAAGTTCCACAGGTTATCCTTTGGAGTTGATAGGATTTGACAAAGCATCGTCATTGCGTCTAAATTAAAGATAGAATAACCATAAGGTTTTGTTCTGGCCATCTCCAATGGAAAACTTCCATCTACCGCCATTTGGCTTGGCAACAAAATGGTTTTATAACTTGTACGCAAAGAATCGAGCATGTTTTCATCTTTGCAAAGTTTGGCAAAAGATGCTACTTGCATTGCCCAGCAGGTTGCATGGTTGTTTTTTACGGTTTTCTCCTGTATTCCAGGTTTACTTGTATTAAGCCAGAGGATATAATCGGCAAACCATTTTTTTACGCCCTTTGCCGTTTCCTGATCGAAGGCCTTTGCCTTTTCCATTACCAAAGCGCCTTGAGCCACTTCCATTAAGTGAATGGTATCGATAATGCCGTAATTACGGCCTGTAAATTTTCCTTTTACGGCTTGAGCGAAAAGCAGATTTGGGTTCATGATGGTCTCTGCATTTACAAACCATGCTCTTAAATGCTTTACGGCCTGTTTTACATATTTTTCATCGCCCGTAATTTTATAGGCAGATGCCAAAGCTCCAATAATTTTACTGAAACGAACCATCGCTTTGCGGTGTTCTAAAAAATTATCGGGATTGGTTAATCCATCTCGATTGATATAAGGCCCGTCCGGATTTTTCGGATCAGGCCAAAAATAATCCGCTTCTGAAAAGAAATCGTGCTTGCCTCCAGCGCTTCTAGGCGATGATGATGCCGTAACGGTGATTGGGCTTTGTTGCATTGCCCACAAAGCGTCTTGCAAAATCTGCTTTTTTAACAAGGCTTCTGCCTGCGTTTTCATACTCACCGGCTGAATTTCCCTCACGGTTTTAAATTTAGAAAAACCGGTTCCAATGAAATAGAATAGCGTTAATAAGAAAATAGGGATGATTCTTTTCATAATATTATAATTCGGTAAATACAGTTTTTAATCCTTCAGAAAGCACAGAGACTACGCTTTTACCCCTGTTTAATTTTACTTTAATAATTGCACGACCGTTATAAGCCTGTACTTTTCTTGATCCTGATGAAGTACCTTGGTTATCAATTAGTTTACCATCGCCAGTTAAACCAAAATTTATCCAATTGATGGCATCTAAGCAGCGTACGTTTTTCTCATCGTACAACATAACTTCTACGGTGGCGATATCCTCTTGTTGATCAATTTTCTTTAAAACCAATTTCGCGGGCTTGCCCCATTTATCGGTTTGATAAATAAATTTGATTTCATCCGTTACGGTTTCTTTTCCTTTTTTAGCGATTACTTTTACGGTGTTTTCGCCCTTTACAAATGGAAGGTTCCAACGTAAACCTGCTGAGGGATAATCCTGACTGTTCCTTTTTTTAGTGCCAAAGCTTTTGCCATTTAAGAAAATTTCGGCATCGGTACAATTTGAGTACACTTTTACCATTTTTTCTTCACCCTCATCGCCCCAGCGTACTGGCCAGGTGTGACCATATATGTGCGCCATAGGTTTTTCTGTCCAATAAGACTGAAAAACATAATAGGCTTCTTTTTTGGTGAAGTCTCTTTCTACCACACCTTTCTGATTCATGTAAGGAACTGGATTATCGGGGCGAATGGCTGTAGAGAAATCTTTAAAAGGCCAATATGCTGTTCCGCTTAACCAAGGCATGTTCTCCTGTTCCTTTAAATGCCAATCGATTAAATTAGCCACGTATGATTCACTCCAATCGCCATCTTTAGAAATTCTGGCCGCGCCACCATAAAGCGAAGCATCGCCAGCTCTTTCATCTGCGCTTCCACCTGTTTTAATTTTACTGAGTGCCTTATCTGGATTTTCTGAATGGCGTAAGGCATGACTATCGCCACCCCATTCTACGTGAATAAAGCGTTTAACTTTTGCAAATTCTTCTTCTGTGGCTTTTTTGTAGTCGGTATAAGCACCGCGATACCAGCCTGCCCAAATGGAAGGTGAGTACACATCAACAATATCACTACAAAAATCACATCGCCTAATTGCGGTATAGCGAGAAGCATCAAGTTTATGCGATAAATCGTTCAGTTCTTTCATAAACGTTCTGATTTTTTCCTTATCGAATTCTGGAAAATCTCCCGGCCAATCGTTTTCATTGCCCAAGCCCCAAATGATGATACTTGGGTGGTTATAATGTTGCTCAATCATGTTATTGAGCATTCTGCGGGCTTGTTGTTTGTAAATTTCGCCTCCCAAACCGCCACGGCACCAGGGAATTTCTTCCCAAACGAGAATGCCCAAACTATCGCAAAGGTTTAAGACAATCCTGGATTGTTGGTAATGCCCCAGGCGAATGAAGTTAACGCCCATATCCTTCATCATCTGCATTTCCTGGCGGATCATAGGTTCTGTCATTGCCGAACCAACGCCTGAGTGATCTTCGTGACGGTGCGTGCCACGTAAAAGCAGACGCTTGCCGTTTAAATTGAATGGACCTTTTTCTACGAAATCTATATTCCTAAAACCGATCTTTTCTTCGCCTTTGAAATTTCCTGCTGAAGAAATGATTTCATAGTTTAAAGTATATTGGAGCGGTTTATCAGTCGACCAGCGTTGAGGTTTTTTCAATTCCAAACTCCACAAATCCAAATCACCCGATAATCCATTCAACTTCTTTTCTGATTTATAAACCAGTTTTCCCATTGGATCGATAAGTTTCATTTGAACAGAGGCATCGCTCATCCCCTTTGGGTTATAAAAGCGAGCTTTAACAGTTAATTTGCCAAGTTTTCCCTGTGGATCTACTTCGGCCCTGGCAAACATTTTATCAACGGAAAGTGCTGGTGTATAAACCAGATTGAGGTAACGATAAATTCCTCCATAAACGTTAAAATCAGATAAATCAGAAGGAATCATTTCCAAATCCCTAGTATTATCGGTACGGATGGAAACTGGAACCTTGCCCTTAAACTGTTTTTTATAAACTTCTGTCTTTTGAAATTCTGCAACAGCATCGGTAATATCAACCGTCCATTCATCGTAACCCCCAACATGGCCGCCAACTTTTGTGGTATACACATACACCTCTGTTTTTTGTCCGGCACCCTCAAAATGCAAAATGGTTCTTCCGGTTTTATATGGGTTATTGATGGCCAGTTGGGTGCGGTACCAAGCTGGACCCTGATAATAATTTACATCGGGATCTACAGCATCTAAAGCATTAACACAATGTGGAAGGCTAACGTTCTGCCAAAGCGGAACGGCCTCCGGATTGCCTACTCCAACCGGGCGAACCGCTTCCCAGATCCCTCCTAAATCCTGTCGCAAAAACTCCCAGTTATTATTTAGCCGAGTAGATTGTTGCGCAAACAATAACTTGCTTGTTAACAATACAGTTACTAAAATTATATATCTAACTTGCTTTAACATAAATCAATATTCTTAAACCTTTAAACGCAGGTTTTTCTTCTCTAAAATGGATACCAAAAAAATAACTAAAAAGGCCATAAAAAACGATCTCATAATGCCTCCAACACCATTGCTTAAAAAATGTGGAAAGCGAAAATGAATCAGCCAAAAAACAGAATACAATAAATAAGGAATCAGGTAGCAGGTAAGCGTGCTCGTTCCCGCAGGTTTAATAAATTTAAACCAATTGCTTTTTCCTTTTATATCAACTAAAAAAATAAGAATTTCGAAAACCAGGATGGTGATTCCCGTACAGATAAATACCCAAGCTGGCGTGGCATATATCTTCGAAATTCCCCCTGCGTATGGTCGGATAAACATGCCAAAAGCAATAGAAATTAATCCAATTAAAGCCAACTGGACCCAAAAGTCCTTGTAATCTTCGTTTTTTACAAAACGCGTATATAGTGAGGAGATCAGGATTCCGCCCATCATTAAGGTTATGGATGATGCATCTCCAATTATCCAGAGGTGAACATGGAGCAGATCCATATGGCTACTGATATTGATGCCGGCAAAAACGAGAAAGACTAAAACTAAAACCCATAAATTGCCTTTGCTGAGTACATAAACAAAGGCAGAAACTAAATAAGCCCAGCCAATGATGCCCAATATGCCCCACCAATGAGGTTTTAACCCTTCTGGGTGTTCGGTGCTTCCTCCTTTATATAGAAATGCCAAGATTGCCAACAATAGTATACCTCCAATAATAAACCCGATTTTTTTGGTTTTCGAAAGCGTTTTAGGATAATCGAGCCAAATTAGAAAGAAGGAAATGGTGATGAGTATGGTATAAACTGCATAAGGCAATAGCGCTGTTTCGCCATTATAGTTTTCTAAATTTACGTGAAAAAAGCCCATTGCAATAAGTGCTAAAGCTCTTAATAGAATATAACCTGCTACAGAAATAAATGATTTTCCTTTTGCTATCCGGCTTTGAATTGCAAATGGCAGGGATAAACCTACAATAAACAAAAAAGCAGGGAATATTAAATCAGAAAAGCCCATCCCATCAACTTCAGCTTTGGTATGTTCTATCCACTCGGGAATGTGGTGTACGCCTGCCACGTCATTAACGAAGATCATCAAGAACATGGTAATGGCTCTTAATACATCAACTGATAAAATACGTGCAGGGAGTTTTTTCATCTTGTATTTTTCTATTCTAGTAGATTTTTCTTAATTGAATGGCATTTAAAACCGGTTTTCCTTCAATGGCATTAAAATCGATAATGATACCTTTTCCGTTCTGAACCGTTATGGTCGTTTTCTTTTTTACAGCTGTGGTGTAGCCAAAATCTGTTGCGATATTGAGCTTGCCCATAAAAGGAGCGCCGTTAATTGCAACATCAAAAATGCGTTGCTCTACCACTTCCTTCTTGTGGTTATTGTCTAAATTATAAGCAAGTGCTTCTTTGGTTTCGCCCCCAACAAGCTCGGCAAAATGCAACGAAAGTTCGTATTCACCATCAGGAACATCAAACTTAAACTGTTTAATGCCAACCTGTTGTGTTTGATAAACCGGATCGTTATCGGTACCCAGAATATTTTTATCACTTCCATAAGTGATGCGGTTATTTGTGCCTTTGAATGGTTCGCCACTAATCCAGCCCCAGCTTCCCGCTCTATAGGGTTGATCGGGAATCCAGAGTTGGTGTTCCTTTTCGTCAATATAAAAACGCTTAGAACCTAACAGCACATTTACATCTGTAAATTTAATCTGATCTGCAAAGCGATATGGCTGAAGCTGAAAGTTCAGATCCGTTTGATCACTATTATCGCCGGAAACCGCCCTTAACTGATTTTTTCCATCTACAAAAGGAACTTCCCATTGGCAAATGTGATCTATCGCATCTTTAATCCCTAAACTTTTTCCATTTAGAAACAGCTCAACTGATTTTAAATTTGTGGCGACCTGAATTGGTTGCTTCGAGGTTGATGATGCAGAATCTGCAATACCCAATCTATCTTTCCATTGAGCGGAAGTAATTTTGAGATAAGGTTTATTTGCCAAATAGGCCTGATAAAGAAAATAAGTGTCCTTTGGCTCCCGACCAATGGTTAATAAACCTTTGTTGTTAATATGAGGCATGGTTTCCTCACGGGTTTCAGAATTAAAATCGGCTAAGTTCCAAGCCATTCCGCCACTTACAAAAGGACGGCTAAGCATTGCATTTAAGTATACCTGATTAAACTGAATGCCATATTCTACACTTTTATCAAAGCGAACAGGCAAAAACGATCGAATGCGAGGATCGGCATCTGCGCCATATTCTGTTACCAACATCGGTTTATCAGCCAATTCCTTGTGGTGGCGATCTAAAAATTTCGCAAAATCTGCCGGCACTCCCGAGTACCAACCAGAATATAAATTCCAGCCTACAATCATTGGGATCTTGGTTAAACCAACTCGATTGTAAACATCAAATGCACCATGGTTAACCAATAAAGTGTATCTCGAAGGATCTTCTTTTCGGGTTAAATCATCTAGTTTTTGAGCAAGCTCACGGATGTGGTCGTAATAAATCTGCTGGCGGGGCTTATCATTCGTAAACTTAGGGCGAAGCAAAATTTCGTTCATATAAGCCCAAATGATGATGCTTGGGTGATTGAAATTCTGTTTAATCATTTCCGTTTGCATGTTTAAACAGTTTGCTGTAAACGCCTCTGATTCGGTAATGGTGTTTACAACCGGGATTTCTACAGAGGCCAAAATACCCAACCGATCGCAAGCTTCGAGAATTAAAGGGTCTTGAGGATAGTGTGCAACCCTTAAAAAATTGCCACCCATGTTTTTCAGCAATTCAATATCCCGGGTTTGTAGTGCATCCGGAGTTGCGTTACCTAAATTTTCATAATCCTGATGACGGCTTGCGCCAATCAATTTTAGCGATTTGCCATTTAAAAAGAAGCCCTGATCTGCATCAAACTTAAACCATCTAAAACCGAGCGGATTCGAAACTTGATCAAGTGTGGCTTTCGTTTTAACATCAATAATCTTGGTTACAACCCGGTATAAATATGGATTTTCTGGCGACCACAATTCAGGCTTTTGAACCGACTTAATGTCTTGAACCACAACCATATTGCCTTGGCCTAAATTAACAGCAACTGTTTGATTGGCTACTTTAATCCCTTTAGCATCGAATACCGTAGTTAAAACCTGAACTTTTTTAGCAACGTTTGAGTTATTATCAATAGAACTTTTAATCTGCACATTAGCGGTTGTAGCTGAGACCTGAGGCGTTGTAATAAAGATGCCCGAACTTCCATTTTCCTTTTGAGAGAAATGTACAGGGTTTGTAATCAGCAAGGTAACATTGCGATACATGCCGCCAAAAAAAGTAAAGTCGGCCGTTAAGGGTGGAATGTCTTCGTTGAAACGATTGTTAGCCCTTACTTCAACTACATCATCTTTATAATTTAAATATTGCGTAATCGGAACTATAAAGTGCGTGTAACTCCCAATGTGCTTACCCGCAGATTTTCCATTTATGAGTACTTCCGCTTCTTGTGCAACACCATTGAAAACAAGAAAAATTTCCTTTCCCTTGGCACTTTCATCCAATTTAAGTTTGCGTTTATAAATGCCTAATCCACGATAATAGCCTGCCACATCGTCCAAAACGTCTTTATCATTCCAAGTATGGGGAATGTTAACCTTTTCAATTGGTCCATTTTCTTTTTGAAATTCCCATTGATCGTTCAAACTTATCGTTTTCCGGCCACCATCCTGAGCATAAGAATTTATCATCCAAAAGGATGCGAAGATGAGTAGTAAAGTTGATTTCAGTAGTTTGTTTGATTGTAACATTTTTCTTTTTTTTGATCTGTTCAGCCACAAATCGAGGCGGTTAATATTATTTTCTAACCGTTTAGGTTAATCAGGTTATTATTTGGAAAGCAGTGCCAGTACTTTTGGTTAATTCAGTCCCGTTCCAAAGGAATCCATATAGGGCTATCCCTCCAAGCACAATAAAAAATTGTGGCTTTCCGTACTATCGGATTTAGAGAAATCAGCTTGTGCTAAAAACTCAGTTTTAAATTCGCCAGCCAGCATCATTAACATAAGGAGAAACACAAAATGTTGTCATCCTAAGCTTGTCGAAGGGCAAATATCTTGTGTTTTCGACTTTTAAAGGGTCTTCGACAAGCTCAGACTGACTATTGACTTTGTTGTATAGTTTTTTCTTATAGAACCATTTGGCCTTTCTTAATCCCAACTTATATTTTCTTACATTTCTTATATGGTAGATCATCTAATTCCTCCCCCTGCCCCCTCCAGAGGGGGATAGCAAAGTGGCTATATCTAGCATAACTTAATTAAATTTGTCAGCTTATATTTTCTTACATTTCTTATATGGTGAAATTATTCTTTTAAGATTCCCGCCTGCGCGAGAATGACGGTAAGGCTTAAGAACAAGCATAAGTTATTCAACCAATGCAAAATCCTTTTCTAGTTTTATATTGTTAGAGGCCGTACCGATCATCAATTTAAAGTCTCCAGCTTCCGCTCCCCATTTAAGTTGTTGGTTGTAAAAAGAGAGCTTTTCTTTATTGATTAAGAATGTAATTTTCTTGCTCTCTCCTGCTTTCAACATTACCTTTTGGAAATCCTTTAGCTCTTTAACAGGACGCACAACGGATGCGAACTTATCTTGAAGATAAAGTTGAGCAACCTCTTCTCCATCATATTTTCCTGTATTTTTCAAGGTGAAGCTCACTTCTATTTTACCATCCATTTTAAGCTCTGTAGCACTTAAAGCTAAATCAGCATATTCGAATGTGGTATAGCTTAAGCCGTAACCAAATGCAAACTTAGGGCTGTTAGGTAAATCTAAATAAGCGGAACGATAGCGCGTATCTTTATCATTTTTAGCTGGCCTACCGGTACTTAAATAGTTGTAATACACCGGAATCTGACCTTCATCGCGAGGAAAGGTCATTGGAAGTTTTCCTGCAGGATTATAATCTCCAAACAAAACATTGGCCATAGCATTGCCAGCTTCGCTTCCCAGCCACCAAGTGTACATTATGGCCGGTACGTTATCCGCAGTCCAATTGAAAATTAGAGGTCTGCCCGCCATTACGAGCACTACAACAGGTTTACCTGTAGCTTGGATGGCTTTTATCAAGTCTTCCTGCACCCCTGGAATGTGAATATTTGTTTTACTTTTGGCTTCACCGCTCATATCTAATGTTTCTCCAACAGCCATCACGATCACATCTGCCTGTTTGGCAACTTCAACAGCTTCGGCAAAACCTGTTTTAGAAGAATCAGAAATTTCGCATCCCTTGGCATAAAGCAGTTCTGTTTTATCGCCCAGTTTATTTTTCAATCCCTGATATAAAGAAACAAGATTGTCTTTTTCCCAAGCGATGGACCAAAAGCCTTGCATGTCTTTTTCAGATTTGCCCAATGGACCGATCACGGCAATTTTCTTTAGGTTTTTAGCAAGCGGTAAAACCTGATTGTTGTTTTTTAACAGCACGATACTTTTTTCGGCCATTGATAAAGAAGCCTTTCTATTTTCTGGAGAATTCAATTCCTTTTCCTGACGGGCCTCATTGCTAAAGCGATAAGGATCATCAAATAAACCCAGTTCGAATTTCTTGCGAAGAACTCTTCTCACCGCATCATCAATTAATGCAACCGGAACTTTTTTATCGGCAACCAACTTGGCTAGATTTGGCAAATAGCTTCTGCTTTCCATATCCATATCGCTTCCTGCTTTAATGGCAAGTTCTGCAGCCTGAGTTTTATTTTTAGCAAAACCATGATCAACCATTTCACCGATAGAACCCCAATCACTCACCACGAAACCCGTATATTTCCATTTGTCTTTTAAAATATCCCGTTGTAAATAAGCATTTCCAGTTGCCGGAATACCGTTTAAAGTGTTAAAAGAGTTCATAAAGGTTGCAGCGCCAGCATCAACCGCGGCTTTAAACGGTGGAAGATAAACTTCCCAAAGCGTATGATCACTCATGTCTACCGCGGCATAATCTCTTCCTGCAATGGCGGCGCCATATGCAGCAAAGTGCTTGGCACAGGCCATAACTGCATCTAAATTACCCAAACCTTTACCCTGAAAACCCTTAACTCTTGCAAAGGCAATTTTGGAACCCAGATAAGTGTCTTCTCCGGCACCTTCCATTACCCTTCCCCAACGCGGATCGCGGGCAATATCAACCATTGGTGCAAAGGTCCAATGCACACCTGATGCAGCCGTTTCCCTTGCTGCAACACGAGCAGCATTTTCCATGGCAGCCAAATCCCAGCTAGCAGCTTCGGCAAGCGGAATTGGAAAAGTAACCCGGTAACCGTGGATTACATCTAAACCAAAAATCAAAGGAATTTTCATTCTCGATTGCATGGCAACTTCCTGTACTTCACGCGTTTCTTTTGCACCCCGAACATTTAACATAGATCCCAACTTTCCATCTCTAATGTCTTTTAGTTTATTCGGATTATTGGTAATCGGGCCTGTTGCATCGCGGTCTCCGGTATATTGATTTAGCTGACCGATCTTCTCATCCAATGTCATCAGTTTTAAAACAGAATCAATTTTCTTTTCTATCTTCTGATTTTGTGCAGCAGCAGAAAACGATAGGGTTAAAACAAAGGCTAATGGTAAATAATATTTCATCTATATGTTGTATTTCTATTTTATTCCTTCTAAAATTGCCTGGTATGCCGACTTTCTTTGATATTGTGCATCAAATGGCAATGGCCAATCGGGTCGGTTATAGTTGGAAGGAATCCAACTATCCGCATCCGTTACATTCCAGGTTGTAATTCCAAATTGCTGACTCTTAGGAATTGCGTTATACGTTTTCACAATAATTTTATATTTCGCAGCCTGTTGTTCGCCGAGTGCCGAAGTGTAGGTTAAGCTTTGGTTGTTATCCGGGTTTAAGGCAATATCTAGCTCGGATATGTGAATTTTTAAACCTGTGGCAGCCGCAAGATTAATGGCATTAACCAAATTAGCATCGCTTTGTGTTACCCGAGTATGCATTTGTAATCCAATTCCATCAATTGGGATTCCTTTATTTTTTAAACCCGTAACTAAATTTAAAATGGCTGTTCTTTTTGTGGGGCCGAATTCATGGCCGTAATCATTATAAAACAATAAGGCATCGGGATCGGCTTCGTGTGCATACTGAAAAGCCCGACCAACGTAATCTGCACCTAGTTTTTGCAACCAAATGCTATTTCTCATGGTTCCATCGTCATCAATTGCCTCATTTACAACATCCCAGGAAACTACTTTCCCTTTGAAATGACCAACAACGGTTTGAATGTGGGTTTTTAATAAATTTTCCCAATCGGCGGTAGTTCCCTGAAAGTTATTTACCCAATCTGGTAAAGATTTATACCAGTTTAAAGTATGGCCATGAACTCTTTTACCATTGGCTTTTGCAAAATCGATCAGATAATCCGCGTCAGCAAAATTGTAAACATCTTTTGATGGATGAACGGATGCAAATTTCATTGCATTTTCAGCCGTGATGCTGTTAAATTCCTTTACAACCAAATTCCGGTAATTCGAATTGCCTTTAAGCAAACTCACATTTACCGCAGCCCCCATGGGAAAAGGCAAGGCAGCTTGCAAAGTAATTTCTGCAACAGGTAAAATTGGCGTTGGCTCAATACTGGTCGCTTTATTTTTTGCGCAAGAAAAAGTCAGTAAAGACACTGACAGGATAAATTTGGCAACTGTACTGACTTTTTTCATTGCGTTTCTTATTTATACTTGGCCTGCATTTCTGCGTAAAAATCTTTCAGTACGAAAAAGGCTTTCTTCTTTTTACCTGTTTCACTGATTAACCCTTTACGGTTCCAAAAATTTTGATAAATAGGATGTTGTCTTCTTGGTGATCTAAAATCTGCTAAAATCCAAGGGGTCATACCACGTAAAGCACCAATTTTAGTTAGCATTTTTATTTGGTTTTTGTAAAGTGCCTCCTGGTATTCCTCGCTCCAACGGGTATTTTCATCGGCATGGAAACCGCCTAAGGCATCGCCACCAAATTCAGTGATGACAACGGGTTTTTTATATTTGATGTCGAAATTATACTTGCTAATTTCTGACGGACTTCCGCCCCAATACCAACCTGCGTATTCATTAAAGCTTACCAAATCTATTTTTTCGCCCAGTAGATCATTTAAAATAATGTTATTGCCATCGCGATGAACCTCTAAAGCGGCAGCAACCAAGCGGGTATCATCTAAAGATCGAGCGGTTTCGGCCAGATTGCTCATAAAACTTAATCGGGGATCACTTAACGGTGTTTCGTTTCCGATTGACCAAACGATAACGCTTGCCCGGTTCTTATCACGGACAATTAAATCGGTAAGTTGCTGTTTTGCATTTGCATAAGTTGCAGGATTGGTCCAGCTGATGGTCCAATACACCGGAACTTCGGCCCAAACCAATAAACCCATTTCATCTGCTAAGCGAATCATTTCTTCGTTGTGCGGATAATGAGCCAAGCGAACATAATTGCAATTCATATCCTTTGCCCACTGCAACATCATGCGCATATCGCCTTCGGAGCGTAAACGACCAGCTAAAAGCGGGTTTTCATCATGAATGGAAATGCCTCTTAAAAAAACCGATTTTCCGTTTAATAAGATGCTATCACCATCAACCTGAATGGTTCTAAAACCAATCTTATCGTTAATATCTTCTTTATCTGTTTTAATATTTACCGCATAAAGTTTAGGGCTTTCTGGCGACCATAGATTTAGGTTATTCCAAACAAATTCATCTGCAATTTTACCTTCTGAATCGGTTTTATATTTCTTTTCCAGCTTTAATTCGGGAATGGATAAGGTTACTTCCTGATTGGAAGTTGCATCAGCCAGTTTTACAGAAAAGTTTAAAAGGTTTTTATTTCCCTTCGTCAATTGAAGCTTATAATCGCTAATGAAATGATCCGGGAATTCGGCCAGATAAACATCACGTGTTATTCCACCATAGTTCCACCAATCGGTATTAACTGTTGGAATTTCGTCTTGCTTGCGGATGTTATCAACCTTAAGTACGATAGAGTTTTCGCCAACTTTCAAATTATTGGTTACATCAAACTGAAATGGGGTAAAACCACCTTTATGAACACCCAATTTTTTCCCGTTTAGATAAACATGGGCCTCATAATTTACGGCACCAAAATAAACGTAATATCTTTTGCCCTTTTCTGGCTTGGCATCAAACTTTTTGCGCAACCAAATATTACCTTCATAAAGTTCCAGTTTTTCTGATTGAGAATTCCAATCGCCTGGAATATTCATTTGTGGAGAATGATCAAAATCATACTCGATTAATTCTGATTTGTCTTTTTGAACTTTATCGTCATAGTAGCCACCTGTTCCGGTTTTAGATTGATCGAAGGGATCATGTCTATAATCGTAATAACCGTTTTCGTATGGATCGATAATGTAGTTCCATTTGCCGTTTAGGCTTAAAATTTTGCGTGCCTGAATGTTTTGTATAGAGCTAACTTGAGCGTAACTGATTGATGAAAGAAGCGAAAAGCAGATTAAAAATACTCTAAAGGTCGATTTTAACATAAGGTGTGTTTTTAGCTATAAATTAATTGATTGATAAAACTAACAATTAATTAACGGTCGGTGTTTCCACCGACCGCCTAAATTTGAGCAAAATTTAGTTTTCTTTAATATCCAGGGTTTTGCCCCAATTTCGGTGCCCTGTTCAATTCATTTTGAGAAATAGGGTACAAATAATTTTTAGCTGTGAATACTCTGTTTTCTACCGTAAACGGTGTGTATGTAAATGTAGTTGCGCTGGTTTGTGTAATTCTCATACCGGTAACTGGCTTATTAAAGGTTATTTCTCCTTCTTTCCAACGGCGAACATCATAAAAACGGTGCTCTTCAAAGCAAAGCTCTACCCTACGCTCGTTGCGAATTCTTTTACGGAATTCTACTTGCGATGGAATTACATATCCGTTTCCGGCAGCATTTGTTGTTTGTAAAAGAGGCATCTTAACACCAGTTCTATCTCTTATTAAATTTAAGACTCTTAAAATCTCGGTTTGCGCACCAACGCCTTGAGCCTCGTTTAAAGCCTCAGCGTAATTTAACAGCACCTCAGCATATCTAAAAAAGATCCATGGTCTACGTACATTGGCTACAGTACCCGCCCATACAGCACTTTCGCTTAAATATTTGCGCATGTAATAACCCGTTTTGGTTGCGTTTACATTCAAGCCCAAACCATCTTTACCGCCAACAAAGGTTTCAACAGGTTTTGATTTAAATAATGTGGCAACGTATAAAGCATTGCTGCTGAGTGCAGGCTGAATGGAGGCTGAATTAAATAATACGGTAAAACCTAATCTCGGATCGCGGTTTGCATAGGGATTTGTTGCCACGTAACCCGAAGTTGCATCGCTAATTGGTTTTCCGGTTGTTTTCATTTCGAAGGCATCTACCAATTCCTGTGTTGGGTTGGTACGGCCATTTGCCGCATCGTAACTTATTGGTGCATTGTTGGTTTCTATAGCAACGGTATTCAAAGTAGAGGTTGCAAAAATAGTTTCTGAATTGAAAGCCCCATTGTTCCATAACCAAATGTTTGGGTAAGAAGTATAAATAGCATGTTTATTGGTATCCATAATTCTTTTGGCTGCATCAGCTGCTGCCTGCCATTTGGTAAGATCGTTTGATGGGTTGTACTGCGGACTTGCTGCATACAACAACAATCTGGCTTTAAGTGCCATTGCAGCTGTTTGTGATGCTCTACCTCTATCGGTAGTTCTCCATTCTGTTGGCGATAATGGCAATCTTAAAATGGCTTCTTCGCAATCTGCAGAAATCTGTTTAGCACATTCATCAAAGCTATTTCTTGGCAAATCCAAATCATCGGTAACGTTTAGTGTTTTTGTTACGATTGCAAAACTTCCGTAGCGTTTAAGCAATTCGAATTCGAAGAAGGCCCTGAGAAAAAAGGCCTGACCTTTCAAACGATCTACCTGAGCCGCATAAGTTTGATTTGCCGGCACGTTGGCCGGAAGAACCTCATCAATTGGGATAATTGCACTGCCATCTACTTTCTCCAAAAACATATTGGCTTTGCGTATTCCCACATACATGGCGGCATACACATCATCGAATGTTTTGGAAGGACTCCAAGTTCCATTATTCAGGATATTTATTGAGGAGTTTAAGTTCGAATTTACGGCTTCATCTGATCCGGATGCCAATAATGCTCCATCATCTAAATTATAACGATCAGATAATACCGAATATACGTTGTTTAAAAAGTTTCTCGAATAATCGGGATTGGCCCAAAGCTGTGCCTCGGTAATATCGTTTGTTCCGCTGAAAGAACCATCCTGAAGGAAACTATCTTTTTTACATCCAGCCACATAGATAGCTACAATGGCAAGAACTAAATAGAATATATTTTTTTTCATTGTCTTATCTCTTAAAATTTCAAATTCACACCAAAAGAATATATTTTCATATATGGATAGGATGCACTTGATACACCATTAATATTTGAGTTGTAACCCGATTCTGGCAATTCTGGATCAATAGGAAGTCCGTCAAGCTGATCGAATGTTAACAGGTTTAAACCACTTACGTAAAATCTAAGCTGACTTAATTTTAGCCTTTTAACAAATGCCACAGGTAAAGAATAACCAAGCTCTACATTTTTTAGTCTGATGTAATCTCCAGAACGAATCCAGAAATCAGAAGCTGCAGTATTGTTTCCACGATCTGCCAAAAGCAATCTAGGGAAAGCTGCACCCGTATTGGTTGGTGTCCATCTATCTACACTAAATTGGTTTAAGAATCCGTTGTTTGTTGTACCTGCATTAACCAATTGCTGTATGTAAATTGAGCGGCCACTTGTTCCCTGGAACAAGAAATTCATATCGAAATTTTTAAAGCCGACTGATGCCCCAAAACCAAAATACGCTTTAGGCACAAAGTTGAAATCGGTTCTTACCCGGTCTAAATCATTGATTACACCATCGCCATTTTGATCTACGTATTTAATATCTCCCGGTCTAACATCTTTCGATAAAATCTGTTGCGGTGAAGCATTAATCTGTGCCTGACTTTGAAAAATACCATCAGAAATTAACATGCTGCTAATGTATCCTGCCGTTGTGGAAGCTGTTGCAGAAGGTGCAATAACACTGCTAATTGGATGACCCAATGTTTTTTGATAAGCAGGCAAATTTGCCGCCTCGTTTACAGCTAAAATCTTGCTCACATTATACGTATAGTTTCCAAAAACGTTCAAATTAACATCGCCCAATTTTTTATTGAAATTGATTCCAGTTTCAAAGCCTTTGTATTCTGCCTCACCCTCATTAACATAAATTGCAGTTTGACCTAACAAACTTGGGATTTGAGATGCGGTAGCTAAGTTTTTTCTATCTTCATAAAAATAATCGGCGCTGATGGATAAGGACTGCTTGAACAATCTTGCATCGAAACCGATACTTGATTTATAGGCTTTTTCCCAAGTTAAATTTGGATTGGCCGCCGCTAACTGAGCAGTACCGCCTACACCGGCGAATGTTGTTCCGAAGGTATAACCGGTTGTGCTTCTGCTGTAGAAATCGTTAAAAGCAAATCTTCTTGCATTACCCAGGGCATCGTTTCCAACCAAGCCATAAGATCCTCTGATTTTTAAGAAATCAAGGAAGTTTGAAGAACCTTTCATGAAGCTTTCATCAGACAAAATCCATCCGGCAGAAATGGCTGGAAAGAAACCATAACGTTTGCCTGGGGCAAAGTTTTCTGAGCCAGAGTATGCGCCTGTAAAATCAAGAAAATAACGTTGATTGTAGTTGTAAGATAAGCGGTTCGACCAACCTTCGCGTCTTACATCCAAACTGCCAAATGAAGCATAGTTTTGTCTAGAAACTCTTGTGGTAAATTTAATATCGTTTTTACCGAAGGTTCTATTGTAATCAAAGCCAGCCCAAAATTCACTTTTTCTGATGTTGCCAGAAAATGCATTTGGCAAATAATCTACCTTGGCCGCTGTTCCATAAGTTTGATAAACACTGGTTGGCAACAACTCCGAAGTCGAATAACTTTGGGTAAATCCAGAGCGGTACAAACCGAAGATATCATAGGCATAAAATACTTCGCCGGATAAGCCTTTTAAAATACCGTCCATTTTTTGTTTAGCGCTAATGGTTGCGATCATATTTCTAACCAAATCGGTACTTGCACCATTTGCCTCAAGCATGGCCTGTGGATTGGCACTTGGAAAGATCGAGGTTCCGCCATAAGATCCATCGGCATTTAAAACCGGGAAAGCGTTAGGAGGTGTTGAATATACAGCACTTAAAAAGCCGCCTGTACCCACTGCCGGGAAATTAAGGTTGGTGATACGACCACCGATATCCAATGCAACATCTAAGTTTTTATTTACATGCAAATCAAGATTTGTTCTCAAGTTATATCTTGTAAAATCTGTATTTGCATTGTAAGTATCGTTATGACCGCCCTTGTAAAAACCACCTTGTTGATAGGCACTTAGTAAAGTATAATATTTAATAAAGGCGTTACCACCCGTAACTGTTGCTACATAACGTTGTGTGGGTGCCACTTTCTTGGTAAAATCTCTTACAAAGTTATTGTTTGGGTATTTGTAAGGATCTGATCCATCCTGATAAGCCTGAAGTGCTGCCGGTGAATAAACCGCAGCCCCACCACTATTTACAGAAGCTTCGTTATACAAGGTTGCATAGGTATAAGAATCTAATGGGCTTGCCACCTGAAGTGGTGCCTGTAAACCTGCCTGTGCATCGAAAGTTACCTTTGTTGATGTTGCACTTCCTCTTCTTGTTTTAACATAGATTACGCCATTTGCCGCATACATACCGTACCAAGCCAATGTTGCCGCATCTTTTAAAACACTCACACTTTCAATTTCACCTAAATCCATTGATCTAAAATCGCGTTCGATACCATCAACCAGAACCAATGGATCTTGATTGCTATTATAAGAAGAGCGACCACGAATTAAAAAGCTGGAAACATCGTAACCTGGTTGCTGAGAACCACTTGGATAAATGGCTAAACCCGGTAAACGGCCAGCAAAAACATTCGTTAATGATGATGAAGGGATTTGAGGAAGGTTTTCTGCCGAAACAGTACTTATAGAAGCGGTAACCTCTCTCCTTTTTCTAACTCCGAAAGGAATATAAACGTCATCATCGTCTCCTGCATCTAGTAAGGTTTTCTTTAATACAACCTGACCATTGTTTATTTCTGAAGCAGGTTTTAAAACCGTACCATAGCCTACAAATTTGAATACCAATACATCAGTTGTAGTTGCCTCAATGCTAAAAGCTCCATCGCTGCCTGTATTAACTGTTTTATTGCTTTTATCCTCCTGGATTGAAATAACAACTCCCGGAATTGGATTTTTATCCTGATCGACAACTTTTCCTTTAATTGTTAACAGTTCATCAGGTGTTTGCCCGTAAACCTTTAGCATACCCGCCAAGAAAAAGAGCAGGCAAACAATATATTTTGATTTTGATAATTTCATCTTGAATAAATCTTTTTAGCGTTATATTGATTAAGCAACTATTCCCAACCTGGATTTTGAAGTAATATTCCTTTACTTTTATATATCTCTGCCCTTGGGATTGGATATAGGTTCTGTTTTTCTGTCCATGTTTTTTGGAAAGTCTGGCTTAGCACAAATGGTGTGTATACAAAAGTTCCGTTAGTTTGCTTAATTACGTCCATGCCTTTCATTGGCACAGCAATGGTTGTCGATCCAATTTTCCAACGCATAATATCGTACCAGCGGTGATCTTCAAAAGCCAATTCGATTGCACGCTCGTGTCTAATCACCGTACGCATTTCATCGGCAGTCATGTTTGCTTTTAAGCCATAAAGATTATCCGTACCAGCCGTAATACCTGCACGTTTACGAATTGCAATCAATTGTGCGTAAACAGAAGCATCTGGTCCAACGGCTTCATTTTGTGCCTCCGCATAGTTTAACAATACCTCTCCATAACGGAAATAGATGTAGTTAAGTAAGGTTGTGCTTCCACCAACGGTACGGTAAACCTCTGGCCAGTATTTTTTGCAGTAATATCTAGTCGCTGTATAGGTAATCGTTGTGTTGTAATCTAAAGCGCCAGCTGGGCTAGACCACATTTGTATTTTTCTACCTTGCCAATCCAAATCATTGTAAATGATATTGTTATAGAAACGAGGCTCGCGGTTGGCGTAAGGTTTTTGAGGATCGTAACCCGATGTTGGATCTGTAATTGCTTTTCCATTCGCCATCTCATACATATCAACATGGTTTTGGGTTGGATTCATTTGTCCTTGAGCACCACCAGAACCTGGAGACATAGAAAAATCCTGCATCATTTCTCCGGCAAGTGGTGTTGGGCCTTTTATCCTTATCATAATGTATTCTGGAGAACTTGGAAGATTTAACAAATCGCCATAGGTTGGCTGTAAAGTATATCTACCATCCATAAGCACTTGTGCGGCATCAGCAGCAGCTTTCCATTTGGTTTTATCGCCAGTTGGATTGTTTAATGGACTTGCAGCATACAAAAGAACACGGGCTTTTAAAGCTTGTGCCGCTCCTTTTGTTGGTCTGCCGTACATAGAAGCAGTATAATCGGCATCGTTGCCTAATTTCGTTACTGCTGCATCCAACTCGCTAACAATAAATTTGGTAACCTCATCGAAAGAATTGCGTGGAAAATTCACGTCGTCGTTTACATCAAAAGCTTGTGTTATAAGTGGAACGCCACCGAATCTTTTGGTGAGTTCAAAATAAGACAAGGCACGTAAAAATCTCATTTCACCTTCTACCCTAACAGGATCAAAAATTGGAACAGTTGCCGGTGGTGCTGGCGGAACTTCTGCCAGTCTGGTTAGCATTTTGTTTTCAATTGCAATACCAGCGTACATTAATCTCCAAACTCCATAAATATCATTTAATGATGGGCCTGTTGAATGATCGTGATATAATCCGCGGTTTAAAGAGGTAACAGATCCTTCAGAGTTTCCTGAAACGGCTTCATCAGATGCCTGCGCAGTACAGCCACGGTGATCATTAAATCTTACGTATTTGGTAATAACATAGTTATAGGCATTATCGGCAAATCGGGCAGCCTGTGCAGGATCTGAAAAGATCTGATCTTCATCTAAGGCTACACCTGGCGTTCTTTCCAAATAATCTTTCTTACACGATACCGAGAAAAGTGTTAATAAAAGAATTGTTATATGTATAGTATATTTTTTCATTATCTTAAAAATTAATGTTCATACCAAAATTGAAGACCTTGGAAGTTGGGTAAAGTGCTTGTAATGGGAAAGCCGTATTCACCGTATTTACATTTTCCGGATCTACATACATTCTGTATTTGGTCCAGGTATATAAATTTTGTCCATTTAGGTAAACCCTTACATTACTTAGTTTTAGTGCAGCAGACCACTCTTTAGGTAAAGTCCAAGAAAGCTCTACGTTTCTTACTTTTAAATAAGCAGAATTTTGAAGGGTAAAATCGTTTAAAGCATAATTTAATGAAGCTGTTCCCCTTGCGTGTAATGCTGGCCAAGTTGCGGTTGATGCATTTGCTGGGGTCCAAGAATCTAACATGAATGGATACATTTGCTGTCCATTATTTTGCTCAGTTAAAATTACGTTTGAGCTTACATTGGCAACACCTTGAAACAATACCGAAAGTGAAATCCCTTTATATGTAATTCTAGGACTAAAACTGTAGATATATTCTGGGTTGTTGGTGTAACCAATTGCCTGTTGATCTAAAGTTGTAATCTGTCCGTCGCCATCCAAATCCTTCATTTTTAAATCGCCCGGTATAGGCGTATAACCCTGTTGTTTAGGAGATGCTGCAATATCTGCTGCCGACTGATAGAAACCATCCGTTACATAACCAAAAAACTGACCAACACTTGTTCCTTTTCTAACTGATGATGGTGGCAATCCGTCTGGTTCATCATTTTCTACAATTTTATTTTTAGCATAGCTGAGCTGAGCATTGATTCCCAGAGTTACAGCGCCAACCAGTTTTTGGTAATCTAGTTCTACTTCGTAACCCTTATTGTACACTACTCCTTTATTTAAATTTGGATAAGTATGTCCAAACAAGGCCGAGCCGCTTAACGTAGGGGTTAAAATATCTCTACGGGTTTCATCAAAGAAATCTACATTTAATTTTAGGGCATCTTTAATAAAACGTGCTTCTAAACCGATGTTTCTTTTCGTACCCGTTTCCCATGTCAACTCATCATTACCCAATGCGTTTGAAACATTTGCAAATTGAGGATCTGGAATCCAGATGGTTGGAAAGTTACTGATGGATAAAGGGTTACCGAAAGGTGCCGACGTATTTGTAGCATAACTTGTAAGATATAGGAAGCGGGAATCTGATACCCGATCATTACCTACCAAACCATAACTTCCTCTAATTTTTAAATAGGTTAAAGCATTATTCTTTTTCCAGAAAGGTTCATTGGTTAAGGTCCAACCTGCAGAAACTGCCGGGAAGAAACCATAACGTAAACCTGGTGCAAAGTTTTCTGAACCATTGTAGGCTGCATTGAATTCTGCGAAATAACGTTCGCCGTAGTTATAAGTAACACGACCAGCAATACCTTGAGATGCTCTTGGTGGTGCAGTAAATGCGGTTCCACCTGTTGAACGGATTAACTGACGTGTACCTAAAGCTAAGGCAGATATGTTGTGGCTTCCAAAACTGCGATCGTAATAGAAACCAGTTTGGAGATTCATGTTTGTGCTACCCGAAGTAACACCACCACTTTGAACCTCACCTAAAGGTTCGTCGCGATTTCTTGTATCTGTTGATAAAGTTGCTGTCCCTGTTGCTGCATTATAAACATATGCCGCCCAGTTTGCATTTCTTCTCGCTACGTTATTGTAATAGGAATCGTAACCAAAATTGGTTTTGAATGATAATCCTTTGGTAATAAAACTTAACTTATAATCTAAGTTGAAGGTACTTTCAATTGTATTTATATCATCGTTACGCGTTCCAAAACGTGTTAATACTGCGTATGGATTCCAGATGTTTGTACCAATATTTGGATTTGCCGTTATTCTACCATCAGGAAGCGTTACCGGATAAGCATAAGCCGGTACCTGCAGAATACGAGATATCATACCTTCGATGGTATCGTAAGAGAAAGCCGAAGAAGATAATAATCCAGCAGGTTGATAACGATCTGCAAAACGACCGCCCAATTTAATTCCTACCGTAAAATCTTTATTCAAGTTTAAATCAACGTTTGAACGGAAGTTGTAACGGTTGTAATTTGGTACCGTATTGATTCCGTATGGAGAATCGAACTTTTTGAAAATCCCATCCTGAAAAGCATAGCCAGCCGAAACAAAATATTTCGCAATTTTAGTACCTCCGTTAATGTTGATGTTGTGCTGTGTTTGCGAATAGAATTTTTTAGTCAGATAATCGAACCACTTCACATCTGGATGACCAAGCGGATCGGAACCATCTTGAAATTTCTGAATATCCAAATCTGTAAAAAATGGTGCTTTGCCATCATTCACATACGATTGATTTAAAAGTATTGCACTATCATAAGCTCCAAGTCCAACCGCTAAGCCTGTATAGGTTTGCAAGGCATAATTACCGGTGTAAGTAACCTTTGGTTTCCCTATTTTACCTTGTTTGGTTGTAATTACGATGATACCGTTTGCACCTCTAATACCATATATGGCTGTAGAGGCGGCATCTTTCAAAACAGTTACGGTTTCAATCTCACTTGGATCAACATCCGAAAAACTTGGGCGCTCTATTCCATCTACAACAACAATTGCAGCATTGTTTACCCCATATGTTGCAACTCCCCTAACTTTAAGCGATGCTCCATCGGCACCCGGCTGACCACTCGTTTGTACTGCAAGTAAGCCAGGCAATCGTCCGATTAAACTATTTGTTGGGTTCGGTGTTGGAGATTTCATAATCTCTTCTGCACCAATTTGTGCCACAGCACCGGTTAGTGTTGATTTTTTTTGTGCGCCATAACCTACAACAACCACCTCGTCCAATCCTTGCGAATCTTCGTCTAAGCTTACGTTGATGGTCGTTTTGCCGTTTATTGCAACCTCTTTATTAATATAGCCCACATATACAAAAACTAAAGTACCTGTGGTAGATGCAGCCCTAATGGAAAACTTTCCATTATCGTCGGTAACTGCACCCGTTTGTGTTCCCTTAACTCTAACACTTACACCCGGTAAGGTTATGCCCTTAGCATCTTTCACCGTACCTGTAATTGTTGTTTGTGCAATTGCTACAAGTGAAAAAAGCATTAGGAAAGTTAATGAATAAAAGATTTTCTCCCTTTGAGTGGCCTCAAATTTAAAAAATGGTAAAATCCTTTTCAAAATGTAAAGTCTATCCATAATTATTAAAAAATTAAATCTATTTGGTTGAAATTTAATGCGTAGTTAATGCCGATGGGAGAAGCTTGGATAACACCATTTTTCTGCAACAGTTGTGAGACAGAGCAAATGAATTTCCTCAGTTTTTCAGATCGGATAAATTGAAAAAAGATTGTACGATTTTGTCTTTTAAACGTAATAATCAACCAACAGAAAATGATTGGTTTTACGAGAAATAGAATGATCAGTTACGAGTATTTTTAAAGCACTCGGGGCTGTAAGTAAAGATTCCTTCATATTTATTTGGTTAGTTGGTTTTAACGAATACGAATGTAGAAAGTTGTCTAGATAAAAATCATTATTAAAATGGTTACAAAGGCACAAAATCGACTAGAATACCATTTCAAACGTTTGAAATAATTGAGAAATTTTTCTTATCTATGCATAGAGATTGGAAAAGAAGATGCAAAACACCCCTATTACGCTTAAATTCTTGGCTGAAAAGCTAAAGATGTCAGTATCAACAGTATCTAAAGCCCTTAATAATTATCCCACAATTAATGAATATACGAAGAAGCGTGTTCAGGAAATGGCCCGTGATTTACACTTTACGCCAAACAAATCTGCCATTAATTTAAAGGAAAGAAAATCGAGAATTATTGGAATTATTTTGCCCAATCTTTTAGATTATTTTTTTACAAGAAGCATTTATGGCGTAGAGCAATTTGCCATGAAGAATGGGTATAATGTAATTATCAGTCAATCTCACGATGAACTTGAAAAAGAAATTCAGCTGGCCGATATGCTCTTGAAAAGTCGTGTTGATGGTTTAATAGTTGCGATTTCTAAAAACACCCAGGATTTTAGTCATTTAGACCAGTTTGAAAACATGGGCATTCCTGTAGTTTATTATACCCGAAACCCAAGTTTTAATTTAAGCTGCCACAAAGTTTTGGGGAATACATTTCAGGGCTGTTATCAGGCAACCAAGTTTTTGATTGATCGAGGACATAAAAAAATAGCCTATCTCGGCGGACCAAAAATGATCAACTTTACCCACGATCGCTTTAACGGGTACATTAATGCGTTAAAAGATAATAATGTACCTTTTCAGGCCGAATTGGTTGCTTATACAGATTTTGATAAGGAGAATACGGTTTCAGCAATTCAGAATCTTTTCAATAATTCAGAAAATATGCCAACGGCCTTGGTTGCCTTTAAAGAGCCAATTTTATTCGATGCCATTAAATATCTCAAATCTATAAACCATCCTAAGTTCAATGAAATTGAATGTATTGGTTTTGGCAATACGCCTTTTATCAGTTATCTAGATTCTCCTCCCATTGCTTCTATTGAGGAAAATCCAGAATCGGTTGGGGAAAATGCAATTAAGTTATTACTTCAACTGATTAATAGAGAAATCGAAATTCAGGATTACCAAAAAATAATGGTGGATTGCCAATTGGTTGTGCATTAACTCATCGAAACCGAATTTTGGCGAACATCTGTTTTATGCTTTTCGTAATATACGTAGGCACCAACGATTAATAGACCAGCAACACCTTCAAAAGCAACAATGGTTTGTGTACCAAACCGATGGGCAAAAAACCCCATTAATAAACTGCCTATGGGCAAAACACCTTGATAAGCCATAATGTAATAGCTTAAGGTTCTGCCACGCATTAAATCATCTGCATGGGTTTGCAGATAGGTATTAATGGATGATGTTTGCGCCATTAATCCAAGTGCGGCCAAACCCGTACAAATTAAAGCTAAAATCAAGGATGGCGATATTGCCAGTGCAATTACCGAAACAGCGAGCAACAGCGCAGAAAAGATGATAATTTTTTGAAGGTGCTGGCCTGCCTTTAAGGTAGCCATATAAATTGCACCAAAAAATGCACCCAAACCCGCTGCACTCTCAAACCAGCCAAATGTTGTGGCGGTTCCGCTAAAAATATCCTTTGCAAAAACTGGAAGCAGGGTTGTAAAGGGGATAACCAACAAACTCGATGCTGCCATCATTAAAATCATCGAGGCTAAATCTGGAGAGGTACGCAAATATTCGTAACCTTTCTTTAGATCGATCCAAATATTTTCTGTTGATTTTTTGTGCTCCGTTAGATTTAATTTCATCATTAACAAACAGATCAACACGGCAATAAAGCTAACAAAGTTGAGCAAAAAACAAACATCTTCGCCCAGTGTACTTAATATTACGCCGGCCAACGCTGGGCCAACCAGTCGGGCTGCATTGAAAACGGAGGAATTTAATGCAATTGCATTTGGCAAATCTTCTTTATCTTCTACCAAATTAACCATTAAAGACTGTCTTGCGGTTACATCGAAAGCATTTACCAAACCTTGCACCAGCGAAAGTGCCGCGATCCAAAAAACGTCATAATGTTTAAACCAGATCATTAAGGCAAGTGCACCAGCCTGAAACATCAAAATAACCTGGGTGATAATTAAAATTTTAAACTTATTGTGTCGATCCACATAACTTCCGGCATACGGCGCCAGCACCAGCGATGGAATTAAGCTTAAAAAAGTAACCAAGCCCAGTAAAAACGCAGATCCGGTTAGGCGGTAAATTAACCAGCTTACCGCAACACGCTGCATCCATGTGCCCACCAATGAAATAGATTGGCCCGTAAAAAATAACCTGTAATTATAATGCCTTAATGAACGAAAAATACTCATGTTTAAAATAGTAAAGTAACTTTACAAAAGTAAAAAGAATTACGGAGTAGTTAAAACCCATATTGTAGAATTATATCATATTTAAATCATAAAAACGATAAAAATTCAGTATTAATTACAAGACATCAAATAAATATCCTTTATATTTGTAAAGTTTATTTACCATATTTATGCCAACCCAAACACAAGAAATTGCAGCTAGACTAAGAAGCACGGTTACCCGCTTAACCAGACAGTTGCGCAAGCAAAATGTAAGCTCGGAGTTTAGCAATGCAGAATTGTTAACAATGTCTCTGCTTGAGCAACATGGCAAATTACTATCTACAGAACTGGCAGATATGGAAAGGGTTTCTAAACAGGCAATCTCTCAAATTATAAATAGACTATCTGATGCGAAGTGCGTAGAAAGATTTCCTAGTGAGGAAGACAAACGAAAAGTATTTATCGGCTTAACAAAATTAGGCGAGAAACACATTGTTGCGACAAGAAAAATTAAGGAGGAATGGCTTAGCCAAACGATGGAGAAAATATTTTCTGTAGAAGAAATTAATTTAATCCAAGCTTTTTTACCCCTTTTAACCCGTTTAGTAGAATATAACGGAATTCGCGTTTAGTTTTCTTTTGCCATTGCTGTAACCGCCTGAAGAAACCATGCCGCATGTGGCAACCATTGTTCTGTCCATCGCCATTCGTTTCCCTCTGCTTCTCTTTTAAAATCTATTCCAGAACCATCGGGACTTCCATCTTTTCCGGTGATGCCGTTGGATATCCCCCCTCTTTCTGAACCATGCCCATAATTTGAATGCATATAGGGAACATTGTTTTGTCCAAAACCATACATAAAGCATGTTGAATATGGATTAGCGCCTAATATCCAGGAAATTTGCTGAGCAACAAAATCGGAATTGGCCTTTGTGGTTTTCCAACCCGTTTTGCTTGGTTCTGTAAGTCTACCACCGATCAAAGCAGCTGTAGCCAAACTGGCTAAGCGGGCATTTTCTCCCTGCCACCACCATCCGGTTTCATTTTCGTGAGGAATAAAAAAACCTTTTTTAATTGCATTGTTAAACCTGAAACTCTGTCTTGCGTAACCAAATGGATTTTCAACTTCGTTTGTTATCGAAATATTATAATCGATATTCTTTTTTACAACAGCCAAAGCGGTTTTTCTGAAATCAGGATCCTGCTCTAAATCCAGATAGCGGGTTAAAGCCAAAACCGGAAGGCCAGCATCGGCAGCATGCCAAAAAGGACGATCGCCATCATCAGCAATAAAATAACCTTGATCTATAATCCTCTTCCTTAAACTTAATACTCTTTTTCTGGCTTCTTTTCGGTATAAATCCTCACGGGTGGCATACCACAACTCTGTTGATGCCATTAACGCACAGTAATCATCAATAATATTATCCTTCCCATCATCTGTATATTTATTGTTATTAATTAGCAGATGAGCAAAGGCCCTCTTGGCCCCGTCAAGGTATTGCTTTGATGTAAAATCGCCATTCTTGCCCCACTTGGAAATTCGGGCTAAAGAAGCAATTGCCATTCCCGCACCTTCCCTAAAAGCGCTTTGATACTCATTAGTAGTTACGCTGTTGGCATGTAGCCCAACTACTCTTCTTGCCTTTGGATCTTTGTTGAAATAACTAAAAACTATCATGTAGAAATAATCATTTTTAGAAAGCGAGCGCATCAAATAATCTGCTCCCCATAATGCCTCATCGGCGATAGAATCCTGCAGTTTAAGTTCCTTGATTAGATTTGGAACACGCTCTGCAGTATTAATTAAAGACCAGGTTACCAACGGTATTTGCTGTGGAGAAACAAAATTAGCATAGGCTAAATGTGAAAAATACTTACTTACATCACCAGATGCATCGCACCACCCTCCCCTTAAATCTACCGTTTCATCACTGCCAAATAATTTAATCTGCTTATCGGCACTTAACTCTATTTCCGTATTTGCCCTTTGTTTTCTGTAATAATGCAAAATGGCGGGGATGGTTATTTTAGCTAATGCCTTATCTCCAATCTCAAATTCTGATGAAGAATATTCCCTACTATTAATCATGATTTGCAATTTGTAATGACCAGATTGAGTAAGCGTAGAAAAATCTGCCCGGTAAAATATTTTAGCAGCATTCCATTCGTTTATTTTAAAGGGCCCAGTAAGCGAGGTTTTTAAAATTGTCTTTTTCGTTTTGACATCAACAATACTACAAGTGGTTTTACCAGATAACCTTTCATCTACCCCGATAACCGCAATTTTTGATCCTTTGCTATCATAGGCAATTTGATTTACGTAAATTATGGGTTCGGCAAAACCCGATAAAGCACACAAAAGAAATAGAATACATAAGGAGCATAAACGCTTTGGCTGACTGAACATTTTCTTTGATTAGAGGTGATGGTTAATCTGAAAATTAAAGATATGCAGAGAAATAAAAAAAATCGCAAATAGAAAAGACAGATATATATATTACCACAATCAAAAGCATTTCAATCGTTTTAATTAATTCACATTTTTTGTAGTCGACACAAATTAGCCTTATCTTGCACATGGAAAATGGCATTATATTTTACATCTATAAATTCGGGCAGTAATGGGAACTGTTACTATGTTGGCAACGACAATGAGGCCATTTTGGTTGATGTTGGCCTAACCTGCAAGGAAGTAGAAAAACGGATGCTGAGACTGGGTTTATCCGTTAACAAGATAAAGGCAGTTTTTATATCTCATGAACATAGCGACCACATAAAAGGGCTAGCCGTTTTTGCGAAAAAATATAAACTTCCGGTATACATCAGTACGGATACTTTACGAAACAGTAAATTGGTTCTGGATGAGCATAATGTTTATTCACTGAGTCACCTTCAATCAATTAAAATCGGGAATTTAAAAGTAGCTGCCTTTTCAAAACATCACGATGCAGCAGATCCTTATAGTTTTACCGTAGAATGCAACGATGTTAGAGTTGGGGTTTTTACAGACATCGGTTCCGTTTGCGATCGTTTGATTTACCACTTTAAAAACTGTAATGCGGCTTTCTTAGAAGCAAATTACGATACTGAAATGCTGCAAAATGGCCATTACCCCTATTTCTTAAAAAGAAGAATCACCAGTGGAAAAGGCCATTTAAGCAATGCAGAGGCTTTAGATTTGTTTCTAAAACATAAGCATGAACATATGAGCCATTTATTGCTAGCTCATTTATCAAAGGATAACAACGACCCACAATTGGTTGAAACCCTATTTAAGGCTGTGGCTGGAAATACTTTTGTAAAAGTAGCATCGAGATATGAAGAAAGCGAGGTGTATTTTGTAGCCCGTGAAATTAACGATACGGATACCTACAGTTTTAAGCCAGAATTATATCGCCCAGCACAGCTTAATCTTTTCTAAAAATTGGATGCTGCAAAAAATACCCAAATGTTGGTATTGCTTCGACCATAAAATTTAAACAAGTTTGTTCTGTTAGAATTAAATCAACGGGACGATTTAGATTAACATCAAAAAAGGGATTAATTTATTTTAATCTCTTTTTTTTTAAAACAATTTTTTAGGCTCTTGGTTATACTATTACTTCATAAATAGTTTGTTTGGTTTAATGGGGCTTATGGATTTAAGCCCCTTTCTCTTATCCAAAAAAAAACACTTACATATACCGAATTCTCGGTATTGCTATTGTAATTGTGTAATCGCATTTTTACAAAAAAAATAATCATTCAATTAAAACTTTTAAAGGTCGTTTTACACGAAAAAAGAATAAAATTCTTAATCAAGAATTCAATTTGTTGTAAATTTCCTCATACAAAGTCAAATTTTGACACAGAGCACGTAGTAAAAATACGTACGTTTTGTTATATTTGAATTGTAGTTAAATTATAAGTTTATGAAGGTATTTGTATGATTTTAAGGCCATTACACCTTTATAGCATATAAATTAATTATTTTTAACTAATCGTTGCCCCTATTTAATAATCAATCTTTAGCCTTGCCTTGGCAATAAACTAAAGGTTATAAGTATGCTCTTATGCCAAACAATTCTAATCCCAATATCAATACCAAAAGGTATAATAATCACTACCAGCATAATACATCAATAAAAAATCTGGCTTTTATCACTTGTTTTTCAATAATACTAAGTAAAAATTAATTATAGCCTATTTTGATTAATAAATATTATCCCTATTGATTTTAATATGATGACCGGAAGTACAATAAATAATATTTTTTCTGCACAAGCTAAAGCCACGCCGACAAATATTGCTTTAGTACACAACGATATAACCGTAACCTATTTAGAATTAGAAGAAAAATCTAACCAGCTTGCCCATTACCTTAGATTTAAAGGTGTTAAGGAAGATACACTGGTACCCGTTTTCATTAATCGTTCTGTTGAAATGATTATTAGTTTGATGGGGGTTTTAAAAGCCGGCGGTGCCTATGTTCCAATTGATCCAGAATATCCTAAAGATAGAATTGAATATATACTAGAAGATACAAACAGCAAACTTTTAATAACCGATCGCTCTAGCCACCAGTTGTTAAAAGATTTTTCTTTTAATGGCGAAATTATTGATGTAGAAACGGATTGGTTAGGCATTGCTGAACAGCCAAATTCAGTTCCCGTTACGGGTTTAACATCCAGCCATTTGGCCTACATCATTTATACTTCTGGTTCTACCGGCAAGCCAAAAGGCGTTATGATCGAACACCACAATGTAGTTCGTCTGTTCTTTACCGATCAACCCTTGTTTGATTTTAAAGAAACCGATGTTTGGACCATGTTCCATTCATATTGCTTTGATTTCTCGGTTTGGGAAATGTATGGAGCACTTTTGTTTGGAGGGAAGCTAATCATCGTTCCAAAAGAAACGGCTAAAAATGCTCGGGCTTTTGGCGATTTACTTGTTAAAGAAAATGTAACCGTATTAAACCAAACGCCTTCTGCCTTTTATATTTTACAGGAATATATTCTAAATCAACCACATATAGCTTTACAATTAAGATATGTAATTTATGGTGGCGAGGCTTTAAATCCATCCAAGTTAAAAGTTTGGAAAAATCGTTTTGAGCAATGCAAGCTCATTAACATGTATGGCATTACCGAAACGACTGTACATGTAACTTTTATAGAAATAACAGATGAACATTGTGAAAGCAGCAAAAGTGTAATCGGGTCTCCCATTCCTACGCTTTATGCTTACGTATTAAACGATGCACAGGAAAAAACTGCACTTGAGGAAGAAGGTGAGCTTTACATCGGTGGCGAAGGATTGGCAAGAGGCTATTTAAATCTACCAGACTTAACCGCCTATCGTTTTATTAAAGATCATTTTAGTGATGATTTAAATGCCCGGCTATATAGAACTGGAGATTTAGCCAAGTCGATGCCCGATGGAAGCTTTGAATACATGGGCAGAATTGACGATCAGGTAAAAATCAATGGCTATCGCATTGAACTTGGAGAAATAGAGACCAATATAAACCACTTTACAGGGATTGAACAAAGTGTGGTTTTGGCCAAAGAAAGTTCTTTCGGCGAGAAAAAACTTGTTGCTTATATTAAAACCGGCAATAAAATAGATCAGCAATTGTTGATTAAGTTTTTGCAGAAAAAAATGCCTGATTATATGGTACCTAGAATTTTTATCAAAATTGATGAAATTCCGCTAACAAGTAATGGCAAAGTAGATAAAAAAGCACTTAACAAAATCAAGGTAAACAGGCCCGATCTTAACACCATCTATAAAAAACCAAAAACACAAACTGAAGAAAATCTTTATACCGTTTGGAATGAATTTTTGGAAATTGAAAAAATCGGTATTAACGATAATTTCTTTGATCTTGGAGGCAATTCATTGCTGGCGCAAAGAACAGTTGCAGAATTAAGGCACAGGTTTGCTTATAATTTGGGCGTTACCAAACTGTACCAATATCCAACTATATCCGATTTAGCTAAGTTTATCGATAAAACGAGTGCAAGCCACAATGCCAAAAATTTAAGGATTAAAAGCTCATCAGCATCTTCGGATATTGCCGTAATCGGCATGTCTGGCCGTTTTCCCGGTGCGGATACCATTGAAGATTTTTGGGATTTAATTTTAAACGGAAAAGAAACGACTACATTCTTCAAATCATCAGAAATTGACGAAAGTATTCCAGAAGATATAAAAAATGATCCATCATATGTAAAAGCTAGGGGCATTATTAATGATGCAACTCAGTTTGATCCTGCATTTTTCGGCATTAATCCTAAACTTGCCGAACTTATGGATCCTCAGCAAAGGGTGTTTTTAGAAATTGCCTGGGAAACCTTGGAAAAAACTGGTCATTTACCAAGCAAATACGAACACAAAGTTGGTGTTTTTGCTGGCTTTGGAACCAATACCTATTATGAGAACAATGTTCTTTCGCATCAAGATAAAATAGAAAATCAAGGTAAAATTCAGGTTTTATCGGTAAATGAGAAAGATTATGCTGCTTCAAGAACAGCCTATCATTTAAATTTAAAAGGACCAGCAGTAAGTGTAAATTCTGCTTGTTCAACCTCGTTACTGGCCATAACACAAGCAGTAAATAGTTTGAGAGCAGGCCAATGCGATGTTGCTTTAGCAGGAGGTGCAAGTATCACTTCGCCAATTCATAGTGGTCATATTTATCAAGAAGGAAGCATGTTAAGCGAAGACGGACATTGCAAACCCTTTGATGATTCTGCCACGGGAACCGTATTTAGCGATGGTGCAGGCGTTGTACTTTTAAAAAGATTAGATGAAGCGCAAAAAGACGGTGATACAATATTTGCCATAATAAAAGGTGTAGGCATAAATAATGATGGCTTGGGAAAAGGCAGCTTTACTGCTCCAAGCACAGAAGGCCAATCTGACGCAATTGCTTGCGCTATTGAAGATGCAGGAATTGATCCTTCGGAAATTAGTTATGTGGAAGCTCATGGAACAGGCACGCCAATCGGAGATCCAATTGAATTTGAAGGTTTGGTCGACGCATTTGGAGATCAGGATAAAAAACAATATTGTGCAATCGGATCTGTAAAAAGCAATTTCGGCCATTTAACCCAGGCAGCCGGCGTTGCTGGTTTAATTAAAACCTGCTTGGCACTTTATTATAAAAAATTGCCGGCCTCTTTAGGTTATACAACGCCTAATAAAAACATCGATTTTGCAAATAGTCCATTCTTTGTTAATCACGCACTAACCAACTGGGAAACTGATAACAAAAGAATTGCAGGTGTGAGTTCTTTCGGCGTTGGCGGAACAAATGTTCATGTTATTTTAGAAGAATATGAAAATGAGTTTCAGCAATCTGATCCTGATTCTAAGCAAACGCTGATTACCTGGTCTGCAAATTCTGATGCCAGCAGAGAGAATTACGCATCAGCGCTGGCAAAATATATAGAGCAAAATCCAACAGCCAAGCTTGCAGATATTTCATATACTTTAAATACATCGAGGGTTGATTTTCGGTACAGGAGATTTGCCGTTGCATCATCAAAAGAAGAATTATTAGAAACGCTGGATAAGGCTCCATCTGCTAATGCCAACTTTCTTTCCGAAACGCCCAGCGAAATTGTTTTTATGTTTCCCGGGCAAGGTGCGCAGTATTTAAATATGGGCTTACAGTTATATAACACTGAACCTGTTTATAAAACTGCTGTAGATGAATGTGCCGAAATTCTGCATAAATACATCAATCAGGATATTAGAGCAATTATTTTCCCTAAAGAAGTTTCTGATCTTGCAAGTGATCAGCTAAAAGACACCAGATGGACTCAACCTGCGCTGTTTGTAACAGAATATGCTTTGGCAAAACTTTGGATGAGCTTTGGAGTTGAGCCTACCCTTTTCTGCGGTCATAGTATTGGCGAATATGTTTCGGCTCATTTGGCTGGGATTTTTTCTTTGGAAGATGGCTTAAAACTGATTTCTACCAGAGGTTCGTTAATTAGTGGTTTACCAACTGGCGATATGCTTTCCATTAGAGCATCTGCAGATATTGTTACCAACCATTTAAAAGACGATTTGTGCATTGCGGCAGTTAACAGTCCACAATTAGTTGTCGTTGCAGGACCTAAAGAACAAATTGATGCCCTAAGTAAAACACTCAACGAAAATGAAATCGTAAACAAGCTGCTATTTACGAGCCATGCTTTTCACTCTTCAATGATGGATCCGATTTTGGACCAATTCAGGGAGGTTGTGCTAACCGTTAAACTTTCAGCGCCAACAACACCAATTGTATCAACTGTTACGGGGCAAATTTTAACAGATGAAGAAGCTTTGGATCCAATGTACTGGACACTGCATTTACGCAAACCCGTAATGTTTGCCAGAGCTGTTGAACAGATTCTGAATAATTATTCTCCATTATTTTTAGAAGTTGGACCAGGCAATGTTACCGCCACCTTAACAAAACAAATCGCTGCAACTTTATCAAAACCCGCTAAGGCCGTTTCAAGCATCAGCGCTAATCAGGATGATTATGCCTCCTTTTTAAAAGGTTTAGGCCAGTTGTGGATTTATGGTGCAGAACCAAATTTAGATCGTCCTTTTGAAAATGAGAAAAGAACTTTTTTAAATCTACCAACCTATCAGTTCGATAGAAAAAAATATTGGGTTGAAATTTTAAGCAAAAAAATAGACACAACAAACCAAATTATAAACGATACCGATTTAACCAGTCAAGAAACGAAATTAAACACTCATATTATGAGAAAAGATAATCTTACAGCGAAAGTTAAACAAGTGCTCGAAGATGCATCGGGCATTGAAATGGATGGAATAGAATCAGATGAAAACTTTTTAGAGATCGGCTTGGATTCTTTACTACTCACTCAAGTAGCAATTTCTTTAAAGAGAGAATTTGGTTTGCCCATTACATTTAGAAAATTAAACGAAGAATATCCAACAATTGCATCTTTAGTAGATTACTTAGATCAAAATACCCCACAAGATATCGCTGCAGAAGCACCTTATAATTCTGTACAAGCTAATGTTGCCCCTATACCGTTTTCAACTACTCAATATAATGGTTCAACAACTTTACCAACCAGCGATAGTACTTTAGGTCTTATTGCTCAACAGTTAGAAATTTTATCAAAACAGGTTATCCTGATGCAGGGACAAGTACCCGCATCAGTTCAGAAACAACAGGTAAATTTTACAACATCAGTACCAAAACCAGTTCAGGCTGTAAAAACCAACGATGCTGATCTTTCTGTAGAAGAGAAAGCTGAAATTCAAAAACCCTTTGGTGCTACCCCAAAAATCGAAAAGCAGTCTACTACTTTAAACCCAAAGCAAGAGAAATTCTTAAAAGATTTAACAGAACGATACAATAAAAAAACATTCAAAAGTAAGGCGTATACGAGCGAAAGTCGTCCGTATATGGCCGATCCAAGAGTGGTAACCGGATTTAGACCAGCAACTAAAGAGCTTGTTTACCCCATCGTAATCAATAAATCCAAAGGCAGTAAAATGTGGGATTTAGACGGAAACGAATACATTGATGTACTGAACGGCTTTGGCTCGAACATGCTTGGCTACCAACCGGATGTAATTAAAAACGCCATGCATGATCAGATTGAGAAAGGTTATGAAGTTGGTCCGCAACATGAACTTGCAGCAGAAGTGAGCAAGTTAATTTGTGAATTTACCGGTTTTGACCGATCGGCTCTTTGCAGCACAGGCTCTGAAGCTGTTTTAGGTTGTGTAAGGATTGCTAGAACGGTTACTGGCCGATCGCTAATTGTAGCTTTTACTGGTTCTTATCACGGTATTGTTGATGAAGTTTTGGTGAGAGGCACCAAGAAACTAAAATCTTTCCCTGCCGCAGCTGGTATTATGCCAGAATCTGTTCAAAACATTTTAGTTTTAGATTATGGTACCGATGAAGCTTTAGCCATTATAAAAGAAAGAGCAGATGAAATTGCAGCCGTTTTGGTAGAGCCCATTCAAAGTAGACGACCAGAATTTTTGCCTGTAGATTTTTTAAAGGAGGTAAGAAAAATTACCGCTGAATCTGGATCTGTTTTAATTTTTGATGAAGTAATTACAGGATTTAGATTTCACCCAGGAGGCGCTCAGGCAATTTTCGGCATAAAAGCCGATCTTGCATCATACGGAAAAGTTGTTGGCGCCGGAACGCCAATAGGTGTTATTGCGGGCAAAAGTTACTTAATGGATGCATTGGATGGTGGAAACTGGAATTATGGTGATGCCTCCTATCCAGAAGTTGGTGTAACGTATTTTGCGGGAACATTTGTTCGCCATCCTTTGGCACTTGCATCTGCTAAAGCCTCTTTAACTTATATGAAGCAAAGAGGACCAGCTTTACAAGAAGAGCTTAATGAAAAGGGCAAATACATTTCAGAATTACTAAACCAAGAATTCGAAAAAAGGCAATTGCCTATATTTGTAGGTAATTATGGTTCTTTATGGAAGATAAAATATCAGGAAGAAATTCCATATAGCGAGCTTCTATTTGTGTTGCTAAGAGAGAAAGGCATCCACATTCTTGATGGCTTCCCTTGCTTTATTACTGAAGCAACATCTTATCAAGACATTGAAAAAGTTATAGAAAGCTTTAGCGTAAGTTTAAATGAAATGACAGAAGCCGGATTTTTTCCAGAAATAAATCAGGCCAATAAATTATTTGACCCAACTGCTGTTGTATTTAGTGCAGACAACCCACCAGTAAAGGGTGCCAAATTAGGAAAAGATAAAGAAGGAAATCCTGCATGGTTTATTAAAGACGATGTTAATCCGGGCAAATACCTTCAAGTGCAGTAATAAATTAAACTATAAAAAATAACCATGCAGAGTTTTATACCTGTAGACTTTGACCCATTTGGGGAGATTAAAGAAATAGAAAAAATTACCCTTACTAACGAATCTCAAAGAGAAATTTGGTTGGCGTGTGTAATTGGGGGTAACGATGCAAACTTATCTTATAATGAATCCGTTTCGCTAGAGCTAAATGGGCATTTCGATTTTGATGCATTTAAAAAATCTGTTCATGATCTTATATTACGTCATGAGGCCCTTAGATCAACGATAAGTCCGAATGGTGAGTCTTTTATTATTTACAAAAATTATCCGATAGACTTAGAATTAGAGGATATTTCTACAATTGATGACCAAACTGAATATTTAAGGAATTTTGTAAAAAAGGAAATGGAGATTCCTCTAAATCTTCACGAAGGACCTTTATTTAGAGTTTTTATTCAAAAATTAAATGACACAAAGCATTATTTCACCTTAATTATTCATCATGCAATCGGTGATGGATGGTCTATAGGCATCATTTTAGAGGATCTGGCTAAATTTTATAACTTATACATTCAAGGTAAAAAGAGCAATCTCGAAAAACCTGCTCAAATAAGTGATTTTGCTATTTCGCAAACAAAATTTCAGCTTAGCAAAGAATATCAAGAAACTGAAGATTTTTGGTTAAACCAATATAAAGAAAGTGTGCCTTTGGTTGATCTTCCTGTTGATTTCGAACGTAAATCTCCACGATCACATAAAGGAAATAGAATTGATTATCCGATAGATAGAGAATTTGCCAACAAAATTAAGCATGCTGGGGCTAAAGTAGGAAGTAGTTTGGTAACAACTTTACTTACAGCATTTGAGGTATTTATTTATTCTAAAACCAATAGTAAGGATATTGTGGTTGGACTGCCTGCTTCAGGGCAACAATCATCAGAGCTTTATGATTTAGTAGGCCATTGTGTTAATTTGTTACCAATAAAAAGCAAAATTGATCCTCAAAAATCTTTTATAGATTACCTTAAACAAAGAAAGGTAGAAGTATTGGATGCTTACGACCATCAACGCTTGACTTTTGGCGAACTTATCAAAAAACTGTACATCCCGAGAGACTCTTCAAGGGTTACGCTTGTTCCAATTATTTTTAATATTGATATGGGCATGGATCAGGCTGTACATTTTGAGGGCTTAGATTATAAACTAATTAGTAATCCACGAGCCTATGAAAATTTTGAATTATACTTAAACATTACCGGATCAAAGGAACATTTCACTTTGGAGTGGTCTTACAATACCGATTTATTTAAAGAAGAAACCATAAGAGATTTCAATAATTTATATTTGGATATCTTAAGGAAAATAGTTTCAGAACCAAATTTTATAATTGGCGATTTGAAATCTAATTTGTTAGAAGACCGCTATAGCGAACCTAATGTTAATCAGACACTTAAATTAGATTTCAATAGTGACAATTCTAATCGATTTTCTTTAAAAGATTTTGACCTAGTAAAATTAATGAATCAGGTTGCTATCGATTACGCTGATAAGACAGCAATTTCTTTTCATAACACCAACCTTTCTTTTGCATCCTTAAACGAAAAATCCAATCGGCTAGCCAACTTCTTAAAGCAACAAAATATTGGGATTGGTGATATTGTTGCGGTTTCAATAGATAGATCTGTTGAAATGTTGGTATCCATGGTCGCTATTATCAAATCTGGCGCTGCTTATTTACCTCTAGACCCTGAATATCCGGTAGAAAGAATTGAGTTTATGCTCGAGGATTCAGTTGCTAAAATGCTTTTTGTTTCCAAAAAACATCAAGGTAAGCTTAACACTACAACTCAGGAAATCGTAATTGAGAACATCTTAGAAAATTTAGAACAATATTCAGAGACTTTAGTAAACGATGAATTTGACGGGCAGTCTTTAGCGTACATTTTATATACATCTGGTACAACAGGCAAACCAAAAGGAACTAAAATTACCAAGCTAAATCTTCTTAACTTTTTACTCAGCATGAAAAACAAGCCGGGTATATCAGAAAGTGATAAGGTTTTAGCCATTACCACCATTTGTTTTGACATCTCCGGTCTAGAACTATTATTACCCTTAATCTCTGGAGCAGAGGTCGTAATTGCCGATAATGAGGCCGTGAAAGATGGTAGGATCTTGCTAGATATGATGGAGCAGAAAGCCATTACTTTAATGCAGGCTACACCATCAACCTGGCAAATGATTTTAGATTCTGGCTGGGATAAACCTTTACCAATTAAAGTTTTATGTGGTGGAGAAGCGCTATCTAAGCAACTTTCATTAAGATTACTTAATAATTGTTCAACGTTATGGAACATGTATGGACCAACCGAAACAACAATTTGGTCTACAATTAAGCAGATTACCCAAAATGATGAAACCGTTACGATTGGCAGACCAATAAACAACACACAGATTTATATTCTGGATCAAAATAAAAACCGTGTTGGAACAAATATAGAAGGTGAAATTTTCATAGGTGGCTTAGGTGTTGCTCAAGGTTACCTAAATAGAGATCAGCTTACGTCTGAAAAGTTCATTAATGATCCATTCTCATCGCAACCATCAGCTAAAATGTACGGCACTGGCGATTTGGGCAAATTATCTCAGAATGGAGATTTTATCTGCCTAGGAAGAATAGATCATCAAGTTAAAATCAGAGGGTACAGGGTTGAATTAGGTGAAATTGAAGCTTGTTTAACGCAGGAATCTGGAGTTAGACAGGCTGTTGTTAATTTGCAGGAAGATAAAAACGGAGATAAAAAACTGATTGCTTATTTAACCGTTAATGCATTAAACTCGTTAAAAAAAGAAACGGTTTCCTGGTTGGAGAGATGGAATATTATGTATGATGCAGGCATAAGCTCTACTGCAAAAGAAGAGATTGCATCAGAAAGCAGCATTACCAAATCTATATTAAAGCAAATTACCAATTCTAATGAGTACGATGCACACTCAGAAGAATGGATTACTGAATCCATAAACAGAATTAAAGAAATTGGAGCAAAAAGAATTGTAGAAATTGGTTGTGGTGATGGGCAACTTATTACTGAACTTTCCCCATCAACCGAATTGTATATTGCTACTGATTATTCGCCGGTTGCAATAGATTATATCAATAAAAAAATTGAAGCAAATCCTAATAAGTGGAAAAATGTTTCTGCATTGGTGGCCGAGGCGAATGATTTTAGTCAGATTGCCAAAGTATCACCAGATCTAGTTTTAATCAACAGTGTAGTTCAATATTTTTCGAGTAGTAATTATTTATTAGATGTTATAGAGAAAGCAGCAGCAACGATCACTTCAGGTTGTATTTTTATTGGTGATGTTCAAGGAAAAAAAACACTGAAAATGCATCATGCTGGTGATCAGTTTTTGCATAGCCCTGATGATTTGATTATTGGCGATTTTGAAGAACGGGTTAAGAGAAGAATCGATATTGAGGATGAATTGATGATTGATCCCGATTTCTTCTATCTCATTAAAAAAGAACTGCCAAAGATTAGCCATGTAGAAATTCAACTCAGGAAAGGCAAGTACCTGAATGAAACAACCAAATATCATTATGATGTCTGGCTCTACATCAACTCTGATATTGAGGTCATACGCCCGCAAGAAACAATTGAATGGGCTAATTTATACGATTTTTCAGAATTTGAGCAGAAATTAGTAACACTGCCATTACATTCCATATTTTTGAAAAATATCCCAAATTCAAGGCTAAGGCATGATTATCAATTGCTGGAACAATTAAAAACCTTGAACGCTTCGAATACAGTTGGTGACCTCAGAAAAACTTTAGAAAACAAAGAAATTGAAGGCTTTGAGCCAGGGATATTTTGGGAATTAGGCGAAAAATTAGGCTATCAAACCCATGTAAGATGGTCTAACGACGGAACAGACGGCAACTTTGAAGTCGTGTTTGTTCCCAATACAAATAAAACAATCGGGACACCAATGCCAAGTAAACTTTTGGCTGTGGATTCTAAAGTTCAAGAGTATGAAGATTCTGTCACCATTCTCGCTACTTCCGACAATAGTGAAATGATTAGAACATGGAAAAAAAACCTTGCTTCCACCTTGCCAGAATATATGGTTCCGAGTGAATTGGTAATTTTAAACAAAATTCCGCTATCGAATGCAGGTAAAGTTAATCGAAAGGAATTACCCTATATTAACTTCTCTTCAGTTGATAACAAATCTGTATTTGTTGAACCAAGAACCCCTTCAGAAAAAATAATCTCACAAATTTGGAAAGACATCCTAAATCTTGGAAATATAAGCATCAAAAGTGATTTTTTTGAGCTCGGAGGTCATTCATTGCTGGCGGTAAAAGTTATGATTGCGATAGAAAAAGAAACACAAAGGCGTTTGCCTCTTGCAACCCTTTTCGAAAACTCGACAATTGAAAAACTAGCTAAAATGATTGATATTGATGAGAAGGAAATCAAATGGGATTCTCTGGTAGCCATCAAGAAAACTGGAAAGAAACCTCCCATTTACTTAGTACATGGAGGAGGATTAAATGTGTTGGTTTTTAGCTCATTAGGCAAGTACATGGATAATGATCAACCTGTTTATGGCATGCAGGCATTAGGGCTAGATGGCAAAACAGAATTCAGATATTCTATTGAAGAACTTGCTGAGAGATATAATTCTGAGATAATTAATAATGATCCTGTTGGTCCGTATGCCATTGCAGGTTATTCATATGGTGGCCTAATTGCCTACGAAATGGCTAGAAAGTTACAAGAAATGGGCAAAGAAGTTAAAATGCTTGGAATTTTAGATACCAATGCCGCAGGCAGAGATTTTGAAAACACAAAGTTGCAAAAAATAGTTAAAAAACTTTTTAGGCAATTTAGCAAGTTAATCTTCTTTAGTAAGTCATTCATCGTAAACCCCCAAGAGGTATACCTTTATCAAAAGAAATCGATTAAATATAAGCTAAAAGCTTTAATTGGATCTAAACCGCAAACTAAGAAAGAGGAGTATGATTTTAAGGAGGAGATTGTAAAAAGTTATGAGATTGCCTATCAAAACTATTTCATGAAGCCTTTAGATATAAAAGTAGATTTGTTTAGAGTTAAAAAAAGAATTTACTTTTTAGATGATCCAGTATTCTTGGGTTGGAAAGATTATGCCTTAAAAGGCGTAAATATTCATGAAGTTCCGGGCGATCATAAAACATTTCTTTTCCCTCCGAACGATAAAGATTTTGCAGAAATTTTGCAGAAAACACTGGATTCTAAATAAAGATTTTGTTTAATGAATCAGTTATTAATTGATCATATTGATTGGAAAAAATTCCATGAAGAAGATGTAAATTGGAATGAAACCCATGTTTTCAATATTTTGATTGATGAATACTTTGAGAAAATACAAGATTATAAATCCGTTTTAAGTAACGAAGAATTAGCAAATAGCAATAGATATCAGCACTATAATTCAAAGATTACATACATCACAAGCAGATATTTTATTCGGAAAATATTATGCTTGTTTAAGGGTGAGAACGATCCTTCGAGCGTTTCCTTTTATTATAAAGACAATAAAAAACCTGCTACAATTGGTGCAGAGTTTAACATCTCGCACAGTGGCAATCATTTGTTAGTCGCTGTTAATGTATCAACAATTGGAGTAGATATTGAATTAATCAAAAAAGATTTCAATTTTGAATCGATTTTGGAAACCTGTTTTAATCCCAATGAAATTGAAGTAATTAATCAATCCGAAGACAAATCATTAAAATTCTATAACCTGTGGACAAGAAAAGAAGCGCTGTTAAAAGCTACAGGAGAAGGCTTGGTTGATAATCTTTCAGCGATAGACTGTTTATCAAATCCGGTTTCCAGAAATGGCTCGGGCTATCGAATTAAAAGTTTTATGCTTGATGGAAATTATATCGCTTCTTTAGCAATACTCAGCAGTTCCACTTTAAACGTTAACTACTGGAAGTTCTAAAAATTTTATTTTCTTTTTGATTTTTCCCAAGCTGCGCTCTGGTTTTTCTTAGCATATCTAAAAATCCCTGCAACTACGGCATAGTTCATCACACAGAAATAGTAAGGAATAAAAAAAGCTTTAATTTTAATGTTTCTTCTTTCGAAGAAAAGTCCAAGCAAGCTCAGTGCGTAAAATGCTATTTGCGCAAGTAATAAAGCTTTGTAAAAGAATATATCGGTTTGTACAACGATTAATATATTTAATAAAAAAGCGAGTACTAATAAAAATGGTGTAATTGTCCATCGCAAAACCCTATGCGAAATGTATTGAAAAGTAAGCAGGGGATAATGAAAAGGATTGGCGGCCTTCTTTAACCTAAAAATAGATTGGATTCCGCCCGCTGCTATTCTAATCTTTCGCTTTAGTTCCTCTTTCGTATCAGCAGATGCAGTTTCCATGGCATATGCATCAGGTTCGTAAGCAATAATATATCCGTTTTCTGCAATGCGCATGGCAATCATGTGGTCATCAATTATGGTATCGCTTTCAACAGGTTGATAAAGGGCTGTTCTGATACTAAACAATTCACCAGCGGCACCAACGTTTGAATACAGTTCGTAATCCCATTTTTTAAGTCGAGATTCATATTTCCAATAAAAGCCTTCGCCAGCAGAACTTGCATCAGCTTTTTCATCAACCAGAATTCTCTTTTCGCCGGCTACGGCCCCCACTTTTTCATTTTGGTAATGTTTAACCAATTCTTTTATTGCCGTTTTATTTAAGAAAGTATTGGCATCTGTGAAAATCATGATTTCTCCCGTTGCATAAGGAATTGCACGTTTAATTGCGGCCATTTTCCCCGTACGCTCGTTATTGTGCAACAACTGCACTTCGGTAAAAGGCTTTATGAGTTCGGGAGTTTGATCGTTAGATCCATCCGTAATAAAAACAATCTGAAGTTTATCTTTTGGATAATCGAGGCTCAGTGTATTCTGAATTTTCTCTACAATGATGCCTTCCTCATTATAAGCTGCAATAAGTAAGGTTACAGTAGGCAGATTTTCACTGTATTGAAATTGAATCGGCTTTTTAAAAATTCTTTTAATTCGGATAACAAAATAGAGCAAAAAGCCATAACCCACAAACGTGTAAACAATTAAAAAAAGTGCAATCCAGAGCGCTATTATCATCAATATTAAATTTTAAAACCTAAATTCTTACTGTTTTTTGAATGTGCGAAATTCCATAATACGCCTTTATAAACCCATTTTACAAGGTCTTTTCTTCCTTTAGATAAATAAGCAAGAACATCTCTAGTGCATACAAGAAATATAAAGTACAGGCTGAAACAAATTGTGTTTAAAAAGCCAGTATTGCGTCTTATAAAAAGCATCCTGTTGCGCGTCATAAAGTAAGTTTTGATTTTACTTTCTTTACCAACACTCATAGATTCCTTATGGTAAATTTTGGTTTTGCCCGTAAACCAGATTTTTTTTTCTGCCTTTTTAAATTTCTCGCACCAATCTAGCTCTTCATAGTAAAGAAAAAATTCTTCGGCCATTAAGCCAACATTTTCCAAGTCAGATTTTCGGCACATCATAGCAGCGCCATGGCAATACCCAGTTTCTCTACTGTCTTGATCATATTGCCCATTATTGGTTTGCATGTTACCAATCCCCTCGTTTCTGCAGGTTAAGTAGTTCATTTCAGAAAAACCAGCATACTGAATGGTGTTGGGCTCATCATAATATAAAATCAATGGAGAAATTAAGCCGATTTCAGGATTGGCTTCCATTTCATCAACCAAAACATCAATCAGGTTCGTGGTAATTTCGGTATCGTTATTAAGCAATAAAAGATATTTGCCTTTAGCAGCATGAATTCCGAGGTTATTTCCACCGGCAAAGCCCAGGTTTTTGTCAGATCGAATATAAACCAGCTCGGGATAAATCTGTTTATATTCCATTTCGTGTTCTACCAAGCTTCCATTATCAACGAAGACAACTTCAAGCGGGTGCTTAGAATTGGACGACTTTACCGATTTTAAAAAATCGATATTCACCTGATGTTGATTGAAATTTACGGTAATAATTGAAACGGGATTCATTTTGAAGTAAAAGTAATCAATCTATGTTATAATTTCATACAACTAAACTCAAGAAGATAAAAACACAGATTATTTTATTCAAAAAAAATTAGACGGAATAAAATATAATAAAATAGAATTAAGGTTTCCCTTATTCGTACACATTATTACTTTTTTCATTTTTTTAAGCCTAAAATATTTACCTTTATGAGGTTGGAATCTTTTTAATCAACACCCCTATTGTATTATATTGTATCGGAAATTCTAAATGATTAACATTTTTACTGAAAAAGTTAAAAAGATAACAACCAATCTCAATCTAAAAAAAACAATTCTTTTAGTTTTAAACGCATCAAAGGGTTGGCTTATACTTTCGGTGGTAATGATTCTCGCCGAAACAATTTTGTTTTTAGGCTCTATCTATGCGCTTAAAATTTTAGTTGATAAGATTTCTCACATAAACTTTTCAGATAAAAATTCGGAAAGTGAAATTATAAAATATGTAATCTTTGCAGCCGCTTTAGCTATCGGTTATGCGGTAGCGAGGGCAATATCTGCCTATATTATAGAAGTGCAGGCCACGAAAGTAGCACATCATATAGATGAAAAAATACACCTTACCGCTATATCTTTAGAACTTTCATATTTTGAAAGTCCGGATTATTACGATGTACTCAGTAGGGCAAAAGAGGCGGGATCAGATCGACCAAATCTGGTAATTACAACTATGCTCGAAATCGCTAAAAACATATTAAACTTAGCTGCTGTCGGATCACTTATATTTACCATAAACTGGATTTTACTTCCTCTATTAATTGCATTTGTTTTACCTACTCTGTTTGTACGTATTTATTTCGCAAACAAGCAAAATTTGTGGCGCATTAAACACACACCATTAGAAAGAAAATCAGCATACCTAAGCAATTTACTTACTGCTGATGTATCTGCAAAAGAGATAAGGGTTTTTGGTTTAGGCGAGTATTTAAACAACTTATATAAAAAAATAAGAGTCGAAGTTTTCGAACGAAACCTTAATCTCTCTTACAAAAGAACTTTAAGCGAGGTTTTAACCACCTCTTTGGCTAGCATGGGTTTCTTTGCTTGTATAGGATACATTGCAGTTGGAACGGTTAGGGGCACAACCAGTGTTGGCGATATTGTGCTTTTTTTGGTAATCTTTCCACAATCGTTTACCATAATCCAAAATATTTCCTCAGGCATTTCGATTCTGTATCATAACAATATTTTCATTAATAGCATATTTGAATTGTTCGATTTAAAAATTGAAGAGAAAGCGGACGAAAAGTATATAGACCTCCCTAAAGATCAAGGAATCACTTTAGAACTTAAAAATGTTTCTTTTACCTATCCTCATGCTATAAACCCTACTCTAAAAAATATAAGCATAACCATTCCAGAAGGTAAAATTATCGCAATTGTTGGATTAAACGGAGCTGGTAAATCTACTCTAATTAAACTTTTATGCAAGCTGTACAAGCCTAATCAAGGAGAAATTACCATGGGTGGAACAAATATTAACAGTTTTAACGAATTGGAATACAGGAGCCAAATTAGTCCCGTTTTTCAGGATTTTTCTAAATATAATGTAACTGCTGAAGATAACATCCGATTTGGTGATATTTCCAAACCTTATTCTGAAGATGATATTATCGATGCCTCTAAAAAATCAGGTGCACATGCATTTGTCGAAAAATTTCCTCATCAATATAAAACAATGATGGGCCGTTTATTTGAAGATGGACATGAAGTAAGTATTGGGCAATGGCAAAAACTGGCAATCGCTAGAGCTTTGTTTAGCTCGGCTAGAATATTGATTTTTGATGAAGCTACAAGCGCCTTAGATGCGGTTGCCGAAAAAGAACTTTATGATTCGTTCCGTAAAAGAATCAGTAACAGAAGCGCAGTTATAATTAGCCACAGGCATTCTGCAATTAAACATGCCGATTATATTTATGTGCTTTCTGGTGGTACAATCTTGCAACATGGCACAGACGAAGAGCTTTTGAACATGGATGGCGATTATGCAAAGCTTTTTAAAACTCCAAATCCATCATCTTAATTATGGCTGAAAATAAAAATAGATTAGCGATAATAACCTGTTGCCTTGATGACTGGGGAGGAAGTGAAGAACTCTGGGCAAAAAGTGTCCCCTATCTTTTGGATAATGGAATCCGAAACATTACCGTTTATAAAAACGAAATTAACAAACAACATCCTGAATTTGTCAAACTCATTAATAAAGGTATTTCTTTAAAAGAATTGTGGCCACAAACCAGCTTAACAAAAAAGGTTTACCTAAAACTTGCCGATTTAGTTTATCAGTTTAGGGGAAAACTAAATTTAACGCGTTACCAGCCAAATCGTGTTGCCAATCAATTGGTTAAACAATTTAAGAAGAACAAACCCGATTTTGCCATCATATCCCAAGGCATAAATTTTGATGGGTTGGCGTTTGCATACGAGTGCCTAAAATTAAATATCCCTTACATTATTGTTTGCCATAAGGCTGTAGATTTTTATTGGCCTGATGAAAGCGACCGCAATTTTATGCGGGAGACTTTATTAAAAGCAAAAAAATGCTTCTTCGTTTCGCAACACAATCTTAAACTTACAGAAGAGCAATTTGGAGTTAGACTTACAAATAGCAATATCGTAATTAACCCTGTTAAGGTTGAAGTAGATCCCCAACCCTACCCAGATGTTTCAAAGGGGCTTAAACTCGCCTGCATTGGTCGTTTGTTTGTAATTGATAAGGGGCAGGATATTTTATTGCGGATTTTAAATCAACCGAAGTGGCGAGATCGAGAGATCTCAGTTTCATTTATTGGCAAGGGACCAGATCAAGATGGGATTTTAGAAATGGCAAGGCTTTTAAATATTCAGAACATTACCTTCGGTGGATTTAATGGAGACCTTAAAGAAATCTGGAATCACCACCATGCATTAATTTTGCCTTCCCGAAGTGAAGGTTTACCATTAACCATCATCGAAGCCATGTCTTTAGGTAGGGTTTCCATTGTAACAAATGCTGGTGGCAATGCCGAAGTTTTGGAAGAAGGCGTTACCGGATTTGTTGGTGAATGTAACGAAAAGGAGTTTGAAGAAGCAATGGAAAGGGCTTGGCAAAAAAGAGATGAATGGGAAGCCATGGGAAAAAAATCTGCTGAATATATAAGCAAAATTATCCCTGAAAATCCTGAGAAAATTTTTGCGGATTTGGTTGTTGATGCCATGAATATAGAATAGAATTAAAATATTTCAACAAAAAATAAAGTAATTAAACCAAAGTTTATTGCTTAAAGAATAATATGAAGTAAAAAATTTTAGCAGAAGAAGGTAGATAGATGAGATTACTAAAATTTACTCGATATGGAGAATGGTGGGAATATAAACTGGTGCCACTATTATTTGTTGGCTATGCCACGGTAATGTTCAACAATTATCCATTAGAAAGAGCAGGCCTACGTATTCTTTTTTTATTGGGTGCAATTGTAACAGGCGCCATTTATGTAAGTGTTGTAAACGATGTAACCGATATTGAGGAAGATGCAATAGCTGGCAAAAAAAACAGAATGGCCAGTCTTAAACCGATCTGGCGGGGTGTAATTTTAACAATTTGCCTTTTAATAGGTGTTATCTTTGGTTATTTTATTTATCCAGATGTAGTGTCGCTAACGTTGTACATTCTTGCTTATGTAGTTTTTACCATATACTCTGTCCCTCCTATTAGGTTAAAAAAAAGAGGTTTTTTTGGGCCGATGTGCGATGCAATGGGTGCACACTTTTTCCCCTCGTTATTAATGACAACAAATTTAATCTTCTTTTGCAAGGTTGATTTCAATATAATATGGGTTTCGGCAATTGGAATCTGGTCTTTATTTTATGGATTAAGGGGGATTTTATGGCATCAGTATTATGATCGAGAAAACGACATCTTATCCAACACCGAAACGTTTGCCGTAGCTATTCAGCCAGAAAATTTTAAAATACCGGAGAGAATTATTTTAGCAGCAGAAATCATTGCATTATGCACCATCCTATATTATATTTTCAATATTTGGATTTTCCTGGCGGCTACATCTTATTGTGTACTGGTTTTTATCAGGCATTTAGCATTTAAATACAAAATCTGCATTATTATTTGCCCAGTTTCTGCACCATATGAACTAATATTTAATGATTTTTATTTAGTTTTTGCCCCAATTTCATTACTTTTAGCGCAGGCCATAAAAACTCCATATGGTTGGCTCATTTTTTGCTTACATCTTCTTTTATTCCATCAAAAATTAATTTTTGTACTTCAAGATTTGCTTTACTTTTTAAAAACAAATATTTCCAACAAACATTCAAAAACTTGAAATCGGTATTAATATGATATAATGAAATAAAACATCGTAACCTGTAAATAAAAGCATCCAAACATCTGTCTTCCCTAATGATCATCCCATCCAATTTAGTTACCGTAATTATTCCAACGTATAATAGAGCAGATAAATTACCTGATGCAATTAAAAGCGTTTTTAATCAAACTTATCCTAATATTCAGATTATAATTATAGATGATGGCTCTACAGATAACACTGTTGAAGTTTTAAAACAATTTTCAGCAATAGAATATTATTACAAGGAAAATGGAGGTCAGGCTTCTGCCAGAAATTTAGGGTTACAACACTCAAAAGGTTCTATCATTGCAACTCTCGACTCCGATGACATATGGTATCCAGCATTCTTACAACGCTGTGTAGAAAAACTCGAAACAGAGAATCACGATTTTGTATTTACCAATTGGGATCAAGATACTAAGGATGGCGGATCGATAGACTTTTTAAGAAATGATGATACGCTGATTCCATATAATGGCAAAGAGAAAAATAACTGGATAAACATGGATAGTGAAGAGTTAAGAGAACTTTATATCGAAACCTGCCCTTCACCCTCCTCTTCTGTCGTGATGCGAAAATCATCAATAATTTCTGGATGGGATGAGCGAATTAATATAGGTGATGACTGGTGCTTATATCTGGAAACAATTTTATCAAAAAAAAGTAGTGCAGCTTATACTTTAGATCGCCTCTGGAGAAAAAGAGTAGATCAGATTAATGTTTACGATGGCCGTAAATGGAGCGAAATACTAGAATTTCTTTTTATAGCTGATGTAGAAATCAAGATTGAAAAATTTAAGGACGTACTTAGAAAAAATGAGTTGAAGATTTTCCAGAAACGCTACATGGAAAGCCTGGTAGAATTGGCCAAACACAATTTTCTTCGTGAATTTGAATTTGCGCATGCAATAAAATTACTAAGAAGGTCTTTTAAGCTGGATGTTGTTTATACATTTAAAGCCATGCCAATAGTGTTTATGCGAGCATTTAAAAGAAAAGTGTTAGATAATTTCAAAAAAGCATAAACGTTTTATTTCTTCAGTGCGTATAAAGGAATTAAACAAAATCAATCTCAGCTTCGCAAGATTTTTTAAAAGTTCTTATTACCTATTGTAATGGTTTTAATATCAATGTTAATAGTTGTTCGCATTTTTTAGAAACCAGTGAAGCCATGGAATATCAATAAATAATAAGGCGCATAAAAGAACGACGAATAGCAGCAAGTAAAGCATAAACCATTTTCTGGTGTAAAGCCTAGCCGATCCCTGCACAGGAGATTCGTTTAATAGACCAATGCGCAAGTACCATGAAAATAATAATGCAAAAAAAGGGAAAATCACAATAAGCTCGATCCTTTCCTTGACTAAAAAGATACCCATAAAAAATGCGCAGGTGATTGCGTAAAAAAACATCGAAACCAACAAACTGTTTTCATTGTATATTTTGAACGATTTACGATAAAGGCCAGCAACATGTGGATTGTCAATTAATCTAAATTCAGCAAATCTTTCAGTTGCCATTAAAAATGCCCCACCCATCCAATAAGCAATCATTATGCTCACTGGTGGAAATGTATTGATCCAATTCAAATCCCATTTACTATTCGGGATGCCCAAGGCAGGGCTAAAAATAAACCAACCTGCAATAAATCTGATTGGATTATTTATAGATTCACTCAAAACATCCAGAAAAACCCGATCCTTGCTTCTAAAAGGCCTTACGTTATAGATAATGCCCAATATCAGAAATACTGTTGTAGCGAATAGAAATTTTGCAGATATAAAATAACCCAACACTAGCCCAATTAAAGCCAAAATACCATACTCACTATAAATAATCTTAGGGTTAATAATGGTAATTACGGATGACCTTGTGTGTTTAAGAGGATGATATTTATCAAAACCTGCATCCAAATATTCGTTTATGACGTAGTTTGCCGAAGCAATTAAACATATACTTAATAATCCAACTATTATTTTTACACACAAAAGAAACGAAAAGGGCGTATGGAAAACAGAAAAGGCAAACAACATCCCGGGTAACATAAAAAGATTTTTGATCCAGTTGTCTACTCTTGCAATGGCTACATATTCTTTTAGCGATGCAGGTCGCATTTCTCTTGCGTCCGAATCGTCTAACGAGAAAGCATCGTCAGGTAAAGTAAATTTGTCAGTCATAATAGGGATAGCTTAACTTTCGTTAAGTAGATTAAATTGAGCGTTGCTTATTTCAAAATGGCCTAATAAGTATTCAAATAAATAAAAATTTATTTAATATTTACATAGCATTCTTTAACAATCTAATATACGGCAATAAATATTTTTTGATGCTTCTAATTTCAAATAACCGTATACAGCCAATAGCTAACCGTTTATTAAATAATCTTGAATAAAGATGTAAGCATTGTCATTTTGATACCAAAAGGCTCAGCTAAATCCTAATTATAGATTAAACAAATTTCTTTAGCACTAGAATTTAGAGTTTAAAAATAATTTTTTAATTGGAGCTGAATTGTTTATATAGCTCATTTTTCAATAATCATTATTAAATTTCTTGAGTTTTGTGAATTAAAAGTTCCACTAAATATTATTTCCAATTATTTAACGAAATAGAATTAATCAATAGCTACATTTAAATTTATATATTCATTTGAGGCATTTAAAACCCAACGAGTAACTTCGATACTCAAAAAAGAAGTGCCACTTTCCATAAGAGCAATTATTAAATATATGTTTTTAAAACCAGCAGAAAACAACATTTTTGTCTAATTGTTTTTACAAAATAAAAATAAAGACCAAATATTTGATAATTATCAACATAATTCTGCCAAATTTATTTTATTTGTTCATCATTCTACTATCTTCGAGTAATATAAAAATATATGTTGCGTTAATGAGCTAAAGAAATGTAACATTAAAATTACTTATTATGAAAAAAAAAATGATCCCTTTTTATTTCCTTTTGATTTCGTTTGCTGGCTGTAAAAAGAGGGATGTTATAGAAGAAATTAATACTCCCATTGTTGTGGCTCCAACTCCACCGATAATTCCAGTTGCACCACCAACATTACCAACTGTTGAGATTGGAACAGGCTCTGGAGCTCTAATATTAAAAGATCAAGTGGGCAAAAACTTCATCATTAAACCCGGCAGCTATTCGAATTTTCAGTTCGATAACTTAAAAAACTGTACGGTTAGTGGTGCTAATTTGGTCAAAATAGTTGGTGGTAATGTTAGCTTAACAACTATGAACGGTGTTACCATAAGCGGAATTTCCATTGAAAACAGCACTTATAGAGCTTTTAATTTCTTAAACGAAGCAAATGATTTAATCTTAAAGGACATTACATTAACTAATATTGGTGATGTTTGTATGGTATTTTCTATAAATAAAAAATACGATGGAACACCTGCAAGTTATTCGAATAATATCCAACTACTAAATATAAAGGCAAGTAATATTTCTACTTTTTTCGGAGGAGCGGGATCATTAACGAATGATGGATTTACAGGACTAATTAAAAACTTCAAAATGAGCGGTTGTAGCATTACAAACTCACCAAATTTATCAGATGGTGTGTTTTTAGGCTTAGCTGAAGATTATGAAATATCCAATAATGTAATAGATAATGTGAATACAGTAAATGGAAATCATAATGGAATATTTCACTTAATTGGGAATGGAAAAATTTTCGGAAATAAATGTACTAATCATCAAGGAAACCTTGTTAGAGCTTGGGTATGTAGCATAACAAAGGATGCTGGGGTAGAAATTTACAATAATATAGTATGGAACTCAACCCGTTATGGTGCTTTCGAGGTTCAAGTTCCACCATATATGAAAGCAATATCAACATTTAAACCAGGCACATCAAAAATCTACAATAATACGGTTGGCAAATTAAACACAGGCCTACCCAAATATTTTGAGGGTCGATTATTAGATGTATATGATACATATAGTACCATTGAAGTTTATAATAATCTGCTCTTCAATAATGTAGATGGCTTAATTTTGAATCAAATGTCTAGCAACACTACAACAATTACTCGTAATTCTGATAATATCTATAAAGCTAATGCTTTAGACGCTGTTGAAGACCTTACCTCATTCAAATCTTTAATTCCAGGAATTGGAAAACAGTAATTAATAGTTTTTTATTAGACAAAAGCGATAGGGATCTATCGCTTTTGTCGTTTATTTTAATCAAGGGTTGTCTTAATATTTTATTTATAAACTTTATTCAAGCAAATTCTTATATCTTTATCAAATCATCCTTGCTCTTATAATGAATCAAAAAAGAATTTATCAAATTGACTTGTTTAGGTTTTTAGCAGCCTTAGCTGTTATGATTTTTCATTACACTTTTAGAGGTTTTTATTCAGGCAAGTTAAGCATAATTGATTATCCAAGCATTTCTTGGCTAACCAAATATTTATATCTTGGAGTTGATTTATTTTTCATCATTAGTGGGTTTGTTATTTTCATGTCTATGAAAAATTCAACACTACCCAAATTTATCGTTTCTAGAATCTCAAGGATATATCCTGCTTTTTGGGTCGCTGTTACTTTTACATCTTTAGTGATTTTATTTTCTAAGGACCCAAAATTTATAATTTCTACGAAACAATACTTTGCTAATCTTACTCTTTTCAACTCTGCTGTCGGGATTGAAAACATTGATGGTGTATATTGGTCTTTGATAATTGAGCTAAAGTTTTACTTTTTAATGGGCATTTTACTCTTGCTAAATGGAATGGATAAAATCAAAATTTTGATGATTTCTTGGCTTTTATTATCGTTCATAATGTATTTTACTGGATCAAACATTTTAATTACGAAGATATTAAAGACCATATTTTTTCCTCAATACAGCTCTTATTTCATTGCAGGAATGATTTTTTATTTAGTTTACGATAAAGGAAATTCAATTGTTTATTTTATAATGTTGTTTTTCTGCTATGTACTTTCGGTTCTTACTTCTTTGGAGAGAATAGTAGATTTCTCTCACGATTTTAATTCGCCTTTTAATCCAACAATCATTATTCTATCCATTACTGCTTTTTACCTATTGATGTTAGGTGTAAGCATAGGCAAACTGCAATTTCTTAATAGAAAGAATTTTGTTGTCTTAGGCGCCATTACATATCCACTTTATCTTATTCATCAAAACATTGGCTTTATAATTATCAATAAAATCAATTACAGTATGAATAAATATTTATTACTCATTTCTCTTACATTGGGAATGTTGATAGTTGCATACATGATGCAAAAATATATTGAAAAGCCATTCGCAAAGTGGTTAAAAAAGATTTTATCGAAGAACATAGAACCTAAAAAATCAGCCCTAAGCTCCTTGGCAGATAATACCATGATGAATTCAAAATCCTAAATAGAAAGAAATAATCTATTTAGGATTTATCTAAATCTTGCCCTCTTTTACCTGTTGATAGGCAAAATCGCAAGCTCTTGCTGTCATGGCCATATAGGTTAGTGAAGGATTTTGACAGGCTGAAGAAGTCATAAAGCTCCCATCCGTAATAAATACATTTTTCACATCGTGAAGTTGATTGTGCTCATTAAGCACTGATGTTTTTGGATCTCGACCCATTCTCGCAGTACCCATTTCATGAACTGTTGATCCACCCGGTTTTTTATAATTAAAAGCACTCACGTTTTTGAAGCCCGCTTTTTCTAACATTTCGGCAGATGTACTTTGAATATCGTTCATCATTTTTTCTTCATTATCTTTAAATGAAAAATTGATATTCACCAGCGGTTGCCCCCATGCATCTTTCTTATTTTCATTCAATGAAATTTTGTTTTCAGCATAAGGCAAACACTCGCCCCAGCCTGCCATCCAAACAGTCCAAGGCCCTGGGGTAGTTAATTTGTTTTTGAAATCCACTCCAAACCCTTCTATATTTTGAAAGCGATCTGGCCATTCCTGTCTTTCTCCGTGGCCTTGTAGATTATAACCGCGTAAAAAGCCCAAATCTGATTTTTCACCATTCAAATTTCTATATCTAGGTATTAAAAAACCAGCGGGCCTCCTACCCCTATAATATTGGTCTTTAAAATTCTCATGCATCCCTTCAGCGCCCGCTGAAGAATGGTGATCCATAAGGTTTCGACCAACTTGCTGACTATCATTACCCAATCCATCAGGAAAGCGGTTAGATTTGGAATTTAACAAAATAGAAGCGGTGCCAATTGTAGAGGCATTTAAGAAAATAATTTTAGCAAAATATTCATATTCCTGCTTTGTAATTTTATCGATTACCCTTACCCCTGTTGCTTTTTTTGTACTATCATCATAAATAATTTCTGTCACAATAGAAAAATCTCTAAGTGTTAAATTTCCCGTTGCAAAACCCGCAGGTAAGGTTGAACTATTACTGCTAAAATATCCACCAAACGGACAGCCTCGAGAACAAAGATTTCTGTATTGACATGGGCCTCTATTGTCCCAACCTTTAGTTAAGTTGGCCACCCTTGCAATGGTAAGGAGCCTATCTCCATTTTTAATTGATGATGCGAGATGTTTTTCAACACAATTTAATTCCATGGGTGGTAAAAAATTTCCATCCGGAAGCTGCGATAAATTTTCTCTTTGACCACTAACCCCAATGTATTTTTCTACATAATCATACCAAGGTGCAATATCTTTATATCTAATTGGCCAATCTACACCGTGACCATCTTTTAAATTGGCTTCAAAATCCAAATCACTTAATCGGTAGCATTGCCTTCCCCAAGTTAAGGAACGTCCACCAACTTGATAGCCCCGTATCCAATTAAATGGTTTTTCCTGAAGGTATGGATGTTCAGAATCATTAATAAAAAAATGTTTATCTCCCGGGTCGTAGTTTGAGCTTTGAATGGGGCTTTCGCTCACATCTTTTTGGGTATTGAAGAGTCCATTTTTAAATTCCCATGGCTTTAAATTAGCTGTGGGATAATCTATGATGTGTTTTACATCTCGTCCTCTTTCGAGTACTAAAGTTTTCAATCCTTTTTGCGATAGTTCCTTTGCAGCCCAACCGCCGCTAATTCCAGAACCAATTACTATTGCATCGAATGTATTTTCTAAATTTGAACCTTTATTGATATTCATTGTTTTATTTTGTTGCCCAAGATTTTTGATTGGGTTGGATAGGAATGCATGCTTGATAAGCACCTGGTATATAATCGTAAGCTAAGCCTTCTGTTGCACCTTGAAGAGAATTGCAATAACCGATAACGGTTAAGGCTTTTAGCTTAACAAAAAATGGTTGACCTAATAATTTTTGATTAATTTTATTTAAAATCCCAATTTTATAGAGACTCTTTTCTTCAAAATACTGCAATACGTCTATTTTCTGCTTTGAAGAACAATTGACGAATTCTTTCTGAAAATTTGATTGACAATAATCCTGTACATCATCCAAACCATCTAAAAAGGTATTCTGCTCAGGCACAGACGAACAATTGGTGATAATGTTAATGATAAAATCCTGAACATTGGCCTGTTTGGCTCCTGGAGTATCGGTTTGCGGAATAATGGTTTCTGCTAACTCAGCAATTAAGTTTTTATAATTATAAATTTCCTTTATGTTCGCTTTTTTAAAACGGCTATAATATTTGTATCCAGAAAAACCAGCCACAGATAAAGCACTAAGTGCAAGCACATTTTTAATGGCATTTCTTCTATTCACTTCGGGGTTTGATTTATTTGTTATAAATTTAAACTTTATTATGATAAATATGATAAGCTCCCTATATAAAAGCCTAAATTGATTATGAAATATCTTGTAAACATCCCTAATCTTAAAAGATACCAAAGATAATCAAGTAAATTAATGAACATCATCTCCAAATTAAAAAATGTCCATTTTCTATCTTTATTAGGAACTGGTGGCATGTCTGTATTGATCTTTGTATTTACCGCAATACTTTATAGATCTTTAAGCGTTAAAGATATTGGAATTTGGTTCTTTTTCCAAACCATGCTTTCCTTTTTAGATACTTTTAGGCAAGGGTTTTTAACAACTGCCTTTATTAAATTTTATTCAGGGACTACAGAAGAAAGAGGCAGGGAGGTTATTGGATCAACATGGTTTATCGCCTCAACAATAACACTTATATTTATTGTAGCAAATGTTCCTATTTTATTTTTTCTAAGCAGGATTACCGATGAAAGCTTGAACTACTTCTTGAAATATTTCTCATTAAATTTGCTTTTCTCTCTACCAATGATCATTGCTATGTGTATTACCCAAGGAGAGCTTCGATTTGACAGGTTATTATATATCAGAGTGACACAAGTTATGATATTAATTTTATCTCTTTTGGGATTAATCTATTTTAAAGCCAACAATTTACATAATTTAATGATGGCTAATCTTGCATCATCGTTAATCACCAGCTTGTTAACTATATTTATGGGTTGGTCTGGCATTAAATTCTTTTTCGCAAAAAGCAAATCGTGTATTAAAGAGCTCTTTGATTTTGGGAAGTATACAGTTGGTACATCTATAAGCAGCAATCTATTTGGTGTTACCGATACTTTTGTGATAAACTTTATGCTCGGCCCCTCCTCTTTAGCCATTTATAATTTAGGAAGAAGGTTAATGGAGGTAGTAGAAATTCCCCTTCGAAGTTTTGTTGCAACGGCTATGCCTTCCCTTTCTAAAGCCTACAACATTGGTGATAGAGCGCAAGTGATTTACATCATGAAGAAATATATCGGTATGATTACAATTGTTCTTATACCCATTTCTATAATTGCCTATTTTTTTGCTGGTGTTGCAATGAGTTTAATAGGTGGAGGGCAATATAAAGGCACTATTGCAGGTTTAGAGGCTGTTAATATTTTTCGAATCTGCATTGCATTTTCCTTATTTTATCCATTGGATCGGTTTATGGCTGTGACTTTGGACGCAATTCACAAGCCTCAGGTTAATTTTGTCAAAATTATCGTGATGCTCATCGTAAATTTTCTCTCCGATATTATCGGAATTTACATTTTTGGAAATATTTATGGAGTTGTAGTGGGAACAGTCTTCCCAATACTTGCAGCCGTTATTATTTCCAATTACGTCATTCAGAAAGATTATCACAAATTTTCTATTATTGATATTTATATATTGGGATATAAAGAATTGACGGCTTTAATATCTAGCACATTAAAAAACTTTAAAAAACAACAAACTCTTTAATAATATTTGGCATGAAAAACGAGGAAACAATAACCCTAGTAACCGTTTGTGATAATCAGTTTGTTGTATTATTGGCTGCATTACTAAAATCCATTGAAACCAATCATAAGACCAAAGAGCCCATAGATTTATATATTGTAAATGATGGAATATCGAAAACAAACCAGCAAAAACTCATTACAAGCTTATCCACAAATAAGTTAAATATTATTTGGAAAACCATGGAAGAAGCGATCCCTAAGGATTTAAAACTTCCTTTAGATAACACTACTTTTCCAGCAAATACATATGCCAGAATCTGTATTCCTTACTTTATTCATCCTGAAGCAACTAAAGCCATTTATTTAGATGTAGATATGATTGTTTTGGAAGACATTTCCAAACTTTGGAATACGGATATAGGAGAATTTTCGATGGCTGCAGTGAGTGATCGATCTGAAGTAGTGAGCTCTCCCTGGGGCGGTATAAAAAATTACAAGGAGCTCGGGCTTGACCCGCAAAGTAAATATTTTAATTCTGGATTATTTATCTTAAAGCCAAAAGAATGGAGAAGTTTAAATATTCCAAAAAAAGTATTTGAATGTGCAGAACAAAACATCAGCTATGTCAATTTTGCTGATCAATACAGCCTCAATGTGGTTTTTAACCAAAAATGGTTTGAATTAGACCGTTTGTGGAATTGTTATGCACAAAATGAAATCAAAAGCCCTTACTTAATTCATTTTACTGGCATGAAACCTATCTATAAAGGATACGAAGCAAATGAAGATTACAAAAACCTGTTCTTCCAGTACTTAAAGCAAACAAAATGGTCTGACCTGAAACCTAAAAGCGATTTGGTGAGATTTATAAAAAAAGTTTACAATAAAATTAAAAAAAGATTTTAAGGTTTTATATTAAAATGATTCCGTTTCTACTTTTTTTATCACCCTTGCCGGATTACCAACAACCACAGAATTATTAGAAATTGATTTAACAACAACAGAGCCTGCACCAATGGAAACATGGTCGTCTATCGTAATATTTCCAATAATTACTGTATTACAGCCTATATCTACATGATTTCCAATTTTTGGAGCCAAGCCTGAATATGCTCCATCTATATCTTGTTTTACACCAATAGTGGTACATTGCCGAACACTACAGTTCGCTCCAATTATAGTATTTGGATGAATTACTAGGCCTGTACCATGCCATAATTGAAAGTTTGGGCCTATTGACGTTTTCCAGGAAAGTTCAACACACATGAACCATTCTACCGTAATTCTGTAAAAAAGTAAATACCAAAAAAAAATAACTTTTGTAAATTTACGCTTAATAATTAGTTGCGCAATCCTAAATAATACAATTATATATTTACCTTTTGTTGGATTTACAAGGTTGGCGTGCCAATCTTGTAAGATATATTTTCTTATCCCCATAACTTTAAGAAACAAAATTAAGTTAAAAATCACCATTAATCTTTATTTGGATAAATTAAATTGAAAGTTGCCAATTTTTTTTTGAAGGATATAACCCGAGCCAGTAAAAGATTTATATTTTTACACAAAATCAAACCCTATCAAAAATGTTTATACTCCATAATCCAAAATGGATATCACAATATGACTTCGCTTTTAATTGTATAGAGGAAATTCCAAATAAAATATTTGATAGCATAAATTTAAAACTTGATGTGCTACAAAGCCCCGAACCTGAAGTTAGTATTTTAATTTCTGCTTGGAATGAAGAACTTAATATATTAAAAACAATTGCAAGTTTGGCCGACCTAAAAACGGATATAGGGATCGAAATAATAGTGGTTAATAATAATTCAACTGATTCTACGCAGGAAACTTTGAATAAACTCAAGGTTAAAAATTATTTTCAACCTATTCAAGGATGGGGACCTGCAAGACAAATGGGATTAGAGAATTCTAAAGGTAAGTATATATTACTAGCTGATGCTGATTGCATTTATCCAGAATGCTGGGTTGATGAAATGCTTAAAGTTTTAAAAAAACCAAATGTTGTTTGTGTTTACGGAAGATATTCATTTATTGCTGAAAAGGGATATCCACGATGGAAATTGTTTATCCTCGAAACCTTAAAAGATATTATTGCTGAAATAAGACACTTTAAAAGACCTTACTTAAATGCTTTTGGAATCAGCCTTGGTTACATTAGAGAATACGGAATAAAAATTGGATATGTTATGCACAAAATAAGAGGAGAAGATGGCAGAATGTGCTTTGATCTAATGCAGTACGGTAAAATCAAACAGGTGAAATCCAATAAAACACGAGCTTGGACAAAACCAAGAACTCTACAAAAAGATGGAAGTTTTAGTCAGGCTCTTTTTTCTAGAATAAAGTTAGAATTAAAACGCTTTTTTTCCATGTTTACTTCCCTAGCCCCTCACGATACAAAAACCAGTAAGAATGAATAATTTATCTTTAAATACTTTTCCTTCAATATCTCTACTTGTTACACATTATAATAGAAGTAAGTCTTTGGAGAATCTATTAAATTCTTTTAAAGACTTAAATTGTTCCTTTGGAGAAATTATAGTTTCTGATGATGGGAGTGAGGAAAAACATATCATTAAACTTAAAGAATTAAGTCAAAAATTTACGTTTAATCTTGTCACAACTGTTAAAAATAAAGGTCTGGGGAATAATATCAATAAAGGACAAGATGCGGTTTCCAAAAAGTATACTTTATATATACAAGAAGATTTCGTACCGAGTCCGTTATTTCCATCAAAATTAAAAGATGCATTGTCTTTCATAGAAAATGATGCAGAACTAGATATTGTAAGGTTTTACGCCTATTATGCATACCCTTATTTGAGGCCATTCAATGAAGATTTTTCTGAAATGTATATTGATAAATTTGCATCAAGGTATGATAAAATTTATTACTATAGCGATCATCCCCATTTAAGAAGATCATCATTTTTCAATAAATTTGGCCGTTATCCTGAGGGATTAAAAGGTGATATTACTGAATATAAAATGTGTATTTCTTTTATCCAAAATAAAGGAAAAGGTTTGTTTTATAATGACTTTGCAAATCTGATTCGACAAGAAAACCCAGAAGATGAACCAAGTACCATGCAAAGAAGCAATTGGAAACAGAATCCGAATTTTGTGATTAGAATAATGCGGGATGTATATCGCCAGATCAAATATAATTACGATATTTTGATGATGAAATCTCTTAAAAGCTAGCTTATTTTAGATTTTCTTGATCAATTAAATCCAGAATTTTTGAATCTATCGTATCATCAAATTTTCTTGCAAAAAGCTTATCTGATTTTTTTATTGCTTCAAAATCAGCTGAAATCAAAACCCGTGGGTTAGCTAAACCATCTTGCCAGGTTATAAACCGTAAATTGTTATTTACAATTTGGTTGTTAATTTTTGAGTTCATTAACACCGTGGCGGCTAAAAACTCATCGGCACCCCAAGTGTATTTCATGAAATCCTTAAGTTTACTATTTTGATTCATATAGTCAACATAATATTTGGCCGCCTCATGAGAAATGCTCCACCAACTCGAGATCGAACTTCCATAAAGTTTTAGAGGAACCGGGAACTTTCTTTTGGGCAAAAATTTATTTAATAGCGCCTGAATAAAATACCTCCCCTTAAAGCTTAAATCTGTGAAATGGTACATTTCAAATCGAGTTACTGCATGTGCCCACCAACTCTGATCTCCATCTTCCCGGTAAGAGACAAAGGATTTACCCACATTCTCCTTATAAAAATTATAGATTTCTGTAATGGGTTTTATTGGATAATCCTGAGCACTCATGAGATTATAAAAGTCGAATCTTGGTTGAGTGGATAAAATTTCTTCTAAAGATGTTAAAATAGCATTTACAAAAGAAAAGCCACCCCAATTACATAACACCCGAGTATTAATAAATTTTACGCGATCTAATTCTTTCAGATAAATAAATTGGTCTATACTTATTTTTTTATCCAGATGTATAAAAAAATAAAAATCAGGGTGATCCATAGCTTTAATCATCCTTTCCAGCTGAGCTGGATTTTTATAGGCCATTATTAAATGCGCAACTTTCATTTTAACTCTTTAATGTGTGATCTATTGCTTTGTAAATTAAATCGACCGAATTCTCCCAACTGTGAGACAATGCAAATTCTTTTCTGGCCTCAATTAAGGCAGTGTTATTGCTTTCGAGCAGTTTTTCAATTGCAGGAATATATCCATACTTATCATCCACAAGAGAAACATAATCCTTAAATACATCCATAGATTCTGTTCTAGTGGCTACTGTAGGTTTACCCATTGCCAAATATTCATCTATTTTTCTTGGGTAATTCCCTATAGTTAAAGGGTTAATCGCCTGAGGGTTAAAGCAAACATCAAAGAAATTAACGTATTTAGGTAAATCTTCTGGCGCTTTTGGCCCCAAAAAATAAACATTGCTAAGCTGATGTAAATTGCTTTTTTTAAATTCATCATCTTCTGGACCAACCAAAACAATGTTCCATTCGGGTTTATTAGTAGCAATATAACCGATTAAATCAATATCCAAGCGTGCAGAAGTAAGTACGCCAACATAACCAATAACCGGAGATTTTATTTTTTTAAAATCCTCTATTTCTGAATCTTCATGAAAATCATTGAAAATACTCAAATCGCACCCCTGGCCAACATATTTAGAATTGGCATTATACTTTTTGCAATAGTTTTTGAGATATTCGGAATTAGCGGTACATAAATCATTATTCGCAATAATCATTGGTTCTAATTTTAATCCATGCTTACGATAATAATCAGTTGCAATCATATTATCCCGTGAATAATATATACCTAAAGATGGCTGAATTAAATCCTTAAGATAAAAACTCCGAAAGATATCACTATCATTAAATAAAATGTAATCTTTAAATGCAAGCTCATTTATGGCAACTTTAATACAGCTTGCAAAACGTTTATTATTTAGTTTATTAAATAAATCAAAAATAAAATCTCCAGGAATCCAGTTAATGGATTCAATGATTTTATCTGGGTTTAGGTTATATAAATTATCCTTAATCTGTTCTAAACCTTTTTGTACCCCAGCAATAACATTTAATCTTTTCTGAACTTTTGGATCAGATTTTCCACGAAATTTCGTAATCCGATCTAGTGGCGGATTTACATACAAAACGCGATTTGCTTTGGAAAATTCTAAAGCAATATTTTTACAATTACTGCCTATTTCAGTATCCCAAGCCTGCTGTCCAACGATTATAATGTCTCTATTTTTCAAGATGATTTAACTTAAAAGGTTACAATATTGTTCATTTTAATAAATAGCTACTTTATCTTCATCAATTAACATTATGTTTCGTTGCTACAGATCGTTCATTGGCTTTTTTTGAGTATAGTAGAGAAAGCAATTGAAAATATATAAATCTTGGAATGTTAATTAAAGACTTATATATACGAGGATCAGCAGAATGATATTTTAATGAAATCCAAAAACTTAAAATAAATAATGCGAAAGCCATAATCCAAATGATTAGCATACTAACGCTTAAGAATATATTGGCAATAAGGCAAAGTCCAGATAATAAAATAAAAATAAACAATGGCGGACGGATAAGAACCAAACCAAAAAGCAACTGATTTAGGTTCAAATTTTTCAATCCACTAAACATAATTGTAAAACCGAATTTGGAATATTTAAACCATGTGTTAATCCATCGAGACCGCTGACTAACCAGTTGTTTAGAATTGGTTGTTTTTTCATCATACACAATGGCATCTTCTACAAATGCAATCCTTTTGTTCATTAAAAGAATTTTTGCCTGCAATACCTTATCAAATCCTGCACCGGTTAAATCATGATCCTTAAAACAAGATTTATATAAATCGGTTTTAAAAGCCATCCCCGAACCTGATAGCGTAGCGGATGAACCTACATTAAATAAAACCTCTCCATCATAAAAATGATAATAAAGATCTCTGGCTGCATCTAAGCAAGCATAAGTTGTATTGAGGTTTTTAGCGTTTCTGATGCCCTGAACAGCTTCAAAACCTTTATCAAAATAGGCGTTGAGCTTATTGATATATTCTGGGTCAGTTAAATTATCGCTATCTATAATGGTAAGAATTTCATGTTCTCTTTTAAAGTTTGATATGGCGTACAAGTGAGATCTTGTGTTGCTGGCCAAAGTAGTTTCTGGTCTTAACAAGATTACTCTTGGATCTTCAAATTTCAGATTTGAGATATCACATTTATCTGCAACAATGTATATCAGATAATTTGAATAATTAAGCTCAAGTATAGATGCAATTGCTGGATGAAGTAAGTCTGTTTGTTCGTAGGCGGTAACAATAATTGCATAATCATAGTTACTGAAGGCTTGAACAGGCTGTTTTTTCTTTTTTAAAGACCAATAAACAATAAATAATACAAAAGGTAATACGAGGTTATACCCAATTAAAATTTGAAAAGCCAACCATACATAGTGGATCATAGGGATAAATTTCTGTTAATGATTATTACTTTCTTCTTCTTCAGCAATTTGATCATAATATTTATAGCCTTTTACGAAAGCGAAAATCAAACAGATGATACCAGGAACTATAAAAATTTCAAAAGGCATAAATTAAATATTAAGACAATAATAAACTTTGTTCCTTACGCTCTAATTTTGGTCCTATAGCGATAAATACCCAAGATAAATAAACCACGATAGAGGTAGGCATGATATTAATTACTTCATTGCCATAACTACAAACTAAAACTCCAGCAAAACCGGAAGTAAGCGCAATCATTTTTATTTTCAATGTCTTATCCTGAATTCTCCAGGTAATGCCACAACATTTACCCAAAATAAACATCATAATACAAAACCAAATGGTAAAACCTACTATGCCGTACATTGCCCAAAGTTTAACATAATAACTATCAGGCTGGACAGTGGATAAATATTTATCAGAGTTATATAGAACTCCATTATAACCAATCACTCCTAGACCTCCACCAAAAGGTAAATCCTCCATATATAATCTTAAATTCCTCTGCGTAGTCATTCTAACATTTAATGAAGCATCCTCTGGATTCAAAGCAGTTCTTAGTCTGTATATCTGATAGTTGCCGTCTCCAATATGTGTGAATTTTAAAACACACAGAAAACTTACCGCTACCATGCCACCAATTAAGATTGCTTTAATATTTCTACTTAACAATATGGCCACCATAACTCCAGCTACCAAAGCAAACAATGCTCCCCTAGTACCTGATATCAGCATTCCATAAAGATTAAGGAAAGCACAAATAATAAGAGCCAGTCTTTTCCAACGTTTCATCGGTATAAAGGATAAAATTAATGACATTACACCAATATGTGCTTGAGCAGCACCAAACTGACCCGCATCCGAATAAAAAGAAAATACCCTTAACCTTCCCCACAAAAGATGTGTACTTGCATTTTGAATTAAAAAAGCTTGCTCTCCTCTTGAAAGACCTATGTACAACTGCTTAATCCCATTTAGAGAGGCCAAGGTGGATAAACTAATAATGAGGATTAAAAATACATCAAGATCTCGATTGGTTTTAAAAATTAAAAATCCCATCATCACCATCAACAATGGATAGAGGGCTGTAGTTCTGATTTCTGCTAACCAGCCTATAGTCGCTGACCCCGGATTTAAAACCTCAAAAACACTTATAATAAACCAAAATATAATCAGATAGAATATATCTTGGTTTAAATCACTCCAATCGTCACGAGATGATTTTATTGAAGCGATAATAAAAATAATAATCAACAATATTTCTATAAAAATCCCTACAGGAATTCCTCCAATCTCACGTCCAATAATACCGTATAAAAAACAGTAGGCAACTAAAGTAAAAAGTAAACTTCTATGCATTATGATCTAAGAAATTTGTTTTGATTTTTATCCAGTGCGTAGATAAAATAGTTGTTCATTACTTTGAGTTATTTACTCTGTTTAAAATCCAGCCTGAGAAGTCCGGTAATTCCTTTATGTATTCTATCAACTTCATGTCATTTGCAGCAAAAGCTTTTCCAGACTCGAATACGGCTATATTTTTTTCAGTAAACAGCAACCATTCTTTAGCGATATTAATATCTCTTAAACTGTTAACATCAACTAAAATGATGTCAAACTCTTTCCTTAATACCTCAAAACCACCTTTTAAGCTTTCCATGCTTTGACTCTCTAAAAGTGAAGTTCGGGCGGTATTTTTATTCATTACCGTAATCAGATCCTCAGTTTGAATTTGTTTCTTTATTAGGAAAGTCTGAAAATTTTGACTGGTTGCCAATTGTTTACTTTGGGCCTGCACAACGGGCAGTTCATCAGCAATTAACAATACTTTTTTTCCAATGGCAGCAAAGGCATAAGCTAAACTATAACATATAAAAGTCTTTCCTTCACCCGATCCCAAACTGGTAATGCCAACGATTTTACTATCATCTTTTTCAAGCTGTTTAGTAATTTCAAATCTTATCGATCTTAGCAAATCTCGATAAACCTCATAATTTAAATTTTCGCTTTTATCATTCCAGATATCCCGAATATTTCGTTCGTCTCCCTCAATTTTATTTAGAAAACCTATTGATTTCGATTTTGTTAACCGCTCTAATTGTTGTATTGTAGTAATCGAATTATCAGCCATAAACAAAAGAAAAATAGCAGATAAACATAAAGCAAAACTACCGATACCTGAGCCGGCTAGATATAAAATCTTTTTTGATGGCAAAGGATTTCCAGGCAAACCTGGTTGTTCAATTTGCATATGCAAACCTAAATTCTGATCGGTTTTACTTTGATTAAACTGTTCCAGCGCTGCTGTGTAATCCTTTGTTGCTAAATCTGCATCTCTTTCATAGTTAGAAATATCTGCATCGAATGGAACCATGTTGCTGTATCTGGCCCGCAAAACAGACAATTCTGAATTAATTGAACTTAGACTACTTTTAGCCTGTTGCATTGCAATTTCCAGATTAATTTTTTGCTGCACTAAAGCTTGCTTAGATGCTCGGGGATCCAACACATTTTGATCTTCATTATCTGCGCTTTTAGAACTGATAATTCTATTTAATGAGTCAATTTTTTTCTGATCAGACTGTTTAAAGCCACCATCAACATACGCATCACTTGCTATTTTAAGTTGTCTTTTTAAATTAATGATTTCACGGTTATCAGATCTGCTGCTGCCTCCAATATAGGCATCGCTGCCTCTTAATTTTGCCTCGATTGTTGCAATTGCACCTTGGTTGGATTGCATTTGTCTAATCGCATCCGTACGCTGAGCTTCATATTGAGAAATCTGAGCATAAACGGTTGCAGATTGCTCGTTTAGGTTAAGAACGCCCTTATTTTTTTTGAAAGAAGACAGGGCCGCATTCTTCGCATTCATTGTGACTTCTTTAGATTTCAATAAGGAATCTAACAAAATGATGGAGTTCGTTTGATTTACGTTAACGTCAGCACTATAATTACTTATAAATTCGGCCGCTAGCGTATTAACAACATAAGCAGAAAGATCTGGATCTTCAGAAGTATATTCTACATTGATGTAATCACTATTATCGGCATGTGTAACACTTAGTTTTTTTAATAAGTCATCTTCCCCGTATCCCATTGAGCCAACAATATCATAAAGTTTATATTTCCCTTTATTGTCTGCGAGCGTAAGAACTGATTTAGTAGCTAATTTTTCTTTCAGAATTTGTATAACTTCTTGTTTTGAAGATGAATTAAGAGAATCTACTTTCTTACTGTAGTACCTAAAAGATTTCTTAGGTTGCTCCAAATCATGCAATATTAAATTGTAGGAAAGTATGTTGATGATTTTTTTCATCTTAAACTTTTCCATAATACTACTAAACTGTTGGCTCACCTTGAAAAAGTCGACAGTCTCCGTACTGATCACTTTTTTCGAAGGATCCAAAATTCCTGTTGAGATTTGAACTTCTGAAGCATATTGTTTTGGTAATTTTTGTACTAAAAAGTAGGTTATCGTAACAGCAATAATGGGTACTAAAATTAGAACCCATTTATATTTATTAACCAGCTTTAAAAAAGACTTAATATCCATCTATAAATTTTGATAGTTTATTTAATATCCGAAAGTTTCTGTCCAACAATTTCCTCTAATAAATCCTTAGCTTTTAAATAACTGCTTTCAGCTTGAATTTTGGATGTAAATGCATTGGTTTGATTAATTCGTGATTGGTTATAGGCTTCTAGTGTGATTTCGCCTTTCTCAAACTTATTTCTCAAGCTCTCCGCTACACTTTTACTATCCTGAGCACTTTGAGTATAAATTTTGAGCGCTGATATTTGTTGGATATAATCATAGTATCTCTTTTTCACTTCTAATGTTACTTGAATCTCGTTATCTTTTTGTTCTAACTGAGCAACCTTGTAATCTAGCTTAGCTTTCCTTGCTTGGAATGGCTTCTGTAAATAAGCCCCTAAATTCAAATTAATTCCCGCTTGAAATCCATTAACATTATATGGATTTACTGGATCGATAACTGTTTTACCAGTAGGTCTGTAAAAATAAGAACCATTAAAAGGATCTAAATATGAAACCGCAGCAATGGGAATAGCAGTTTTAATGCTTTCGGTTTTAGCATCCTGAATTTTCATTTTGATGTAGTTTTGCTTTGCTAAATCAATATATTTTTCTAGATCTGCATATTTAATCTCAGGGATAATAGATTCTTGAGCATAAGATTCTACACTTAAAAGCATTAGAGCAGTTAAAGCGATTTTGAATAGATTTTTCATTAATTAATAATAGGGATTAATAAGATTGTTAAGATGAATTCTCAAATATACAATTAAACTTGTTCTTTTTGAATTATGGTAGAAAAAGTTTAAACAAAAAATGATTATACCAAATACAAAACTAATAATTATCAAATAATTAACAATTGATTTTCACGAAACAAAAAACCCTCTAAATAAATTTAGAGGGTTTTATAAATCTTTCGATTTGTAGTCGACCTGACAGAACAATTTTCGAATCATTTTTTGCAGGATCTGAAGAAGCTTGCAGACGATTAAATTAGTTAACAGAGCTTAAATAAAATATTGTTAGATACAAAAGACTAGAACTGCTGATTCAAAAACCACTTAGCAATCCATATATATGGCGCAAATCCATTTGTGATGACGCCCGGTTTAAGCCGCGAAAAGGCATGCACATATTTCTTGGGGCCTAATTTCAATAGCTAATGGTAATGTCTGAGCCAGCGTTAATTTATTATTCAGTATTGAATGAAGTGAGGTTCTGTTTCAAGTAGGTGGCCAAGTTTGGCTGGCAGGCATAAACGAAACTTCCACGGATTCCGCGGTAGAGAATGGTCTTATAAATATTGATGATGTAGGCTTTAAGTTCGTCCGGATCTGCGATTCCCTTTTTGCCATTGGTATCGAAATATTGTTTGGCGTTGATTTCGATCTGACCGGTTTGGGGGTTGTAGTCGATTTCATTTCCAAAAATGACGCCCGTATAGTTCAGGTCATACCCTTGAGTGGTATGGATACAGCCGATTTCCCGGAATGCGTTAGGGGAATTCACCCAGTCAGCTTCAGTCTGGTTCCATTGAAAGCAAAGGTCCTCGATTTTGATGTCGATGGCTGCTTTGTCGTTCTTGGACAGGTAGGGCCAGCTAAATCCCGCAACCAATCGGCACAGACCAAAGGCTCTCTCCTTTTTGGTCAGTTCCTGATAAAGGGTAGTCAGTGAATCAAAATACAGCAGTTCATAGTTGTCGGATTGATAGCCAGTAACGCTCTGCAGCCCGGAATTTAGCAATTCATCAATATATCGGATGTAGTCCGTCCCACCTTGAACCCGCATTTGTGAATGAAGTGTTAGTTTGAGCGTTTCCTTTTGGTGTAAAAGATTAGAAAATCGCATTCCGGGGATATCAGAGGGTTTTACCGATTGGGCCTGATCGTAGAAAAAGATTTGGTTTTTGCTGTTGGCCATGATCCAGTCCAGCTCATTTCCATCATCGCCAAGCTGGAGTTTTTGGTTGTTTTTTCTGAATGCCCCCATCCAGCTGATATTTTTATACTGGCGCAGGCGGTGTGCCTCGTCGACGATGAGCAGATCATATTTTTCTTTGCTTTTGAAAGTGTCCGAAGGACTCATCACCATGGATGCATTTAATCCGGGGACCTGTCTGAACACATTCCGAAGTGATTCTCGAAGGGAGGACATCGCCACCACAAGGCCTATCTTTGCATTAGGATATTTTTTCTGGAAGAGTTGAATGAAGGTTACTTCGCGGAGTTCCTCATCATTGAATTCCGAAACTTCCATACCAAGGATGTTGGTCGCTAGCAACTTGATGAGATAAGTCGCTACAACGGTTTTTCCTGTCCCAGCGCCTCCTGTTACAAAAATGGTCTGATCGTGGTCTTTGGTTAACCCTTCCAGGATTTCCAATACAGAAGTATATTGGTCCTCAGTTAATGATTTGTAAGGAGAATATTTAAATAGCTCAGAATTTTCCACTTCACGAAGTGACTTACTGACAAATTTCCTTTCGATGAGCTTGCTCCAGATCTCTTTGAACAACCCCTTGTACAGGTCCTGTTGGTAATATTTGTGGTTGACCAGGCCCGAATTGCCATTGTGGAGTTTATAGGTGCCTTCTGCGGCGATATAGCGGATCAGATTTGATTCGATATCCAGGGTGGCCGACTTATTGAACTTGTCGCAGCCGATGATGGAGATCTGGTTAAATGCAAAAGCTTTATCGGGATTTGCCAAGTGGCTGACAATGCGGCTGTAACCATTGGTGGACTCACCGACATAGGCCTCAAAGGTACGCTGGTTCTGGATAAAATAAACCAGCGGCCATTGGTTTTTGATCCACTGGTTTTGCTGAAGGCTGGCTAGACTCTGCTTGTTAAAATTATATGGCTCGGAAACGTCGATGATGAGCTCAAAGGGTGCGCTCATAGTTCATTGTATTTTTTTGCCGTTCCTTTGGCTTTGTCTACAGGGTATTTCAGCTGATTCTGTTGGATCTTGTCCAGGATAATTTCCCTAATGTCAAACTTGTACTTCTCAGCCAGTAAGATCGCATAAGCGAAAACATCCGCCAGTTCTTCCCTGACCTTATCCACATTGGCCTGATCTGAATCTTTCCACAGAAAAAGTTCCAAGAGTTCGGCGGTTTCTATATTGAGCGCAATGGCAAGGTCTTTGGGATTATGGAACTGAGACCAGTCCCGCTCGTCCCTGAATTTTAATAATGCTGCTGTTATCTCTGCTGTCATAGGGTGAATCGATGCCAATTTAATAAAAAAATATCATTGGCCAGGGTTATGGTGCTAGATAATTTTTATTAGCTCCTCGTTAACCAGACTAGTCCTATCTGGGGGCTTCAGGAATAATAAACACCGTATTCCAATCTGAAATGTGCACCAATCTTTAGTCCGGAGGTAATAGATAATTAGGATCAGTGGCGCTCAAGAGGGAGATCACAAGAGTATTGCTATTTTATTTAGAAGCGAAATAAGTGCCAATATCGTCAGGAAACGGGTGAACCTTCCGGATAATCCCGACTTTAGTATTAGTGTCGGTCACATTTATGCAAATTTGAAATGTCATTTGCATAAAGACTTGTGAATGTTTAAATTAGCTTATGCATTTTAACCTCTCTCAAGAAATCATCAGCCGCAGTGTGTCCAAACACTGGGATACAGCCAAACTGGAATGGAACTTTGAATATCTTTATGTATCAGAAGAATTTCAAACCTGTCTTTGTGGCCACTACCCCATACGCAATGTCTGCGTGATCCGGAACCTTAAAAATTCACAGTCTACAGAAGTTGGGAATTGCTGCGTAAATAAGTTTTTGGGTATTGAAAGCGGCAATAAGATACTAGATTCGATCAAGCGACTCAAGGTTGATTTAACAAAGAGCATGAGTGTTGAGGTATTGGACTACCTGCGGGATAAAAAAGTCATTACCGATTGGGATTATGAATTCTATGGCGATACTGCGCGAAAAAGGGTAATGAGCGAAAAACAACTGGAGCACCGTAAACGCATCAACCAAAAACTCATCGATTTCAGCAGTGGCGAAACGGCCTCTGCCATGGGCAAAATATTAAATGTACTCAGCTGGGCACAGGATCGTAGTGATTTTGAAACCGGATTCGTTGATTCATTGCGCAGTGTTTGCGAACGGGGTGGCAAGCTGACAGAGAAACAGCTTAAATCGCTGGACAATATTATTACCAGATTTAAAATCCAGTAAGCTGCAGGTGCCGCCGCCAAACATCGATGACTTGGATCTCCTAAAAGCAATCTACAAAACCAATCAATATCTAATTTATATCTCTTATGGCTAAATCCAAACCTAAGGTCTTAAAAAAGACCATTTCAATCAATCATCCGGGCGACCTCTCCCCGCTGGAGATCACGCTGAAAGTCAACTTTGAACCGGAACCAGCTCCCGTCGAATTTAAATCGGTCAACTTTATACAGCAGATTTCCGCAGATAGTGAGTGTCCGGACAATAAGTTTACCTACTCTATTGTTACCGATAATGCCACCATTTTGTTTTTTTCACTGGAAGGTTATCAGAAAAATAACCCGGGAAATAGTGGGGAATTTACTGCCTGTATTGATGATGCGACCGATCTGCCGAAGGTTCACATCGTGGCCATGGGTAGGATTGACAACCCTGGCGGAACAGCGACCCTTCAGGTGACCTTTAAGCAAAAACCTCTCTTTAGTTCGCCAAAAGCGTTCAAGCTGATGAGCAACGGAATATTGATGATCAATGCATTGGTTCAGCTGCCATGAGAAAAGGCATATTAATAATGGTATGCTGTGGATTGAATTTTGCAGCTACCGCACAATATGTCACCCAAAGTGCAGAAGGAAAAGGAACAGTAATATTGCCCCTGAACGGTACCTCAGTTGGCTTTGATATCGGTAAAACGGAAATTGCAGTCGGGGTGAACAATTATACCAAGGCCATACAAACAAACAATGATACGGCCTTTAGAAACTGGTTTTTGGGCGGTAACTTATCGGTCAAGAACAGTGCGGGAACCGGCAACCTTTTTAAGGGCGGAGATATTGTACCTGAAGGAAACTTCCTTGGATTTCTTGGCTTCAGCGTGAACAATAACAATAAGATCATAGCAAATTGGCAATCTACAGGCATCCCCGCTCTCCAGAAGAGTCAACAGGCTGAGAAAGAAAAACTATTGAAATCCTATAAGGAAGACGTTGTCAAGTACATAAAGGAAGCTAGCGTAGAAATTTCAGATGCTGATTTAAGGTCATCAACAACGAGTAAATTCTCAGGGAAAATTGAATCGGCACCGGATGGCTATGCATTAAATAACGAGATTAAAGCCATCCAAAATTCTAATATCCCGGCCTTAAAGGATTTTGTAACCGCGTTTTCAAACCTGCTGATCCCAAGGAAAGCGGCCTACACTCAAGATCTTAAGGCAACTGATGCCACAAAAAAGGTGGATGAGTACTTCAAAAAATTTGCCAGTGAACAGACCGTATGGAGGGTGACCCCTTTTTTATTCGGAGGCATAGAAGCCCGCAATTTCTCCCTATATAAAGGACTGAATCCCAACACGCTGAGCAGTTCCTTTGTCGACACGCTTTATCGTGGCGGACAGTTTGGATTGGGCGTAAATGTGCAGGTCAATAGTTTCTGGTTCGGCGTCACCTATGCGTATATGGACGGAGATAATTTTGCCAACCTAAGTGCCAAGGATTATACCCTTCGGACCACAGATAATCTGAACAACCAAGCTTTGATTGCAGAAAAGAAAATCAGCGGATATTCCGGGACTTATTCAAAAGTCAAACGGAATGAGCTCAATGTCGACCTGATCAAAGAATTTAGTTTCAACGACACCTCCAGGGTGATCACCAATCTATACTACCGAGGTTCGCTATACAGCCGAAATACTGATTACCTGAAAGACTATTCAAATCTTGGACTGGGGCTTTATTTTTTAGGTGCCAAATCAAAATTTATAGGTGGACTCTACGTGGAAGTTCCTGATTTAAACAACAATATCGAGAAGGCGAAACCAGTTGAAGAACAAAATATACGGGGACCATTCAAAAAGCTGACCTTTGGTGTGGTAACCAAATTTGCCATCGCATCGGTTTTTGGCTTTAGGGACCGGCCCAGAAAACCAGATTAAAAGCGAAATGTCAGTCTAGAACTCCCGCCAGCCCACTTTTTATTTTCTATAATAAAAAGTGGGCTTCCTACTTATTATTGATCTTTTGAAAGCTTTAACAATGGCGATGCGGAAAACAGTGTAATTTAACGGTCTACATGTACCTGAACTAGATTTTCAATTTCTTCCTCTGTTAAGGCCGTGATGTTTTGGATCAAAGGAACAATATGTTCGCTATTGCCTGTCGCCAGGATGATATTGAGCAAGCCGACAATCATTTTGCTCTGCTGAAGATTGGAGGACTGGAAAATTTTAGGCTCTGCACAGTAAATTTCCTTCACCGACTCTTCCAGTTCCCCCGCCCTGGAGTTAGTATCGGGAAATACCCCTTTGGAATGATAGTCATGAATCAAGTTATCGGCCTGAACATCCCTGATGTAATCCTTTTCCTTTTTTGAGACAATGCTATTCAATGCTTTCAACAGATTTCTAAAAGTAGGATGCTGCTGGTTGTTTTCGAACTGCTCAAATACCGGATGATCATCTTTGGTTTCGTGGAAACTGTCGAAAAATGCAGAAGTAATGTAAAGGGAATGGTGAAATTCGATTGCTTTGTTGTTAAATGAGGTGTGTCGTTTGGTCTGTTCTTTCTGCTTCTGGTTGAGAAAGTAAAAGAAATACTTATCCCCAATCTTTTGATCCCATCTAAGGAAGACTACTTTAAAACGGTCATCACCGATATCCAGTAGCTCTTCATGACTGTCTGCTATACGGTCCTGATATGGCAGATCTGCCCCGTTGATCGATATTGTTAAATTCCTCCCTTTATTCAGAAATAAAAACCAACCGAATTCGCCCGATAGGTAGTTTTCAAATTCTTTGCTTGCCAGGGAATTGGCCGAGAGTTCGAAGAAATCATAAAAATTCACAATCGTGCCGGGCTTGGCTCCTTTCTCGATGGTGTTCTCACCGGTAAAAAAATGCTGAAGATCGGACTTATTGATTTGAATCTGATAGGATAATGTCTTTCCGGAAGGTTCGCTGTAGCTGGTCCTCCAGGAGCATTGATTTGCAAAAATACTGAATGCAAACCGCCCTTTTCCTTTACGCCCTTTCTGAAAGTTTTCCTGGTTGACCGGGTCACGCTTATCAGAATCCAAAAATTTCCCGAAGCTTTCATCGATCTTTGACATATCGATCCCCTTACCATTGTCGCCAATGGAAAAGGATTCTAATCGGCCAAGTTCATTTCCCTGGTAGGTTAAATTGACCCTGGTTGCACCGGCATCGAAACTGTTCCAGATGTACTCGCTTACCGCTTTCTTATAATCGTTAGGTAATCCACTCTGTTCGATACTCTTAGTCGTAATTTTAGATGTATGCTTTTTCATGCTTCCGGATTATTTTCTCCTAAGATAATTAGTAGTCACGAAGTTTATATGATTTATTTACTAACATTTTAACCTAAAAATGAGTAGCATTTAACCTACAGACCGCAACTTATATGTTATAAAAGTATTGTTCAAAAATGCTAACGAACGTGCTGAGAACCCTTGATTCCGGCCATAAAATAACAAATTTCAGGTGTTGGGGATTTCAGCAATAGTATCCACTCCGTTTTATTCCAAAGTGTGCAGCCGACTTTTTGCCTCTGGGGTTTGAGTCAAGTAGCTTAAAGGAGGTCAAATATAATCTTCTCTCCCAAATTTT